>WNFV01002909.1_pt1 | contig 22437 bp, 26 predicted proteins | sample 5400101 | NCBI WGS metagenome assembly WNFV01 (sample SAMN13153361, study PRJNA577476) | soil metagenome | isolation source: 115 cm soil or saprolite under grassland replicate 1 | place: USA:California | collected 2016-06-15 | reverse complement strand
ACCACACGAGTCGGACCCGACATTACCGGGGCGTCTTCTCCGTCGATCGCGGCCGGATCCGCTCGGTGCGCGTCGAACGGCTCGCCTGACGCGCTTCAGCGCCAGTGGTCCCATCCGCCGCCGGCGAAGCGCATGCCCCACGCGGCCCACAGCGCGCCGATGCTCCCCATCAACAGGATGGGGGTCGCCAAGAAGATCACGATGTTCTGGAAGAGGGTGAACCCGCCGGACCAAAGCGCCGCATAGAGCAGGATGAAGACGAGCCACGCGGTCATCATCAGGATTGTCGCGCTCGCCCGCCACCGCATCCCCCGCCACGGGCGTCGGCCGCCCCAAGTCCACGGCGGACCAGTTGGCGGCCCGCCCCACGGCGGCTGCGGCGTCTCGGGAGGAGACCCTGTCTGCATCGTGAATCTCTCGCCGGCGAACGCATGCGGAGCGGATAAGCATTCGCGGGTTGCCGTGCTTGTTGACGCTCCGGATCGACGGGCTCACAACCCTTATGCGGGCCCTATTCTTACGCCGCCTCACGCTGGGTCCGTGGGGTAGCTTGGTCTATCCTTGGTGGTTCGGGACCACTAGACTCCGGTTCAAATCCGGACGGACCCATTCATCAAGTGTCCGGACCCACAGCGAATTGATGATCACGCTTCAGATCGGGCCCGAGCCTTTGCAGCGAATCCCAGTAATCGCCGTGTTCGGACACCGCCCTGGCCCGTTCGGCCCTGTCCAGATTCGACCAGGGCCTGAGCTAGGGGGAGTTGACGGTGATATTGCCGACCATGCTCGTGCTTCGATCGGGGATGGACCAGAACGGCACCGTCCCCGGCGTGAGGAAGAGCACGAAGAATCGCGTCACGCTGCCGGGCGCGAGGTCGTGGCTGTACGTGGTCCCGTTGTTGCTGTACGTGAACGTGTGAAGGGTGTCGTCCTCGTTCAATATCGTGATCCGCGTTAGGACGCACGCGGTGACGTTGAACGCGCTTGGGGAAAACCGAGAATTCGACGCTCCGATCGAGACGTTCGAGAAGCGTGACAAATCGTAAGCCGGGGGCGGGGTTGGAGGCAGGGCGTTGAGCGCTTGGTAGGCGAGAGACCCGGCGGCCATGGCTCCGACGCTCACCGCGACGATGGCGATCGCCGCGAGACCTTGAAGGCTGAAGAGTCCCTCGGGCAGAGGACGCGCACGGACACCGGCTCGACCTCTCTGGTATCCGAGGACCCCCGCGGGCAAGGCGAGGAGCAACGACAACGCCGTGAGGACTCCCGCCTCGTACACAGGCCCGAGCAAGGGGTTTGCGAGCGCGCCGAACAGCCCGAACGGGATTGTAGTGAATGCGAGTAACGAGTTCATCAAGCCGGCGAAGAGGTAGAACCTTGGCCGATCCCTCCAAACGAGTAGGCCAGTAGCGACCATTCCCGGGAGCAACACGATCAGGAGCGGGCCGACCACCGAGGGGTCGATGCTGCCAAGGACGGCGACGGCGAGGACCATCGAAACGAACCCTGCGACAACGAGAGCACGGTAGAGGGTCCAACCGCGGCTCATGCTCGACTCGGTCCCTTCGACGTCGTTGTCAGAAAGTCCGCCCCCTCGCGAGCGCTCGTCGTCTCTTCCCGGCCGATTCATCCGTGCGCCTCCCGCCACCGCCTTTCGGACTGCGGGGCCACATGGCGGTCGCGCAATAACTCTTCTCCGCCAGAGGAACCCAAATCCCGAGGGTCCAGCCGGAGCCGCGTGTCCGCCGCAGGACGACCGCAGCCGAATTCCTTCGGGGGCCAGGGGCCGCAAGACAAGTTTTAAGACGCGTCAATCCGTTCTGTGCCCTCAAGGCAGGGGGGCTTTCGTTGATCGTTGCCGAGACGCCCGACGGAAAGAAGCAGGACATCTTCGTCGTCGACTACCACTTCCATATTTGGAACGCCGCCAAAGAGAACTGGCTGCGACCCGACCTCGCCAAGGGTTGGATCAATTGCTTCTACGACTACACGAGAGCGCTCAGCCCGAAAGAATACGTGTGGGATTGGGACACGTATGCGTACTATGGCGAAGAGAAGGCCCTCCGCGATGTCTTCGGAGACGGGCATGTCGACATGGCGATTTTCGAACCACAGACGTTGATGTACTTCTATCATAAGGGATTCAGCAACGTCGACGCCATCGGTGGCTACATCACGAAGTGGCCCGATCGGCTCATCATGGGCAGCCGGTGGGACCCGCGGGACGGCGAGGCCGGGAAGGCGCTGCTCGAAGAGCAGGTGAAGAAGTTCCGGATCCGGCCGTTCCAAATGAGAAACGTAAAGCTCTACACCGCCGAATGGAAGGAGGAGAACGGCGGGATGTCGCGCGGTTGGCGGATGGATTCCAAGGAAGGGTTCGACTTCCTGGAGAAGAACCGGGAGCTTGGGATCAATGTTCAGGTGGCCCACAAGGGTCCCACGGTCTGGCCGCTCGACAAGGACGCCTTCGACATGGCCGACGTGGACACGGCGGCGACCTCGTTCCCCGACATGAAGTTCGTCGTGACGCACATCGGGCTCCCTCGGCTGGACGACTTCTGCTGGATCGCCACCCAGGACAAGAACATCTATGCTGGGATGGCGGTGGCGATGGCGTTCGTCCACACCCGGCCGAGGTACTTCGCCGAAATGATGGCGAACCTCCTGTACTGGCTCGGCCCGGACCGGATCCTCTTCAGCGCGGACTACGCGCTTTGGCATCCGAAATGGGTCATCGAGGACTTCCTGAACTTCGAACTCCCCGAGGACTTGAAGAAGGAGTTCGGGGTCGATCTCACGATGGACATCAAGAAGAAGATCCTCGGAGAGAACGCCGCCAAGGTGTGGGGCATCGACATCGAGCAGCAGAAGAAGAAACTGAAGAACGATGAGCTCTCGAAGAAACTCCACATCGAGCCCGGGACGATCAGCGTGGGGGAGGCGGCGAAAAAGGCGGGAAGGCCTCTCGCCCGCAAGAAATGAGTTCGCCCCCTAAGGTGAACGATGGCCCTCGATTCCCAAGCGATTCTGAAGGACCGAGTCCTGCAGGCGCTCTCCACCGTGACCGATCCGGAACTCGACGAGCCGATCACGGACCTGGGGTTCGTGAAGGAACTCGCGATCTCGGAGGAAGGTCGCGTTTCCGTCGACCTCGTCACCTCGACATTCTGGTGTTCCCCCAACTTTGTGTACATGATGTTGGAGGAGGCCCGAGACGTCGTCGCGAAACTTCCGGGTGTCCGAGAGGCCCGTGTTCACCTAGGGGGCCACCACGACAGCGCTCGGATCAACGAAGGCATCAACTCCGGCAAGTCGTTTTCCGAGTGCTATGAGTCCGAGGCAAAGGGCGACCTTGCGGAACTGAACCGGATGATCCGTACGCGGACCTTGCGGAGTCGGCTATTTTCGATGGCGGCTGCGATGTCTCGAGCGGGGATCGCACCCGAAGAGCTCCTCCACATGTCGGGGCGCGACGTTACCCCGGAAGGCGATACGTTCGTCGTGAGGTCCCGAAGGGTGACCCTCCGGATTTCAGAACCGGCGGATGCGAGGCGCGTCGCGCGGTACCTCGATTTCTTGGCCAAGCTGGGTCGGACCGATGGACCCCTCGTCATCGGTGATCTTGAAGGCAACGTTCCCGAAGAACGCGAGTTCGCTTCGATCCTGGCTTTGAGCCGTTCGGCGAAATCGAACTTTAGTCTGAATGCCGAGCTGTGTCGAGCTCTCTTGGCTGCCCGGCTGAGTGCGGATGACCCGTCCTAGAATGCGGTATACCCCGGATAAATCAGGCTGAATCCGATGTAGAATCCGAGCAAGGCCAAGATGATCAGCAAGACAGCATTCACCTTAAGAAGGCCAGCCCTCCCATGGACCGCGGCGTAGAATACGATGAACACGACCGTGAGGACCACAAGGAGGATCGTAAGGCTGTAGAATGTTCCTCCTTTGTTAATCTCCCAAGCTCCGCGGAGGAACCAGAGATCGAAGATGGCATACGCGATCGACACTTGACCCACCGGCCTCAAGTCGAAACCTCGGATGAGGCTGCCTCCCAAGAAAATCCAGAAGAAGCCGTAGAAGACCAATGCGATCCCGGTATAACCCGAGAGCGCACCCAGGGGAAGCGTCATGTAGTCCGAAACCCCGAGGATCACCATCATGGCCCCCAGGGACAGATGCGCTAACCCCCAGCCGGAACCGAGCTTGTCGGTGTCCTTTTTTTCAATGCCAATCGTATTGAATACGACCATCAGACAATTGGTTGCAAAGCCGATTAGACCCAGACCCACGATTTCCGTCGGACTCGCCAAGCGACTCCTCCCCCTCGCGCCGGGATTCGTTGCACAGCCACTTAATGATTACCATTGGACGATACCCACTCGACCGGCCCGATTCGCGCGATAGGGAAACCATTATGAGCCCCGGATGAACTGCCGGGTCGGGCATGTCAGAGGGTGGCATGCCGAGGAGGAGGTTCGATGGAGGAGTCTGCGTCTGCTACAAAGCCGGTCTTTAGTATCGCGGATGAAGGAAGGGCGCTTCGAAACCTCATGTGGATGTGGTGGATCACGGCGGTCACGTACAACGCCGTCGCGATCCCGGTCATTTGGGATCCCGCACAGCATTCGTTCCTGGTACGGGACTCGACGTGGACCCCGCCCCACTTGATGATCTTCGGACCGTTCTTCGCGTTGATGATGTTCGAGGCGATCGTGTTCCAATTCTATGCATTGAAAAAGGCGCAGCCCTATATTCGCGGTGACATCCCGATCACGCTGTGGGTCTTCCCCATCACGGTTTTCGGTTTCACCCTCGGCTCGATGCTCACGAATGAGGTCGGGCACATCTTCCTGTTCCGGGAAGAGTTCTTCTCGATGCCGACCCACTGGAACTTCGTCCTGACGTTCATGTTCATTTACGCGGTGGGCGTGCCGGAGGTCGTTCGGGTCGTGACCCGACTCGGTCAACTCGAGGCAAAGGCCAAGGAGCTTGTCCCCGTGGAGGTGCCCGCGCCTGCTCCGACCGGCGTGGCCGCGCGGGCGGGTCGGCCCGTCGCGAGGAAGTAGGGGGGAGCCCATGGCCACTGCTACTGGTGAGGCACCGGAGACGGTACGCGCCCCCTTCTTCACGACGAAGGTTATCACCTTCATCGCCTTCACGGCGACCCTGATTTTCTCGCAGAACATGTTTGCGGTGAGTTCTCAGATCGGCGTCGGCGACTGGGAGTTTTGGATCGACTGGAAGGACTACGCGTGGGCGCCGTTCGTGTATACATGGATTGTCGCAGTCCACTTCCCGATCTACTCCTGGGTGTTCAACAAATTCTTCAAGGTCTACTTCGGCGCGACGCTCGTCCTCATGTTCTGGTTCCTGCAACGTACGCTAATGGTGCAGCTGTTCTACGTCGGGATGAACAACTATCCGTTCAACTACGTGCAACTGCCCTCGTATCTGTTGCCGGCCATGGCTACGGATTTCACGCTGATCGTGTTCGGCCTCAAGAAGCACATGGGGCTGTACGTCCTCATCTCTTGCTTCTTGGCCGGCGTGCTCGTCGTACCAGGCCACGTCTTGTTCCTGAACGTGCCCTTCTTGGCGTCGAGCGTGGGATATCCGGACCCCCTGACCGCGGCTCAGACCCACGCGATGCCCGTGTGGTCCGTGATTCGGATGGTCATCCCCAAGGCACCGATCCCGTCGTACATCGCGGAGGGCTTCACGTGGCCGTTGCCGTACCGATCGTTCTATGATCCATACATCATCATGACGGGTTTCATGGGGATCATGGGGGCCTTCTGGTCCGGGTTCACGTATATTTTCCTCAAGTCGATCTTCTACGGCTATGAGAGGACGATCAAGCACTTCGTCGAGCCGGCGGGGGCGTGAACTGGATGGTCCTCGCTTCCGTGATCCAGGCCGCCGTTTACCCGGACGTCTGGTATGACGTGAATTTCAATGCGATCATCGGAACCGCCTCGTGGGTCCTCGCCGGTTTGGCGACCGCGTATTTTGTGTTGAAGTGGATGAAGAACTCGGAGAAGCTCTATGCGGCCCTTGCCCTGCAAGGGAGGAGGTGACACGATGAGACCGCCATCAATCGCTATGCTCGTCGGCATCGGCTTGATCTTGGTCGGGCTCCTCGCGTTCCCCGGAGGCGCGCGGGCCCACGAACAGGAGACGTCGGTGGACTGGGATGTGGCCTACGCAAACGTCGAGGTCCTCGGTCCTCCCGTCTACGCGTACTATGCGACCCAGACCCTTCCCCTGACCGGCGCTGGGTCCCGGATCATCGGTGTGATGGCGCCCACCGGATATCCGACGATCACGATGAACACCGGAGAATACCTCGTCGTCACGTGGTCATTCCGGTACGTCGCCAACGTGGTCGTGCGAGGGGATCTGTTCTGGATCACGAGGCTCGGTCTCGACTTTGCCACGATTGGTCGCTACATCGACAGTGGGAGCGGCCGTCAATGGATCGGTTCGTCGTCGTTTGAGCTCGTCCCGAACACCGTGTACGACGCGACGCTCGTGCTGCGCTCCATCCAGCCGAACTTCCGTCACCTTCACGTGGGCGTCTCCGTGCAGAACGTCGGGAACATCCCGGCGGCGCCCACCGTGAGGCCGATTCCTCCCGGCGGTCCGATATTGTACGGAGTCTTCACGGACGCCAACGGACCGGTCGTCGAGCCACTCGCGGGGGTCACGATCTCGGGCTCGCCCTTCTCCGGTACGTTCCTGTTGCTCACGCCTTGGCCGTGGGCCGTAGCCGGCTTCGTGGCCCAAGTCGTGATCGGCTTCGTCTTCATCGGGGCGATGTACTTGTATGGCCGATGGGAGCGCAAGCGGGAGGCCGGAGCATGAACATGAACGTGAGGGGGGAGATGAACCTCATCCCCCTCGGGTACCTCGCTTGGCTCCTGTGCGTTGCGGGGGCCGTGATTGCGAGCTTGCCCCAATGGTTCGTCGTGCAGGCTCCTCACGGTGAAGGCTCGGCGATCACCGCGGAGATCATCGGGCTTCCGATCCTCTTCATCGGTTCGATCCTGCTTGTGATTTCGTGGCTCCCGGAGAGACGACGGCAGTACCCGGAGATCTTGGAGAAGACGATGACGCCGATTCCCAAGTACTACCTCGAGGAGGCCGGGAAGAGTTCCTGAGGGATCGGGCCTCCCGAGACAATGACCTCGTCGTCCGCCACGCAGGGGATGGACCGCCGGGCCTCGGACAAGAAGATCGTCCTCGCGCTTGCAGCCATCGTAGGCTTGATCATCGTCGGGCTGAGTGCGTTCGATCAGATCGTTGCCAGCGTCGCCGTGTACCTAGGGCTCGCATCCCTGACGAAGATTACCGGGGCGCCCCTCCCGCGAGACCTCTGGCTCATCGCGCTGTTCAATATCCTCTTGGTCACCCTCTTCCTCTTCCTTACGCCCGTGCGCATCAAGGATGCATGGAAGTCCCACGGCGCCTACGTCGCTTTCATGGTTTCCTTGTTTTCCGAGATGTACGGCTTTCCGCTCACCGTCTATTTCCTGTCGAGCGTGGGCTATGCCTTCGAGCCTCAGTTCATCGGCTACGTGTTCGCCTACGGCCAATTAATTGGATCCCCTCTCGTCATCGTCGGCCTCATCCTGATTTACAAAGGTTGGAAGGAAATCGTCTTCAAACGGGGGACGGTCCTCATCACGGAGGGGATCTACACCGTGGTTCGGCATCCCCAGTACTTGGGCTTCCTCTTGGTGACCCTCGGTCAGTTCGTCGTGTGGCCCACGATTCCGACGGCGATCATGTGGCCCTTGCTCGCGGTCTTGTATTACCGACAGGCGAAGCGGGAAGAAACCGTGCTGCTGGAGAAGTTCGGAGCGCGGTTTCAGGAGTACGCCGACAAGACCCCGATGTTCCTGCCGAGGATTCCCGTGCGTCGTAGGCCGAAGCCCACCTCGCCCTAGACTTCGGGAATCGATTTTCCGAGACTACATCCCGACGTTGAAATAACCTAGATGCGTTGGCCCTCGTAGACGAATCCGAGGTGTGGCATTGATGTTTTCGCTCGTAATCCTGGGGTCGACCGGCCTCGATGCCGGGCCGGAACTCTTCAGTGGGCAGGCTGCGCTGACGGGCGTCATCTTGGGTCTTGCCGTCTTCCTTTTCTTCCTACTGGTCAACGCGCTCACGTACGTGGGCATGCGAAAGAAAGTGGTCATTCCCTACCTCTCGCGCATCATAGGCGAGCGGGCGTTGCCTTTGCTCCTCCTCGCCATCGTGGGTTTCCTCCTCGCTGCGATGTACCTGATGCTTATCCTGTGGCCCCCTTCCTTAGCCGGGTAGTTCCATTGGTCCGCCTGGCACAACCCTGGTCCGCGCTGAGTCACACGAGATCTCGTCCATTCACGGCCTAGAACGCGCCTTCCGAGGCGAACACAATTTCAGCAGATGGCAGTGCGGGGAAGGGCCGCCTACGGAATCACAACGCCTCTGCCCTCGAGGGTGCCTTTCTTCAATTTCTCGAGGAAGTCGTTCACCTCGTCGAGCTTGCCTTTCTGGGTGATGACGCGGACCTTGCCCTGCCGCGTCAGCTCGATGAGCTCGCGGAGTTCGTCCCAGTTCCCGACGAGGCTCCCGAGGACGGAGTATTCCGAGAAGATCATGTCAATCGCCTTTACGCTGATCGTCCCCCCGTATCCGACGATGATCAACGCCCCGCCCTTTCGAAGCATCTTCATCCCGTTTGACAAGGTCTGGTCGTTTCCCACGAGATCGATCACGACATCCGCGCCGCGGTTCGCGGTGATGTCCATGACCTGCTTCACGGGATCTCGGCGGGCGTCGATGACCTTATGGGCGCCCATCTTTTCCGCGAGGCGGAGCTTGCTTTCCACGACGTCGGCCGCGGTGATCGAGGCGTTCGTCATGCAGCGCAGCAGCTGGAGCGCGATGTGACCCAGGCCGCCGACGCCCATCACCACAATGTGACTTCCGCTCGTGGTCCGGCTCGCGGCTTTCTTGACGGCGCGGATGGCGGTGAGCCCGGCATCGGCCAGCGGTGCGACGTCATCCGGCTCGAGGTCATGGATTCGGACGAGGGACCGCTCGGAAGTCCGGAGCACCTCCGCGAAGCCGCCGTCTGCGGTGATCCCGGGAAACACGAGGTTCTCGCAGTGCATGTCCTCCCCGATCCGGCAGGGCCGACAGATGCCGTCCGTGATGACCGGATGCACGATGACCTTCTCGCCCTTCTTGAAGGAGGTCACGGCGTCGCCGACTTCCTGCACAACACCGGCGTTCTCGTGGCCCAAGGTGTACGGCAACGTCACTTGGACCTTTTCTCGCCACACGCCTTCCACGATATGCAAGTCCGTGTGGCATACCCCCGCGCCGGTCACCCGCACCAAGACCTCGGTGGGACTCTTGATTTGCGGCGTGTCCACGTCGACGACTTTGAGTGGTCTGTCATACGAGAAAAGGCGAGCGGCTCTCATGTCACATCGTATCGCAGGCAGTCTATTTGGTCCTTGCTTGCTGCTGCGCGAGGGATCGAGGGATTCCGGCGTGACCTTTAAGCGGAACACCGCCGCTACGGCGACCCTCGGAGGAGCTTGGGCATTTCGATGGTCCGATTTCCCGTGGGCGCCCACGCATCGGCCAGGTTTGTGGGCTTCGTCGTCCTCTCGGCGCTCGGACTCGTCCTGACCCTTCCCGGATTCGTCGCCGCCTCGCCGCCTCGAACCGGCGATTTCTTCGAGTACAACTACAACACGTACGTGGACCAGGGTGCCGGAGACTATTACGGATACACGGACACGATGCGGTCCCACGCCCGCTACTCCGTCGTGTCGGTCCAAGGCGACATGGTGACGGTCCACGGTCTCGGGTCCTGGACGTTCGACGGCTCCGATGGGACGCATCTCTCCGGGCTCACGGACGTGACCCCGGTCTTTTCCCTGACGACGCGCGAATACATTTCGGGCTCGGACGTCAACACGACGAAGGCGAACGCGACCGAGTGGTTCTGGATCCCCGTGCCCGTTGCCGTGGGCCAGACGGTGGCCGTGCTCGACGACGTGTTCACCGTCCGCTCCACCGACGCGACCGTGTGGTTCGGGATCATCCCTCACCGCGCGGTCCAGCTCCAGGCGTCGGGCACCTACATCCGCAACGACGCGTACGGCGTCTTCACCGCGACCTACACGGATACGTACTACTTCGATCCGGACTCCGGATACATCGTGTCGGAAGAGTTCGTCGAGCAGGACTCGAGCTTCGCTGCCTCCTTCCGCTTCCGCGCGGAGGTCTTCGTGACGGCAAGCAGCTACTCCGTCCCGCTGAACCTCGTCTCCTTTGCGCTCGTGGACCTCGGCGTCCCGGCGGTGACGGTCGCGGCCGTCGCGGTGGGAATCCGTGCGAAGCGTGGCCCCACCCGAATCCGTGTCGGTTCGAAGGACTTCCCCATCGACGTGCGGATCCGGAAGGCGACGAAACCCGGGGACGTCTCTGGCCTCCTGTCCGACGGTTCTCCGTTCTTCGGCCCGTTCCTCCCGGTCTTCGCCGACCGTTCCGTCGCGGAAGGCGACCCGGTTGTCCTGGCGCTCGCGGACCGCACGATTCGGGGGCTGGCGCTGCTCGATCGCGAGTCGGGCATGGGCAGTCTCTTCGCTTCGGACGATTCCGTGGCTCGTGTGCTCCTCAAGCGCGTCAAAATGCGGGACTTCTTCGCGGACGCCACGATCCCCAGCGGGCTCCTCCGGTCGAAGGAGATCGACCGCTTCGCGATTCTCCAGCTGCGCAGTCCCCAGCCCCTCGACTACGACACATCCCTCGTGCGGCCGATGCAAGCGGACGACCTGGGCATGGTCACCGCGATCTCCCAGGCCACGTACCGGGCGAGCGCGGGTCGATTCATCGCGTCGTCCTTCCGGGGAGGTGATCTGGGTTTCGTCGCGGTCGCCGATGGGCGCATCGTCGGCTTCGGGTTCGCAACGGTCGTGGGCACGGTCGCGCGCCTCCACACGTTGACCGTCGACGCTCCGTACCGAGCGCGGGGGATCGGCACCCAGATCATGAACGCGCGGCTCTCGGCCCTCGCGGCCCTGGGCGTGGATCGAGTCATCCTCGAAATCTCGAAGAGGAACGTCGCGTCGATGCGCGTCGCGACCCGCGCGGGCTTCGCGCCCGTCGGGGAGACGGTGTATTACTCGAAGCAGCCGGAGTCGGCTCCCGCGGCGCTCCAGAGGCAGACGTGATGGTGCGGCCGGCCGTCTGGGTCCCGAACGACGCCGTGTCCCTGGTGCGGATGGGCGGGGACCTGGAAGTCTTCGGCGATCGGCGGTTCGAATCGTTTTGGTCGCGGGACCTCGTCGGCTGCTACGTGCCGGAGCTCCTGTGGAAGTTGGCGGGCCGACCGGCCGGCGTGCCAATCGAAGGGGTGCGCGACGACAATCGGTCCGCGCTCCTCCCGATGTGTCGATGGGTAATCCGGGACCGCGAGTTCATCGCCGCGGTCAAGGGATGCGGTGCCGCCACGGACGCGTACGAGAACGTGCCGCTGACCGCCACCCGAGCGAAGGCGATCTGTCGCGATCGTGCCCTCCTCGGCGCCCTGGCGTTGGAAGACGGGGCGGCGTCGGGCTTCATCACGGGCGAGCGCTGGTTCGGCAACACCCCGTACGGCGCGCAGGCGCCCGACAACGCGGCGATCGGCCTCCTCACGAGCCTCCGTTCCGACGGCGACGCGATTGCGGGCTTCCACGTCTGCCCGGTGGTCTCCGTGGTCCGGATCCCGGACGAGTTCGCGGCGATCGCCTCGCGGTTCTTCTGGTATCGTCGGTACGAGGGCGCGTACTGGCAGGAAATCCGGCTGATGCCGTCCAACGTCCGCGTCTACTTCCACAGCCCGTTGACGTTCGGGGTCGACACCGCCCGCGTGTTGGCGATGTTCGGCATTGAATCGTTCGAGGACGCCGAGCGGTTCCTGGAGAACTTGGCCCGTTCGTCGATGGCCGCGCTCACCCTGTACGCGCGAACGCTCCGGCACGACGATCGACGCGGGGTGTACGCAGGCTTGGGCTACCACGACGTGTGGCTCGACAAGGACGCGGTCGTCGCGCCCGACGGGACGCTGTATTTCGCGGACCTCGAAGGCATCGAGGACGTCGCGGCGGGGCACCCGGGCGGGGTTCGGGAGGAAATCGCAAGGCAGTTCTACCGCAACGTGTACGAGGCGTTCTACGCCATGGAGGCGCTCGCGGTTGCGGTCGAGAGCCAGTGGCGACTGCCTCGCGGGCCCACGGCGCGGCGTCGCTGGATCCTCGATACGCTCGGACGCGCCTGCGCGACCGATCCCTTTCTCGCGTTGGAGTCCCACGGGGGGAAGCTGCTCCTGCACGTCGAGCCAATCGTCGACGCGGACGCGTGCCGCGTCCAGATTGAGGTGGCCGACGAGGACGGATCGTGATGGACAGCGGTCGGGTGAGGGAGATCTTGCAGGCCCTCGCGGACCACCGGGAGGTGTCCGTGAGCGCCGACGAGCGCGCCGCTCTGGTGTCGGAAGGCCTCCTCGGGCCCGTCGACCCGGCCACGCGGGACCGATGGACGGCGGCCGTGTCCGGCTTGCTGCCGCTCCGAGACCGCGTGCGCGAGCTCTCCCGCCAAGCCCTCGCGACTCCCGGCCCGACCGCGCCTCCGGAACTCCAGAAGATGATCTCGGACCTCGAGGAGATCACGCGGCAGAAGACGAGTTTGGATGCGCTCGTCTGGAACGGCCCGACCCAAGAATACTTCCGGCTCACGCTTCCCGGGAAGGGCGTCCTCGAGGACCTGTCCACGTGGCAGAAGCGGCTCGAAGGGCGCTCCTTTGAGGACTTTCAGCGGGAGATGGCCGGCTACCGCGAGGGGCTCCTTCAGACGATTACCCGGGCCGATGCCGTCTACCGAAGCCTGGAGCTTTCGGAAGAGATGCGAGCGGACGACGAGGTGACGTTCGGCTCTCCGTTCACGACCGTAGACCTCCGATTCGCATCGATGGTCCTCGCGAAGCGGCCTTTGGATCCGACCCTTCTCGCCCGCTTCTTCGAGTTCTACAATACGGACGTGAACTGGGGCAGCTGGAACAAGGAAGACCGTCTCGTCGGTTCGACGGTGCTGGCCTCGCTCCCGGGCGACGTAGGGCCCGTCCGAGCGAACTTCGAGCAAATCCGGTTTCGACTGGAGTCCCATGGCATCCTCCCGGAAGACCGAATTTTTGCCGCGGCCTCCATGGCGGATCTCGACCCGAATTCATGGGACTCGGTCTTCGCGCGACTTGACGGCATCCGCCGGTCGCGCCCGGCTCTCAACGCCCTCTTGGTCTCCGCGCTCGCCCGTTCGCCCTATTCCGTGGAGGAGGCGCTCGGCCGGTTCGATGCGGCGATCGCTGGCATGGCCGCGCGCGGGTACCGGGACGGACTGCCTATCGAGGCCGCGGCCTCGATCCTCGCCTCGTCGCAGATCCCGCAGGAGGGGATGGTCGATCGATTCGCCTTCGTGACGTCGCATCTCGCGGGCGTCTTCGACCCGCCGCATGCGCCCTCCGCCATGCTCGCGGCGAGTCCTCTCGAGCCGATGGAGGCGATCGACGTCTTCCGGGACTGCATCGGCGCGATCACCCGAAGAGGTTTCTTCGAACTCACCTTGGAGATCGAAGACCTCGCGCTCCTGCTGAGCTACGGCGTCGCGCCGCTCGGGCTCGCGTATCTGGCTGCGAACTTGCCGCCGGCCGCCGTCCCACAAGCCGCGGCCGCCCTCGTGGCCGCCCCGCTCATCGCCCCGTCGTGGTACGTCTGGCACACGTACTGGGTCTACCGTCCCCTCGGACGGTACATTGCGACCCATCCCGTCCACATCCACACGATCGCGGGATTCGGCTAGGGCCGGAATCGACGTGATGAATATTGACGCCCATCCTCATCGATTCCTTCCCCCTTCGCCCGGTGAGCAGGAGCGCTCCATCGATCGGCCTACGCCGCAGCCTCGACTTCGGACTGGTCGATCGTCTTGAAGGTCCACGGCACCCGGACCTGGCCCGCGAGATCTCTCCACTCGACCGGCATCGGATTCCCCTCGGGATCGCGGCGGTACCAGTCGACGATCTCGGGGATCTCCGTCTCGCCGCCGCGCACCGTGATCAGGATCGCGTTCCGCACGTTCGCCGCGGCCTCCGCCGCGAGGCGGTTCTCGAAGATGGCGGCGTATGGATTCTGCGACATCCACCACACCACCAGATAGAAGGTCTTCCTCGCGGCCCGTTGCGCACGCTTCGATTTTCGCAGGGGAGAGCCGTCGGACACGATGGGTGGGGCGACGTTGCATCGCCGTGTCCGGTGGGTAAAGGGATTGTCAATCCGGAGGATTCCGCCTTGACAAACACCGGAGCCGCCTCCGGATCCAGCGACGTGGAGGGCGAGCGGCCTCTCGTCAGGCGTCGATAGTCTCTTCGACACGCTTATATAGCGCTCCACGTCTCGCTCGCATATGCAGTTCCCGCTCCGCGAGAAAATCGCGGGCGAGATCGCCTTGTCGGACCAGCCGGGCAAGACGATGCGGAAGTGGCGTGAGGAGCTGCACATCTCCCAGACCGATCTGGCGAATCACATGCGCGTCTCGCCCAGCGTCATCAGCGACTACGAGGCCGGCCGGAGGGAATCCCCCGGCATCAAGACGATCCGCAGGCTCGTCGAGGCCCTCCTGGATATCGACCAGGCGTCAGGGCAGAAGCTCTCGAAGCGGTTCCAGGAATATTCCGACGTCATCCCGTCGATGCGGGACTGGGCCGTCGGGGTGCGGGCCGCGGACTTCCTCCGGAAGATCGACGGGAAGTTGCTCACGCAGCGGCTGAACACCCGGCGGCTCGTGAACGGATACACGGTCATCCACTCGATCAAGGCGATCACGACGCTCGACGCGAGCGACTACCTGCGCATCTATGGCACGTCGAGCGAGAGGGCCCTGCTCTTCACGGACGTCAAGTACGGACGCTCGCCGATGATCGCGATCAAGGCCCATCCGCTCAAGCCGGCGATGGTCGTCTACGTCCAACCGGAGAACGTCGACGAGCTGGCGGTCAAGCTGGCGGAGCTGGACAGCATCATCCTCGCGCGGACGGACCTCGATCAGCCCGAGCTGATCTCGCGCCTGGAGGCGATCGCATGAAGGCAGGCATCGTGAGCTATGGCGGGTACATCCCGCGATACCGGATTCGGCCGAAGGACATCGGGATCGTCTGGGGAGCCGACGGCGAGGCGATGGGCCGGGGCCTCAACATCCGGGCGAAGAGCGTGCCCGGCCCGGACGAGGACGTCATCACGATCTCCGTCGAGGCCTCGCGGGCGTGCATGGCGAAGGTGGACATCGACCCCACGGAGATCGGCGCGATCTACGTCGGCTCGGAATCTCATCCGTACGCCGTCAAGCCGACGGCCACAATCGTCGCGGAGGCGATCGGCTCGGCCCCCGTCATGACGGCGGCCGACTTCGAGTTCGCGTGCAAGGCGGGGACCGCCGCCATGCAGACCACGATGGGACTCACCCTCTCGAAGATGATGAAGTACGGCCTGGCGGTCGGCTCGGACACGAGCCAGGGCGCGCCGGGCGATGCGCTCGAGTACAGCGCGTCCGCGGGCGGCGCGGCCTTCCTGATCGGCACGGACCGAACGATCGCGGACATCAACCACACGGTGTCGTACACGACCGACACCCCGGACTTCTGGAGGCGAGAGGGCCAGCGGTACCCGAGTCATGGCGGCCGCTTCACCGGCGAGCCGGCGTACTTCAAGCACGTGATCGCCTGCGCGCAGCTCCTCTTCAAGCGGGCCGGCACGACCGCGGAGGACTACGACTACGCCGTGTTCCACCAGCCGAACGGGAAGTTCCCGGTCCGCGCGGCGAAGCAGCTCGGCTTCAAGGATCCACAGATCGACGCGGGCCTGTGCGTGCGGGAGATCGGGAACACGTACAGCGGCGCGATCATGGTCGGGCTGTGCGCCATCCTGGACGAGGCGGAATCCGGCGACCGGATCTTCGCCGTCGGGTATGGGAGCGGCGCCGGCTCCGACGGGTTCGACATCACGGTGACGAACGAGATTGGACGCATCCGGCGCGATGCGACGCCCACGATCAAGGCGCAGATCGAGGACCACGTGTTCATCGAGTACTCGACGTACGCGAAGTACCGCGGCAAGATCCTGATGCGGGAGGGCTGAGGCCGTGCGCAGTGTGGCCGTCATCGGCGTCGGCGAGACGGAGTTCGGCGAGCTGTGGGACCGTTCCTTCCGCGACCTGGGGATCGAGGCGGGCCTGAAGGCGATCCAGGACGCGAAGCTCCGCTCCGAGGACATCGACGCCGTGTACATCGGCAACATGTCCGCGGGGAAGTTCATCGATCAGGAACATGTCTCAGCGCTCGTCGCGGACTATTCCGGCCTCGCGGATATGCACCTCCCGACCGTGCGTGTCGAGGGCGGAGGCGCCTGCGGCGCGATCGCCCTCCTGCAGGCGCGACTCGCGATCGCCTCCGGCATGTACGACATCGTCGTCGTCGGCGGCGCGGAGAAGATGACGGACGTCGGGGAAGTCCAGGCCGCGGAGATCCTCTCGTCGACAGCGGACCAGGAATGGGAAAGCGTCTTCGGCGCGACGTTCGCCGGGCTGTACGCGATGATGGCCCGCCGCCACATGTACGAGTACGGCACGACGCGCGAGCACCTGGCCTCGGTCGCGGTGAAGAACCACAAGAACGGCGCGCTGAACCCGGAAGCCCAGTTCCAGAAGGAGATCACGATCGACGCGGTCCTGCAGAGCCCCTGGGTCGCCGAGCCGCTCGGGCTGTTCGACTGCGCCCCGCTCAGCGACGGCGCGGCGGCCGTCGTCCTCTGCGCGGCGGAGAAGGCCCACAAGTTCACCGACACGCCCATTCTGATCCGCGGATCGGGGCAGGCGAGCGACTTCCTCGCCCTGCACGACCGGCGGGACCTGACGACGATGGATGCGACCGTCGTCGCGGGGAAACGCGCCTTCGATGAGGCGAAGCTCACGCCGAAAGACGTCCAGGTGGCCGAGGTCCACGACAACTTCACGATCTCCGAGATTCTCGCGATCGAGGATTTGCGGTTCGTCGAAAAGGGGAAGGGCGGCCCCGCGACCCTCGACGGGGTCACGGCGCTGAACGGCAAGATCTCCGTGAACACGTCGGGCGGATTGAAGGCCCGTGGCCAGCCGGTCGGTGCGACGGGCGTCGCGCAGGCGGTCGAGATCGTCCACCAGCTGCGCGGCGAGGCAGGCAAGAGGCAGGTCGTCGGGGCGCGTCGGGGCCTGACGCACACCCTGGGCGGGACCGGCGCCACGGCGGTCGTCCATCTGTTCGAGCGGGGGGACTGAGATGGCCATCCCGCGTTTCTGGCGGGAAATCGCCAGCCGCTACAACCTGATCGGCACGAAGTGCGGCAGCTGCGGGAAGGTCGATTTCCCCCCGCGGGCCGTGTGCCCGGATTGCGGCCGCAAGTCGATCGGGAAGATGCAACGCGTCAAGCTCGCCGGGAAGGGGACCGTGGTCACGTACACCGTGATTCACGACGCCCCCGCCCAATTCGAGATGCAGAAGCCGTATGTGATGGCGATCATCGAAATGGAAGAGGGCGTGCGGCTGACGTCCCAGGTGATCGACGCGAAACCCGAGGATGTCAAGATCGGGATGAAGGTCCAGGCCGCGTTCCGGAAGCTCGGACAGGAAGGCGAGGCCGGCGTGATCCACTACGGATACAAGTTCCGGCCCGCGGGCTGACGCCCTTTATTCGACGTATTCGTCCTCTTTGTTCAACGGAGAAGCGGTCCGCAACGCGAACGTTGAACCGTCGGCGCGGCATTCCGCGAGGCGGCGAGTCGTAGGGGGACGAATCATGGGAGAACGCGCGCGGTACTTCACCGCGGAATTCATGGGATTCTTCCGGGAGCTGGGCAAGAACAACAACAAGCCGTGGTTCACGGCGAACAAGGAACGATACGAGAGGGTCGTCCAGGAGCCGGCGGTCCGATTCATCAAAGATGCCGGCGCGCGACTGCAGAAGCTCAGCCCCTACCTCGTCGGCGACGCGCGACCGTTCGGCGGATCCCTCTCCCGGATCTATCGGGACATCCGCTTCTCTCCGGACAAGAGCCCGTACAAGACCCACATCGGGATCCATTTCTGGCATGCGAAGGCCGTGGGACCGGAGCACATGACGCCCGGGCTCTTCCTGCACCTGGGACCCGGCGAGAGCGCCGCGTACTCCGGCGTCTGGCATCCGGATCCGCCGATCCTCTCGAAGATCCGCGGTCGCATCCTCGACGAACCGGATCGGTGGAAGGAAGTCCTCCGGAGCAAGGTGCGCCTCGAAGGCGAATCGCTCAAGCGGCCGCCGCCTGGCATCGACCCGAACCATCCTCTCATCCAGGACCTCCGTCGGAAGGATTTCGTCGGGACGCGCTCTTTCCACGATACGGAGGTCACCAACGAGACGTTCTTCGAGTCGTTCATCGAAGCGTGCACGTCCATGGATCCGCTGAATCGGTTCCTCGCGGGAGCGATGGGGCTCCCCTGGTAGGTTGATCTCCCGAATCGACTGCGGCGTCGTGCCTCGGTGCAAGCCCGCGATGCCCCCCACGTCCTCACTTTCACCCATCTCCCTCCCGAGAAGTGCCATGTACACCTCGGCATTTCGGGGCTCGAGCTATGTCCTTCGACGACCTCAAGGAGTTCAACGGTCAATCGTACAGCGGGATGGCCGTCGGCGCATCCCACAGCTGGCGCTACACGGACGCGATCTGGCGGGAGCAGAAGGTCGCGCCGGACCGTTGGGAGTTCACGTTCAAGAGCAAGAAACGGAGAGGGCAGCCGGCGCCTCCGGGATCCGGCGTGCCTCCGGACACGCTCTATCACTGGTATCTCCTCGCGCATCAGCGCGTGCGGAAGATCGATGAGGACACCTACGCGACGTTCATGTCCGGCCTCAAGTACAAGATCGCCCACAAGCGGCCGTACTGGCGTCGCTGGAGCTGCGAGTATCCGGATCAGGCCTCCGAGCGGGACCGGGTCATCGAGGTCCTGGAGGACGCACTCGATCGGCTCCGCGCGGAACCCGCGGCGACCGCGCCGTCGCCGGTGCCATCGACGAGATCGCAAACGATTCGGCTGTGACGCACCGCATCACGTTCTCATTATTGACCGCAGGAAACGTCGCCCACCTTTATCCGTCCCGAGCCGATATCCGGTGCGGGGAGTGGAGGACCGCGGTCGAAAGTCCACGGGTCAACGGACGTACGTCTCCCGCGACTCCGGAATCCAGAGAGAATCCGGCGCGCGGAAGGCTGGGGCGTCTCGCGAAGGTGAGGGCTTGGATTCGAAGGAAGGAAGCGCCGGTCGTGGTGATGAGGCAGCCCGCCGCGCCATCGGTCGTCCTCGCGTGCGCGAAATGCGGGTTCGACTACACGGTCACGCGGCTCGTCATCGCGGGGAAGACGGGCCTCGTGTGGACGTGTGAGTGCGGGAGCCAGTTCATCCCGCCCGGCGGATCCGAGTCCTTCAACCTCGTCCGGCCCTGAGGCCTATCGCGGCGAACGCCGCGCGGCCTCGTACGCGAGGCGGCGTCTCGTGCTCGTCCAGTGCAGCCCGAGCCCGATGTAGACGAACAGCAGGATGGCGATCACCGCCGCCTCGAATGAGACGAGTTGGGATCCGCTGAGTTCGCGCAGCGAGTAGCGGTAGAGCAGGTAGGCGAACGCGATCGCGCCGACGCCCCCGAGGGCAGCCCCCAGCGTGTGGATCTTCGTGCGGCGGAGGGACCACCGCAACGCCGAGACGACGAAGTCCGTGACCCCGATCAGGGCCCAGAAGCCGATCGCGCTGGAGATGACTCCTTCCGGGGGCCGGTACAGGAGCTGGCCCGCGACGATCTGGTCCCACCACTGTCGGAGATTCGTGAGGAGATTCTGGTTCAGGTAGAAGACGACGCCCAGGACGAGCAGGAAGAACGCGAAGCCCAGGAGGCCGACGAAATCCGGGGCGCGCTCGCGCGGCGCGGGAGGAGGGATGATGCGGATCGGGGAGGGTGGCGTGACGATCGGCGCGGTGACCGCCGGTCGCGGCGCGTCCTCCGCCGTCAAGCCCGGGAGCGTCGCACCGCAATACAGGCAGAAACGCGATTCGTCGCGATTGTTCGTGCCGCATCTGGGGCAACGCTGGGCCATCAATCCACCGCGGTCCATCTATCGACGGAGTCGGCTTAGCCTTTTTGATGTCGTCGAGAGGCCTCACGCTTTGCGGGCGTACGCGAGGTCTTCCTCGTCGGCGCGGTTGAGGAGTCGCCGGGTGGCCCAAATCCCCAGGAACGTCGGGATGCCTTTGATCGAGACCTCGCCGACCGTCTTGACGAACGTGCCTCGCGGGACGGCCGCATATGTGTTGTCGAAGCGACTCGTCGAGCCGTTCTCAAATCGGATTTCATAGCCGAACCGCAGCGGCGGCTCGATCGCATAGGTCCACGTCGTGCGAAACCGGCGTCCCATCGATCGAATCTCCCGCTCCGCAGCCCTCTCCCTCGGGAACATGAGGTCCCCGAACGGGACGCGTTCGGTCTCACGGACCACCCGCCCGCTCAGGATCCACGGATGGATCTCGCGGAGCGTGGCCTCGTCGAGATGCGCGTGGAGGAGCCGCCACACCGCGTCCAGCGTGAGCGGGAACACCCCGTCCATCTCGATCGTGCGCATCTCGACCCCTGGCCTCGCGCATGGAGGGGAAGGTATAAGACCCTCGACACGCCGCATCGTGGGATCGCGGGCGAGGGTCCTCCTTTTCGGTCCGCCCGCGCGACATCATCTTCACGGCTCCCGCGCCGCGTTCGATGGACGTTCAATGACGCTTAAGTACGCTCGCGCAAGGGGGGTCACGAGGTGAACGACACATGGCAACAGAAACCGGAACGTGGTCCGAGCGGGCCGCGTCGAAGTGGCGCGCGCTCGAGCGGATGCAGGTCTACCAGGTGCCGGTCGTCCTCGGCGGGGCCATCGCCGCCCTCGTGGGCGTCGTGGCGTTGGGTCCGAGCCTGGTGACGGAACGCATCCTCGGGATCTCCGTGGCGAGGGCCTTGTCCCTCATGCTGTTCGGCGCGCTCGGCCTGATCGGCTACGGCGTGTCGAAACGGAACGCGAGGAACGGCATGATCGTCGCGGGGATCGCCGGCATCGCGTTGCTCGCGGTCGCCGGCACGACCGTCGGCCTGATGACCGGCGCGCTCGTCCTCGCGGGAGCGATTTGGGGCTTCGTGAAGTCCCTGTGAGCCGGACCGAGTCCGCTCTCGCTCCCTTTGATTTCTTTGGAGGAGCCTCCATGATTCTGGATTTCGTGAAGTGCCGCGAGTCGGAGGCATCGAGATCCCTGCCGCGGCGCCCGCACGCGCTCCGCGTCTTCCTGATCCAGCTTGAGCGACCACGGACGAAGCCCTCCGCGGCCGAGGAGCACCCGTTCAGAGTCTCAGGCGGCGTGCAGCCGACGGGGGCGTGAGCGGCCGCCGGCTCAGGTCCGCGATCGAGCGAGAGGTCGCGGTCGGGCCTCGACCGTCGGATGTCTCGGAACGCCGGGAGCCGCGAGTGGGACTCCCTCCCGCTCCAGGAGCCGCCGTTTCGTCTCCGGGCCGCCTTCGCCGGAGTAGTTCCCGAGCCGGCCGGACGCGGGCAGGACGCGGTGGCACGGGATCACGATGATCGCGGGGTTCCGCGCGACCGCGTTCCCGACCGCGCGGGCGGCCTTCGGGTGACCGAGCCGCTTCGCGATCTCGCCGTACGTGATCGTCGCACCGGGAGGGATCGTCCGCAGGAGGTCGAGGACCTCCCGTTCGAACGGCGAGAGCTCGAGGTGCAACGGGATGTCTCGCAGGTCGTCCTCCCCCGTGCGGATGTGCTCGAGGATCCGAGCGAGGTACGGATGGTCCGGGCCCGCGGAGGCGGGGATCGGTTCCTTGGAAAGCGAGACGCCCGCCACGTGGTCCCCGAGGACCTCCAATCGGACGTAGAGCCCGAGCTCCCGGCTGAATCGCGAGTAGACCTCGAGGGCTTCGTCCTGCGGCATCCCGGCCCGCATCCGCACGATCGGGAGCATCGCCCGGACGACGTGGTGCTCCGCGCGGTTCAGGTGTTGCTCGAACGTGCTCCGCGCGACGCCGAGGGACGTGCTCACCTCTTCTGTGGTCGCGTTCCGAGGGAACTCGTAGTAGCCGGCGTTGGCCGCCGCCAGGAGGGCGCGGGCCTGCTTCTCCGTCATCTCCGGGAGGAAGAGCGGCGACGCCAACGCGACCTTCGCCCCATCCTTCGGCGTCCGCTTCGACACGAGCCGGGCGTGGGGGAACCGGGCCTGGAGGGCGACGAGGTCTGCTGCCT
>WNFV01004425.1_pt1 | contig 22444 bp, 18 predicted proteins | sample 5400101 | NCBI WGS metagenome assembly WNFV01 (sample SAMN13153361, study PRJNA577476) | soil metagenome | isolation source: 115 cm soil or saprolite under grassland replicate 1 | place: USA:California | collected 2016-06-15 | reverse complement strand
GAGCGGCGTGCAACTTCCAGCTGCCGACAAGCAGCATCAACTCCGACCTCATGAGCCAGACGCACGGCTTGCATCCGAAGCCGGACTTGGTCCAGCCTCGGTTTCAGCCGTTGGCCAGCGGGCCGACCGTTTTGAGTCGCCAGGAACAGGAATCCCGGGCCCTCTTGGTAGCGATGACGTCGAAGACGGCGGTGAGGGTCAGCTGGGTTGTAGGTGGGAAGTGGAGGAAGCTCTGGCATGGCCGGACACTAGGCCCGGCTGTGCCAGATCTATCCAGGAAATTCAACTAGCGCTGGCTCTGGACGGCACGTGACAGACAAGATGACAGCCAACCAGCCGAATGTTGGCGGACGCGATCTATACGAATCGGGGTTACAGACGGATTTCCGCGGACCGAAGGCAATGCCGTATCGCGTGTCGGTCACATCTCCGTGCCCGCGCGCGTCAAGCCCTTGAGTCCGCACTCCGAGCCGCTCAAGACGGCGTTAATCGACTCGTTGACATGGCAAGCCCGTTCCTTTACGGTCTCAGCCCCCGCCCGGTCAGATTCGACCATGGAGATGCGGATGCCTCGCCCACCGTCCAAAGCAGCGGCTCCGGTCGGCCGATCCACCAGAGTCGGGTTTGCGATCGCGGGGGCGGCGATCGTGCTGGCGGGCTTCACGCCTGGAGCCACCGCGGCCGTGACGTCTCCCAACTGGGGCCGGCAGGCCGCCACCGCGGCGCCCCCGGCACGAGCGTGGGCCGCCATGGACTTCGACTCGCGCCGCGGGCGCGCGGTGCTCTTTGGCGGGAGCGACCTGAACACCAACTTCGCCGATACGTGGGAGTGGGACGGAAGCAGTTGGTCGGCGTTCAGCACGATCCCGTCCCCACCTCCCGCGATCGGGCAGGGAATGGCCTACGACAGCTCGCGCGACGTCTCGGTGCTCCTCGACGACTCGGTGACCTGGGAGTGGGACGGCGCCACGTGGGCGCTCCGTGCGACGCGGTCTGCGCCGTCACGGCGTAACTGGCCGGCCATGACGTACGACTCGGCGCACCACGTGGCCGTCCTCTTCGGCGGGCAAGGCGCGTCAGGCCTTCTCGGCGACACGTGGACATACGACGGCACCAACTGGGCGAAGCGGTCTCCGCTTCGGTCGCCGTCGGCCCGGCAAGGGGCCGCCATGGCGTTCGATTCCGCCCGCGGCGTTGTCGTGCTGTTCGGCGGAAGTACGGTCGAGCACCGGATGAACGACACGTGGGAATGGGACGGCGCCAACTGGACGCAGCGAAATCCCGCCACCGTACCGCTCACGCGGTTGTTGCATTCGATGTCCTACGACCCTCAGATCGGCCGGGTCGTGATGTTCGGCGGCGACCGTTTCGAGCCGTACTTCGCGCTCGGGCCGATCAACGACACCTGGCTGTGGGATGGGACGAACTGGGCGCGCGACTGGACCGCGAACGCGCCGAGCCCGCGCGCGGGACAGTCGATGGTCTACGACTCGAGGGCCGGAAGAACCGTGCTCTTCGGCGGCACCGACGAAGCAAGCCCGGGCCATTACACGAACGAGACGTGGGAACTCGAGCCGGGAATCGTGACCCCGCCCGGCGCCCCGGCCATCTCGTTCAACGCCACGAACCAGGGATTCGGCGCCCAGACCGTTGGAGCAACCAGCGCTGCCAGCATCTGGATCACCAGCTCGGGCACAGGCCCCCTCCTCATCGATTCGATCTCGACGACCGGTGATTTCACGCTCGCGGCCAACGAGTGTCCGATCGCGCCCGATCCGATCGCCCCCGGGGCCTACTGCCGCGTCCAGGTCACGTTCACGCCGGCCACGTGCGGGCACCGGTCGGGGAACCTGACCTTCGCCGACAACGCTGCGGGCGGTGCCCAGTCGGTCGCCCTGCAGGGCGCCGGCGTCACCGCCGACTGCGACGGCGACCTCCAGCTGCTTCCACCCAACGACATCACGGTGAACGCCACCGGTCCGTCCGGCGCGATGGTGACCTACCAGTCACCCCGGGTCATCGACGAAGACGCCACACCGCCGGCGCCGACGTGCGATCACGCATCGGGCTCGACCTTCTCAATCGGGACCACGGTCGTGACGTGCCAGGTGACCGACAGCGACGACTTCACCAGCACGGTCACGGCTTCGTTTCAGGTGACCGTCAACGACACGGATCTCGCCCTGGTCGGCGTGCCCGCCGACATCACCGCCGCCCCGTCAGGTCCGTCTGGCGCTGTCGTGACGTACACGCCACCGACGGCAATCGACGAGGATGAACCAGCTCCGGTCGTCGCCTGCGACCCGGTCTCGGGTTCGACGTTTCCGGTCGGCGTGACGACTGTGACGTGCCGGGCTTCGGACGACGACGACTCGCCGAGCACGGTGAGCGCCACCTTCCGCGTCAGGGTCGGGGACGCCGACCTGTCGCTGACCGGCGTGCCGGCGAACATCCATGCCATCGCGGCCGGCCCGAAAGGATTCACCGTCTACTATTCGGGCCCGTTCGCGGTCGACGAAGACGGCCCCGCGCCCAACGTCGTGTGTGACCATCCGAGCGGCAGCATCTTTCCGGTCGGTGTTACGACGGTGACGTGCCAGGCGACCGACCCCGACGACACCCCGAGCACGGTCACGGCGACGTTCCAGGTGTCAGAGACCGACACCGACCTCGGCCTCACGCGCGTGCCTGCGGCCATCACCGCCCTCGCCCGACCCGGCCAGCCGGGCGCGATCGTGAGCTACACCCCGCCGGTCGTGTCGGACGAGGATGGAGACTCGCTCTCGGCGACGTGCGTTCCCGCTTCCGGCTCGATGTTCCCGATCGGGACCAGCAACGTGACGTGTTGGGTGACCGACGCCGACGACACGCCGAACACGGTCACCGCGGTGTTCGCCGTGACCGTGGAGGACACCGACCTCACCCTTGTCGGCGTGCCGGCCGACATCACGGTCGTCGCCACCGGGCCGTCGGGCGCGACCGTGACGTACACACCTCCGATCGCTGTGGACGAAGATCCCGACCCGGTGCCCGTCACCTGCGACCCCGCTTCGGGATCGACGTTCCCTGTGGGGGCGTGGACCGTGACGTGCCAGGCGATCGACAGCGACGATCTGGGCTCGGCGATTGCCTTCTTCCACGTGTTCGTGATTCCGGACGTCCAGCTCGACGTCTCGGTGTCTCCTACGACCGCCAGCGCGCACACCACGGTCACGACGACAGCGTCACTCAGCAACGTCGGCTCGATGAGCGAGCGGGTGACCGTCAATTACGCAGTTCTGTTGTCCGACGCCTCGGGTGGGACATCAACCGTGGCGACCGACAAAGCAGTGGTCACGATCGCACCCGGGGCGACCGCGATTCGGTCGTTCTCGTTCGCGGTCAAGAACAACACCGCAAAGGGCGTCTACACGGTCGTCGTGACCGCGGGCGACACCACCGGCTCCGTGACCGGATACGGCAATTTCACCGTGACCTGACCGGCGCTCGGCCAGGCAGCAGGGCGCGGGTTGATCGAGATGGTGCCCGCGCAGGGAGTCCAACCCTCGCTTCGCATCCATCCCCGCCACGTGCCGGCCCAGCCTGTCCTCTAGGGAGCCCAACCTTCGCGGCCGGCCCACACCTCGGCGCCCGCTTCGATCTCGCGAATCACCGCATCCTTGGCCTCGGTGTAGGCCGCGCGGTCGTCGGCCCAGCGGGAAAGCGCCACGAGCTTCGCCTGCGCGTAGCGCTCCCGCGCCGCCTTGTCCCGGCGGAGATACGCGACAAACAAGAGGTGCCGTCGCTCCCACGCGCCACCCGCATCGCACACATGGACGTGGACGTCTCGCGGACGGCCCCCGAACGGCCGGAAATACCGATGATCGTCATCGCGGATGCGCAGCTGGATGCCAAGCGATTCAATCGCGGGCACATAGCTCGGCTCGTCGTGCATGTCGACAACGCTGATCTGGATGTCAATCGTGTCCTTCGCCAAGAGGCCCGGAATCGCTGTGGATCCGACGTGATCGATCCGTCGCGCGGATGACCGGAGGGCGCCCACGAGCTTCCTTCTCCAGGCGTCAAAGCGTCGAGGCCATGCGGAGTCGTACGCGACGAGGGTCATCGGTTCAAAGCCGCGCTCGGAGTTGGGCACGACCTCGAAACCGGGAATCATTTCAGGCAAAGCTCGAGTCGAGAGCCAGAGCCTCTGCGTGAGCGGAAGCTCCGACGGTTCCAGTCCGCGAGGCCCCGCAACTGTTGCGTACAGGTCTATGAGGGTCGCCCTGCGATCACCGCTGCGGCGCCTCGCCAGCCATTCCGTGAAGGCCTCGGCCAGCTTCTCCCGTGATGGTTGATCCATCGAAGGGATTTTGATCTGCGGCTTGCAGGGAGCCTGCACAAGCGCCGTAGTCTGATTGGGATGGATCGTTCCTTCGTGGCCGAGAACGCACGGGCGCTCGAGCGGTTGAAGGCACTTCTATCAAGGCTCAGCGATGGGGACTTGACGATCCTGGTCAACGAGTACTGGAGCGTCGCCGGTGTGTTCGGGCACCTGGCGTTCTGGGACGGGCGAGCGTTGCTCATGGCTGGGAAGCTGACTCGCGGCGAGCCGTTCACGCCGTCCGACGACGAGCCCGAGGATGTCGACTGGATCAACGACTCCATTCGTCCGCTGGTTCACGCCATCCCACCACGGACAATGGCCGAGCTCGCGCTGACCATCGCGGAGGAGACAGACAACGCGATGGCAGCCCTGCCCGCGTCGATAGTCGAAGGCATCGACGAGCGCAGCCCGCTGAACCTGGTGCGGGCCCAGCATCGCGACGAGCATCTCGACGAAATGGAAGCGGCGCTGAAAGCGCGCTGACCGCTGTCAGGCGGACGGCGGGTTCGCGATCAGGGTGACGACCTTGAGCAGAGCAAGGCCTAAGCAGAGGACGCGGATCACGCTGCCGATCCAGCCCCAGCGCCCGGCGAAGAGGAAGATCAGGAACAGGACGCCGAAGAAGGCGATCGCGCCCAGGTAGAAGCCGATGTTCGCCGGTCCTGCGAGAACCAGACGCCACTTTCGAAAACGGCCGGCCGTCCGTCAGGGCCTACCTGTGTGTCCATGGCCAGGGCCGACATATTGAGGCATCGAACCGCCAGTTCGACCCTCTTTTGCAGCTATCGCAAGTCCATGAAGATGTGGAATTCGATCGTCACCTTGGGGTCGATTGCCGCGACCGGATTCTCCGGTGGCGCCATTCCGTAGTCCGCGAGCACCATCGGCAGCACCCACGCCACCCCTGTCACGACGACCACGGCGGCAACGGCCGCGGCGCCGGCAACCAACCAGCGCTTCACGCCGGCGACTCCGCTAACGGACCTCCGTCTGCGAGGGGGGCGTGTCGGCCAGCTCCGGGTTGCTCACGACGTGGACGACCAGGCTTTCGACCGGCAGCCTGCGTTTGATCCGGCTGACCACGTCCAGCTTCAGCCAGCGCGAGGCGCCAGGTGGCAGCGTCGAGATGACCACGCCCGCGTAGCGCTTGCGGCGCAGTTCGTCCTCGACCGCAAGCACCGGGTCCTCATCTCCCACCCGGCCGTCGACGACCTGGCAGCCGGCCGCCTTCAACCACGCAATGCCGGACTCCAGGCGCGACTGCGCGACCGCTTTGGTCTCGACCTCGTCCCAGATCAGGCCTCTCACGACCCTGGTCGCCGGCACGATCAAGGTGAACTCAGCCGCCGCGTCTTGCGACTGCAGGTCGAGGGCCGCGTCGCGAAGCTCGCCGCCCTGCACCGTCTGGTTGGCCACGAGCATGTACCTACCCATTTGCATATCGATACACCGATCGGCAACTCGGCGTTCCGCAGGCGGAACCCGCGATGCACGGCGGGCGTATGGAAGCTGTGAGACGGTTGTGGTGGCTGGGCGGAACCGCAGTCCTTGTCCTGGTGACCGGATTGGCCGCCGCACTGGCCTATACCTCCCAGAACACGCCGGACAGGCTCAAGCTCGCCGATACCTCGCCTCAGGCCACGGCGTCGCCAAGCCCGCCACCGCCTCAGCCAGCGCTCGACAACACGTGCGTGCCCGGATCGAATCCGACCACGGCCATCGAGTGGACGGTTCAGCCTGGGTCGATGGCCGGGTTTCGCGTGCACGAGAACTTCCTGGACTTCCAGTTCCCGCACGAGGCGGTGGCAAGGTCCGACAAGGTCGCGGGCTACCTGGTCAGCAGCTCCGACCGCAGGCAGATGCTGGAAGGCTGCATCGCGGTCGACCTGCGCGGCCTGACCAGCGTCGACAAGCTGCCGCCGCCGTTGCCACCGGCGAGCAACCGGGATGGGCTGTTCCCGGACATCTTCGACCTGAAGGACTATCCCCCCGCCATCTTCGAGCCGGATCCGATGGACCTGCCCGCAAGCAAAAGCGGCCAGGTCGCACACCTGAAGATCAACGGCCAGATCACGATTCGGGGCGCGACGAGGCCGGTCGCGGTCAAGGCGGACTGCAGGCTAGGCGGCGAAACGCTCGCATGTGCAGGTTCGGCGACGGTCGACGCGCGACAGTTCGACGTCTTGCTGCCGGGCAGCGATAGCCCGATCCAGGTCGATCCGATGATCACGATCGAGTTCTCACTCCTGTTCTCCTGAGCGATCTGCAAACCTGGTCGGGATGGTCACCATCCACGACGTGCGCGCGCTCGCCGAGACCCTGCCGCGCAGCTATGAGGTCCTGGTCGGCGGCCGCGTGAAGTTTCGGGTCGGCCGCATCGTGTACCTGTCCTTTTCGAAGGACCAGGCCGTGATGGGATTCGCCTTTCCCAAGGAGCAGCGGGAGTGGCTCATCGGCGGTTCGCCAGAGAAGTTCATGCACCCGATCGCCTCCGATATGCGCTACCAGTGGGTGCTCGCGCGGCTGGCGGCGCTCGAACACCGGGAGATGCGGGAGCTCGTGATCGACGCCTGGCGGATGGTCGTCCCGAAATCGGTGGCGTCCGCGTACGACGAGAACCAGCAGGAGGATTCCGCTTAAACCGTCGCCATCTCCACGGTAATTTGTCACGCTATGTGACCCGATGACGCCGGCGACTTCACCCGCTGAAGCACCCTACGGAGGCCTGAACTGGACCTACGTCCTGCTCGGCGTGGCGGACGGAACCCTGCTTCCGTTCATCCCGCTCCTGCTCGTGGAGCGTGGTCTCAGCCCCTCCGCGATCGGCCTGGTTCTTGCCGCCTGTGCCTCAGCATCGTTCACGGTCGGCATCGCCTGCGCCTATCTCGCCGACCGCAGCCTGAGCGCCGAGCGCATGGTCGTCTTCGCCACGGCCGGCGCCGCTGCGACTGCGCTTCTGCTCGTCTTTCCGGGCGCCGCGACCGTGGCGTTGGTCGTGATCGCGCTCTCGTTTGTGCGCTCGCCGCTGATGCTCCTCGATCCCATCGCTCTGCGAAGGCTTCTTCATGCGCCGCGCACCGACTACGCGCGCATCCGGCTGCGCACCAGCGCCGGCTGGGCGGCGTCGTCGGTCGCGTCGGGCGCGCTGCTGCAGGGGTTCGGACTCCGCCTCATTCCTTTCCTCTACGCTCCGCTCTCGCTGCTCCTCGGCGCGTGGGTGTGGCGCGCGCTGAAGCCGGCGCCGCGTGAAGCCACCACGCCGGCCGCTTCCCAGGTGCGTTTGCCGAGGATTCCGAAGGCCTTCGCCATCTTCCTCGTGTCTTGCTTTCTCCTCGGAGCATCGCTGGCCGCGACCCAGAACTTCCTCACCCTGCAGATCGACTTTCTCGGTGGAGGAGCGCTCCTGATCGGCGCTGCGGCCGCGTTCCAGGCTATGACCGAGATCCCGACCATGGCGTCCATGCACGTGCTGACCAGGCGGCTCAGCCACCGCTGGCTGTTCGTGATCGGCTGCGCGATCTACCTTGCCATCTACATCGCTTGGGCCCTGGTGTCCGACGCGACGACGGCGGCCCTGTTGAAGCTGGTCGGCGGCGTGGCTTTTGCGCTCACCTTCGTCGCCGCGGTCATGATCGCCAACGACCTGGTGCCTTCCCGCCTGCGGGCCACCGGACAGGCGCTCATGAAGTCCGTCATGTTCGGCGTGGCGCCCATCGTCGGCGCCATCGGCGGCGGGATCGTGTACGAGACTCTCGGATCGAGCGTGATGTTTCTCGCCTCGAGCACACTGGTCGTCGCGGCCGGCGTCCTCGCCCTTTTCGTCGTCCCGACGCCAGTCGCCGCTCCCGTCAAAGACGCTGTCGTTCTCACCCCGGAGCCCGCACCCGTAACGCCGTAAGTCTCAGCGCGGACCGCGCGACTCGGCGTCCTTCGAGCGCTCGAGGAACTCCTCGGCCGCCGTCAGGTCCCCGCGCAGCTCTGCGACTTTGGCCAGGTGGCGCCACGTCCACGGCGGCAGCTGGCGGTCGCCCAGCTCCTCGGCAGTGCGGATCGCGAAACGCAGGTCGTCTTCGGCCTGGTCGAGGCGGCCGAGGTTTCGGTAGGCGATGCCCCGCGCCGCCCGCGCATCCGCCATCTCCCAGCGCGCGCCCAGCTCGTGGAAGATCGCTACGCCTCGGTCGAAGCAGGGCAGCGCTTCGCCGCCGCGGCCGAACTCATCCAGGACGCGCGCCTTCTGGACAAGGGTGTTGGCGACGCTGAAGCGGTCGCCGGTGTCTTCGGCAAGTGCGCTGGCCTCCTCGATGCGTGCGAGCGCACCGTCCAGGTCACCCATATCCGAGCGGTTGATGGACAGCGCGGTCAAAGCGCGCACGCGGGCCCAGTGGTCTTTGGGGTCGACCAGGCTGAGGGCGCGCATCCAGGTCTGCTCCGCAGCCTCGAACTGACCCCTCGTCCACGGCACCCAGCCGGCGAAGAGCAGCGAGCGCACGATCGCCCACGGGTCGCCCAGCTTCTCGGCCGCCGCGAGCGAGCGGTTCAACAGACGCTCCCCCTTGTCGACGTCGGCCTCGAAGTTGATGGCGATATCGCCCAGGAAGCGGAACGCCAGGGCCAGCGCGAAGGCGTCCTCATGCTTCTCGCCGAGGACGACCGCCCGGTCCAGGGCCTTGGTCGCCGCCGCGTACTCGCCCAGCCAGTAGTGGCACTCCCCCATGCCGGCGAGGATGCGGGCCTCGCGTGCGCCCCAGCCTTCTTCCGGTCCGGCCATCGTGAGCGCCCGCTGGTAGCTATCGATGCCGGTCCGGCTCTCCATACGCCGTCGCGCCCGGTCGCCGGCGACCAAGAGCGCGTCCGCGGCCCGGCCGGCAAGGCCTCGGTTGTTCGGGTCGAGGTCGAGGGCGGCCACCGCCGCCAGCTCGAGGTGGTCCGCCGCGAGCGAGGGGTGGCCGATGTTCAGGAGGTTGGTCGCCAGGAGCTGGTGGAGCCTCTCCCGCTCGCGCTTGGGCACGCTGGCGTAGATGACGTCCTTGAGGGTGGCGTGGCGCACCCGCCACCGCGGGACCTCTCCCGGTTCGAGGTCGCGGACCAGGATCTCGGCGTCCTCGAGCTGCTGCACCTCATCCTCGGTCGCGCCCGGGTCGACCACCCGGAGATCGTTCACCCCGAACGAGTACTTGAAAACCGCCGCGCGGCGGGCGAGCTCGCGCAGCCTCGGCGGCAGTGCGTCGAGCCTGGCGCTCACGACGGCCTGCACGGTCGGCGGCACCGTGCGCGGGGTCTGGCCGTCGGCGCCTGCCGAGGGCATGAGCATGCCCGTGGTCTCGATGATGAAATAAGGGTTGCCACCCGCTCGCTCGGCAATCTCGACGGCTTCGGCCTCGCCGATGTGGCCGGCGCCGGCTTGTCGCGCCAGCTGCACGGAATCGTCGCGCGAAAGCGTCTCCAGCCGCAGCAGGATCGCGTTGCCGCTGCTCGATCCCCACTTCGGCCGCTGCTCGAGCAGGTTGTCACGGGCGAGGGTGAGGATCAACGCGCGTCGGGGCCCTTCGCCACGGCTGCCGAGCCGCTCGATCAGGTCGAGCATCGGGCCCTTGAGGCTGTGGGCGTCCTCGAAGATGGCGAGGACCGGGTGGTCGCGCGACAGCCCGTCGAGCAGGGAGATGAAACCTGCGTGCACCTCCGGTACGAAGGCAGCTTCGTCGAGGCCGTCGGTCTGGCCGAAGAGAAGCGCGAGCCGCTGCGCCGTGCGGCCTCGCGCGCTCGCGCCGGATACGCGCTCGGCAAGCTCCGCCAGCCGCTCGCGGACCTTCTCCGGAGCATCGGACGCGCGGATCCCTGCCAGGTCGCCGACGATCGCCGCCACGGGCGAGAACGTCGCCGTGTCGGTCAGCGCGCGCGTCTGGCCGCGGAGGACCAGGACGGCCGCGCTGACTCCGGCCGCCAGCTCGTCTGCCAGCCGCGATTTCCCGATCCCCGGCTCACCGACGACGGTGGCCAGCACGGGTCGCCCGCTGGTGCTCGCGGCGCCCAGGCTCTGACCCAGGATCGCTTGCTCGCTCGCGCGCCCGACGAAGGGGATCGTGCGGCGTGCGGAGCGGGGACTCAGGCCCTCGACCGCGTAGGCGTCCAGGGACGAGTCGAAACCCTTGGCCCGGACGCGGCGCCGGCGCGCGTAGCCGACGGTGGTGCTCGTCAGAAGGTGTGTCGTCTGGCCCACCAGGATCTGGCCCGGCGGCGCCGCGGCCTCGAGGCGGGCGGCCAGGTTGACCACCGGCCCGGTGACCAGCAGCTGGCCGCTCGGCGAGCGCCCGACCGCCGCCTCCCCCGACTCGATCCCGATGCGGACCTCGAGCGGCCGGCCAAGCCCGAGCCCTTCTCCCAGGCGGTGCACCCGTTCCCGGATCGCCAGCGCGGCCCGCACCGCGCGCAGGGCGTCGTCCTCGTGCACGTGGGGCAGGCCGAAGACCGCCATCACCGCGTCGCCGATGAACTTCTCGGGCCGTCCTCTGAGTGCTGTCAGCTCCTCGGACGCGGCGTCGAAGAACCGGCCCAGCATCTCTCGGGCGCGCTCCGCGTCCAGCGCCTGCGCCAGGCCTGTCGAGTCGACGAGGTCGGCAAACAGGACCGTGACCATCTTCCGCTCCTCGGTTTCGACGAGCGGACCGGCGGCCGCACCGCAGTTGGGACAGAAGCGCGCCGCCTCCGGAAGCGGCAGCCCGCAGACCGTGCACGCACGCACCATCAGAGCGTCCAGTATGCTGCGGCGGTGAACGACGCCAAGCTCCAGGCGCTAAGCCGGGTACCTCTTTTTTCCCGCTGCACGCGAAAGGAGCTGGAGTTCATCGCGCGCGGCGGGGATGAGGTCAACGTCAAGGCCGGAAAGACTTTGATCCGGCAGGGCAAGCCAGGTGACACGTTCTACATCCAGCTCGAGGGCGAATCCGAGGTCGTCATCGACGGCAAGCGCAGAAGGGTGATGAAGCCCGGGGAATTCTTCGGTGAGATCAGCATGATCGACCGCGGCCTCGGCACCGCGACGGTGACGACGCTCACCGACGGAAGGCTCTTCGTCATGAGCCACTCGCAGTTCCGCGACGCGATCAAGGCCAGCGAAGGACTGATGGTCAAGGTTCTGCTCGCCATGGGCGCCAGGTTGCGAGAGGACGTCGCCTCGCGCGGCTGACCTAACCCTGGAGCGGGATCCAGAACTCGACTTGCGTGCCGGAGCCTGGCCGGCTGTCAATCCTGTACCAGCCCCCCGCCATCAACGCCCGCTCTCTCAGCGCCAGAAGGCCGAGGTGCCCCGGCAGGTTGCTGCGCTCGGCGACCACGAACCCCTGGCCGTTGTCCTGGACCACGCCGCGGATGCCATTGCCTTCGGCTTTCAGGGAGAGCTTCAGCTCGCTGGCGTTGGAATGGCGCTCCGCGTTGCCGATCGCCTCGGCCACCTGCCGAAACAGCAACGACTTGAGCTCGACGCTGAGGTCGGGAGGAAGGTCGATCTCCACCACCGACCGGATCCTTGACCCCGCCAGCATCGACAGACGATCCTGGATCGACTGCTCGAGGCCGTCCGGCCTCTCGAGCGCGGGCGGGCGAACGTCGAAGACGAGTCTGCGGAGCGAGGTTTCGGTCTCGCCGAGGAGTGAGTGCAGCTTCTCCAGTGCTTCGGCGTTGACGTTGCCGCCGGAACTCAGGCGCGCCAGCTGGAGCTCTGCTGCCGTCAGCTTCTGCAGCGCATCGTCGTGCAGCTCGGCCACGAAACGCTTGCGCTCCTTTTCGACGACCGTGGTCATGTTCTTGAGCAGCAGCTGGCGCGCGCCGTCGACCTTGGTCAACCGGTCGACGGACTTGCGTAGCTCTTCCTGGGTGTGCCAGAGCTCGGTCACGAGTCCGGCCGCCAGGCCCGCCTTCTGCAGCACCCGCGTGTCCTCCCTCGAGAATCCGCCCGGCCGCGTCGAGTCATAGGCGGCGACCAGGCCGAAGCGCTTGTCTCCCGCCCGCCAGGGGACGCTGATCGCACTCGACACCGCCAATCGCTCCAGGACGTACAGATACTCTTGCGACGCATCGTTCAGGGTGGCGCGAAAGATCAGGTCCCGGTAGACGACCTTGCTCGCCAGGCCTTCGCCAGACGGTTCGCAGCGGACCGGGGTCAGCCTGGAGAGGAACTCATGGCTGACGCCGAAGCCGCCTGCCGGAGCGAGCATGTGGTCATCTCCGACCCCCCAGAAGAGCACCTTGTCGGCGTCGACCAGCCCGGCGAGGGTGACGGCGAGCCGGCGGTAGAAGTCGGTCGGACTCTGACCCTGGACCGCGTGCGACGACACCGCGGCCAGGACTTCGACGGCCAGTTCGTGCGCGCGCTCTACCTCGTCTTGCAGGCTCTTCGCGTCCTGTCGGCGACGTTGCTCGTCCCGCCTGACCCCTTCAGACGGACTCGCGGTTGCCACCTTCCGTCACTCCGACGTGAAATCCTAACAAAACTTTACGGCCTGACCCCAGATCGTACGCCGTAAGCAAGCTCGTCGCCCACGGTCCGGAACCGAACCTTATGATCACCCTCGGGACGGGATGGCGAGTGGGTCATACGCTGAGCCGACAGCCGTAGACCCGGCTCCGGCTGCCCTCCTATGGTTCCCAGGGCAGGCCGGATTCGCGGGCGATCGAGTGACAGACGCCGCCCTGTGGACGCGGCACCTGCTGTCCGGGCGAGGCACGCCCATCCACGTCCTGATGATCGAGGACGACCCCGCGATCGCCGAGATGTACCGGGTACAGCTCGAGCACGACGAGTACCGCGTCACGATCGCCAGCACGGCCGAGGTCGGCCTTTCGACCATGTCCGAGCAGGCTCCCGATATCGTGCTCCTCGACCTGCTGCTCCCGGACCGCAGCGGCTTCGAGCTGCTGGCCTCTCTCAACGAGCGCCTCCCCAACCACCCTCCGGTCGTGATCCTTTCCAACTACGGTGAGCCGTCGATGATCGATCGCGGACGCTCGCTGGGAGCGATCGAGTACCTCGTCAAGTCACGAGTCACTCCGTCCGAGATCTCGGGACAGATTCCTGCCTGGGTCGAACAAGGTCGGAGGGGTCGGCGGGGCGAGTCTTGACCCAGGTCGTCACGGTTGCCCAATACCTCACCACGGCCGCGTTCGTGGCCCTGGGCGTCGCCATCGCGTACCGCTGGTATCGCCAGCCCGGTCGCGCGCAGGCCATGCTGGCGCTCGCGCTCATCTCGCTCGGCGCCGTCGCGGCGATCGGCAGGTTTCAGGACCAGGACCACCCGTCGCCGGCGCTCGCGCTCATTACCACTGTCGGGTTCCTTGCCTCCGGTTACTTCGTCCTGCTGTTCCGCAACGAGCTCATTCCACTAGGGCGGACGGCGTTCATTGCGGCGAACGTGCTGCTCACCGTCTCCATCGTGGTCGGGGTTCTCGACGTGTTCTTCCTGGTGGGTGCGCCCCAGTTCGTGATCACCCTTGCGCTGCTCGAGCTGATCGGAGCGTGGGCAATCTTCACCGGTGAGCCGATCGTGCGCTTCTGGCTCGCGAGCAACCGCCTGCCGGCCGTGCAACGTGCACGCTTGCGTTTCCTGAGCGCAGGTTTCGCAGTCCTGATCGTGATCCTGTTCGTGGCTGTCCTCGGCGGCAGCGCTCTGCAGGGCCCGACCGCGATCCTGATCACACAGGTCGTCGCGCTGGCGGTCGTGCCCGCCATCTACGTGAGCTTCGCGCCGCCGACGCTCCTGCGCCGGATCTGGCGCATGGGCGAGGAGAGCGAGGTCCGGGCTGCCATGCAGGACCTTCTCATCTTCAGCACGAGCCGCCAGGTGCTCGCCGAGCGCGCTGCCTACTGGGCCGTCCGCCTGATGGGCGCCACGTCCGGCTTCGTGACCGACGTCGACGGCGAGGTGCTCGCGACCTCGGGCATCGATCCCGAGCGCGCGGCGGCCGTGGCGGCCGGCGGCCCCAGCGAGAAGGTCATCGCCGTGCCGCTGCACCTCGGCGAAGGCCAGGGAACGCTGGCGATCGTCGCCGGCCGGTACACGCCCATGTTTGGAAGCGACGAGATCTCACAGATGAAGGCCTACGCGAGCTCCGTGTCGGCGGGCCTCGAGCGGGCGCGCGTGACCGAGCGAATGGCCGCCATCGAGACGCACAAGACCCAGTTCTTGAACCTCGCCTCGCACGAGCTGCGCGGCCCGGTGACCGTCCTTCGCGGTTACGTGTCGATGCTCGAGACCGGACTTCTCGGGCATCTGAACGAGCGTGGGCGTAAGGCGGCCGTGGTGATGGCGGCGAAGGTGTCGGAGATGAACGAGCTCATCGAAGAGATGATCGAGGCCGCCCGGCTCGAGGACGGTGCACTCTCCTTGCGCCTGGTCGAGGCCGATCTTCGGGACGTTGTGAGGGCCGCGGCGGAAAGCATCGCGCCCGTCGAGGATTCGGCGCACACGCTTGACCTCGACCTGCCGGAGCGGCGCGTCCGGGTCAGGGTCGACACCGACCGCATCAAGACGATCATCGGCAACTTGATGAGCAACGCGATCAAGTACTCGCCGGCAGGCGGCACGGTGACCTGCCAGGTGCGGGCGCAGGCGGGCATCGCGAGGGTGGCCGTTAGCGACGAGGGGCTGGGCATCGCTACGGAGAGCCTGCCCCTGCTGTTCACGCGCTTCGGGCGGGTGATCACACCGGAGACCGAGCATCTCAAAGGCACCGGCCTCGGCCTGTTTCTCGGCCGGCAGCTGGCCCGTATGCAAGGCGGCGACATCACCGTCATCTCGACGGAGGGCAAAGGAAGCACCTTCACCCTGCACCTGCCGACGGCGTCAGCGACCGACGCTTCGGAGAATGGTGCGGGGTCGGTGGAGACGGGCGTGTCCGAGGGGGGGAGCCCGCCGCTGGCGCAGCCCGGCGCCAAGACCGATTAGTTTTAGTCTCTCGGGCAGTCTGAACATCGAGAGCAGCCACCTTTTTGTCTTCCGAGGGGTGAAGGAATGAGCGGAGTTCGCGTACTCGTCGGCACCCGCAAGGGCGCATTCGTCCTGACTTCCGACGCCAGTCGCAAGAGCTGGAAGGTCGAGGGCCCGCACTTCGCGGGCTGGGAGATCTACCACGTCAAGGGCTCGCCGGCCGACCCGAACCGTCTCTACGCGTCGCAGACCAGCGGCTGGTTCGGCCAGGTCCTGCAGCGCTCCAACGACGGCGGCAAGACGTGGGAGGCCGCCGGCAACGACTTCCAGTACCAGGGCACCACCGGCACGCACCAGTGGTACGACGGCTCGCCTCATCCTTGGGAGTTCAAGCGGGTATGGCACCTGGAGCCGTCGCTGACCGATCCCGACAAGGTCTACGCCGGGGCCGAGGACGCGGCCCTGTTCGAGACCAACGATGGTGGTCAGACGTGGACCGAGCTGTCCGGCCTGCGCACCCACGACAGCGCCCCAACGTGGGCCCCTGGCGCGGGCGGGCTCTGCGTGCACACGATCGTCCTCGACCCCGCGGACGCCAATCGCATGTACGTCGCCATCTCGGCCGCCGGTGTGTTTCGCTCCGACGATGCCGGCAAGACGTGGCGCCCTGCCAACAAGGGCTTGCGCTCGAACACGATGCCCGACCAGGACGCGGAGGTCGGCCACTGCGTGCACCGGATCGCGATGCACCCGTCGCGACCGAACGTGCTCTTCATGCAAAAGCACTGGGACGTCATGCGCACCGACGACTGCGCAGATTCCTGGCGCGAGATCAGCGGCAACCTGCCGACCGACTTCGGCTTCGTCGTCGACGTCAACTCGAACGAGCCGGACACGGTGTACGTGATCCCGATCACCAGCGACTCGCACCACTTCGTGCCCGACGGCAAGCTGCGCGTCTACCGCAGCAAGACAGGCGGCGACGACTGGGAGGCGCTGACCAAGGGTCTGCCGCAGAAGGACTGCTACGTCAACGTGCTTCGCGACGCGATGGACGTCGATGCCCTGGATCCGTGCGGGGTCTACTTCGGCACCAGCGGCGGCCAGGTGTACGTGTCGGCGGACGGCGGCGACACCTGGGATTCCGTGCTGCGTGATCTTCCAGGCGTGCTCTCGGTGGAAGTCCAGACCCTGAAGTGATCCAGGTCGTTCTGCCGCGAAACCTGCAGCTCCTCGCGGGGGTCGGGCGGGTCGTGGAGCTCGAGGTGGACGCGCCGGTGACCCAACGCGCGATCCTCGACGCTCTGGAGGCGAGGTACCCGGCATTGCTCGGCACCGTCAGGGATCGTGTCACCAAGCAGCGGCGACCGATGATCAGGTTCTTTGCATGTGCCGAGGACTTCTCCAATGAATCGCCGGACGCGCCCGTGCCCGAGGAGGTCACCTCGGGGAAAGAGCCGTTCCTGATCATTGGCGCCATCGCCGGTGGATGACTACGAGCAGCGCCGGGGACGCTGGCGCCGCTCGAGCGGCTGCAGCTGTGGGGGTGGCGGGTGTGCCAGCTTCTTCGTCGTCCTCACCGCCGGCTTCATCCTGAGCCTGTTCAACGCTGACGTCGGGCTTGGGGTGTCGGCGCGCATCCCGCTTACCGACAGCAACGTGACCGTCGCCGGCTCGGTTGGCAAGAAGGACAAGGCGGCCGAGGTTCTACCGCCCTACGTCCACGGCAAGCTCGGCGGCAATGAGAACTTCATCAATCAGTCGAACACGCTGACGATCTGGGTCGCCGAGGGGACGGCGATCATCGTCGTCGGCCGGCAGGAAGGAGCCCCGCTGGTCGACCTGCACCTCGAGCTGCGCTAGCCGGAGGGGGTCCCGCGGGGGGAGGCCTGCCTTCCCCGCGCTAAATGACGAAGTAGAAAGTCGCTCCATCGCCGACGGCGCCCTCGGCCCAGATCCGGCCGCCATGGCGGTTCACGATCCGGCGTGCGGTAGCGAGACCGATGCCGACCCCTGGGAAGTCACTCTGGCTGTGCAGCCTTTGAAACGCCCCGAACAACCGGTGCGAGTCGATCATATCGAACCCCACCCCGTTGTCCTTTACGAACACGCGGGACTCGCCGTCGACCGTCTCCCGTCCGATCGTGATCCGCGGCGAGGCTCCCTTCGCGGTGAATTTCCAGGCGTTGCCGACGAGGGTGTCGAGCAGAGTCCGGATCAGCTGCCGGTCACCGTTGAGGGCGATCCCGGCCGCGATGTCCACCTCGACCTTTCGGTTGGGATCCTCGGCCCGCAGCTCGTCCACCACCTGGTTGGCGAGGGCGCTGACATCGACCTCCTCGCGATGGATCTCGCCGCTGGTCAGGCGGAACAGCATCTGCAAACCGTCGAAGACCGCCGTCATGCGCTTGCTCGCGACGCGCATGCTGTCCAGGTTCTCAGTCGCAGCCTTGTCCAGCTGCTTGCCATACGTGTCGAGCAGCTTCTCGCTCAAAGCATCGAACGTCGCCAGCGGAGCACGGAGGTCGTGCGAGACCGCGTAGCTGAAAGCCTCCAGCTCCCTGTTGATCGCGGTGAGGGCGATCGTCCGCTCTTCGACCAGCGTCTCCAGCTGGGTCCGATAACGGCGCAGCTCCTGCTGGGCGCGATACAGCTCGACAAAGACGCTGACCTTGGCGCGCATGACCGCGGGCACCACGGGCGCGAAAACGAAGTCCACCGCGCCGAGGTTGTAGCCGCGGCCCATGTCCGTCTCCGCCTGGTCGAGCGCGGTGACGAAGATGATCGGCGTCAGCTCCGACCGGGGTCGCTGCCGGATCAGCTGCGCGGTCTCGAACCCGTCCATGACCGGCATCCGGACGTCGAGGAGCACGACGGCGAACTCGTTGCGGAGGAGCTGTCGGAGCGCGTCAGCACCCGAAGATGCCTCGACCACGTTCTCGTCCAGCGGGGCCAGGATGGTGCGCAGGGCGAAGCGCTTGGTGGCGTCGTCGTCGACGACCAGGACGTTGACCTTGGTCTTCGCCCGAGGCGCCGGGGCGATCTCGTGGGCCGTCTTGGTGCGCGTCACCATCTCATCTTCCGGAACACGTTCACACCGCTCCGTACTTGCTCGTAGTGATCGCGGTCGGGACAAGCAAGCAGCGACTCGCGCTTGCCCATGGCCAAAAAGCCCCCCCGGATGAGGCTGTCGTAGAAGAGCCGGTGGGCGCGGGCTTGCAGGGACTCCCGGAAATAGATGAGCACGTTCGCGCACACGACCAGGTGGAAGTCGTTGAACGAGCCGTCAGTCACAAGGTTGTGGCGCGCCCAGGTCACGCGGCGCTGGAACCTGGGGTCGAACCGGGCCGTCTTGCCGGCGACCGTGTAGTGATCGGACAGGCGGGCGCGTCCGCCCGCCGCAGCGTAGGCCTCCTCGTATCGCCTGACCCGCTCCAGTGAATAGGAGCCAACCCGCGCCACGGCCAGTGTGTCCTCGTTCAGATCGGTGGCGTAGATGCGGCACCGGCCGAGAACTCCCTCTTCCTCGAGCACGACACCGAGCGCGTACACCTCTTCCCCGGTCGCACAGCCTGCGATCCAGACCCGGCTCGAGGGGTACGTCTTGAGGAGCGGTGCGATCTCCTGGCGGACGCAGAGGATGGTCTCCGGATCGCGAAACATCGTCGTCACGTTGACGCCGACCGCGTTCAGGAACCTGGGCATGAGGGCAGCGTCGTGGAGGATCCGATCCTGATACGCAGACACGGTTTGCACGCCCTCGCGCGCCATCGCGGAGATCAGGCCGCGCCGGATGGGTCCTGCGGCATACTCACGGAAGTCGTACCCGTAGCACAGAAGGATGCCCTCGAGCAGGAGGCGGATCTCGATGTCCTCGATCTCCGTCCCGCCCGCGCCGCCGAGACGCAGCGCTGCCCCCTCATTCGGCGTCACTGAGCCAGCCAGGACTTGAGCATCGACAACAGGTGCGCGTTGTTTATGGGTTTGGCGATGTAATCGGATGCTCCCGCTTCGATGCATTTCTCGCGGTCTCCCTTCATTGCCTTGGCGGTCAAAGCGATGATCGGCCGTTCCGCAAAGGCAGTGAGCTCACGCATCTTCGACATCGTCACGTAGCCGTCCATCTCCGGCATCATCACGTCGACAAGAGCTATGTCGATGTCGCCGCTTCCCTGCAGCAGGTCCAGCGCCTCTTGGCCTGAATCAACCGAGACCACTTCCATCTTCTGACGTTCGAGCAGCGCGGTCAGGGCAAAGATGTTCCTGATGTCGTCGTCGACCACAAGAACCTTCCTGCCCGCCAGGGCGCTGCTTGGGGCCTCGTTGCCGTTGACTGATGTCTCGACATGAGCGACCTCTTCGTCGCGCAGGATGGCCGCGATCTCCTGCTGGAGCCGCTCCGGTGAGCGCGCGTCCTTGATCACGATGCTCTTGGCGGCCTTCCCGAGCTTGATCTCCTCCTTGCGGGTGAGCTCTCGCGCCGTGTAGACGACAAGTGGGGTGGCGCCCAGGGACTTGTTGGCCTGCAGCTCCTCGATCACGCGCCACCCGGACAAGCCTGGAAGGCCCAGGTCGAGGACCACGCAGTCGAACGTCTCCTTCTCGAGCAGGGCGAGCGCCTCGTCTCCGGATGAGACGGCCGTCGTCCTGGTGTTGGTGGGAGTCATGAGGTCGGTGACGTACCGCCGCTGGATCGGATCGTCTTCGACGACCAGGAGCGACTTCGTACCGGCGAGCGCGGGCGGTTCGGAGGCCGGCGCGGCGACCTCTTGCGCTCCGTTGCCTTCGAGGGCCGTCAGCACCGGCCGGGGCGAGACTTCGCCCGTGCGCGTCTCATCGCCGTCGGACGCGGCTGCGCGCCGCTGCGGGCTGATGAGCGGCAGGTAGATCGAGAAGATGCTGCCCAGACCCGGCTCGCTCTGGACCCGGATCTCGCCACCAAGCAAACGAGTCAGCTCACGGCAGATGGAAAGGCCCAGGCCCGTGCCGCCAAACTTGCGGCTCGTCGTCCCGTCCGCTTGCGCGAAGCTCTCGAAGATCGACTGCTGCTTGTCAAGCGGAATCCCGATCCCGGTGTCGATCACTCTGAACGCGATCACGTGCGGTGCCCTGTTCAGCGATTCGTTGGAAGGGCTCCAGCCCGAGGTCGCCATCTCGGCCAGGAACTCGACCTTCCCCTTCTCGGTGAACTTGAACGCGTTGCTCAAGAGGTTGTTCAGGATCTGCTGCAGGCGTTGCGGGTCGGTGGGGATCGTCTCCGGCAAGCCAGGCCGCACCTCGATCTCGAACCCAAGCTTGGTCGCCTCCGCCACATGGCGGAACGTCCGCTCGAGCATCGGAGCCAGCTCGGCGAGCGGCCACTCGCTGATATCGAGCGCCACCGTGCCCGACTCGATCTTGGACAGGTCGAGGATGTCATTGATCAGCTTCAGAAGGTCGGTCCCCGACGAGCGGATGATCGTGGCGTACTCAATCTGCTTCGGGCTCAGGTTGCCGTCGGGGTTGGCGGCCAGCTCTTGGGCCAGGATCAGCAGGCTGTTGAGCGGCGTCCGCAGCTCGTGGGACATGTTCGCCATGAACTCGGACTTGTACCGCGATGTCGTGGCGAGCTGCTCCGCCTTCTCCTCCACCAGCTGTTTGGCGGACTCGACCTCGAGCCTTCTCTGCTCGATCTCCGAGTTCTGCTCGGCGAGCTGGCGCGCCTTTGCCGCGAGCTCGTCGTTCGTGCGCTGCATCTGGTCCTGCTGGCTCTGCAGCTCGGTGGCGAGCGACTGGGACTGCGTCAGCAGGTCCTCGGTGCGGCTGTTGGCCTCGATCGTATTGAGTACGATGCCGATGCTCTCCGCCAGCTGGTCGAGGAAGTCGAGGTGGGTGAGGCTGAAGGGCTGGAAGGAGGCGAGCTCGATCACCGCCCGCAGCTCACCCTCGAAGAGCACCGGGAGCACGACAATGTTGGCCGGTGGCGCCTCGCCAAGCGCGGAGTTGATCTTTATGTAGTCCTTGGGGACGTCGGTGACGACGATGCGCCTCTTTTCCAGCGCGCACTGACCGACCAGCCCCTCACCGAGCTCGAACTCCATCGGGATCGCCTTCCGGGGCCGGTAGGCGTAGCCCGCCTGGAGGGTGAGGTGAACCGGTTTTCCGTTTGGCGGCACGACGCCGTAGAAGACGCCATGCTCGGCATGGACGAGCGGCGCGAGCTCGGAGAGGATGAGCTTGGAGACCGTCATCAGGTCGCGCTGGCCCTGGAGCAGGCGCGTGAATCGGGTCAGGTTCGTCTTCAACCAGTCCTGCTCCTGGTTCTTCTCGGTCGTGTCGTGCAGGTTTCGGATCATCTCGTTGATGTTGTCCTTGAGGTTGGCGACCTCCCCGCTTGCGTCGAGGCGTATGGACCGCGTCAGGTCTCCCTTCGTCACCGCCGTCGCGACCTCGGCGATCGCGCGCACCTGGGTGGTGAGCGTTGCGGACAGCTGGTTCACGCTGTCGGTCAGGTCGCGCCACGTCCCCGCCGCACCGGGCACGTGGGCCTGGCCGCCCAGCCTGCCTTCGGCGCCCACCTCACGGGCGACGGTGGTCACCTGCTCGGCGAACACCGCCAGTGTGTCGGTCATGCTGTTGATGGTGTCGGCGAGCTCGGCGATCTCGCCCTTCGCCTCCAGCGTCAGCTTGCCCCTTAGGTTTCCGTTGGCGACCGCCGTGACCACGCGTGCGATGCCGCGCACCTGGTCGGTGAGATTGCTGGCCATGATGTTGACGTTGTCGGTGAGGTCCTTCCAGATGCCGGCGACGCCTTCCACGTTGGCCTGGCCGCCCAGCTTGCCCTCGGTGCCGACCTCGCGGGCGACGCGCGTGACTTCCTTGGCGAACGCGTTGAGCTGGTCGACCATGGTGTTGATGGTGTTCTTGAGCTCGAGGATCTCGCCGCGGACGTCGACCGTGATCTTCTTCGACAGATCACCCTGCTGGACCGCGGTGGTCACCTCGGCGATGTTTCTCACCTGGCTGGTCAGGTTGCCGGCCATGATGTTCACGTTCTCGGTCAGGTCTTTCCAGACCCCCGCCATGCCCTTCACCTCGGCCTGGCCGCCCAGCCGTCCCTCTGTGCCCACCTCGCGGGCCACGCGCGTCACCTCGTTGGCGAAGGCGTTGAGCTGGTCGA
>WNFV01006448.1_pt1 | contig 22448 bp, 19 predicted proteins | sample 5400101 | NCBI WGS metagenome assembly WNFV01 (sample SAMN13153361, study PRJNA577476) | soil metagenome | isolation source: 115 cm soil or saprolite under grassland replicate 1 | place: USA:California | collected 2016-06-15 | reverse complement strand
GTTTGTGGTTTGGAACACGATAACGGGAGTAGCGATGGCGACCTAGTGCTCCAGAATACCGGTAATACCTCCTCAATGATGCATATTTCTCGCGGTCGACACACCCATTTCTTTGTCTGCGGATTAAGTTGACAGTACCTTGACAAATGAACAAGCGTCTGATATTCTACTAATGCGTATTACTAATACGCAATAGTAACTTCACTTCAATCTAGTGTATGGCTCAAAAGAAGGCCGGATCGAGAGGACATAGGTGGCCCGCAAATCTCGCAAGCGTTCCCCTACGATGTACGATGTGGCCAGAGAGGCCGGGGTCTCGCAGACGACCGTCTCGCTGGTGCTGAATAACGTCGCCAACCATGGCATTCCAGAAGAAACCACGCAGCGGATCTGGGCTGCCGTCAAGGAACTGAGCTACCGGCGCAATGCGTTGGCCAGGGGGTTGGCTTCGAATCGTTCGAACCAGATCGGGTTCATCACCGACAGCATCGCCACCACGCCGCTCGCCGGGAAGATCATCGAGGGCGCCCAGGAGGCCGCCTGGTCGCGGGGAAAACTGCTGCTGCTTGTCAACACCCAGGATCGGTCCGACGTGACCCGGGCAGCAATTGAGTTGATGCTTGCGCAGCAGGTCGAGGGTATTATCTACGCGACGATGTATCACCGTTCAGTTCGACTGCCCGACATCTTCCATGAAATACCAACCGTGCTGCTGGACTGCTACGTCGAGGAGCGCTCCTTGCCCTCTGTCGTCCCGGACGAGATCGCTGGTGGCCGAAGCGCAACCGAGGCGTTGCTGCTGAAAGGCCACCGCCGGATCGGATTTCTTAATCACGTCGCTCCGGTTCCGGCTACGTTTGGACGCATGGAAGGATATAAGCGGGCGCTGGCCGATTATGGCGTCGCCTTTGACCAGGCATTGGTCCAGACCGGCCAGGATATCGCCAGTGGCGGCTACGATGCCACGCTCGCGCTCATGCGCCTCCCCGAGCAGCCGACAGCCCTATTTTGCTACAACGATCGCATGGCGATGGGTGCATACGACGCGCTGCGCAAGCTTGGCCTCCGCATCCCTGAGGATGTATCAGTGGTCGGCTTTGACAACCAGGAGTTGATCGCCGTCCACCTGTACCCCGGCCTGTCGACTATGGCACTGCCCCACTATGAGATGGGGCACTGGGCAGTGAACTATCTCCTTGATCACGGCGTCGGCACTGCTACGCCGGCACAATATATGCTTGAATGTCGGTATATCGAGCGAGGATCAGTTGCAGAGCTACGGTCTTATCGTTGATTAGTTGACTACTCAATTCGATTTCGGGCATTCCAGGCTCAGGAAATGTACGTGAACATTTGAATACTTCTCGATTGGATCAGCACATCCTTGACGGCACGATTGATGCAATGATATAGTACCAGCACAATTAACTAATACGTATTACCAAACTCTTCGGCTCGCACCAATTGCACGTCGCCTATGCTTGAGGAGATCGTGATGCCTAAACAGCCCAAGCGCGCTAAAACCAACAATCCGTCCATGCACGATGTAGCGCGCCTGGCCGGCGTCTCGCAGACCACGGTCTCCTTTGTCGTCAACAATGTCCCGAACGCGAACATTCCTGAGGAGACTCGCGATCGGGTCTTGTCCGCCATCAACGAGCTGGGGTATCGTCCGAACGCTGTGGCGCGCAGCCTGCGCTCGCAACGCTCACACACGATCGGGTTTCTTTCGGATGAGGTTGCGACCACGCCACACGCCGGCAAGATCATCCAGGGCGCGCAGGACGCCGCCTGGGTCAGCAACAAGATACTCCTGGTAATTAACACCGGTCGCCGGGCCGAAATCGAAGCCGCCGCCGTCGAGATCCTGCTGGAGCGCCAGGTGGAAGGCATTATTTATGCGACGATGTATCACCGGCCCGTCACGCTTCCAGCTGCGCTGAGGCATGTGTCAACTGTGCTGCTGGATTGTTATGTGGAGGATCGCTCGTTACCATCGGTTGTGCCCGACGAGGTGCAGGGTGGCCGCACGGCGACCGAGGCGTTGTTACAAAAAGGCCACCGGCGGATTGGATTCATTAACAATGTCGACCCGATTCCCGCGACCTTCGGGCGTCTCGAGGGCTATAAACAGGCGCTGGCGGCGTACGAGGTGCCGTTCGACACAGGCCTGGTCTGTGTAGGAGCAAGCAGCGCCGCCGACGGGTACCGCTGCACGCTGGAGCTTATGCGGCTGTCTGAACCCCCAACGGCCCTATTCTGCTTCAGCGATATCATGGCAATGGGCGCCTACGACGCCTTGCGGAAGCTGGGGCGCTCCATTCCCCACGATGTCGCTGTCGTCGGCTTTGACAATCAAGAGCTGATCGCGGCACACCTGCACCCGCCGCTCTCGACTCTGGAGTTGCCCCACTACCAGATGGGCCAATGGGCCGTGCAGTACCTGGTCGAACACACTGAACATGTATCTGGGGAAGTGCCAGTTCAGCAGACTATCACGTGCTCTTATATCGAGCGTTCGTCAACCTAAGAGCGCACGTTGCTGCCGCATTCCAGAAGCCCACTGTTGATATGCTAGAATGCCAAATAATACGTATTACCAATACGAATTACTAATGCGTATTAGTAACAATACTAGTTTGGATGATCAAGGAGGCGCCCATTGAGCTGTCGATAATTGCCTGTCTATTGTGTGGCATTCGTTGCTGGTGCCGCGCCACCCTTAACGCTGGCATTGTCCCGCCAGGAAGGAGTTCGTCGATGAGCAGTCCACAACGTGTCTCAACGCTTCCGGTTCAACCTACTGATTGGACTACCCGCGCGTTGCGCCCGCGGATCAGGCAGATCGCTACCAACTGGCAGTTGTATCTGCTGCTCCTGCCGGTCTTCCTCTACTTTCTGATCTTCAAATATGTGCCCATGTACGGCGTGCAGATCGCATTCAAAGACTTTGACGCCTCTGCCGGCATCTGGGGCAGCCCATGGGTTGGCTTCAAACATTTCCAGCGCTTCTTCAACTCGTTTCAGTTCTGGCCGATCCTGAAAAACACGCTCTTTCTCAGCGTCTACGCGCTGATTGCATCGTTCCCGCTCCCGATCGTCGTCGCGCTGATGCTCAACCAGCTGACCTCCGAGCGCTTCAAGCGCTTCGTCCAGACGGTGATCTATGCGCCGACGTTTATCTCCACCGTGGTGCTGGTCGGTATGCTGTATGTCTTCTTCGCCCCCAACGGGATGGTGAACAATCTGGTCTCGCTGTTCGGCGGCAAGCCGATCCAATTTATGGCGCGGCCCGAGTGGTTTCCATCGCTGTACGTCTGGTCGGGTGTCTGGCAAGGAACTGGCTTCGCCACCATCGTCTACCTGGCGGCGCTCACTGGCGTCGACCCCGGGCTGCACGAGGCCGCCAAGCTCGACGGCGCCAATAAGCTGCAGCGCATCTGGCATATCGACGTACCCGCGCTCATCCCGACCATCACCATCCTGCTCATCCTGGCCGTCGGCAACATCATGAACGTTGGCTTCGAGAAGGTCCTGCTGATGCAGACGTCGCTGAACAAGACGGCTTCGCAGGTCATCCAGACCTATGTCTATGAGGTTGGTCTGGTGCAGGCGCAGTACAGTTTCTCGGCCGCGGTCGGGCTCTTCAACTCCGTCATCAACCTGATCTTGCTGTTGGCCTTCAACTGGTTTGCGCGACGGTTCACTGAGACGAGCCTGTGGTAGCACAGAGAGGAGCATGACATGACAACCTTCGTACGTACCTGGCGGAGTGGCAAAGGCCGCGGCGATCTGATCTTCGACATCCTGAATATGGCTCTTTTGGCTGCGGCAGCGCTGCTGGTGCTCTATCCGCTCTATATCATCGTGATCGCCTCGTTCAGCAGCCCCGACCGGATCTATAGCGGCGAAGTGTGGCTGTTCCCGCAGGATGCGACGCTGGAAGGCTACCAGCGCATCTTTCGCGACCCGTCGATCCTGATCGGCTACCGCAACTCGGCGCTCTATGCGGTGCTGGGCACGTTGATCAGCGTCTCGCTGATCCTGAGTGGCGGCTACGCCCTATCGCGCAAGGATCTCTACGGGCGGAACTTCTTTACCCTATTCTTTGTGGCCACCATGTTCTTCGACGGCGGCCTGATACCACGCTACCTGCTTGTGCGCGACCTCAATATGCTCAACACCATCTGGGCGGTGGTGCTGCCGGGCGCGGTCGGGGTCTGGAACCTGATCATCGCGCGAACCTTCTTCCAGACGACCATTCCCGACGAGCTGCGCGAAGCCGCATTCATCGACGGCGCGTCGAACCTGCAGTTCTTCTTCAAGATCGCCCTGCCGCTCTCACTGCCGCTGATCGCCGTGATGGTGCTGATCCACGTCGTCGGCAACTGGAACTCGTTCTTCGACGCGCTAATCTATCTGACCGACCAGAATCTGTACCCATTGCAGCTGGTCTTACGCAATATTGTCACCCAGAGCAACGTCTCCGCGCAGGCAGCGATGCTCACCGATGTCCAGTCGTATGCGGCGCAGCAGCGCGTGGCCGAGCTGATCAAGTACGGCATGATCGTGATCGCCAGCGCGCCGCTGTTGATCTTCTACCCGTTCGTGCAGAAGTACTTTGTCAAAGGCCTGACGATCGGGGCAATCAAGGGATAAGCCGCCATTTGTCAGCTCGCGGAGGAAAGGAGGTGCAGTCCTTTCACGCCAATCGCGCGCAGCGGCTCCGCGGTGAGCCGCCCACAAACTCTGACACTGGTGTTGTAGTGTGCAAGGAGCTATCAGATGAACACATACTCTGGCATCAACACGCGCTGGACATTGCGTGTTCTATCGCTGGCGATCATGGTCAGTATTGTGCTAGCCGCCTGTGGGTCGACCACGCCATCTGGGCAGTCGACCCAAGCACCGGCAGCTGCACAGCCGACTCAAGCACCCGCGGCAGCGCAGCCTACCCAGGCGCCCGCCGCATCACCGCAGGCCGTGCAGCCCACGCAGGCGGCTGCGCCACAGGCCGGCGAAACAACATTCACGCCAAACGCCGGTGGAACGCAGCCCGGCCCGCTGGCTGCATCCGGCGACACGCAGTTCCATAGCAGCGGCCTGCCGATTGTGGATCAGCCGCTGACCCTGCGCATTACCGCGCAGAAGGCCGGTTCGCTCACGCCCAACTTCGACCAGATGGAGCTCTTCAAGCGTCTCGAACCGCAGACCAACGTCAAGGTCGAATGGACCAATATTGCCAGCGCCGATTACCAGGACAAGAAGAACTTGCTCCTGGCCAGCGGCGACCTGCCGGACGCCTTCTGGAACACCGGCTTCAACGACCAGGACATCGCGACCTACGGCGGCAACGGCACGCTCATCCCGCTGGAGGGTCTGATCGACCAGTACGCGCCCAACCTCAAGAAGGTCTTCGAGCGGCGCCCCGAGGTCAAGCAGGCGGTGACCGCGCCGGACGGCCATATCTATACCCTGCCCTTCGCGGTCGAGTTCGGCGGCATCGGCGCCACCCCTTTCTTCCACGTCATCAACAAAGCCTGGCTGGATAAGCTCGGTCTGAAGATGCCCACCACCCTGGACGAGCTGCACGACGTCTTAGTCGCCTTCAAGACCAAGGACCCCAATGGCAACGGCAAGGCCGACGAGGTGCCGTTCAGCTTCATCTTCAACTGGTGGTGCGCGGATATCGGCGATCTCTTCGGCGCCTTTGGCATGCCCGACAACCTCGACCACCGCATCGTGCGCGACGGCAAGGTGATCTTCACCGCCGTGCAGCCCGAGTACAAGGAGGCGATCGCCTACTTCCACAAGTGGGTTGAGGAGGGCCTGATCGACCCCGAGTCCTTCTCGCAGGATAGCAAAGTGTACCTGGCCAAGGGCAAGACACAGGATGAGACTCTCGGCTCGTACATCTGGTGGGAGATCGAGGAAGTCGTCGGCCCGGACCGGGCGAAGGACTATGCGCTGGTGCCGCCGCTGGCTGGCCCCGGGGGGAAGGTAGACGTCGGCCACTCGAACGGGTCGGAGTACGGGCGCGGCGGCTTTGCAATCACCAAAGCCAACAAGCACCCGGAGATCACCATGCGCTGGGTCGACCTGATGTACGACCCGTATATGTCGGCGCAGGTGATCTGGGGGCCGCTGGGGATCATCTACGAGAAAGACCCAAGCGGGATGCTGGTCAACAAAGAGCTGCCGCCGGGCACTTCGATGGGTGAGTTTCGGCAGACGGTCGCGCCCGAGGGGGTCGGTGTGATCCTGTCGGACGATTTCGGCAAGGTCGTCGACATGGAGCCACGGGCCAAGCAGCGGATCAAGGATCTGAACGAGGTCTACAAGCCCAAAATGGAGAAAGAGTGGTACCCGAGCGTGTTCTTCACGCCCCAGGAGACCGAGCAGCTCAGCACGCAGGAGACCGACATCAAAAACTTCGTCAACCAGCAGCGCGCCAAGTGGCTGGTCGACGGCGGGATCGAGGAGGAGTGGGATGGCTACGTCGCCCAGCTTCAGCAGATGGGGCTTGACCAGATGATCAAGGTCTATCAGGACGCGCTCGACCGCTACAAGGGCAACGCGAAATAGGGCGACTTGATCGTTTGTGTGGTTGTGGGCGCCCTGCTGGGTCGCCCACAATCTCTATAGAAGATTGGAGCGATTTCATTGACAGTCGACAATCCGCAGGCGGCAGATTTACGGGCCTGGTGGTCCTTCGACGAAGGCCATGGTCGCTTTGTTGCCGACCGCGTAGGTCAGATTGAGGACCCGATCGCCTACGTGTTCAACCAGGCGCGCTACAAGCCACCAAGCGACCCATTATGGCGCGCAGGAATTCGCGGCCACGCGCTCCTGTTCGACGGCTACTCGACCTGGGTGACACGTGCGGCCGACCAGATAGCCAAACCAGGGCATGCGCTGACCATCGTGGCCTGGGTGGCCCCCGCGTCGTACGAGCACGGCGACGGAGGTCGCCTGTCGGCGATCGTCGATCAGCACGACCGCGAGGAACGGCAGGGCTACATCCTGGGGGTGTTCCGCCACGGCGCCTGGTCATTCCAGGTCGGCGCCGGCGGCGAGTGGCTCGAAGTGTGGGCAGAGGAGGGCCGTCCACTGCCCCGGAACCGCTGGTCCTATGTTGTGGCCACCTATGACGGGCCAACCGGGCATATGGCGCTCTATCTGAACGGCGAACCGGTTGCCGAGCGCGCCGTTCCCGCGCACCGGGACATCACGACGTGTCCGCGTGATTTGCTAATCGGGAAGAATAATCAGGGAGGACGGCTGCACGACGTCTTCCCTGCGAACATGTTCCACGGGCTTATCGACGAGGTCAAGGTCTACGGACGCGCCCTGGCGTCGGCCGAGATCCAGGCCAGCTATCGCGCCTACCTCGACAACTTTGCCGGCCACCTGCTGCCCGAGCCTGACCTCCGGCCAGATCGTCGTCGTTACGATGGCGACATCCACCGTCCGCAGTATCACTTCATCCCGCCCGAACACTGGATGAACGAGCCGCACGCGCCGCTGCACTTCCGCGGGCAGTATCACATCTTCTACCAGCACAACCCGCGCGGCCCCTACTGGCACCAGATCCACTGGGGCCACGCCGTCAGCGACGACCTGGTCCACTGGCGCGACCTGCCCTGTGCGCTCTCGCCTGAAGCTGATGCCGTGGACCCGGATGGCTGCTGGTCTGGGAGCGCTGCTGTGGACGACGCGGGCGTACCAATCATTCTCTACGCCGCCGGCGATAACCGCAGATCACCCAATCAGGGGGTTGCACTCGCCCGCAGCACCTTCCCCACCGACGCTGACGAAGACCTCACGACGTGGGTAAAACACCCCGAGCTGCTGATCAGTCAGCAGCAGGGCGTTGGTCGTTGGGGTGAGTTTCGCGATCCCTTCGTCTGGAAGGAAGACGACACCTGGTATGTGATCGTGGGCAGCGGCCTTCCTGGTCAGGGCGGAACGGCGTTGGCCTATACATCCCCGGACCTGCTGCACTGGACGTACCGCGGCCCCCTCTACGCCGGCGATGTTCAGAAGTATCCCAAGACCGGCGATGTCTGGGAGCTGCCGCTCTTGCTGCCGCTAGGCGTCGACCACCTGGGCGCCCAAAAACACATCATGATCATCAACCCCTGGTTTGCCGCTCCCAGTCCGTACTACTGCAAGTATATTTTCTATTGGATCGGAACGTGGGATCGCGCCAACCACCGATTTATACCCGACGACGACGAGCCACAGGTGATCGACCTCGGCGAACACTTCATCGGCCCCAGCGCGACGATCGACGCGCATGGACGTCTGATCCTGTTTACGATTACCTGGGATGGTCTGTCCCCGACCAAGCAGCATGATCTAGGCTGGGCGCATAATGCCGGGCTGCCGGTCGTGTTGCAGCTGCGGCCAGACGGGCGATTAGGCGTCGAGCCGATCCCGGAGCTGCGCAGTCTCCGGCAGGAGCAGCTGATCTCGATACGGGAGCAGTCGCTCGAAGCAGCCAATGCCAGTCTGCACGCTATCCGCGGTGCCATGCTGGAGATTCTCGTCGAGCTGGAGCCGGGCACGGCCACGCGGTACGGGCTTGCAGTCCGCCGGAGCCCTGATGGCAGCGAGGAGACCCTGCTGGTTTACGACTCCACCAGCACCAGCTTGCATGCCGATCGTCAACGGTCGAGTCTTGACCCCGATGCAGAAAAAGGCAGTGTCGGCGGATTACTGGATCTGCGTGGCGAGCAGCTGCGGCTACACGTCTACCTGGATCACTCAATGATCGAGGCGTATGCCAACGGATTGAAGAGTCTGACCACCCGCGCGTATCCCGTCGGCACAGATGCGTTGGGCCTGCGGGTCTGGGCCAATGGAACACTAACTGTTCGGTCATTGGAGGTGTGGTCCCTCCGTTCAGCATATGGATAACGTAGTAGAGAAGGTGAGGAGTTTATGGATTCAGTTTCCGGCTCGACGCCGATGGCACCTACACACCTGCAAACTGAGACGAACGATTCGCAGCGCCCGCAGTATCACTTCCTGGCACCGTCGAACTGGCTGAACGACCCGAATGGGCTGATCCAGTGGAATGGCGAGTATCACATGTTCTACCAGTACAACCCGAACGGTCCGTTCCATGGCACCATCCACTGGGGCCACGCCGTCAGCCCGGACCTGGTTCACTGGCGGCACCTGCCGATCGCGCTCGCGCCCGATTCCGGTACGGCTGACGAGGACGGCTGCTGGTCAGGAGTGGCGGTGGACGACAACGGCGTGCCGACGCTGATCTACAGTGGGAACCGCGACGGTGAGCAGCGGGCATGCCTGGCGACCAGCGCCGACGGCCTGCTGACCTGGCAGAAATACCCCGACAACCCGGTCATCCCAGCCCCGCCGGAGGATCTTCATCTGGTACAGTACCGCGACCATACCGTGTGGCGCGAGGACGGCGCGTGGTACCAACTCATGGGCGCAGGCCTCGAAGGGCAGGGCGGCACGGTGCTGCTGTACCGCTCGACCGATCTGCGACATTGGGAGTACGTGCACCCGCTGCTCGTGGGTGATGCACAGCGCTACACGCCAATCTGGACCGGCACAATGTGGGAATGCCCCGACTTCTTCGCCCTCCATGGCCGGCACGTGTTGACCGTCTCGGTGTGGGACCATGGGCAGCTGCACTATAGTGCAGCGATGGTTGGCGACTACCGTGACCACCATTTCATCCCGGAGGTCGAGCACAAGCTCGACTATGGCGACCGGCACTTCTACGCGCCGCAGTCGTTCACTGATGCCCAGGGCCGCCGGATCATTTTTGGCTGGATCCATGAAGGGCGCGGCGCCGAGGCACAGCTGGCCTGCGGCTGGTCAGGCGTGATGTCCCTGCCGCGGGTGCTCTCCCTTGGACCCGACGGGCATGTCTATATGCAGCCGGCGCCCGAGTTGGCGGTGCTGCGCGCCGAGCACACGCATCGCGCAGCGATCGACGTGCCAGCGGGTCAGGTGGTCGTTCTTCCGGACGTCAGCGGCGACATGCTGGAGCTGGCCCAAGCGCTGGCCCACGTGCGCGAGGGACTCTGCGGCATCGTGGTGCGTTGCTCTCCTGACGGATCGGAGCAAACTCAGATCACCTACGACGCCGTGCTGCACCAGTTGGTCGTCGATCGCACGCACGCGAGTCTCGACCCGACGACGGATCACAACATGCACGTCGCGCCCCTGACACTTGGCCCGGACGAGCCGCTGCGGCTGCACATGTTCCTCGACCGATCGGTGCTCGAAGTGTTCGCCAACGACCGTATCAGCATCAACAGCCGGATCTACCCGACGCAGGATGACAGCACCGGTGTGGCGCTGCTGGCCGAGCGGGGAGAGGCCCAGTTAATCGGCCTCGATGCGTGGCAGCTGCAAACGATCTGATCGAGAGAGCGGGGTGCGCGGTAGGCACTGACACTACCGGGTAGCGGCCCTCCACGAGCAGCAGCACGATCTGCGTCAAGCGAGGAATTTGGATGATGACAAGGACATTACAGGACACCAGCGTATATGGCAGCATTGAGGCTGGCGGCACCAAGTGGGTGTGCGCGATCGGCAGCGGGCCAGATAGAATCATCGCTGACACGCGTTTCCCCACCGGCACGCCCGCGGAGACGCTGGCACGTGCAATCACGTTCTTTCAAGACCATCAGCACCTAGGGTCGCCGCTAGCCATCGGCGTCGGGTCATTCGGCCCGGTCGACCTCAACCCCGAATCCGCGACCTACGGGTACATCACGTCTACGCCGAAAGCAGGCTGGGCGAACACCGATATTGTCGGTGCCCTCCAGCAGGCACTCGGTGTCCCCGTCCGTTTTGACACCGACGTGAATGCAGCAGCGCTGGGAGAGTATCGCTGGGGCGCGGCGCAGGGGTGTGCTGTCGCTGTTTACCTCACGATTGGCACGGGTATTGGGGGTGGGGTCGTCGCGTATGAGCGGCGGCTCCACGGGCTGGTCCATCCCGAGATAGGCCATATGCGCCTGCCGCACGATTGGCAGCGCGACCCCTTCCCTGGTGCGTGCCCATATCACGGCGACTGCTTGGAAGGGCTCGCATCTGGGCCAGCACTCGCTCAACGATGGGGCCAGCGAGCGGAGACGCTGGGAGCTGATCACCCCGCCTGGAAGTTGCAGGCGCACTACCTGGCACTGGCGCTGGTCAATCTCATCTGCACGCTGTCAGCCCAGCGCATCATTCTCGGTGGTGGCGTGATGGACTCACCACAGCTCTTTCCCCTCGTGCGGGTGGAGGTTCAGCAGCTCCTCAATGGCTACGTCCAAGCGCCCGAGATTCTTGATCACATCGACCGCTATATCGTGCCGCCAGCGCTGGGAAACCGTGCAGGAATGCTGGGGGGAATTGCCCTGGCCGCACAAGACATCTAGCACCAGGCACGTTGCAAGACCAACGAGGAGATATCCAATCGCACTCATGACCATTTCTCGGTAACAAGGCAGCGGAAGCAATCGGCGAACCTGGCATGGGCTATCACATCACCGCGCCTGACCAGTGAGAAGGAGAGGAGCATGAACCAAATCTATTACTGCCCACAAGATGCTGCCGTTGGCGATGTGATCCCCTTTTACGCCAACGGCGAGTTCAAGCTGTTTTACCTTCATAACTGGCGTGTTCCAAACGCCTCGGAACGAGAACACGGCTGGTATCTCCTCGGAACTCAGGATTTCGTCCACTATCAGGAGTACGGTCCATGCAAGATTCCTGGTGGTACAGGGTCAGTGATCGAAGTTGATGGTGTGTACCACCTGTTCTACTGCATCTTTCCGGAAGGTCGGCAAATCGTCTGCCATGCGACGAGCAGCGATCTGCTCCACTGGAAAAAACATCCCGAGGAGGATTTTGGACCCGATCCTGAATACTATGCACCCCAGGACTGGCGCGACCCATTCGTGTTCTGGAACGAAGCGGCAGGTGAATACTGGATGTTGTTGGCAAGCCGCACACGCAGCTCTCATAGTCGTGGCGGATGTGTAGGGTTGTGTGTCTCGCGTGACTTGAAACAGTGGCAGGCTAGACCTCCGATCTATGCGCCTAATCTGTATCTGTCGGCCCCGGAATGTCCCGACCTTTTTCGGATCGGGGACTGGTGGTACCTGGTCTATTCCACCTACACGGATCGCTTTGTCACGCAGTACCGTATGAGCCGGTCGGTAGATGGACCGTGGGTCGCTCCAACGGAAGCAGCGCTTGATGGGCGAGCCTTTTATGCGGCGAAGACCGGAAGTGATGGAGAGAAGCGCTTCTTGTTCGGCTGGAACCCCACCCGTACCGAAAATCTGTTCGAATGGAATCCGCCAGGCTATGCTGGCAAGGATTTCAATACCTGGGACTGGGGAGGTCACCTGGTGGTCCACGAAATCGTCCAGGCAACCGATGGAACACTCCAGGTACGCCTGCCAGATCGGGTTGCTGCTCAATTCCAGCATGAGCAACCAATCAGGCTCCGGCCAATTCTGGGCGATTGGAGTCAGGTTGAGGACGGATACAAGATAGTCTCGCTATACAGCTTTGCATGTGCAACGGGCGGGTCGCTTCCCACATGCTGTCTGGTGTCGGCCCGGTTTCAGTTCAAGCCAGATACACGTCGCCTGGGCATGATCGTGCGGGCTACCGAGCAACTGGACAAGGGGTATCAGATCCAGTTCGAGCCGGATCGCAGCCGCGTGGTATTCAAGTCCAACGTCTTTCCAGACGAACATGGAGGGAAGATTTTGCCCTATGAAGTCGAGCTGGAGCGTCCGCTGGCGCTCCAGCCCAATCAAGACTATTCACTGAAGCTGGTGATAGACCAGACGATCTGCGAGATCTACATCAATGACCAGGTCGCGATGAGCACCCGGATGTACGATCTGCAGGAAGGCAACTTTGCGGTGTTTGTCGTTGATGGGGAGGCCAGCTTCGAAAACATTGTGGTCAAAACCCTCTAGGATACCTTCAGGCCTTATGCGCAGCTCGACTACGGCACTACTCTTGATGAGGCTCTGATCAGAAGATCATGTCTATCGCACTTGTCGTGGTTTACAACACCCCTCCCGCTACTTTCTGGAGAGGGATGTATAGAAGAAAGGAGCACCGTAATGACAGAAAAAAGTTATCAGGAAGCTGTCCAGGTGTTGCGCGAACGGCTCGGTACACACTTGGCAGGCGCCGAGCTTGAGGGACGCGATGAGATGAAACGCGTTCTCAAACGCGAACTGAACTACAGCGACCAGGAAGCCGATGACGCCATCAATGCCATGTTGTCATCCGGACAGCTGCGCTACCGGGGACTTGGAAGTGTAGCCGGCACAATTGTTGCCCTCCCTGCTGCCGCCGCAACGGGCGAAGCAATGTCGTCGGCGCCCGAGCCGGCAAGATTTGCTAGCCTGCCCACCGCATCCGCTCAAGCGACTGCTGTCGCAGGCTGGCAGATTGGTCGCGATGAGAGTGATGAGCCGGGGCGAATAGGACAGGTAACGCCCAGTTGAAGCGTGCGAGATAGAGTGACGTCGAAGTCCATGACCGAGTGGTTCGGGGAGGCTTTGACTCCACGAGATCTCCCGCTTAGTGGGGTTCGAGCAGCGAAGCCGCTCGAACCCCCACAGGGGCTTGCAAGAGGCGTAGCCCTTTGCGTTCCCGACTTTGAGGCAGTCCCGTGCTCAGCACCCCTCGATTTACTGTCCTCGTGTCCCATGCGTGTCTCACACATCCGCTTCCAGCGACCTCAAACGTCGCGCACATTGGACGCGATGATGGTAAACCGCCAGGTGCCAAGGACGGTAAACAGTACAAGCGCGCCCCGAAAACATGCAGCGAACGCATGTGCGCCTCTTGTACTCCTAGCGTTCGTTCCACGTCTCCTGGTTCTCAGAGAGCTTCGACTTGCCGGCGTTTGCATGGGTGAGGGCGCGTTGTTAGGCCGGTATCACAAGCGATGCGGTCACCTGCGGGTGCTGATCTCGATCTCCAGCACCTGTAGGGTGCGTTTGTCCCTTGACCAGGTTCATCTACCAGATGAATGCCCTTGTTTTTTCGGCTTTTCGCCACTGTCCAGTTGCTATACTACATCACAGGCGCCGATTTTCAACAGTTAGCGGGCTTATGTGCGTTATCGTCAAGAAGAGGGCCGGGCGCTACTGGAGTAATCCGGCCCATCCAGCGAAACCGGCCGCAGGACCAAGATTTACCACGACCGGCAGTAGAGTGGCAGATGCGCACGAAAACCCGCCTAGATGGCTAGACGGTGGAGACGCGGGTCCCCCTGAGACCGACAAGTCCGACGACGAACGCCACCAGCGCTAACACCCAGAGCCCGATGATTGACGTCATTCCGCTCATCGCCGGCGCCCCCTGCGCGGCGTGGTTGGCCGAGATGAGCAGGTAGTAGGGCACGGTCACCAAGGCTGAGAGCGCCAGCGCCCACAGGGCCCACCGTTCCCCGCGCCGGAGCCCGAACCACGTGGCGCCCAGGACGAGCGTGGCCGTGGAGATGTGCATGGCGCACATGCTCTGCATGCTGCTGACCAGCAGCGCGTCGAGCTTGGGATCGCTCTGCCGCAGACCCTCCAGCGGCCGCCCCAGGAGCGCGGCATCCCCGTCCATGCTCATCACTGGCGGGAAGCCGCTGGCGCCCGCGCCGCCGAACTGAAGCACCAGCGGCGTCGCAATCGCGATTAGCAGGAAGAGCACACCGTAGATGAGGAAGAGCGCCACCGCTAGCCCGAGCCAGCTCCGCCACCGAAACGCCATCGACGTCATCGCCAACCTCCTCATCGCGCCGGCCATGCCGGCAGCGCTGACACAGTATATCCGCTTCCGAGAACATGGCAGCCCGTTGAAAAACTCCCCGAAGCGGCGATCTGCAGCGATTCTACGACCGGTGACGGCGTATTTTGAACGTGCGAGACATCGTTACGCCATACGAGATCGAGCCATGTCCGACTTTTTCAACAGGCAGTATAATTGTCCCGCGAGTGCAGCCAGTATGCTATTTTACCGTATTTGCGCTCGTTCTGCATTTCACAATGAGGTTAGCACGTTCGACATGGCTGAGGGCGATTCGGAGTAAAACGCGTTCTTGGCTTCGGGCTGCGGAGTAAGCGCTCCAAACAAATGTTCACTGCAACTTATCGGGGCGCGCTGGATCAAACCCCTTGTTGTGTCTCGATATCTCGTGCCGGGCAAAGTTGAGACTGCGTAATTGACGTTTGTAAGCGGGCAGGGCACGAGCGTGGTAGAATATCCGTACGACTATGTGTAGAAAGGATTCTCCCTCACCCTGTCCACGATCAATTCCACGCCCTGCCAGATTCGTGAACTGGCCTATCTCTTGCCCACGACGCCCTGCGACCGCTGTGGCCAAGCGGCCCCGCGCTACAGTACCACCAGCCGCGTGGCCATTGACATTGACCTGCAGCACCCGGTACTCCTGCTGATTACCATCAGTGTCCATTTCTGTTCAACCTGCCACCATTACTTTCGGGCGCAACCACCATTTCTGCGTCCCGATGCCAGCTATACCAATCGCGTGGTTCAAAAAGCCATCCAATCGGTCTATCACGATGGGATGGCCTTTCGGCGCGCCGCAGAACGCCTGGCCCGCGATTTCTGGGTCCAGCCCAGCGAAGGTTCGATCCGCCGCTGGTGTCGGCTCGCCTCTCAGCAACTCGATCTTGCTATCGACTATCTCCCGTGGGTGGTGCAGGAGTTTTCGGGCGTCTTGTGCGTCGACGAAATCTATCAAGGCGACCTCGCTCTGCTCGTGGCAGTTGACCCGGCCGCTCCAGATGGTGACCGACTCGTCGGGTATCTGTTGCTCAGCGGGACCGTCAAGCAGGCCGATATCGAGCGATTGCTCACGCGCTTGCGCGCCGCAGGCATCCAACCCGATCAAGTCATCACCGATGGCTCATCGCTCTATCCCAGCCTGCTCAAACAGATCTGGCCCGCCGCAGCCCATCAACTCTGCTTGTTTCATGAGACGCGGCGCGTGACCGAAGCAGTCCAGCAGGTGGTGCGGGCGGTGCGGGCCACGCTGCCCAAACTCCCGCCTGCGGCGCCAGCACCCCCATCGAACCAGCCTGGCACCCGACGAAACGATTCGATCTTGCTCGGCCGCCCACGCACCCGTCCGCTCCCCGACGATCCGACCAATCCGATTGTGCAGCAGTGGCAAGCGCGGCAAGCCGCCTTGGCACGCGCGAAAGCACAGGTGCATGCACTCCATCAGCGCAATGTGCCAATCCGGGCAATTGCCCGGCAGACCGGGCGGTCGCGTAGCACGATTGACATTTGGCTCCAGCAGCCAGCGCCAGATCTGGATCCAGGCGACGTCGTTACGCTGCTCTCGGACGTACATCCCACGGTCCAGCCCCGCCAATTGCCACCCGCACCCGCGCCATGGGCCAGTTGGGAGGATCTCCAGGCGATACGAGCGACCCTCGCCGATCGCCGCTACCTTCTACTGCGTCGCCCAGATCATTTGAGCGCGACCGAGCAGACCCTAATCGATCAGGCGCTGGTGTCTCCGGTTGGTGGTGCGCTCCAAGTCGCGCGCAGCTTTTTGGAGGACTGGTACGGCTTCTGGATCGATGAGCACGGGCAACGCCGTACCGTAGTGGAGGCTCAAGCGCGGTATCAGGCGTGGTGTACGAACAGCGCGTACCAGCAGGTCGCCGCACTCCAGCAGGTCATCAAGGCGGTGGATGCTGTGCGCTTCGAGCAACTCAGCCACTTCCTCAAACATCCGACCTGGGAAGCGACGAACAACGGGGCCGAGCGCGTGGGCCGGGGCTTTCGCCAGTTGCAAGGGCCGCACTTCAATTTGCGCACAGCTCGGTCAATTGAGCACGCGCTCACGGCCCAGAGCTATCGGCACTACGAAATGGCGATACAACCAGCCAGTCCACCATCAGGACGATCGGGACGTGGTCGAAAACCAGCGAGACCACGTCAGGTGAGTGCCCAATGAATGTCAATTACGCAGTCTCGCAAAGTTCCGGGATGTCGTGCCGCTTCTGAGACAATCGACGAGAGCTGAGAATCAGTAGCTGTGGGGTTGCTACTGTATTGAATCCCGTGAGGTGCTCTGTGGCGAGCTGTCGGCTGGCGTATCACGCAGCCACAGAGCGACGAACTCCGGCTGCATTGTCTCGTCCACCACCCGCAGCATCTCAGTCGTTAGCGCGTCAAGGTCGGTCTCGTCGCGGGCGGTCGCACCGAAGGCTGCCAGCACTTTTGTCGCGTCGTACTTGCGCCGGTAGAAGCGCTTGTCGATAACGTTCTGAATACGTCGCCGCAACGGGCTAAACAGCGCGGCGATCGCCAGCGTCGAGGCCACAATCGCCAACTCTGAGCCGCCGAAATACGGCGCGACGAGCGCACGACTGAGCAGAATGCAGCCGAGGTACACCAGGCCAAGCGCGAGCGTAAGCACCGTGAAGACCAGCGTGCGCCGGATGATGACGTCGATGTCCCACAAATGCGAGCGCATAATCGCCAGCGTGAAAGAGATCGGTAGAATATTCAGGAACAGATACCAAATAATCTCTCCCAACCACGACCACCAGGGTTCCGGCGCAGTAGCAGGCTGATTGGCCATGTACGTGTATTGGGCTCCGGTAAGGATTCCAAACACCATCCACAGCACGGTGCCATATGCCACCCATTTGGTTTGCTGACGCTCGGCGGCAGTGTAGAGCTTACGGTAGCGATAGGCCTGGATGCCCAAGGCGAAAAAGCAGAGGAGCACCAGCGCTCCATTGGTGATTTGAGCACGCAGGGTGTTCAGTTTCACCGTCTCCTCAAGATCGAACGTCAGCGACAGGAGCGTTAGGAATCCAGCCAGCAGCGGCAGGTAGATAGTCCAGCGCGGAACGAACGAGCCGTTAGGGAAGATCAGGAGCAGGATGAGAACCAGCAGGGGTGCGGGAAACAATAAGTTGCCAAGCTGAAGCCCTAAATAGGGATTGTGCGGAAACCAATAGAGGGTGCTGAGTAACTAACACTTACCATACCAGACCGGTTCTGGCTTGAACGGATTGAGCCGTAAGGTGCAAGGCGGTGGTGTCGCACAGCTAATCAGTCGTCGTAACAGCCGCCATCCCAATTGAAAGACACTCAACTGGCGTTTGTAGGCCGGATCAACTTCTGCGCGACGATCATCGCGCAGCACCTGTTCGCCCAGTTCATAGATCCACAAGACCGCAACCGAGAGCGCCAACAGCAAGGTGTCAAGGCGCTTGGGGTCAGTCAAATGCGAGGCATGCAGATCAAACCCGCCTGATTTATCGTCACGAAAAGACTCTTCAATTTGCATGCGCTTGAGGTAATGGCGCAAGACCCAGCCACTTGGGCGCAGATTTGTCATCAGCACACAGAGTTCTGCTGGGCAGGTGGGCGTGGCGCGTGTCCAAGTGATGGCCAAATTACATGTCCAATCTGCTTCCAACGTCACACGCACATTCGGGAGATAGCGCCGTTCGCCGTTCTTGATGCCCAACTGATCCGCAGCGCATTGCACGCCACCAGGGAAGGTGATCAGGGTGTTGTTGGCGAGCCGAATGATATAGTCCCAGTCCAACTCGCGGCATTTGCGCGCCCAATCGCGGCTGCGGAAGCCGCGATCAGCCAGAAAGGTGACGCGGCGCATGCGCTTGAGTAACTTGGCCACGTGTTCTAACATCGTCTCGCACACCTCAAGCTCGACATTGCCTTTGCTCCTCACCACTTCCCAGTCCAGCGGCAAGGCGCGATAGCAATGGGAGAGCGACACGCGCAGAATCTGGAGCGTTTTGTGGCGAATAAAGCAGCCATCGAGCATAATGGTCACGTCGTGGGCTGCCCAGGTCTGGAGAACTTCTTCAATCAGCGGTTGATACAGCGTCCGGCTGACGATCCATTTGCTGGCCAAGAAGCGCCTCACGCGGGCGAGGCGACCGACCGCTTGGGTATCACCAGGAATGTGATTAGCGATTTCGCTCAACTGGACGGATTGGCCTTGGATTAAGCCGACAACGACCCACACCCAGACCGTCAGCCGTTTGAGATGCAATGTCGGATGGAGGGCTTGGAGCTTGGTGGAGACGCGGTTGTATAATTGCTGAGAGCTGCTCATAGAAGTGATCCTTTCTGGAACTGGTTTGGCAACCGTCCAGTATGCCAGTTCTATGAGCAGCGCGCAATCCGTGTCCACTCCAAACTTCCTCCCTGTAAGTGTTAGTTACTCAGCCTTCGCCATAGATTTTCAATCCGGTCGAGTCGATCACCACGTGGAGTGGTTCATCTTTAGCCCGGCGCGGCAGCGCGACTTCCAGGGTGTCGGCACGCCGAGAGAGCGTGCTGTAATTTGGGATGGGCAACTCGGCGGCCATCAAGCGCAGCACCGATTGGGCAAAGCCTTGGGTCTGGCGCAAGGGTAAGCAGAAGACCGCTTTCAAGGTCAAGAGTGCCTGAATTGCCAGATCGCTATAGGTGGTTGGTGAGCCAACCTGGCCCTCACGCATATTCTGGCACCAGGCCTGCAGGGTGCTCTCTTCAATCCAGACGGTCAGGCTGCCGCGGCGGATCAAGGCCTGATTGTAGTCCTTCCAATTGCGCACACGATAGCGTCGGGTTGTAGCGGGTGGCGTGGCTGGGGCTGCAGGCTCAGGCGGTGGCTGTGCTGGCGCGGGAGCGGCTGTTTTGGGAGGTGTCCAGTAGCGTGCCCGCAGCAGCGCAATTGCGTGTGAGGCCGCCGCGCGTTCCTCTTCTTCCTGGATCTCAGCGAGGGTTAAGCCCTTGGCCAGCAGCCGCTTGATGGCCTCCTCACGAGTGATCGGCGTGATGGTTTCGGGCACTGCCTCGGGCGGTAGTTTTCGGACAATCGGCATCAGCACACCTCCTGCGCCGATTGTACCGCATCCATCCTATTATGGGTGCTTCCTCTCTTCGTCGTGGATAATTCCGCGCCCTGCTTCCGGTGCGATTGACCGCGTTGACGATTCCCGGTATCCTTCCTGAGTGCGCCCGCGTGCCTTCGTATTGTGTCACGAGATCGTGTATGACGATTGGCTTGTGTTGGCTCCTGCTGGCGCTCGTCGTGTTCGTCTGGCTCAGCGGGACGTGGCGGCGGCACCAGCATCTCCGGTCCTGCACTGCCGCTGCCAATCGGGTCCAGCCTCTGCTCAAACCGCGCACCCCAGATGATTGCCCGGCCTGCTGCCAGCAGGCTGCATGCCACACCCATGGATTGCCTGCGCGGCCACCAATTCGCCCATGGCGCGAGGTGAAGAGCCGTCGTGGCGCTCCCAAGCGGATTGCCACGCAGCCCTTCGCCTGTCCCAACCGCAAGTGCGCCTACTATCAGATCACCAATGCCCAGGTCCACGCCCTGGTCGGTGATGGCACGCATGGGAAGGCCGAACGCATCCAAACCTTCCGCTGCCAAGCCTGCGGCACGACTTTCAGCGCTCGGCACGACACCCCGCTTTACCGGCTCAAAACCACCTCCCAGCGCGTTGGCGAGGTGCTCACGGCACTGGCCGAAGGGCTCTCTATCGCCGCTGCAGTGCGGGTGTTCGGGCATCAGCACGCCACGATTACGACTTGGCTGACCCGCGCTGGTGCCCACAGCATGACGCTCCACCAGCGCGTGGAAGCACCTCCACCTGCCCCACGTGCAACTGGATGAAATCCGCACACGGCTGCGGAGCCGGGCGCAGGTAGTGTGGCTCTGGGTGGCGATCGATCCGCTCAGCAAGATTATCCCGGTGCTGCATCACCCAGAGGGTACCCGGCCCACGGACGCAGGACGCTGCCCACGCGACAGTTCACGCGCTCTGCCAGACGCTCGCCGCGGACTGCATCCCGGTCTTTACCAGCGATGGGTTGAACCTGTATTTCTACGCACTGACGGCCCACTTTGGGCACTGGGTTGCAGGCGTGGGGCGGCGGGCCCGCCAGTGGCAGGTGGCGGCTGGATTGCTCTATGGGCAAGTCAAGAAACGGTATCGGCGGCGGAAGCTGGTGCGCGTGACACACCAGATGCGGTGTGGGACGCGCGAGCGATTGAAGACCGCGCTGAGGGAACTGGGCTTGAGCGGGCGACTGAACACCGCGTTTGTCGAGCGGGTCAACCTGACGCTGCGGCAAAGTGTGGCAGCACTGATGCGTCGTACGTGGTCGACGCTGCAGGAGGCACCCCGGTTGCTCCTGCATCTGGAATGGTGGCGGGCCTACTATCACTTCGCGCGTCCACACGAGTCGTTACGGGTGGCCCTGGCCCAGCCAATCGTGCGCGGAGGCAAACGCCAGCCCCAGCGCTACCGCCAACGGACACCCGCAATGGCAGCCGGTCTGACGAGTCGCCGGTGGACGGTCCGCGAGGTACTGATGCTGCCTCTCCCGCCGGAACCGGTCAGAGCCGCCTGAGGGCGGGATATGGGAGGCCAGCAGGCCCCAGCGGCACCTGGCAGGGGCGAGCATAGGCCTCAGGGCCATCCGGCTGAGCGTCACCGGTGCTCAATCCACCCGAAAGCGGGTACGCAGCGCGCTCGAAGGGGAGTGTGGAATTATCCACCATATCCGATAGGAGTACCCTCGCAGACCTGTGCCGCACTGTTCAGGGCAGCGATCCGATGATCTTGCGATATTCGTCCTCCGTGAAGGCGCGCAGGGTCTCGGTACGCACAGTGCCTTGTGCGCCGGTGGCAAGCGCAAGTTTCGCCACGGTCTCATCGTCCGGCGCTTCGGCGACGATCACCATGTCATAGCGACCCATTACCAGGTAGAACGCTTTGATCTCGGCGCCCATAGCCTGGGCCGCTTGTTTGGCCGCGTCAAGCCGCGCCGGACTCTCCTTCACCTGCTCGATCCCTCGCTGGGTCCAACTGTTCAGTACGATGTACGTGGCCATGACTCGCCTCCTGATGTGATTGGGTGCACGCATGCAGCGGCACCGACCACCATCGGCGTCCAGTACGCCAACGGTACGCTCGCAAGCTTCCGTTGATTCTTCGAGGGGCAGGCGGCGGCGAAAGGCGCTGAAGCGCAAGTGAAGAAAGAAGCGCGGCGGGTGGAAGAAGAAAGAGTACCCCTGTGCCCTCATTATACACCTGGGGTCAAGAATGTCTGGAGTGGAGCAGTCGATCAAACGCACACGCAACAGTGTTAGAAATCAACATCTCAAAAACGGGTGCTCCCTATCTTCGTGGTGGATAATTCGTTCTCCGCTTTCCAACGCGGTAAATCGGGGCTTGGCGAACCGCCATCATTTTGGCGCACAAGCATTCGTTTTTTCGCTTGTCTAATACTTTTGGGTTATTTGTGCACTTGATCACGAATCTGCGAGCTACGGCTTTCTAATGAGCAAAAACCAGTAATTCGAATAACAAGCGACTTCCGCGTCTGTGGTCAGGAGATCGGGTTCCCGGCACCTTTTCCTG
>WNFV01002901.1_pt1 | contig 22455 bp, 18 predicted proteins | sample 5400101 | NCBI WGS metagenome assembly WNFV01 (sample SAMN13153361, study PRJNA577476) | soil metagenome | isolation source: 115 cm soil or saprolite under grassland replicate 1 | place: USA:California | collected 2016-06-15 | reverse complement strand
TGGAGATGTGCATGCCGGGCGACAACACCGAGATGAAGGTCACGTTGATCCACCCCATCGCCATGGACGAGGGGTTGCGGTTCGCGATCCGCGAGGGCGGCCGCACCGTCGGCGCCGGCCGCGTCATCCAGATCATCAAATGAGATCGACCACCTCGCGAGGGGGGCCAACGCCGATGAGTCGCCGCCGTCAGGCGGCGGCCCTAAGTTTGTGGCCGAACCTTGGGTTCGGCGACGAGAAAGCGAAGCGAGAACCATGGCCAGCAAGGCGAACGAGAAGCGCATCCAGGTCACGCTGGAGTGCCAGACCTGCAAGCGCCGCAACTACATCACCACCAAGAACCGCATCAACGACCGTGAGCGGATCGAGATGAAGAAGTACTGCCGATGGGATCGCACCCACACGGTCCACAAGGAAACGCGTTAGTAACGCGACGCGCCTCGGTGGGGTCGAACCACTCGATGCCAGACGATGTTGGCGAGCTGGTCGCCGCCGCCCGCGAGGGTGACCAGCACGCCTTCGAGGAGTTGGTCAAGGCGACGTACGCCGACACGTACACGCTGGCCTATCGGCTCCTCGGCGACGAGGAGGACGCGCGCGACGTGGTACAGGAGTCGTATCTGAGGGCCTACCGGGGTCTGAAGCGGTTCCGTGGCGACGCGCAGTTCTCCACCTGGCTGTATCGGATCACGGCCAACTGCGCCGCGACCCAGCTGGGAAAGCGGAGCCGCACCCGCCACGACGAGCTGCTCGACGACGCGCCGTTGGCCGACGAGCGGCCCGAGGCCGACCCGGCCGCGCAAGCCGACGCCGGCGCCCTTCGGGACCGTCTCCAGGTCGCGCTGGGCGAGCTGCCGCCGCGGCTGCGGGCCGTGGTCGTCCTTCGGGACGTCTACGACCTGCCGCACGAGGCCATCGCAGCCGAGCTCGGGATCTCCGAGTCCGCGGCGAAGGTCCGGCTCCACCGAGCCCGGCGCAAGCTCCGCGAGCGGCTGTTCCCACTGCGGGGAGAGGAGGAAGCTCGTGCGGTGTGACGAGATCGCGGAGCTGCTCGCGGAGGCGGCCGAAGGTTCGATCCTTCTCGACCAAGCGTCGGCCCATCACGTCGAGGCCTGCCTGCGGTGCCAAGCCGAGCTGGTGCAGTACCGCAAGTTGCTGCGGGCCTTGCACACGATGCGCACCGAGGTGCTCGAGCCCGCACCCGGTCTGCTCGCCGACATCCTCGCAACTCTCGAAGCGGCAGGCGAGCGTCACGCCATCCGCTCGCTGCTCACGGGCCGGCGAGTGGCCTACCTCGGCGGCATCGCGGTCGCGACGGCCGCCGGCGCTACCGGCGCCATCCTGCTGGGCCGTTCCCGCCGCCGTTTCAAGATCGCCGGCTGAAACCCTGGCCGTGGGCGGGGGAATGGATTTCAGCGCCGGCCGTCAGGCCGGCTCCGCAAGAACTAGCCGTCGAACCTTCGGTTCGGCGGCGAAATCCCGGTGCTATCCTCGTGGACCTGCAGGAACTCCCTGCGGGAACCCCCGAGGGCAGTAGCTCAATTTGGCAGAGCACCGGTCTCCAAAACCGGCGGTTGGGGGTTCGAGTCCCTCCTGCCCTGCTCCCGTCAACCGCCGCCGGTAAGGGTCGCGCCATGGCAATGAACCGAGAGATGAAGCGCATGCTCCAGCGCCAGGGGAGCGTTGGCGCGGACGGCGAGCCCACGCGTCAACGACGCCAGCCGACGCCGAAGGTGCGCCCGACGGAAAAGGAGCAGCGCCAGCCGATCGTCAAGCGCACCTCTACCTTCCTGCGCGAGGTCCGCGGCGAGCTCCGGAAGGTCGCGTGGCCCACGCGGTCCGAGGTCATCAACTACTCGATCATCGTCCTCATCGCGGTCGTCATACTCACCTCGTTCGTCGCCGCCCTCGACTGGGTGGCCGGCGAATTCGTACTGAAACTCTTCAACCAATGAGCGATTTCGACACCACAGAACCCACCGACGAGCCCACCGACGCGGTCGCGGTCGACGTCCTCGACGAGGACGAGCTCTTCGACGAGGTCGAGGCCGTCGTCGAGAGCCCCTACGACCGTCCCGGCCGCTGGTACGTCGTACACACGCAGTCGGGCTACGAGAAGAAGGTCAAGCAGAACCTCGAAGCCCGCATCTCCTCGATGAACATGGAGGAGAAGATCCACGAGGTCGTCATCCCGATGGAAGACGTCATCGAGTTCAAGAACGGCAAGAAGGTGGTGGTCCAGAAGAAGGTCTTCCCCGGCTACCTCCTCGTCCGCTGCGACCTCGACGACGACTCGTGGTACGTGATCCGCAACACGCCGGGCGTCACCGGTTTCGTCGGGCAAGGTGCGAAGCCGTCGCCGCTGCCCAAGCGCGACGTCGACATGTTCCTCCAGGTGAAGACCGGCGACGAGGACGCGCCGAAGAGGGGCCGGCCCCGGCTCGAGTACGAGATCGGCGAGACGGTGCGGGTCCGCGAGGGTCCGTTCGCCGACTTCTCCGGCGAGATCGTCGAAATCAACGAGGATCAGCTCAAGCTCAAGGTGCTGGTCAACATCTTCGGACGGGAGACTCCGGTCGAGCTCGAGTTCAGCCAGGTGGCGAAGCTCTAGAGCTGCTCGTAGGCTTGTCCGTCCCCCGAATAGGCAGCAGGTAGGAACGCGCAATGGCGAAGAAGAAGGTCCTGGCCGTCGTCAAGATCCAGATCCCCGCGGGCCAAGCCACGCCCGCGCCGCCCGTCGGCACCGCCCTCGGGCCGCACGGCGTGGCGATCATGGACTTCTGCAAGGCCTACAACGCGCAGACCGAGAACCAGCGCGGCACGATCGTCCCCGTCGAGATCACCGTGTACGAGGACCGCTCGTTCACATTCGTGCTCAAGACCCCACCCACGCCCGTTCTCTTGCGTCAGGCCGCCGGGCTCGAGAAGGGCGCCGAGACTCCTGGGCGCACCGAGGTCGGCACCGTCACCGACGCCCAAGTCGCGGAGATCGCCCGCACGAAGATGCCCGACCTCAACGCCAACGACATGGATGCGGCCAAGAAGCAAGTGGCCGGCACGGCTCGATCCATGGGCATCAAGGTCGTCTGACCCGTCCAGTCGCGCCGGGATCACCTCACCCGGCCGAACCCAACCACCCGAGGGAGGCAGTGATGCCGCAGCATGGGAAGAAGTACGTCGACGCGGTGCGCAAGTTCGACAGGAGTCAGCTGCACACGCCGGCTGAGGCCGTCGATCTCGCCAAGAGCTTGGCCCGTACGTCCTTCGACGAGACCGTCGAGCTGGCCGTAAGGCTGGGCGTCGACCCGCGCAAGGCCGACCAGATGGTGCGAGGCACCGTCGGACTGCCGGCGGGCACGGGCAAGGATGTGCGCGTCGCGGTGTTCGCCACCGGTGACGCCGCGGCCGAAGCCCGGGCCGCAGGGGCCGACGTCGTGGGCGCCGAGGACCTCGTCGAACGCGTGACGGGCGGGTTCCTCGACTTCGACGTCGCCATCGCCACACCCGACCTCATGCCCCAGGTCGGCAAGCTCGGTCGCACCCTGGGTCCCCGGGGTCTGATGCCGAACCCGAAGACGGGCACGGTCACCACCGAGGTCGGCCGGGCGGTCACCGAGTTCAAGGGCGGCCGCGTCGAGTACCGCACCGATCGCTACGGCAACGTGCACGTGCCGATCGGCAAGGCCAGCTTCGAACAGCCCCGCCTGCTCGACAACTTCAAGGCGGTCGTCGAGGAGCTGCAGCGGGCCAAGCCCGCCGCCTCCAAAGGTCGCTACTTCCGGCGGGTCACCCTGGCCACCACTATGGGCCCCGGCATCAAGGTCGACCCCAACCGCCTGCGCGACGAGGTCGTCGCCGGCTAACCGAGCGTCGCTGCCAGCGCGGCGATTCCGCCAGCGCCGTGCGCGGTCGCGGTCGCGACGGCGTCGCGGGCCCGGCGCGACGGATCATGGCCGGCGAGTCGCAGTGAGTCGACGCTGGCAAGGGCGTCGCCGCTCTCGTCGCCGGCACCGTCTGACCCCCCGACTGGCCGGCGGCGCCGCGCCGGCAGCTAACATCTCCTCTCCGACAATCCAACTGCTCGCCGAAGACATCCGGTGCGCCTCCGGGCGCTGAAAGGCCGCAAGGCTGCCTGACGAGGCGGACACCTCGAGGACTCACTCGGTGTGGCCGCGCCTGGCGCGAGCCCCGAGTCAACGAGAGGAGGTGTGCCGATGGACAATCCCCGACCCGACAAGGTCGCGGTCGTCGACGAGGTCAGAGCCCGGCTCGGCGACGCGGACGCCGCGCTGCTCACCGAGTACCGCGGGCTGAACGTGACCGCCATGGCCGAGCTGCGGCGAGCGCTGCGCAATGCCGGCGGCGACTACAAGATCTACAAGAACACGCTCGTGCGCTTCGCCGCCCGGGACCTCGGTCTCAAGCTCGACGACCTCCTCACCGGGCCGACGGCGATCGCATTCGTCGCCGGCGACGCGGTGCTGGTTGCCAAGGCGTTGCGTGACTTCGCCCGCACCAATCCCGCACTGGTGGTCAAGGGCGGGCTGCTCGGCGACAAGATGCTCTCGCCCGACGAGGCGCGGGCGCTCGCCGACGTCGCGCCCCGAGACGAGTTGCTGGCCCGCCTGGCCGGTGCGCTGGCGGCGCCTATGCAACAGTTCGCCGGCCTGCTCCAGGCCTTGCCCCGCAACTTCGCGTACGGCCTCAAGGCCCTGATCGACCAGCAGGGCGGCGTCCCGGAACCGGCCGCCGAGGCCGAGGCCGAGGTCGACGTTGAAGCCGAAGCCGAAGCACCCACCGACACGCCCGACGCCCCCGACACGACCGAAGCCGCCGCCGAAGCCGCCGCCGAAGCTGCGGCCGAGACCACCGAGACCACTGACACCGACACCATCGACGCGGCGGCCACCGAGCCGGCCGCGGAAGACACGGAGACCTGAATCATGGCAACCCTGACCAAGGACGACATCCTCGACGCCATCGCCAACATGACGGTGCTCGAGCTGAGCGAGCTGTTGAAGGAGTTCGAGGAGAAGTTCGGCGTCACCGCCGCGGCCCCGGTCGCGGTCGGCGTGGCGGCGGCGGCCGGTGGCGAGGGTGCCGCCGCGGCGCAGGAGGAGGAGAAGGACGAGTTCGATGTCGTCCTCATCGCGGCCGGTGACAAGAAGATCCAGGTCATCAAGGAAGTCCGCGCCCTCACCAACCTCGGGCTCAAGGAGGCCAAGGACCTCGTCGACTCGGCGCCCAAGCCCGTCCTCGAGAAGGTCTCCAAGGAGGACGCCGACAAGGCCAAGGCACAGCTCGAAGAGGCCGGCGCCAGCGTCGAGCTCAAGTAATCAACTGGCAGCCATGGGGCAACTGGCACCGCTCGGGCGGCATTTGCCGCCCTGCCCCTGCCAGTTGAGATGATCACCGACGTCCGGGTCGAGCGCGACGGCGCCGACCTGATCGTCACGTGGGATGGCGACGGCGCCGCGTCGGTGACCGTCGGCCCGTCCCCGGACGAGGCCGGCCCCGTCGTCGTCGAGCCCGACGAACCGCATCGCGTGCGGCTCTCCGGGCTCGACCCGCGCGTGCGGCATTACGTCCGGGTGGCGAGCGAGCACGATGCCGTCGTCGCCGCGGAGCGGCTCGTGCCGCTCGCCGGCACGCTGAACTTCCGCGACCTCGGGGGCTACTGCACGAGCGACGGGCGCACCGTGCGCTGGGGCCGCGTCTTCAGGTCCGACGGCCTCGACCAGCTCACTGACGACGACACCGCCTACCTCGCCAACCTCAGGGTCAGGACCGTCTGCGACTTTCGCAACGACCGGGAAGTCGACGAAGCCCCGAGCCGGCTCCCCGCCGGCATCGACCGGCGCCGCCTGTCGATCGGCTCCGAGTCAGGGGACACGCGGTCGATGGTGGAGCTCATGCTGTCGGGCGACCTCACAACCGGCGGTGTCGATTTCATGGCCGGGCTCTACGTCCAGATGCTCCAGGTCGGCGCCGTGCCGTTCGGCACCGCGCTCACCCTCGCCGCCGACCCGGCCAACCTGCCGCTCCTGGCGCACTGCACCGCAGGCAAGGACCGCACCGGCATCGTGTCCGCGCTCCTGCTCGCGGTCCTTGGGGTGGGCGACGCGGACATCCTCCTCGACTACGAGCTGACGACGCACTACCGGTCGGGCAAGCGGATCGAGTCCTTGCGCCCGAGCCTCGAGGAGGCCGGCATCGACATCGAGGCGGTGCGAGCCATCTTCACCGCCGAGCGGGCCGTGCTCGCCTCCACGCTCGCCGCTCTCCGCGCCGAGTGGGGGAGCGTCGAGGGCTATCTCGGCGGCCCCGGTGGCGTGGCGCCGTCCGTGTTCGACCGGCTGCGGCGCCTGCTGTTGGCTTGACGCCAGTTTGGGTTGCGATGCGTCGACCCCGGAACCCTCCCTTCTGTCGGCAGTTATCGACCTATGGATGCAGTAAGTGCCGACAGAACGGCGAGACGATCGAGAGAGGAGCCGTGATGACAGCGGCCGGTCTGGCCCGCGCTGGCCTGGCGTCGAGGCGCCCGCGATGCTGGCGCGAGGCACCGCGGCCCTGCTCGCACGAGCCGCCGGACAGGGGTGAGGGCCGAAACCCTTGACCGATAAGGGGTTTCGGCTTATGGTCTCGCCAATCTGAACCGCCGAAAGGCGGCTTCGTATAGGGCTGCCCGTCCCCGCGTAATAGACGGGTTGCTCTTCGACGCGTGCGCCTCTAGCATGGTCAAGCCGTGCTCGCTCGTTCGTACCTCGTGATTCGTCGCGGCGTTGACGCGCGTCCGGGCACTGGTTTTCCCACCCGGGTGATCTGAGGGAGATGTCGTTGCCTGCACGCACCGCGGTTCGGGAGCGTTACTCGTTTGCCAACCTGGATGAGGCGCTCGAGCTCCCCGACCTGATCGACATCCAGCGCAAGTCCTTCAACTGGTTCTTGCTCGAGGGTTTGGCCGAGACCTTCAGGGACATCAGCCCCATCAAGGACTTCACCGAGACTCTCCAGCTCGAGCTCGAGTTCGACCCGAACGACGAAGACCTGCGCCCGCCGCCGAAGTTCTCGGTGGAGGAGTGCAAGGAGAAGGACATGACCTACAGCGCGCCGATCTTCGTGCGCGCCCGGTTCATGAACGCCTCCACCGGTGAGATCAAGGAACAGACCGTCTTCATGGGCGACTTCCCGATGATGACGGACAAGGGCACGTTCGTGATCAACGGCACCGAGCGGGTCGTCGTGTCCCAGCTCGTGCGCAGCCCCGGTGTCATCTTCCAGCCCGGCGAGCGCTTCCGCCTCCGCAACCTGGCCAAGCACCAGCTCGTCACCGGCACCATCCACCCGTACCGGGGTGAGTGGATCGAGTTCGACGTCGAGCAGAAGCCGGGCAAGGACGTCACAGCCGGCACCCGCGTCGCCCGCAAGCGCCGGCTGTCGCTGTTCGTGCTGCTGCGCGCCCTCGGCTACGACGAGGAGAACGCCCCCGGGTTTCTCGAGAGCTTCGTGCGCCACTTCGACTTCCTCGAAGGGCAGTGGGAGAAGGACCGCGACCTCGCGCCCACCCAGGACGAGGCGCTCGTCGAGATCTACAAGCGCGCCCGCCCGGGCGAGCCGCCTTCCATCGAGTCGGCCCGCGCCTACTTCCGCAACGCGTTCTTCGAGAACCGCCGCTACGACCTCTCGCGGGTCGGCCGCTACAAGCTGAACCGCAAGCTCGGGCCCGAGGTCTCGCGCCTCCCCGAGCTGTTCGGCCTCGATCCGGCCCTGCTCGACTTCCCCGACCCCGACCAGCCCGTGCTGTCGCGCTGCGAGATCCTCGCGGCGACGTCGTACATGCTGAACCTGGCCGTGGGCACGCCCGGCTACCGCCTCGACGACCAGGACCACTTCGCCAACCGCCGCATCCGGTCGGTGGGCGAGCTGATCCAGAACCAGGTTCGCATCGGCCTCTCCCGCATGGAGCGGGTCGTGCGCGAGCGCATGACCACCCAGGACGTCGAGGCGATCACGCCCCAGACGCTCATCAACATCCGCCCGGTGGTCGCGGCCATCAAGGAGTTCTTCGGCACCAGCCAGCTCTCCCAGTTCATGGACCAGGTGAACCCCCTGTCGGGTCTCACCCACCGGCGCCGCCTCAGCGCGCTCGGCCCGGGCGGCCTGTCCCGTGAGCGCGCCGGCTTCGAGGTCCGCGACGTCCACTTCTCCCACTACGGGCGCATGTGCCCGATCGAGACGCCGGAGGGGCCGAACATCGGCCTGATCGGCGCGCTGTCGACGTTCGCCCGCGTCAACGCGTTCGGCTTCATCGAGTCGCCGTACCGCCAGGTGGTCGACGGCCGTGTCACCGACGAGATCGTCTACCTCGCAGCCGACGAGGAAGAGGAGTACGTCGTCGCCCAGGCCAACGCGCCGCTCAACCCGGACGGCTCGTTCCGGGACGCCCGAGTGCTCGTGCGCCGGTCGCCCCAGGCGGCCTCGCTGGCCGACCTGCGGCTCCAGCTCGAGCGGGACGTGTACTTCGCGGCCACCACCGAGATCGGTTCGGTGCCGCCCGAAGAGGTCCAGCTGATGGACGTGTCGCCGAAGCAGATCGTCTCGGTGGCCACGTCGCTGATCCCGTTCCTCGAGCACGACGACGCCAACCGGGCCCTGATGGGCGCCAACATGCAGAAGCAGGCCGTCCCGCTCGTGCGGGCCGAGGCGCCGTACATCGGCACCGGCGTCGAGGCCCGCGCCGCCCGCGACGCGGCCGACATGCTCATCGCCGAGGACGACGGCACCGTCACCGAGGTCGACGGCGACCACATGGTCGTCGAGTACAAGGGGAACCGCCGCAAGGTCGAGCGCCTCCTGAAGTTCGAGCGGTCCAATCAGGACACGTGCATCAACCAGCGCCCGCTGGTGAAGGAAGGCGACAAGGTCAAGAAGGGCGACGTCCTCGCCGACGGCCCGTCCACCGACAAGGGCGAGCTGGCCCTCGGCAAGAACCTGCTCGTCGCCTTCATGCCGTGGGAGGGCTACAACTTCGAGGACGCCATCATCCTGAGCGAGCGGCTCGTGAAGGACGACGTGCTCACGTCGATCCACATCCACGAGTACGAGACCGACGCCCGCGACACCAAGCTCGGCCCCGAGGAGATCACCCGGGACATCCCGAACCTGTCCGAGGAGATCCTGAAGGATCTCGACGAGCGCGGCATCATCCGCATCGGCGCCGAGGTCGGCCCGGGCGATGTGCTCGTCGGCAAGGTCACCCCGAAGGGCGAGACCGAGCTCACGCCCGAGGAGCGGCTCCTCCGCGCCATCTTCGGTGAGAAAGCCCGCGAGGTCCGTGACACCAGCCTCAAGATGCCCCACGGCGAGCAGGGCAAGGTCATCGACGTCAAGGTGTTCAGCCGCGACGAGCACCACGAGCTGCCGCCTGGGGTCAACCAACTCGTGCGGGTCTACGTGGCGCAGAAGCGCAAGATCTCGGTGGGCGACAAGCTCGCCGGCCGCCACGGCAACAAGGGCGTCATCTCCAAGATCCTCCCGATCGAGGACATGCCCTTCATGGCCGACGGCACCGCGGTCGACATCATCCTCAACCCCCTCGGCGTCCCGTCCCGCATGAACGTCGGGCAGGTCCTCGAAGCCCATCTCGGCTACGCGGCCCGGTGGGGCTGGGAGGCCCAGAAAGGCCACGACGCGTTCGGCGACGAGCCGGTGCGCGGCACCGAAGCGAAGACGAGGCCCACCACGCCGGCCGCGGCGTGGATCGCCAGCCCCGTCTTCGACGGGGCGCACTGGGACGAGATCGAAGACGCCGGGGCCCACCCCACGATCAAGCAGATCTTCGAGAACCTCACGCCCGAGGCGCAGGACCCCACCTACGGCGACAACGGCCGGCTCATCGGTCCCGACGGCAAGGCGACGCTCTACAACGGCCGCAGCGGCGAGATCTACGACAACCCGATCACCGTCGGGTTCGTCTACATCCTGAAGCTGGCCCACCTCGTGGACGACAAGATCCACGCCCGGTCCACGGGCCCGTACTCGATGATCACCCAGCAGCCACTGGGCGGGAAGGCCCAGTTCGGCGGGCAGCGGTTCGGCGAGATGGAAGTGTGGGCCCTCGAGGCCTACGGCGCCGCCTACTGCCTGCAAGAGCTGCTCACCATCAAGTCCGACGACGTCCTCGGCCGGGTCAAGGTCTACGAGGCGATCGTCAAGGGCGAGAACATTCCCGAGCCCGGCATCCCCGAGAGCTTCAAGGTGCTCATCAAGGAGATGCAGGCGCTCTGCCTCAACGTCGAGGTCCTCTCGGTCGCCGGTGAGCAGATCGAGATGCGTGAGCTCGACGAGGACATCTTCCGCACCGCCGAGGAGCTCGGCATCGACCTGAGCCGGCCCGAACGAGGGTCGGACGAAGAAGACGAACGCCGGCGCGAAAGGAGCACGTTCTAGTGCTCGATGTCAACAACTTCGATCAGCTTCGAATCGGCTTGGCCACCGCGGACTCGATCCGCACGTGGTCCAACGGCGAGGTGAAGAAGCCCGAGACCATCAACTACCGCACGCTCAAGCCCGAGAAGGACGGCCTGTTCTGCGAGAAGATCTTCGGGCCGACCAAGGACTGGGAGTGCTACTGCGGCAAGTACAAGCGCGTCCGGTTCAAGGGCATCATCTGCGAGCGCTGCGGCGTGGAGGTCACCCGGTCGAAGGTCCGGCGCGAGCGCATGGGCCACATCGAGTTGGCCGCCCCCGTCGTGCACATCTGGTACCTGCGCGGCACGCGGTCGTGGCTGGCCTACCTCCTCATGGGCACCGAAGCCCGGGAGGAGCTGAAGGCCAAGCAGCTCGAGAAGGTCATCTACTTCGCGGCCAACCTGGTCACGTGGGTCGACGACGAGCGGCGCCACACCGACCTTTCCAACCTCGAGGCCGAGCTCCTCGTCGAGAAGGACGAGATCGTCAAGGAGCGCGAGCTCGAACTGGCGCGCCGCCAAGAGGACCTCGAGAAGGAGATCGAGGCGCTCGAGGCCGAAGGGGCCAAGGACGCCGACGTGCGCGCCCGCCAGCGGGCCGCCGAGAAGGACCTGACGGCCATCCGCGAGCGGTACGACTCGGAAGTCGATCTCCTCCAGCGCACCTACGACGAGTTCCGCGATCTCTTCGCCCGCAAGATCATCGAGGACGAGATGCTGTGGCGCGAGCTGCGCGAGCGCTACGGCGAGTACTTCGAGGGGGGCATGGGGGCCGATGCGATCAAGCAGTTGATCGACCGCATCGACCTCGACGAGGAAGAGGTCAAGCTCCGCAACGCGATCGACCCGCCCGAGGGGCAGCGCCCGCTCAGCGCCCAGCGCAAGCAGAAGGCGATCAAGCGGCTGAAGATCGTCACCGCGTTCAACCGCCGCGACGACCACGGCAAGCGCGTCAACGACCCGCGGGCGATGATCCTCGACGTGGTCCCGGTGATCCCGCCGGAGCTGCGGCCGATGGTGCAGCTCGACGGCGGCCGCTTCGCGACGTCGGACCTCAACGACCTCTACCGCCGCGTCATCAACCGCAACAACCGCCTGAAGCGGCTGCTGGATCTCGGCGCCCCAGAGATCATCGTCAACAACGAGAAGCGGATGCTGCAAGAGGCGGTCGACGCGCTCTTCGACAACGGCCGCCGTGGCCGCCCGGTCACTGGGCCGGGCAACCGTCCGCTGAAGTCGCTGTCCGACATGCTCAAGGGCAAGCAGGGCCGGTTCCGCCAGAACCTGCTCGGCAAGCGCGTCGACTACTCGGGTCGTTCGGTCATCGTCGTCGGTCCCACGCTCAAGCTGCACCAGTGCGGCTTGCCCAAGCTGATGGCGCTCGAGCTGTTCAAGCCGTTCGTCATGAAGCGGCTCGTCGACGCCGAGCTGGCCCAGAACATCAAGTCGGCCAAGCGCATGGTCGAGCGCCGGCGCCCGCAGGTGTGGGACGTGCTCGAGGAGGTCATCAAGGAACACCCGGTGCTGTTGAACCGGGCGCCCACGCTGCACCGCCTGGGCATCCAGGCCTTCGAGCCGGTGCTGGTCGAGGGCAAGGCCATCCAGATCCACCCGCTCGTCTGCACCGCCTTCAACGCGGACTTCGACGGCGACCAGATGGCGGTGCATCTGCCGCTCTCGGCGGAGGCGCAGGCCGAGTCGCGAGTGCTGATGCTGTCGGCCAACAACATCCTGTCGCCGGCCCACGGGCGCCCCCTCGTGACGCCCACCCAGGACATGGTGATCGGCGCGTTCTACCTCACCGAGTCGGTGCCGGGGGCGGCAGGCGAGGGTCGGGTCTTCCGTCACCTCTACGAGGCCGAGCGGGCCTACGAGAACGGCGACCTGTCACTGCACGCCCAGGCCGTGTTCCGGACGGGCACCAACGGTGACCGCGCCGATCTTCACACCACCTTCGGGCGACTGCTCTTCAATGCTTCCCTGCCGGACGGCTTCGAGTTCGTCGACCGCACCGTGAAGAAGAAGGACATGGGCGAGATCGTCGACGTCCTCGCCAACGAGTACCCGAAGGCCGTCGTGGCCGAGAGCCTCGACAAGATCAAGGACCTCTGCTTCAAGTTCGCGGCGCGGTCCGGCTTGACGATCTCGATCGACGACGTGAAGACGCCGAAGGCCAAGAAGGAGATCCTCGAGCGCCACGAGAAGGAAGCCGACAAGGTCGAGCAGCAGTTCCGGCGGGGCATCATCACCGACGGCGAGCGGCGCCAGAAGGAAGTCGAGATCTGGACTACCGCCACCGACGAGGTGCGGGCCGCGATGGAGAAGGTCCTGAAGGAGGACTTCTTCAACCCCATCGACATGATGGTGGGCTCCGGGGCTCGGGGGAACATGATGCAGGTCCGCCAGATCGCCGGTATGCGCGGCCTGGTGGCCAACCCCCGCGGCGACATGATCCCCCGGCCCATCAAGGCCAACTTCCGTGAGGGCCTGTCGATGTTGGAGTACTTCATCGCCACGCCGGGCGCGCGGAAGGGGCTCGTCGATACTGCGCTCCGTACTGCTGACTCCGGCTACCTCACCCGCCGCCTCGTCGATGTCGCGCAAGAGCTCATCGTCCGCGAGGACGACTGCCTGCGCGAGGGCGACCCGGTGCGCGGGCTCTGGCTCGACGACATCGGGGTCGACCAGCCCGGCAAGCGCACCTACCTCGAGACCCGGGTCTTCGGCCGTTCCCTGGCCGAGCCCTTGAAGCTGGCCGATGGCACCGTCTACCCGGCGGGGCTGGAGGTCGGCGACGACGAGCTCGATGCGATCCGCGACGACGAGACCGTCACCCGGGTCCGGGTGCGGTCGCCGCTCACGTGCCAGGCCGAGCTCGGCGTGTGCGCGAAGTGCTACGGCCGTTCGCTGGCCACCGGGCGCACCATCGAATTGGGCGAGGCCGTGGGCGTCATCGCCGCCCAGTCCATCGGTGAGCCGGGCACCCAGCTCACCATGCGTACGTTCCACACCGGTGGTATCGCCGGCAGCGACATCGCCGGCGGTCTGCCGCGCGTCGTCGAGCTGTTCGAGGCCCGCTCGCCCAAGGGCAAGGCCACCCTCGCCCGTACGTCGGGTGTCGTGCGGGTGTCCGACGACGAGGGCAAGGGCCGCGTGATCACCATCGTGAGCGACGACGGCAACGAAGAGGTGCACACCATCGCTTCCGTTCAGCGTCTCGCGGTGGTCGACGGCCAAGAGATCCACGCCGGCGACCCGATCGTCGGCGACGAGAAGACGCCGCGCGATCCGAAGGAGCTGTTGGAGATCCGCGGCGTGCGCGAGACCCAGTCGTATCTCGTGAGCGAGGTCCAAAAGGTCTACCGGGACCAGGGCGTGTCCATCCACGACAAGCACATCGAGCTCATCGTGCGGCAGATGACCCGCCGGGTGGCAGTGTCGGAGCCGGGCGACTCGGGCTTCCTGCCCGGCGAGCGCGTCGACGCCAAGGTGTACGCCGACGTCAACCGCACGCTCGTGCAGGAGGGCAAGACCCCGGCCGAGGGCCGGCCCGAGCTGATGGGCATCACCAAGGCGTCGCTGGCCACCGATTCGTGGCTGTCGGCGGCGTCGTTCCAGGAGACGACCCGGGTGCTCACCGAGGCCGCCATCGAGTCCAAGTCTGACTCGCTGCTCGGGCTCAAGGAGAACATCATCATCGGCAAGCTCATCCCGGCGGGGACGGGCATGCACGTGTACCGGGACATCGAGACGCACGCTCCCGACTACCAGCCGATGGAGTTCTACTCGTCCGACGGCGAGGAGCAGCAGCTCGCCGAGTGGCTCGCGGGGCGCACGGAGTTCTCGCCCCGCGGCGACGGCGATGGCGAGGTCGTCGGCGTCGACTTCGGCACGGACGCCACCGCCTGATCCGGTCCAAACCTGATTCTCGACACTGACACCCACGGAAACCGTGGGTGTCAGCCTCGAGAACGCGTCGTCTCGGCGAGTTCGACGAGCCCGGCCGCGATCGGCGCGCGTTCGTCCGCCGGTCCATGGGCGTCGACAACGGCGAGCGCCCGCTCCAACAGCGCGGCCGCGTGCTCGGGCGCACCGGCGTGGAGGGCGGCTCGCGCCGCCGCCAGCGCGTACTCGGCCGCCTTGGCTCCACCGCCGATCGGAGCGGCCTCCGCGTAGTGGTGGGCCAACGCCTCGAGATTGCGGTCGGCATCGAGTAGGGCCTCGACGGCTTCGGCGATTTGGCGGTGCAACCGGACCCGCCGAGTGCGGCCCACCGTGGCCAGCACCGCGTCCCGGATCAGGGCGTGGGGAAACCCGAACCAGCCGGGGTCCATCTCGACGAGGAGCCCGACGCGGGCCGCATCCTCGAGGCCGTCGAGGACATCGTGGCCGGCGACCAGGCTGGCCATGCTCACCCGGAAGACGGGTCCTGCGACGGCCCCGATCGTGACCGCGGTCGCGGCCTCATCCTTCAGTGTCGCCAGCCGCTCGGTGATGACACCTCGCACCGTCTCGGGCACCGAGGTGGTGTCGCCGCCCGCGCCCAGATGCGCCACCACCTCGCGCACGAAGAGGGGATTGCCACCGGTGCGGTCGTAGAGCTGGCGCGCCAGTCGGTCGGTGTCGGTGGAGGCGGCGGAGGTGGCGCGGAGATAGGCGGCAACGTCGCCGGGCGCGAGCCCGCCGAGGGTGACCGTCTCGACGCCGGGCAGTCGGCGCAGGCGGGGGAGCGCTCGTCCCAGGGCGCCGCTGCTCAGCTCCGGCTCGGTGTCGCGATACGTGGCGACCACGAGGAGACGCTCGCCGGCCGTAGCCCGCACGAGGTGTTCGAACACCGCCATCGTGCCGGACCCGGCCCAGTGAAGGTCGTCGAGCACCGCCACGACGGACATCCGCTGGGTCGCGAGCGTGATCACCGCGGTGACCGCGTCGAGGACGAGGGCGCGTTCGGCCTCGGGCTCGCCCGGATGCAGGATGGCCACGCCGGGCACGACCTCGGTGAGGTCGGCCACGAACCGGGCGAGCATGCCGATGGCCGGTCCGGTTCGCCGCCGCAGCACCCACGACGGCAGAACGCGGGCCACCTCGCCCAGCAGCTCGGCGAACGCGTGGTACGGCCCGCCCATCTCCTCGGGGCTACGGCCGCGCACGACGACCGCCCCCTCGGTGTTGGCCAGAGCAGCCACCTGCGCGGCGAGCGCGGTCTTGCCGATCCCGGCCTCGCCGCCGATGAGCACGGCGCGGCGCTCACCGGCGCGGGCGCCCGCCCACGCCGCCGCGAGCCGATCCAACTCCGCCTTCCGCCCGACGAACGTCGGCGTGGCCGCATGATCACGGCGCCGGTCGATCACTGGTGTCGACGCCGGGGGCGGTGGGTGCCACGCCAGGTCCGGCCGCTGCTCGAGTATGCCGAGCTCCAGATCCCGGATCTCGGGCCCGGGGTCGAGCCCGAGCTCGTCGACCAGGTGCCGGCGTAGCTCGTCGCATGCCGCGAGCGCCTCGACCTGGCGGCCACACCGGTAGAGGGCGAGCATCCGCTGTGCCCACCGTCGCTCCCGCAGCGGCTGCGCATCGGTCGACGCCTTCGTGTCGGCCACGACCGCGGCGTGGCGCCCCCGTCCCAACTCCACGTCGATGCGATCTTCTTCGATGCGGTGCCGCAGCTCTTCGAGCCGTTCCACTTCCAGGCGCGCGAACGGCTCGTCGGCGAGGTCGGAAAGCGGCCGCCCCCGCCACTGGGCCGCGGCTTCGCTGAGCAAGGCGGCGGCATCATCCAGTGCGCCGGCTGCGGTCGCGTCGCGGGCCTCGTCGACGAGTTGCTCGACGAGGGCCACGTCGAAGTCGTTCGGCGACAACGCCAGCCGGTACCCGTCACCGACCCCCTCGATCTCGATCGACGCGCCAGCGTCGGCGAGCGCTCGCCGCAGGCGAGACACGTGGGTGCGGAGCGTCTTCACCGCGGTAGGGGGCGGGTCATCGGCCCACACGACCTCGATGAGGGCGTCGGCCGGGACAGTGTGGCCGCTCCGCACCGAGAGCGCGGCGAGCAGCAGCCGTTCCTTCCGGCGACCGACCTCGATGACACGGCCCGCGTCATCGGTCACCTCGAAGGGGCCCAGCAGCCGCACCCGCACCGCCACCGACCTTAGGGCCCGCCTGTCGCCCTCCAGTCGACGCGGCCGTCGCGGACCGCGGTCGACGAGACCTCTTCGTGGTCGGATCCGACGTCCAGCACGACAACGCCCGCAGGCAAGGGCGCGCCGGCGCGGGGCGCGACCGCGAGGAGAGGCAACCGAGCGAGGGCGGCGTCGCGGGCCGCGACCGACCCGCCGTAGAACGACAGGTCGAACAGCTGGTGCCACTTGTCGGCCCCCATCACGCACACGTCGTAGCCGGCGGCGATGTCGGCGACCAGCTGAGCCTCGGAGACGCGGGCCGCGAGCCACGCTCGCCCGGACCGGGCCACGGCCTCGATGGCCGCGACTCGCTCCTCGAGCGGCGCATGGGCGCCGTGCTCCTTGGCCAGCGCCACCTTCGACATCACAAGGTCGAGACGGGCGAGGCCGAACCGGGCCACGGCCGCGTCGGCGATCGCGACATGCGCGATCGTCAGCGGGTCGAACGACCCGGGAAAGACGCCGATCCGGTCCGTCCGCGGAGGCTACAAGTGGAGCGACCACGCGGTGACCCAGGTTCGGGACCCCCACCGCGCTGCCTACGATGGCCGCCCAGATGCCTTGGGGGACGCCATGAGCATGACGATCGCGGAGATCCGTGAGCAGTTGACCGGACCCGGCCAACTCTTCGAGATGGAGGAGATCGAGATCCGCGGAGTTCGCACGCGGGTCTGGAAGAACGCCCCGCCGACGCTGCGCTCGGTCATGGAGCTGAGTCCGTTCCACGGCGACAAGGTGTTCGTCGTCTACGAGGACGAGCGCATCACGTTTGCCGAGCACTTTCGCAAGGCCGCGACGCTGGCGAATCGCCTCGTCGACCGGTACGGCGTGCAGAAGGGCGACCGGGTCGCGATCGCGATGCGCAACTTCCCCGAGTGGCTCGTCGCGTTCTGGGGGGCCGCGGCCGTCGGCGCGATCGTCGTGCCCCTCAACGCCTGGTGGACGGGAGCCGAGTTGGAGTACGGCTTGGCCGACTCCGGGACGAAAGTGCTCATCGCCGACGGCGAGCGCGCCGAACGGCTCCGTCCGCACTACGAGAAGCTCGAGCTCGCCGGTGTGATCGTGGCCCGCCCCGACGGCGACCTCGCCGACTCGGAGGAGGACTTCGATGCCGTGCTCGGGGAGATCACCGCCGATGTCGGTCTCCCACCGGCCGACATCGAACCGGACGACGACGCCACGATCTTCTATACGTCGGGCACAACCGGAAGCCCGAAGGGTGCCCTGGGCACGCATCGCAACATCTGCACCAACGTGATGACGCTCGCGTACAGCGGGGTGGCATCAGCCATGCGCAAGCGCGGCGGGGAGGTGGACGCCGGTGCGATGGCCTCGGCCGCATCCGAGCAGGCCAGCATGCTCTCGGTGCCGCTGTTCCACGTCACCGGCTGTCACGCCTTCATGCTGGGGAGCTTCGCGTTCGGCTTCAAGCTCGTGATCATGCACAAGTGGGATCCGGAGCGGGCGCTCGAGCTGATCGAACGAGAGCGGGTCACGACGTTCGGCGGCGTGCCGGCCATGGTGTGGCAGGTGCTCGAGTCGCCGTCGCTCGCCACCCGGGACATCTCCAGTGTCCAGACCATCGGCTACGGCGGCGCGCCCGCGCCCCCCGAGTTGGTGCGGCGGGTCAACGAGCTGTTCCCGGGCCGCACACCGAGCAACGGATGGGGGATGACCGAGACGTCGTCGACGGTCACGAGCAACTCCGGCGCGGACTACACCCGCAAGCCGGACAGCGTCGGCCCCGTGATCCCGGTCTGTGACGCGAGGATCGTCGACGACGAGGGCAAGGATGTTGCGCTCGGCGACACCGGCGAGCTCATCGTGAAGGGCCCGAACGTCGTCAAGGGGTACTGGAACAAGCCCGAGGCCACCGCCGAGACGTTCGTCGAGGGCTGGATCCGTACCGGCGACATCGCCAGGATCGACGACGAAGGGTTCATCTACATCGTCGACCGCGCCAAGGACATGGTCATCCGCGGCGGCGAGAACGTGTATTGCGCCGAGGTCGAAGCCGTCCTCTTCGAGCATCCTGCCGTCACCGACTGTGCCGTGTTCGGTATCCCCCACCAGGTGCTGGGCGAGGAGGTCGGGGCGGTCGTGCAGCTCAAGCCCGGCACCGAGGCGACCCAGGACGACCTCCAAGCCCACTGCCGGGCTCGCCTCGCGGGCTTCAAGGTCCCCGTGCAGATCTGGTTCTGGGACGAGGACCTCCCGCGCAACCCGGCCGGGAAGGTCCTCAAGCGGGACCTGCGCGACCAAGCGCTCAGCAGGTAGAGCGGGTGAGCTTGATGTGGAACTCAGGAAGGGCCTGACGGCCTGCGACCGCGAGAGGACCTGACCGGCGCCCGCCTGTATGCCGTGCACGTCAATGGTCCCGCGTGGGCGCTTTCCGCGGCCGCCAGGCGGCGACGTTTGCCGTTTTGGCTGCGTGGCCCTACAATTGTTCGCCGGTCTGGCGCGCTCTCGGCGCGGCCGACCACCCACCGCACGACCATTTTGCAGAGGACACGCGTGCCCACCATCCAGCAGCTCGTCCGCAAAGGACGCCTGTCGAAGTCGACGAAGACGAAGACACCGGCCCTGAAGGGCGCGCCTCAACGGCGTGGTGTGTGCACTCGCGTCTACACGACCACCCCCAAGAAGCCGAACTCGGCGCTGCGCAAGGTGGCCCGGGTCCGCCTCACCAGCGGCATGGAGATCACCGCCTACATCCCGGGCGAGGGCCACAACCTCCAAGAGCACTCCATCGTGCTCGTCCGCGGCGGCCGGGTGAAGGACCTGCCCGGCGTTCGCTACAAGATCATCCGCGGCACGCTCGACACGAGCGGCGTCCGCGACCGCAAGCAGGCTCGCAGCCGGTACGGCGCGAAGAAGGAAGGCTGAGATGCCTCGCAAGGGTCCCGCGCCGCGTCGGGAGCTGATGCCGGATCCGATCTATCACTCGGTGGTCGTGACCCAGCTCGTGAACAAGGTCCTCGTCCGGGGCAAGCGCTCGTTGGCCGAGGCGATCGTCTACGACGCGCTCAAGCAGATCGACGAGAAGGCCGGCGGCGAGCCTGTCGCGGTGCTCAAGCGGGCCGTCGAGAACGTGAAGCCGCAACTCGAGGTCAAGAGCCGTCGCGTCGGCGGCGCCACGTACCAGGTGCCCGTCGAGGTGCGCCCCCGCCGGGCCAACACCCTCGCCATCCGCTGGATCGTCGGTTACTCGCGCCAGCGGCGTGAGCGCACGATGGCGTCGCGGCTGGCCGGGGAATTGCTCGACGCGTCGAACAGCCTGGGTGCTTCCGTGAAGCGCAGGGAAGACATGCACAAGATGGCCGAGTCCAACAAGGCCTTCGCCCACTACCGCTGGTAGGAACGGGCTCACGAGGAGGCACCTACTGCCGATGAAGACGCCGAAGAAGGAGAGCGCGACGAGCGCCGGTCGCTGAGCACCCTTCCCTCTTGTGCGCGCGACCGGGCCCAGGCGCCCGGTCGCTCCCGTTTCTCCACACACCCCGAACACGAAGACGACGCGAAGAAGAACCGGAAATGGCCGAAATGACAACGATCCGCGAGTACCCGCTCCATCGAACCCGCAACATCGGGATCATGGCTCACATCGACGCGGGCAAGACCACGACGACCGAGCGGATCCTCTACTACACGGGCAAGACCTACAAGATCGGTGAGGTCCACGAAGGCGCGGCCGTCATGGACTGGATGCAGCAGGAGCAGGAGCGCGGCATCACGATCACGTCCGCGGCCACCACCGCGGGGTGGAAGAACCACACGATCAACATCATCGACACCCCCGGCCACGTCGACTTCACCGTCGAGGTCGAGCGGTCGCTGCGCGTGCTCGACGGCGCGGTCGCGGTGTTCGACGGCGTCGCCGGGGTCGAGCCGCAGACCGAGACCGTGTGGCGCCAGGCCAACAAGTACGGCGTCCCGCGGATCTGCTTCATCAACAAGATGGACCGGCTGGGGGCCGATTTCTACGCCGCGCTGCACAGCATCGAGGAGCGTCTCGAAGCCACCACCGCGGTGATCCAGCTTCCGATCGGCGCCGAGGGTCATTACAAGGGCGTGGTCGACCTGCTCGAGATGCGGGCGCTCGTGTGGCAGGACGAGGAGTTGGGCGCCAAGTGGGACGTCGTCGACGTCCCCGCCGACCTCCTCGAGCGGGCCGAGGAGTACCGCCACCAGCTCATCGACGTCCTGTCGCATCACAGCGACACGATCCTCGAGAAGTACATCGCCGACGAGCCCATCACCGTCGAAGACCTGAAGGTCGCGCTGCGCCACGCGACCATCGCCAACCACGTCGTCCCCGTGCTCAACGGGAGCGCGTTCAAGAACAAGGGCGTCCAGCCGCTGCTCGACGCGGTCGTCGACTATCTGCCGTCGCCCGCCGACCTCCCGCCGGTGCAGGGCATCGACCCGAAGGGCCAGGAGCTACTCGAGCGCAAGGCCGACGACGGCGAGCCCTTCGCGGCCCTCGCCTTCAAGATCATGACCGACCCCCACGTCGGCCGGCTCACCTACTTCCGCGTCTACAGCGGCTCGCTCCCGAAGGGCGGCCAGGTGCTCAACAGCCGCACCGGCCACAGGGAGCGCGTCGGCCGCATCCTCCAGATGCACGCCAACCACCGTGAGGACCTCGAGGCCGTCTTCACGGGCGACATCGTCGCGGGCGTCGGCTTCAAGAACACCCGCACGGGCGACACACTCAGCGCCGTCAACGCGCCCATCGTGCTCGAGGCGCTCGAGTTCCCCGAGCCCGTGATCCACGTCGCCGTGGAGCCCAAGACCAAGGCCGACCAGGACAAGCTGGGCAAGGCCCTCCAAGCGCTGTCCGAGGAAGACCCCACGTTCCAGGTCCGCACCGACGAGGAGACCAACCAGACGGTCATCTCCGGCATGGGCGAACTGCACCTCGAGGTCATCGTCGACCGGATGCTGCGCGAGTTCCGCGTCGACGCCAACGTCGGCAAGCCGCAGGTGGCCTACCGCGAGACGATCACCAAGGTGGCCACCAAGGTCGTGTATCGCCATGTGAAGCAGACCGGCGGCAAGGGGCAGTTCGCGCACGTCGTGATCGACCTCGAACCGACCGGCCCCGGTGGCGGCTACGAGTTCATCGACAAGATCACGGCGGGCCGCATCCCGAAGGAGTACATCCCCTCCGTCGACCAGGGCATCCAGGAAGCGCTCACCTCGGGCGTCCTGGCCGGCTACCCGATGGTCGACGTGCGGGCGACGCTCGTCGACGGCTCGTTCCACGACGTCGACTCGTCCGAGATGGCGTTCAAGATCGCCGGCTCGATGGTGCTCAAGGAGGCCGCTCGCAGGGCCCATGCCGTCCTGCTCGAGCCGATCATGTCGGTCGAGGTCGTCACTCCCGAGGACTACATGGGTGACGTCATCGGTGACCTCTCGGCCCGCCGCGGCAAGGTCGGCGGCATGGAGCAACGGGGCAACAGCCAAGTCATCCGTGCTCACGTGCCCCTCTCGGAGATGTTCGGCTACGCTACCGACCTGCGTTCGCGCACCCAGGGTCGCGCGACGTACACGATGCAGTTCGATTCGTACCAGCAGACGCCAGCATCCATCCAGGAAGAGATCGTCCGCCGGGTGCGCGGCGAGTAGGTACACACCACAGAAAGAAAGGTCCCCGGGCACTGCCATGGCCAAGGCGAAGTTCGAGCGGAACAAGCCGCATCTGAATGTCGGGACGATGGGTCATATCGATCACGGCAAGACGACGCTGACGGCGGCGATTACGAAGGTGTTGCATGAGTTGGATCCGACGACGGCGTTTACGC
>WNFV01010106.1_pt1 | contig 22456 bp, 26 predicted proteins | sample 5400101 | NCBI WGS metagenome assembly WNFV01 (sample SAMN13153361, study PRJNA577476) | soil metagenome | isolation source: 115 cm soil or saprolite under grassland replicate 1 | place: USA:California | collected 2016-06-15 | reverse complement strand
GCCCTCCTCGTCGCCGACGGCGGCGAGTTCGGCCAGTGGGTGCAGGCGGCCTGCGAGCCGGGGACGAGGATGATCAACGGACTCTCGGGCTCGATCGGCAGCGCCATTCCTCTCGCCCTCGCCGCCAAGCTTCGCCATCCGGAGCGCCCCGTCATCGCCGCCCTCGGCGACGGCACGTTCGGCTTCCACGCCTTCGAGCTCGACACCGCCCTGCGTGCCGACCTTCCCATGGTGGCCGTCGTCGGCAACGACGCGCGCTGGAACGCCGAGCACCAGCTTCAGCTGCAGCACTACGGCCCGGAACGCACGGTGGGCTGCGAGCTTCGCCCGAGCCGCTACGACCTCATGGCGACGGCGCTCGGGGGCCACGGTGAGCACGTGGAGCGTCCGGAAGAGCTCGCGCCCGCTCTCGGGCGCGCGCTCGCCTCGGCGCGGCCCGCTTGCGTGAACGTGGTGATCGACGGGGTGGCGGCGCCGACGTACGGCGCGGCCAAGGCTCCCGCCCACTGACGGGGGCGACTCAGGCTGGAGGGGCGAGCTTCCCGGCCAGCCGCATCAATGTCCGCTCGTCCTCGCTGGAGACGAGCGCGTAGCCCAGCTCGCCCTCCCGCCACAGCAGGACGGTGAAGCCCCGCGACGACACGCGGTACAGCCCCCCGCGCTCCCCGCGTGGCCACGGCAGCCCATCGGCCTTGAACACGAAGAGCGAGATCGGGCTCTGCGGCCCCCCGAAGACCAGGGTGGCCGCTTTGCGGTCCAGAAAGTAGCCCACGGCCCCGCCCCGGAGGGGAAATTCCGCGTCGCCGGGAAAGCGGATGGCCGGGGCGAAGTCGAGCCGGCCCGAGAACCACGGGATGACCTGATGGACGCCGCCGCTCTGAGAGCGAAGAGAAGCAGCGCCGCCGCCGCCACCCCGGCGGGGAGAAGCGCGCGGGTCCAGACCCTCCGTGCCCGGGGCAGCCGAGCGGGCGCCGGCCAGCTCGCGGCCAGCCTCCGCTTGAGGGCGATGGGCGCCGCGTATTGTGGCGTGCGCCGCTCGAGAGCGCGCGTCAGCTCGCGGTCGACGAGGTCCGCATGCGCGCAGTCGGCGCATTCGTCGAGATGCCGGCGCAGGCCGGCGACGAGATCGGGCGCGAGCCGGCCGTGCTGATAGTCGAGGAGCTGATCGCGAACATCGTGGCAGTCCACGTCTAGGGCCGCCAGTCCCTGAGCACGGACCGCAGAGCGCCCCGCGCGCGTGACAGCCGCGACTTGATGGTGCCCACCGCACACCCCATGACCAGGGCGGCTTCCGCCTCGCTGAGCCCCTCGAGATCGAGGAGGATGACGGTGCGGGCGTCTTCGGTGAGCGTCATGAGCGCACGCTCGAGCTCTTCCGCGACCGTCTTGCGCAGCCGGTCGAGCTCGACCTCGTCCCTGAGCCATCCGATATCCGCCGGCGCCTGCATCCCGGGCGCCACGGTGTCGAGGCCGCCCACGGTCGGGTCATTGCGCCGACGGCGGTATTGGCTGATGAAGGCATTGCGCAGGATCCTGAACAACCACGCCTTCAGATTCGTGCCCGGCGCGAATTGCGCCGCACTCCGGAGCGCGCGGCTGAAGGTCTCCTGCACCAGATCCTCGGCATCTGCATCGTTTCTCGTGAGATAGCGCGCGAGATTGTAGAGGGTATCGGCATAGGCCAGGGCCTCGCGTCCCAGGGTTCCCGCCCGCTCCACATTACCCGTGACTTGCATGGCCTCACCCTACGCGTAACGTCCGGCCGGCAGATTCGTTCCCGCGCGGATCAACGGAACGAATCCCGGAGTGAGACGTTAGCGCGGGTGACGGACCGAGGATCTCTCTCCAAGGGGGGGCACACATGAAGCGACTGGCGGCGGGTTGTGCGGCACTGGCACTGATGGCGGCGCTCGGCTCCGCGGGGCCCGCCCGCGCGGCGGGACCGAAGGTGTATGTCGGGCTCTTCAAGGACGACGCGGTGGCGGTCGTCGACTCCGCGCAAAACCGCGTGGTCTCCACCATTGCCGTGCCCAAGGGCCCGCACGGCCTCGTGATCACCCCGGACGGACGCAAGGTCTATGTGAGCAGCGACGGCGCTTCGACGGTGAGCGTGATCGATACCGCCACGGACAAGGTCGTCGCGTCCATCGACGTGGGCGCCAGTCCCCACGGGCTCGCCATGTCCCGGGACGGCCGGAAAGTCCTCGTCTTGGGCTTCGGTTCCAGTCGCGCGGTCGTGGTCGACACCGCTACGGACAAGGTGGCGGGCGAGGTGGCGGTGCCCCAGGTCCACAACGGCACCATATCGCCGGACGGCTCGCGCGCCTGGGTCGCCTCGCAGAAGCAGGGCGAGACGGCCCTCGTCGTGCTCGATCTGCAGAACATGACGCGGGTCGGATCGATAGCGCTCGACAAGACGCCGCGGGCCCTGGACGTCTCGCCCGACGGCCGGCGGGTGTACTTCACCCTGGCCGGCGTCAATGCCATCCAGGTGCTCGACACGTCGACCAATCAGGTGATCGCCCAGGTGCCCGTGGGCGCCTCGCCACACATGGCGCCACCCACTCCGGATGGCCGCTGGGACCTCGCCGTCGTCCAGGGGCCCGGTGAGCTCGGCGTCATCGACACCGCGAGCAATACGCTGGCCGCCACCGTGCACGTGGGGAAGCTCCCGCACTGGGTGGCCATCGCCTCGGACGCCCGCTCGGCCTGGGTCGCCAACGAAGGCTCCAACGACGTGTCCGTCGTGGATCTTTCAACTCGCGCCGTCACCGCCACCATCCCCGTGGGAAACGCGCCCCGCAAGATCGCCATCCAGCCCGTGGGCGCTCCCCGGGCCGCCGCCACGCCGGGCGCCCCTGCGGCCGGCCGCGCCCAGCCCAAGACCGTGACCATCGGCGGCGTATCCTTCGCCGATCACGGCTCGCGCGACGTCACCTCTCTCCGCGTGGTCAAGATGGAGGCCGACGACTACTACTTCGGCCCGACCTTCCTCCGCGGCAAGCCCGGCCAGCGCCTCCACCTCCGCATCGAGAACGAATCCGGCACTCTCCACAACATCACGCTCGCCGCCCAGCAAATCGACCGCGACATCCTCCCCAAGAAAACCATCGAGCTCGACGTGACCGTGCCCGCCTCGGGCACCCTCGTCTTCTCCTGCAAGTTCCACGGCCCCCTCGGCATGAACGGCCAGCTCGCCGCCTCGGACCATTAGGTCAGACTGCCCGCGCGCTACACGCCCCCTCACCCTGACCCTCTCCCCCTCCAGGGGAGAGGGGATCAGCTCGCGGGCGCCGGATGCGGTGGGGGGTGCCCTCCCCGGACCCGTATCTTCTGGGGAGCTTCTCCGAAGCTCCAAACCAAAATCTCGTGGCGGGCCAGAGTGGCCCAGCGGAATGCGACTCAGCGTGGTCCGGGGAGGGCGCCCCCCACCGCATCGGCGCATTGCCGGCACGGGAGCACCTACAGATTTATGCGCCGCTTGGCCATGGCACGATCCCACTTCGTCTCGTAGGCCTCATCGAAGAGGATCGCGCTGTCCGAGGGCACGGTGACCCAGTACCCGTCACGGATCTCCGCTTCGAGCTGCCCCGGCCCCCACCCCGCGAAGCCCACATTGAAGTGCGCGCGCCGCGGACCCTTCCCCGCCGCGATGGCCTCGAGAATGTCAGGCTGCGACGTGACGGCGATGCCGCCCGCGAGCAGCGTCGTCTCCGGTCCCTTGTAGTCGTCCGAGTGCAGGACGGAGATGCGCGTCGGCTCTACGGGCCCGCCCACGTGAAGCTTGATCGATCCGGTGGCTCGCCCCGCCGGCAGGCCGGTCTGCTTCAGGAGCACGGCGATCGGCACGTCGCCGATGGGGCGATTGACGATGAGCCCGGTGGCTCCGGCGGCATCGTGCTTCACCATGTAAATCACCGTCCGCGTGAAGCGCGGATCGCTCAGGGAAGGCAGGGCGACGAGGAGCTGCCCCGAGAGGCTCGCGGCCGGTGCGGCCGGCCCTTGAGCGCGGGCCCGCCCCGCCGTCCCACCCGTCGCGGAGATCAGGATGATCACGGCGAGGACTGCGCACAGCGCGGACCGCCTCGTCTTCACGCCCGCACCTCCTCGCCCCATGTGGATTCGTGGCACAGTATAGACGATGCCCCTCCCCGTCGCGCTCCGCGCCTTCCGCTACCGCGACTTCCGGCTCTTCTGGTCCGGCCAGCTCGTCTCCCTCGTCGGCACGTGGATGCAGAGCGTGGGGCAGGCCTGGGTCGTGCTCGAGATCACCGGCTCGCCCTTCAAGCTCGGCATGATCACCGCGCTGCAGTTCGGGCCCATGCTCTTCCTCTCCTTTCTCGCGGGCGCGCTGGCCGATCGCGTGCGCAAGCGGCGTCTCCTGCTCCTCACGCAGAGCGCGCTCATGGTGCAGGCCTTCGCCCTCGCCGTGCTCGACTGGACGGGGCACATCCAGTACTGGCACGTGGCCGCGCTGGCCATGGTGTACGGGATCGCCAATACGCTCGACCTGCCCGCCCGCCAGTCCTTCGTCGTCCAGATCGTGGGCAAGAACGATCTCATCAACGCCATCGCCCTGAACTCGGCGGTGTTCAACGGCGCGCGCGTGGTCGGGCCCGCGGTGGCCGGACTGCTCGTCGCCCGCTACGGTGTCGCCATCGCCTTCCTCCTGAACGGGCTGAGCTTCCTCGGCGTCATCGCGGCCCTCCTCGCCATCCACAACGAAGGCGAGGCGCGGCCGCGCGCCGGGGACACCCTGGGCCAGGAGATTCTCCAGGGATTGCGCTATGCGTGGGAGACGCCGCTCATCGTGCTCATCCTCGCCTTCATGCTCGTGACGAGCCTCTTCATCGTCAACTTCGGCGTGGTGGTCCCCCTCGTGGCCCGCGAGGTGCTGCACGAGGGCGCGCACGGCTTCGGGCTCCTCATGGCCTCCCTCGGGGTGGGGGCGGTGGCCGGCGCGGGCGCCCTGGCCCTCGTCGGGCGCGGACGCGCGCCCGTCTGGCTGCTCGCGGGGGCGGCCCTCATCGACGCCGTCGGCCTGATCGTCCTCGGCCTCGTGCGCCACTTCTGGGTCGCTGCCGCCCTCCTGGGCGTGATGGGCTTCGCCATGATCGTGTTCATGGCCAGCTCCAACACCACGCTGCAGGTGACGGTGCCCGATGCGCTCCGCGGACGGCTGATGGGACTCTACGCCTTCGTCTTCGTCGGCATGAATCCTTTCGGAGCGCTGTTCATCGGCTCCGTCGCCGAGAGGTGGGGCGTGCCGGCGGCCTGCATCGCCGGGGGCGGTATGGGAGCGACGTGTCTGGTGGGGCTGACGCTCGGGATGGGGCGGCGTGCCGCCGAGCCACCCCCGATCTGACGAGCGCTGGGCTAGCCATGCCGCGCCGGGTATAATCCAGCCCCCAGGAGCCACTCAACATGACCATCGAGACGACGCTGACGTCGGACACCATCCCGGTGCGGGAGACACATCGCTTCGATGTGGATGCGCTCGAGCGCTATCTCACCCAGCGCATTCCGGGCTTCCGCGGCCCGGTGGCGCTGAGCCAGTTCCAGGGGGGGCAGTCCAACCCGACCTACCGGCTCTCCGCGGCTGGCCACGAATACGTGCTACGGCGCAAGCCGCCCGGCAAGCTCCTGCCCTCGGCGCATGCCGTGGATCGCGAGTACCGGATCCTCACCGCCCTCGGCGAGACGGATGTGCCGGTGCCCAGGACGTGGCTGCTCTGCGACGATCCCGAGGTCATCGGCACCATCTTCTACGTCATGGACTGGGTGGCGGGGCGCATCATGGTCGATCCGCTTCTGCCTGGGTGCACGCCCGCCGAGCGCACGGCCATCTACGATTCCATGAGCGACGTGCTGTCGCGGCTCCACCGCCAGGACTGGAAGGCGCTCGGCCTCACCGACTTCGGCAAGCCGGGCAGCTACTTCACGCGACAGTTCCACCGCTGGACCCAGCAGTACCGCGCCTCGGAGACGGAGCGCATCGAGGCGATGGAGCAGCTCATGGCCTGGCTCCCCGAGCCGCGCGTCCTCGCCGTGCTCGACTGGGAGCTGGCCACCCTCGGCCACCCCTTGGCGGATCTCGCCTACAACGCCATGCCCTATCATCTGCGGCCAGACATCCTGGGTGGTGTCCTCGGCGAAGATCTGAAGATCCTGGGCATCCCGAGCGAGGAGGACTATCTCGCCGCGTACTGCCGCCGCACGGGGCGGGCGGGCATTCCGGAGTGGAGCTTCTACGTCGCGTTCTCCATGTTTCGCCTCGCCGCCATCGCGCAGGGGATCATGGGGCGGGTGATCGCGGGCACGGCCAATGACGCGGGCGCCCGCGCGCGCGGGGAGCGCGCCCGTCCCATGGCCGAGGCGGGCTGGGCGCTCGTGGAATCCCGCGGTTAGGAGAGCATGATGAAGCCATTCGTGGTCAACCGGTACGGCCGCATCGTCTTCCCCTTCAACTTCTTTCCCGAGCTCGACTTCTCGGCCTTCCAGACCCTCGAGCAGTTCGCCGCCGTCATCAAGCGGGACTTCGAGGAGAAGGCGCCGAACGAGAGCGACATGGTGGCGCGCATCGAGTCGCAGGCCTACACAGGCCGCTTCGAGATCCTGCGCGACCTCGCCCTGCACCTCTTCTGGGTCAACCGCTACGCCATGACCATGTACGAGAAGCGGCCCACGCGCTGGCGCGACGTGGCCCGGCATCGGGACGACGTCTTCCTTCCCGTCTTCGAGCCGCGGGACGGCAGCGAGATCCCCGCGGCCATCGAGGGGAGATATCGGGCGCTCCCCGCGACCTGGGACGAGGGCACCGAGGACAAGATCTGCCGCATCCTCCTCGATCTCTTCCGCCACAAGAAGGGGGCGGGGGCCGAGCTGCCCGCGATCAAGCCCACGGTGGGGGAGATCCTCGCCAACCCGAAGAACCTCACCTACCACCTCCTCGCCTACGATCCCGACTATCCGGGGTACGGACACGACGACATCATCGAGTTCAACCATCGTGTGCCCGAGCTCGAGGCCCTCATGCGCCAGGCCATGGTGCTCCACAATCAGTACCGCTGGGACCGCTCGAAGACCCGCCTCACGGAGGTGGGCCGGCTCCACGACGACGACTTCGTGGTGGTCTTCCACCCGCGCAACGACGACGTGCTGCACTTCATCCGGCGCGTCAAGGGCATGCATCGCGTGCGGCCCCGGAAGCCCGTGCCCGCCGAGTCCCGCCGGCCCGTGCTGCCCTATCCGCCGATGCAGGTGGGCGGGCGCTTCAAGGTCATGCCGAAGCTCGGGGCCGTCGCCGTCTACAAGGGCGAGCGGCCGTGCACCAACGACGATCTCATCCGCAACGCCGCCTACTGCTGGTCGCCCATGACGGCGGAGGAGATCCTGCGCAAGACGGGGATCGAGGAGCGGCTCTACACGGAGCTGGACCTCGACCACATGGCGCTCCTCGCCGCCCAGCGCGCGCTCGAGAAGTCCGGTCATCGGCCCGAGGAGATCGGGGCCGTGCTCTTTTGCTCCTGCACCAGCGTCAAGATGATGCCGTCACTGGCCACCTGGCTCTCCGGGCAGCTCGGCATCTTCCAGACCCACGCCTCCTGCGATATCGTGGCCGCCTGCGCCGGACTGCCGTACGGGCTCAGCGAGGCCGTGCGCCTGCTCCAGGAGGTGGAGCGCCCCATCCTCGTCGTGTGCGGGGAGAAGTTCTCGGACAAGATCGGCACGGTGCGCACGTCCCGCATGATCTTCGGCGACGGCGCGGCCGCCCTCGTGATCGCGCCCGCGCCCGCGGGGGCCGCCCCGGACATCGAGGTGCTGCAGACATACGCGAGCGGTCCCATGTCCGAGGTGGACTCGATCATCTGGCCCAATCCCGAGTTCGACAACAACATCACCGTGTACGGGCCCGAGGTGCGTGCCCTCGTCAAGCGCTATCTCGGCCAGATGCTGGGCGAGCTCCGGGCCCTGCCCCATCCGGACGGCAAGAGTGGCGCCTCGCTCCTGGACGCGGTGGACCTCGTCGTCCCGCACCAGGCGAACAAGACCATGGTCGTGAGCATCGCGGAGGCCGCCGGCGTTTCCGCCGATCGCCTCTACTTCAACATCGACAAGGTGGGCAACACCTCGTCGGCGAGCATTCCCATCGCGCTCCACGACGCGGTGAGGGAAGGGGTGATCGACCGCCCCATGCGCATCTTCGCTCCCGGCTTCGGTGCCGGCGCGGTGGGCGGCTACGCGGTGCTCCGCGTCGACCCCGCCGTGGTCGGGGTCAGGTCTTGAAATATGACATCCGGCTCTCGGGCTCGGCAGCCACCCGCCACACCACCGCGTTCGAATGTATTAATTCAAGACCTGACCCCGGCGCTCTGGCAGTTCATGGCCATTCCGTCGCCGTCGATTCAGGATGCGCATGCCGCCAAGCCCATCAGGCCGCTCGCCCTCCCGCGGGAACTGATCGCCCGGCTCGTCAGCCTCGGATGGTCGGCGGCCGAGTTGCCCGTGGGCGCGTATGGCGTGGTGACGTCGCCGGTGCCGACAGTGGCTACGGGCACCTCGCTCGGCTTTCACGCGAGTGTTCCCGCGGAGGTCGTGTTCGCCATCACCGCCGCCATCTGTGACAATCCTGAGCGCGTGCGCGCCATCCATCCCGCGGCCGCAGCTTTTGATCCCGCGCGCGCGCACCTCGAGCCGGGAGGACCGCTGCACGAGGGAGCCGCGCGCTACTTCGAGGCGAGAGGGGGCAGGGGGTCAGGTCCTGATACGTACGCCGATTCGTTCCGCCGCCTGCCTGAGTCGCTTGTCGGCCGTCGCGATAGGGGCGCTGTACGACACGGCGAGGGCCAGGTAGAGGCAGTCATAGACGGGATGACCGAGCTCGGTGGCCAGTCGAGCGGCAGAGGGAAGGAGCATTGCCGAAGGGGTCCAGCCGATTCCCAGGGCACGGAGATTCGTCACGGCCTGCTCGACGTCCGTCTGCTCCATCTCGTGACGGCGGAGCTTCTTCCACCAGGCATTGGTGGCCTCCACGGCCATCAGGTCGGGAGCGAGCAGAGGAGAGTCGGTTTCGAGCAGCTCGTCAGCTCCCGATCTGTCCGGCTCGTTCGCGAACCAGAGATATGCGATGGAGGCGTCGACGACGATGGGCTCCGCGATCGCCGGAGTGTATCGTGGACCGCGCCCGCGCATGCGCCGGGCCCGAGGCCTCGTGACTCGCCGTGGCGTCACCGCTCCCGGTCTTCCCGGATCAATTCGACTCCGCGGGAGCGGTGGGGCCGCTGGCGGGCGCGAATGGCGGCAGCCCGCGCGGCAATTTCCGACCGGCTCACCCGCGTCCCTTCCGCGAGGACTCGCCGTGCCTCCTGCTCGACCGATACGCCGCGGAGGCGCGCCTGCAGCCGCAGCCGCTCGGCCACCTCGTCATCGAGGTTCCTAATGATGATCGTCGCCATGACGGCGATATCATCTCATGATAGCAGCGATATCACAATACGCTATCGATCTGCGCGGCTCTACGTGGCGGCGATGCCCGCGATCTCCACGAAGTACTTCGGGGCGGCGAGGCGCGCTTCCACCGTGGCGCGGGCGGGCGGATTCGCCGGGTCCATCCACGCATCCCACACGCTGTTCATGTCGTCGAAGTAGCGCATGTCGGCGAGCCAGATGGTGGCGGAGAGGAGCTTGGATTTGTTGCTGCCCGCCGCGGCGAGGAGATCGTCGAACTTCTTGAGGATCTGCTGGGTCTGACCCTTGACGTCCGTGGCGGCGTCACCGGCAATCTGGCCGGCGATGTAGATGGTGTCGCCGTGCACCACGGCGGCGCTCAGGCGCTTGCCGGGCTGTATGCGCTGGATGCTCATCAGCGAGATCTCCTTAGAGTGAGGGGACGAAGCATCCCTCTCCTCCATCGGGGGAGAGGGCAGGGTGAGGGGGCGATTCAAAGGCTGAGGGGGCGATTCAAAGGCTGAGGGGGCGATTCAAAGGCTGAGGGGGCGATTCAAAGAGGGAGGGGGCGGTGCAAAGTCGAGGGGCCAGGTCACGCAGCCGACGGATTCGCGTAGTGCTGCATGATGTAGCCGGCGATGCTGTGACGCGAGGGACGATTGGGCAGGGCGTCGCCGGGGAACCAGCGCGCGTCCTCCAGCTCCGAGCGATCCACACGGAGCTCGCCCCCCGCATAGGTCGCCACGAAGCCCAGCATGATCTGGCTCGGGAAGGGCCAGTTCTGGCTGCCCACGTAGTGGATGTCCTTGACGTCCACGCCCACCTCTTCCTTGACTTCGCGGGCCACGCAGCCCTCGAGCGACTCGCCGTTGTCCACAAAGCCCGCCACCAGCGCGTACCGGCCGGGCGCCCACTCCGCCTTGCGGGCGAGGAGTACGCGATCGCCGTCGCGCACCATGATGATGACGGCGGGGTGGAGGTGGGGATAGTGCTCGTAGAGGCAGCGCGCGCAGCGCTTGCCCCACTCGCCTTCGATGCGCGAGGTCGGCTCGCCGCAGCGGGGACAGAAGCCGCTCGTGCTCTGCCACCACAGGGCCTGCATGGCCATGCCCCCCAGCGACAGGAGATCGTCGGGGAGCCTGGTGCCGCGCATGGGGATGAGCGTCTGCTTCTGGAGGCCCGGCGGCGGCGTGATGTCCTTGGGCAGGGGGGCCGTCCAGCACGGCTCGCCGCGCAGAGTGCCGAGCCAGAACGGGTCCTTGACCGTGCTCTCGAACGCCGCGGGGAGCGGGCCCGCGGGAAGGCGGAAGGCATCGCCGTCGGCCACCACGAGGAGGTCCTGGTCCTGGACGAGCAGCCAGTGTCCGCGCTGCTCGGGCGGCGCGCCACCGTGCTTGGCGGGGTGGAAGTCGGTGCCCAGCACTTCGCGGTTGAAAGGAAGGTAGACAGATAGCGGCGTGGTCACCGGCCGTCCTCGCGATGGCCCACGCGCTCAGGCGGAGGCGGGCTCGTGGTCGAGCCGCTGGAGCGCGGGCATGACGTCCGTGGCGAAGAGGCGCATGTTGCGCTCGGCCTCGGCCGCCGGCATGCCCGCATAGGAGAAGACGCCGACGAAGTGATCGTTGCCCACGCGCCGGCGCACGTCGAGGATCTTGTCGTAGCACTGCTCGGGGGTGCCCCACACTTGGAGATCCACGAAGAAGTCGATGACCTTGTCGTCGCCGTAGGTGTGGATCTTGTCCGTCATCTTCGCGTAGTACTCGTAGCCCTTGGTCGTCTTCATGTGCTCGGCCCCGAACTGATAGTGGTCGAGCACGCTGCGGAAATAGCCGCCGATCCATCGATGCGCCTGCTCGCGGGCCCGATCCGGATCGGCGTCGCAGAACGTCCAGCCCGCCGAGATCGGGGGGAGTGGCTCCACGCCGTTGATCTGGCGGTAGAGCGCGTGGTACTCGGTCAGCTCTTTGGCCACTTCTTTCCATGGCTTCTGTGGAATGATGAGGATGCCCACTCCGAGCTCCGCCATGATCTTCATCGATTCCGGCGAGACGGCGGCGGCGTAGGTGCGCCCCCGGAAGCTCTTGAAAGGGGCGGGTCGGATGTCCGCCCGCGGCTGGCTGACGAACTCGCCGTCGAACTCGCAGTAGCCTCTCTCCAGCCCCTCCAGCAACATCTGCGCATATTCGACGAAGCGCTCCCGGCTCTCGCCCATGGGCACGCGGAAGCCCTCGAACTCGACCTTGCCCGCGCCGCGCCCGAGTCCCAGGATCATGCGACCGCCCGAGATGTTGTCGAGCATGGAGACCTCTTCCGCCACGCGCATGGGATCGTGCCACGGCAGCACCACCACCATGGAGCCGAGAGCCACCCGGGTGGTCCGCCCCGCCATGTAGGTGAGGAACTGCAACACGTCGGGGCACATGGTGTAGTCGGTGAAGTGGTGCTCCACGCTCCAGATGGAGTCGAAGCCCAGGGGCTCGCACAGCTCGGCGAGCCGGAGCTCGTCCCGATAGACGTCGAAGTCCCGGCGGGCCCTGCCCGGGTTCTGGAAGACGGCGGCCATGCCGACTCGCATTCGGTTCTCCTCCTGGATTGCCGCGGCGCTCGCCTCGGCTCGCCAATCTTGCCCCACCAAGGCCGCCCGCGCAAGCCGCGCGAGGCCCGGCGCGTCGCTAGGCTAGAGCGCGCGTGCTCGCCGGGCCCGGCCCGCGGGCGGGCAATCCAAGCCGGAGGGTTCCTCTCATGAAGCATCACCACGTGTACCGGACGGAGCTGTCGCCGCTCAGCTTCCTCCAGCGCAGCGCCTACGTCTTCCCGGACAAGACCGCGGTCATCCACGGCAGCCGGCGCTACAGCTACCGCCAGCTCGAGGAGCGCGTGAATCGCCTCGCCTCCGCCCTCCGCGCGGCCGGGCTCAGGACGCACGACCGGGTGGCCTTCATCTGTCCCAATACACCAGCCATGCTCGAGGCGCACTATGGCGTCCCCCTCGCGGGAGGCATCCTCGTCGCCGTCAATATCCGGCTTTCGTCGGAAGAGATCGGCTACATCCTCGGGCACTCGGGCTCGACCTTCCTGTTCGTGGACCAGGAGTTCGAAGCCGCGGTGAAGCCGCTCGACCTCGCCGGCCTCACCGTCGTGCGCGTGGACGACACGGGCGCTCCCGGCGATCCCTACGAGGACTTTCTCGCGTCGGGCCGGCCCGAGGCGGTGGAGTCCGTGCTGGAAGACGAGGAAGAGACCATCGCCATCAACTACACGTCGGGCACCACCGGCCGGCCCAAGGGGGTCATGTACTCGCATCGCGGGACGTGGGTGAACGCGATGGGCGAAGTGGTCGAGACGGGGATGAACTTCGAGACGAAGTATCTCTGGACTCTGCCCATGTTCCACTGCAACGGCTGGTGCTTCACGTGGGCGGTGACGGCGGTGGCGGGGACGCACGTCTGTCTCCGGCGGGTGGAGGCGGCGCGGATCTGGGACCTCCTCGAGTCCGAGAGCATCACGCACTATTGCGGCGCGCCCACCGTGCAGATCGGCGTGGTCAACGATCCCAAAGCGCACCGTCTCGCCCGCCAAGTCACGGTGGCGGTGGCGGGGGCGCCGCCGTCGCCCACCCTGCTCGGCAAGCTCAAGGAGCTCAACTTCCGCCCCGTGCACGTCTATGGCCTGACCGAGACGTACGGGCCGCACACGGTGTGCGCGTGGCACAAGGAATGGGACAGCCTGCCCGGGGACGAGCAGGCGCGCCTCGCCGCCCGACAGGGGCAGGCCTACGCGATCTTCGACCTGGTGCGCGTGGTGGACGCCGAGATGAACGACGTTCCGCGCGACGGCGAGACGCTGGGGGAAGTGGTCATGATCGGCAACAACTGCGCCAAGGGCTACTACGAGCAGCCGGACGCGACGGCCGAGGCCTTCCGCGGGGGCTGGTTCCACTCCGGGGACATCGGGGTGTGGCACCCCGACGGCTACATCGAGCTGCGCGACCGGAAGAAGGACATCATCATCTCGGGCGGCGAGAACATCTCGACCATCGAGGTCGAGCAGTGCGTGGCCAAGCACCCCGCGGTGATGGAGTGCGCGGTGGTGGCGGTGCCCGACGAGAAATGGGGCGAGCGGCCCAAGGCCTTCGTCACCCTCAAGCCCGGCCAGAGCGCCACCGAACAGGAGGTCATCGCCTTCTGCAAGCAGCACATCGCCGGCTTCAAGGCGCCGGCCGCCGTGGAGTTCGGCGACCTGCCCAAGACCTCAACCGGGAAGATTCAGAAATTCGTCCTGCGCGACAAGGAGTGGAAGGGGCGCGAGAAGCGGATCAACTAACGGCGCGGGGGCCGGGGACCGGGGCGGGCGTGCGCCAGCGCACGAAGGCGGAATCCGAGAAACAGGAAGAGGAGGCCGAAGAAGAGCGAGTACGCCCCGATGAGCCAGATGAGCGAGAGCAGCCCCGCCCAGGGCAGCAGGACCATGAGCACCCCGAAGACGGTCGTGAGTATGCCGCTGAGGATCAACACCCACTCGCCGGGAAGCTCGTGGCGCATCTTGACCCCGCCCACGATGTGCACCACGCCGCTCACGATGGCGAAGGCGCTCACGACATAGAGCGAGGCGAGGGCGGTGGCCCCGGGCCTGAGCAGGGCGAGGAGACCAAAGGCGACACAGACGATGCCCTCGACGATGATGGGCACTGCGGGCTGCTGGCTGGCCTGCCTGCGCACCCCGGCCACGATGGCGAGGATGCCGGCCAGGAGCACCGCCACCCCGAAGAGCATGATGAGTGTGCCGAGGGTGAGGCCGGGCGCGAAGAGCGCGTAGAGACCGAAGACGATGGCGAGGACGCCCCGCGCAGCGACCACCCACCAGTTCCGGCCCAGCGCAGTGTTCATCGGCGTGTCTCCCTGTGGCTCCCCCCTGCGCGGCAGGAGCGCTATGCCGTCCTCGGGCGCATTCTATCAGCCGGGCGCGAGGGCGCGTGTAAGATACGGTGGCCGGGCCGCCCCCGCCGCCACCGCACCTACGAGGAGGAGAACGCTCGTGCGCTACTGGGATGACATGAAGGCAGGCGAGGTGGTCGAGCTGGGCAGCCACACCATGGACAAGGAGCGCATGCTGAGCTTCGCCCGCGAGTTCGATCCGCAGCCCTTTCACACCGACCCCAAGGCCGCCGAGGCCAGCATCTGGGGCGGGCTCATCGCGAGCGGCTGGCATACGGGGAGCACGCTCATGCGCCTCTTCTACGATGGCTTCCTCAAGGACACGGCGAGCCTCGGGTCCCCCGGCATCGACGAGCTGCGCTGGCTCAAACCCGTGCGGCCCGGCGACACCCTCACGGCCCGCCTCACCGTGACCGAGGCGACCGCCTCGCGGAGCAAGCCGGACCGCGGGATCATTCGCTCCGTCATGGAGATGCGGAACCAGCACGGCGAGGTGGTCATGACCACCACCGGCGTGAACTTTTTCTCTCGCCGCCCCGCCTGAGATGCTGCGAATCCGCCTCCTGGCGCGCCGGCGCTTCGCGTCGGTGGTGGCGGCCGGGCTCGTCCTCGCCGCGTGGCCCGCGGCCGCGCAGACCATCACCTGGCAGATGGCGAACGAGTATCCCGCCACGTCCATCCACGGCGAGGGCGATCACGACTACGGCAGGCAGCTCGCCGCCCGCCGATAGGGGCAGCGGACCCTCTTCCGCCTTCCTTCAAGGAACGCCCAGGCGCCCGACAGCCGGGAGCTTCAGCGCCGGACGCTTCACGTCGAGGCCGAAGGCCAAGCCGAGCACGTTCACTTCCACGCCTTCCTCCCATGCCCCGAGCACGCCCACCAGTCCCAGCAGAGAGAACTGCAGCCCCGTCCCGCTCGGCGCCATGCCGATGGGGGTGCCCCCGACCAGGTAGTCCTTGCCGATGGCGGTCGAGGGGAGCTTGAGCCGAAGCTCCGGCACCTCGCGGCCCACGAAGGCGGTGAAGGTATTGCTGTTGGGCCCGGGCCAGGTCCGGTAGGAGTCGCGATAGGGATAGGCGGCAACCGCAGCCTGGATCTTCTCGATGACTGGCTCCGCGTCGTCGCCGCGGAGATCCACGAGAACATCAGGCCGGCTGCCGAACCAGTAGTTGTCGGGGCCCGTACGATTGACGCGCACGGCCTGCAGGCCGCGGTCGACGCCCCAGCCGATGACCTCGTAGCGGGTGTACCCCCGCGCGCCCCCCGGCTTGAGGGCGATCCAGGTGTGCACGGCGAGGAGGCCCCGCCAGCCGACGGTGCGCGCCGCGTAGACCTGCACCACCGCCTCGGGCGTCAGGGACGGATCGGGCGCCTGGCCGGAGGGCTCGCGCGAGAGCTCAGACCAGTTGCCGCGCGCGCGCTCGATCGCCGAGCAGCCGGTGGCCGCGGCGAGAAGCCAGACGAGCAAGGTCAAGCGAGACACGCGCGCGGCCATCGGCGCACAGCATACCGCGCCGTGACCTGCGGGTGCGAGAGACCGAGCGGGCTAGACGAGCGGTGTGTAGCGGAAGGGCGCCCAGCCGATGCCCTCGACGGGCTTCGGGGTGTAGGCGTTGACCTTCCGTGCCTCGGCCTGGGCCGACGACGGCTTCGGGGCCGAGGCCTTCTTCGCTGTCGCCTTCTTCGCTACCGGCTTCTTCGCCGCTGGCTTCTTCGCGGAGCGCTTCGCTGCCGATTTCTTCTTCGCCATGCGCGGGAGTCTACACCAACGTTCTCGGTACGGTCAATCGCCGGATGGCCCGGCGCCGGAGGGTCAGCTTGGCGGCGCGGGGCAGGCCCTTGATCTCGGCCTCGCGCCTCAGCGCGGCCGATCGGTCGCGCTGACCCTCGCTCCACCTGAGGACGACGGGGCGCCGGGCGCGTGTATACTTCGACGCGACGCCGCGCGCATGCTGGCCGAGCCGGCGGGGAAGATCGTTGGAGATGCCGGTGTAGAGCGTGCCGTCCGCGCACTCGAGGAGGTAGCAGACCCATGTCATCGGGACCCAGTATGCACGAGCTCGACGCGGGGACGGTGCATTACGAGTGGAACAACGCCATCCCGCCCCGCCTCCGGATCGATCCCGGGGACACCGTGGTGTTCCAGACGCGAGATGCGGCCGACGGCTACTACTCGCGGGCGTCCACTCACGCCGACGTGGTCAATCGCGGACCATTCCGCGGTCATCCCTTGACGGGGCCGGTGCAGGTGCGCGGCGCCGAGCCGGGCGACGTCCTCGTGGTCGACGTGCTCGACGTCGAGCCCGCCGCCGACTTCGGCTGGACGGCGATCCGGCCGGGGCGCGGGCTTCTTCCCGAGTCGGAGTTCTCCAAGCCGTTTCTGCAGATCTGGGATCTCTCCGACGGGACGCACGCGCGGATGGATCGTCGCGTGGCCGTGCCCATCGAGGCGTTCCCGGGCGTGATGGGCACGGCCCTCGACGAGCCGGGGTCGCACAGCACCATGCCGCCCCGGAAGAACGGCGGCAACATGGACATCAAGCAGCTCACGCGCGACTCGACGCTCTATCTCCCGGTCTGGATGCCCGGGGCACTCTTCAGCGTGGGCGACGGGCACGGGGCGCAGGGCGACGGCGAGGTCTGTGTCACCGCGGTGGAGATGCAGGCGCAGGTGACCCTCCGCTTCGGTCTCGAACGCGGGCGGCATCTCCCCGAGCCGCAGCTCAGGACCACGCGCCGGCTCGCCGCGGGTACCAATACGGGGCGGTGGTTCGCCACCACGGCCCACGGCCCCGATCTCTTCGCCTCCTCCCAGCGCGCGGTGCTCCACATGATCGACCATCTCGTCCGGGAGCGCGGGTTCTCGCGCGAAGAGGCGTACGTCATCTGCAGCGTGGCCGCCGACCTCAAGATCAGCGAGATCGTCGACGCGCCCAACTGGATCGTCTCCGCTTTCATCCCCGAGAGCATCTTCCCGTGATTTCACGGCATCGTGACAACCCGGCGGCGCCGATGGGTAGAGTGGTGACGAGCCCATGAGCCTGCCCCTCGTGATGCCATCGCCGAGGACCGGGCACGCCCCGGTCGCTCCCTTCTTGCGCTTCTCCACCCTGTGGATCCAGATCACCGGGACATGGTGCAATCTCGAGTGCACGCATTGCCTCAACGCCTCCGGCCCCCAGGAGTCGTGGCTCAAGCCTCTGCGCGCGGAGGTGGCGCGGACCGCCATCCGTGAGGCCGAGGAGCTGGGGGTCAAGGAGATCTACTTCACGGGCGGCGAGCCGTTCCTGCATGGCGACATCCTTCCTCTGCTCGGCCTCGCCCTCCAGACGGCGCCCACCACAGTGCTCAGCAACGGCACCCTCATCGACGCGGCCATGGCCGACGAGCTGGCCGCGCTCGCCGCCTCCGCGCCGTACTCGCTCGAGATCCGCGTGAGCCTCGACGACACCGATGCGGAGAAGAACGACCGGATCCGCGGGGCGGGGGCGTTCGACAAGGCGATGGACGCGGTCCGCCGGCTGCACGAGCGCGGGCTGCTCCCCATCGTGACCGCGACCGAAATCACGAGCGGAGAGCACGCGGACGGGCGCGGGATGTACGATCGCTTCCGTGACTTTCTCACCGCCCGGGGCATCGAGAAGCCGCGGGTGAAGATCATGCCCGTGTTCGCCCTCGGGCGCCTCGCCCGCCCCGGCGGCCCGGTGTTGAGCGAGGACGACCTCGCGGGATTCGATCGAGGGACGCTGCAGTGCTCGGACGCGCGGGTGGTGGCGGACGGTGGCGTGTACGCGTGCCCGATTCTCGCGGGACTTCCCGGAGCGAAGCTCTCCGAGGGCGGGCTCGAAGCCTCCTTCCGCGCCGCGCCGCTCTATCACGCCTCGTGCGTCACGTGCTTCCAGACGGGGATGACGTGCAAGAACGGATAGCCGAGTACCGGCGCATCGCCGTCTTCGGCGGCGTCTACAACAATGCCCCGGCGCTGCACGCCACCCTGGAGGACGCGCGCCGCCGCGACGTGGAGGCGGTGTTCTGTCTGGGCGACATGGGCGGCTTCGGCCCCCATCCGGACCAGGTGTTCCCGCTGCTGCAGGAGAGCGGCGTCCTCGCCATCCAGGGCAACTACGACGAGTCGCTGGCCCAGGGCAGGACCGACTGCGGCTGCGGCTACACGGACCCGCGGGACAATCACTTCGCCCGGATCAGCTACGAGTACACGTTCGCGAACACCTCCGCCGGCAACAAGCGATGGCTCGCCGCCCTCCCCGCCCACCGGCGGATTCGCCTCGGGGCCCATCGCCTGCTCATGTGCCACGGCTCGCCGCGTGTCATCAACGAATTCCTCTGGGAGTCGGCGACGCCCACCGGGCTGCTCAAGCGCTTCCTCCGGGAGGCGGGGAGCGACGTGCTCCTGTGCACCCACACCGGCATCAAGTGGCATCGCGCGCTGGCCGGCGGGGAGCACGCCGTCAACGTGGGGGTGATCGGGAGACCGGAGAACGACGGCTCGACCAATGTCTGGTACGCCATCCTCGCCGCCGGGCCCGATCTCGCCGTCGAATTCGTCCCCGTGCACTACGACTTCGAGACCCTGGCCCGCCAGATGGACCAGGAAGGACTGCCGCCGGAATTCTCGGAGACGGTGCGCACGGGCTGGTGGACCACCTGCCTCGAGAACCTTCCGTCCAAGGAGCGCTCCCGCGGGAAGTTCTGATGATGGTGGACGTGCTGCCCAAGGATTCGCACAACCTGGAGCTGGTGGCGAATGTCCACCCGCCCGACTGGCGGCCGCCCACCCCGCCGCCCCGCTACAACCTCGTGGTCATCGGCGGGGGCACCGCGGGGCTGGTGACCGCGGCGGGCGCGGCCGGGCTCGGGGCGCGGGTGGCGCTGATCGAGCGCCATCTGCTCGGCGGCGACTGTCTCAACGTCGGCTGCGTGCCCTCGAAGTGTGTGATCCGGTCGTCGAGAATCGTGGGCGAGCTGCGCGCGGCCTCCGCCCTCGGCATTCAGCTGCCCGGCGCGGGGGCGGTGGACTTCGGCGCGGTCATGGAGCGCATGCGCGCGGTTCGCGCGCGCATCAGCCACCATGACTCAGCCCCGCGCTTCCGCGGGCTCGGGGTGGACGTGTTCCTCGGCGACGGGCGCTTCACGGGGCCGGACACGATCGCGGTCGACGGGATATCGCTGCGCTTCAGGAAGGCCGTCATCGCCACGGGAGGTCGGGCGCATCATCCGCCCGTTCCCGGCCTGGCGGAGAGCGGATTCCTCACCAATGAGAACGTCTTCGAGTTGATGGACCGGCCGCGGCGCCTCGCCGTCATCGGGGCGGGCCCTATCGGCTGCGAAATGGCCCAGGCCTTCCGGCGCCTGGGCTCCGAGGTCACGCTCTTCCACACGGGTGCCCACATCCTGAACCGCGAGGACGCGGAGGCGGCCGAGATCGTGCAGCGCGCCTTCGTCGAGGAAGGCATCCGCCTCGTGCTGGGAGCGAGCATCACGCGGGTCGAGCGCGGGGACGGAGGCAAGGTGCTCCACGCCGACGCTCCGGGCGGGCCGGTGCGCGTCGCCGTGGACGAGATTCTCGTGGGCGCGGGACGGGTGCCCAACGTGGAGGGGCTCGGGCTCGACGCCGTCCACGTGGCCTACGACGGCCGCGGGGGCGTCAAGGTGAACGACCGCCTCCAGACCACCAATCCGCGGATCTACGCGGCGGGCGACGTCTGCATGGCGGAGAAGTTCACCCATGCCGCCGACTTCGCCGCGCGCACGGTGATACAGAACGCGCTCTTCCTCGGGCGCAAGCGCCTCTCGGCCCTGGCCATCCCATGGTGCACCTACACGGATCCCGAGGTCGCGCACGTCGGCCTCTATGAGCGCCAGGCCGAAGAGCGTGGCCTCGCCGTCGACACCTTCCTGCGCCCCTTCTCCGAGGTGGATCGCGCCGTCGTCGACGGCGAAGAGCAAGGCTTCGTCAAAGTGCACGTGCGCAAAGGCACGGACAAGATCGTCGGCGCCACCATCGTGGCCCGGCACGCCGGTGAGATGATCGGCGAGCTGACCCTCGCCCTCACCGCCGGCATCGGCCTGGGCCGCCTCGCCTCCATCATCCATCCCTACCCCACCCAGGCCGAGGCCATCCGGCAGGTCGGCGACATGTACAACCGCACCCGGCTCACTCCCACCGTGACGCGCCTCTTCGCGGCCTGGCTCAGATGGACGCGATGAAGCGGAGCTGGCTCCGTCCCGTGCTCGCGGTCGCTCTGATCGCCGCGGGCATCCTCGCCGTGCGGGCGCTCGGCCTGGGTGAGGCGATCAAGCTCGAGAACCTCGGCCGGCTCAAGCAATCGATAGAAGGCTATGGCGGGCTCGCCCCCGCCGTCTTCATCGCCGGCTATGTCCTCGCCGCGGTCTTGTTCGTGCCCGGATTACCCATGACCGTGCTGGGCGGCGTGGTCTTCGGTCCCCTCTGGGGCACGGTGTACGTCTGGGTCGCCGCCACCGTCGGGGCGGGGCTCGCCTTCCTGATCGCGCGCTATGCGGTGCGGAGCACGGTCGAGCGGTGGGTGCGGGCGAGCCCGCGCATCGCCAAGGTAGACGGACAGGTCGCGGACCACGGCTGGCGCATCGTCATGCTCACGCGACTCGTCCCTGTCTTCCCGTTCAATCTCCAGAACTACGCCTATGGCATCACGCGGATCGGCTTCTGGCCCTATGTCATCACCTCGGCGCTCTGCATGCTTCCGGGCACCGCCGCCTTCACCTTCGCGGGCGGCGCGCTCAGCGATGGTCGCGGCCACATCAGGCGTACCCTCGCCTATCTCGCCATGGCGGGCGTGCTCCTCGTGCTCGTCTCGCTGATCCCGCGGTGGCTCGCGCGACGGAGCCGGCTCGCCGCCGAGCTCCTGAAATCAGGCCTCATCACCGTCCTCCTCGCGGGGACGCTGCCCGCCGCGGCCGCCGCCGACGACGCCTACGCGAGACTGCTCAAGGCGCATGTCCGCCCGGGAGTGAGCGGCGGGATCAGGCTGAATCTCGTGGACTACCGCGCGGTGAAGGCCGACCCCGCCTACGCCGAGGCCCTCGCCGCACTGGCGGGGGCCCGCGTGGAGTCGCTGGGGAGCGACGCCGAGCGCCAGGCCTTCTGGATCAACGCCTACAATCTCCTCGCCATCTATCTCGACTACGACTGGAGCCTCAACGACACGGCCCGGGTCTCCTCCTGATCAGTATCGTCATCCCCGCCCTCAACGAGGCCGGCAACCTCGAGCGCCTGCTCCCCGATCTCCTGACGCGTGTCCCGGGGGCGGAAGTGATCCTCGTGGACGGCGGCAGCGATGACGCGACCACCCAGGTGGCCGCGCGCTTCTCCCGCGTCCGACTGCTCACGAGCCCCCGCGGCCGCGCGCGTCAGATGAATGCGGGGGCCCACGCGTCACGGGGCGACGTGCTCTTGTTCCTCCACGCCGACACGTGGCTGCCCGATGGAGCGCTCGGCGCGGTCACCACCGCCCTCGAGGATTCGCGGGTCGTCGGCGGTCGCTTCGATATTCGCTTCGACAGCCCGCGCGCGGTCTTTCGAATGATCGCCTTTTTCATGAACCTGCGGTCGCGCATGAGCGGCATCTCCACGGGCGATCAGGCCATCTTCGTCCGGCGCCAAGTCTTCGAGGCGATGGGCGGCTATCCGGACATGCCGCTGATGGAGGACGTCGAGCTCAGCCGGCGCCTCAAGCGACGGGGCCGCCTCGCCGCCCTTCCGTGCCGCGTGACCACGTCGTCACGGAAGTGGGAGCGTGAGGGCGCCCTTCGCACCATGGCCCTCATGTGGGCGCTCCGCTTCCTCTACATGGCGGGCGTCCCTCCGGCCCGCCTCCACCGCTGGTACTATGGCCGCGAAGCCTAAACGAGGGGAATTCATGCCTCAGGGTGTTCGCGCGACGACGGGACTTCTGGTGGCGGTGACGCTCGCCGTGGGCTGCTCGCACGCTCAGAGTCCGGTGCTCTATCCGAATGCGAAGCTCGAGCAGGTCGGCAAGGCTCAGGTCGAGGCCGATATCTCCACCTGCCGGCG
>WNFV01005197.1_pt1 | contig 22459 bp, 19 predicted proteins | sample 5400101 | NCBI WGS metagenome assembly WNFV01 (sample SAMN13153361, study PRJNA577476) | soil metagenome | isolation source: 115 cm soil or saprolite under grassland replicate 1 | place: USA:California | collected 2016-06-15 | reverse complement strand
CCGACTGCGCTGGCACCCCACCACCCGCGCCTACGCCGCCAGACGCACCAGCGAGGGCATGTCCAAGAAAGAGATCATCCGCTGCCTCAAACGCTATATCGCCCGCGAGATCTACAGCGTCCTCAACCCGACCTCATCAGCAACAGACGTCCCAGCCCAAGCGGCTTGACATCCATAGGAGCATCCCCCGGACCGTCCCGCTCCGGCGGGGGCTGGTTGACAGCGTCAACCCCTCCTAGGATTGCCCCATGGCACCGAGTACGCGTGACGCGCTGGTCGAGGCGGCCGCCCAGCTGCTGGACGAAGGGGGCCCGCGCGCGATCACGTTGCGCGAGGTCGGCCACCGGGCGGGCGTGTCGCACAACGCCCCGTACAAGCACTTCTCGGACAAGGAGGCGCTGCTCGCGGCGGTCGCCGCCAGGGAGCTGGCCCGGCTGAACGCCGAGCTGGCCGCCGCCGTCCGGCCACCCGACGAAGCGCTTCGATCAGTGCTTCACGGGTACGTCACTTGGGCGATGACCCATCCGATGCGGTTCAGGCTCGTGTTCGGCCCGTGGTCCACGGAATCCGGGGAACTGTCCGCGGCGGCCGATTCCGCCCGGGCCACACTGATCGAGCTGGTCGCCGCCGAGCAGCGGGCCGGACGGCTGCCCGGTGCGGACCCCGAACGGCTGGCGGCCCTGCTGCAGGCGCTCGCGCACGGGGCCATCGCCCTCACCCTCGCCGGCCACCTGGCACTCGGCGGCAAGGGCCGGGCCAGCCCCACCCACCTGGTCGACGACCTGATCGGCCATCTGCACGCCGCCGCCACGTAGCCCGTACGCCCGGGAGGGCAGGACCACAGGGCGGCGCGGCCGATGCACAATAGGGATGCGATTCAGGGGGCCGTAGCCCAACTGGCAGGAGGCACGCGGTTTAGGTCCGCGACAGTGCGAGTTCGAGTCTCGCCGGCCCTACTCCGGACGATCGTGCGCCACAACACGAACACCAGGCCACGACCGGCTCGGCACCGCAGCGATAGCCCCAATGTGTCCCGAGGCAACGCTGCTTGACACGAACGAGTGCGGTTACGCTGCCCGCGCGAGCAACTCTGCACTGTTGCATGACGAGGTTGATCACCGCGGTCTGCCGGTGTACCAGCCATATCCGGCCCGACAAGTGGATTGCCACCGGCACAGCCCGGCGTGATGATGCCCGGGAGCGCTCCTCAGATGACCAGGCCATGGACGGCCGCCGGAGGTTCTTGTGGCGAAGTACGATCCGCTGCGCGAATACCTGTCACAGCGGCCGGACACCGCAGCCGACGTGCTGATGACCTTCGCCGAAATCGAAGCGCTGGTAGGGCCACTGCCCGATTCGGCAAGAACTCACCGTGCCTGGTGGGCCAACGACTCGAAGGTTGAAGCGCTTGCCTGGCGCGCCGCCGGCTGGCATGTCAGCTCGGTCAACCAACTCAGGGAGCGGGTCGTCTTCGTACGAGGCACACGCGGTGGGATCTACCAAGCCCGACGGGCAAACACCGCACCGCACCGTGATTCAGCACCCCAACGGCCTACCCAGTCCCTCACCATGCACCCGGCCGACACCGACATGACGGAACAAGCAGTGCAATCTCTGTTGGTCACCAACCTGGCCGGACAGGGATGGCAGATCAACCGCGTCGCGGACACCGCAACCAAGGAGCACGGCATTGACGTTCTCGCCGTCCGAGATGGACGCACCCTGGCCGTGGAAGTGAAGGGCTACCCGGGCAAGGGTTACGCTGACCCACGCCGCGCCGGTGAGACGAAGCCAACCGCGCCCGCAGTTCAGGCGAGACACTGGTACGCCCAAGCGATCCTCAAAGCAATGCTCACCCACAGCGACCACCCAGACTTCGACATCGCGATCGCGCTACCGGACGTTCCCACCTATCGGGCGCTCGGCGCGCGCACCAAGTCGAGTCTGGACCGACTGGATATTCCGCTCCTGTGTTGCAGGCCCTCATCGGTCACGCGGTACAGCGGCATCACACCTCTCGGCGCACCCGTGTTTCCGCTCAAGTTGGCCGTATGCCCGGCAGCCTTGAGGAACCGGGCACGCACGCGGTTCAACGGGCGGACCGGACGGTTTCGAAGCTGCCCGCGAATGCGCAGGTGGACACCACTTGCGGACCTGGCGTACCGACGTGTGCTGTCTCCTGGCCGCTGGCAAGTGCCGGGTCGACATGTGCCCGAGAACGCGAAAGCATCTACGACCTGTCGCTTGCACGACGGCCAGGAACCGGACGGTGGAATGTGCCGAACGAGATCAACCTTGATCGGTTGCGCCAGAGGCAGGATGCGTACCTAACGGCCCATTACACGTCGCTGCATGTGACGGTGGTCAGCCTCGCGCTGGGCATGGCCGGGGTCTCCGCTGCCAGCCTGCTTAGCCCCGCCGCCTCCGCAGAGGGCCAACCGGTGTTGCTGTGGCTGCTCTGGGCATCCAGCCTGCTGGCCGCCTCAACGGCGTACGCCGCCGCTGCGGTCGGGTCGCCGGTGCTGCCCGCAAAGATCCCGTCCATCTGGGACTTGGCCCTACCGCTGGCACTGGGTGTCGTGGAGTTCCTCATGTTCGCACTGCTCGCGCACCAGGTGACCGGCCTGAACTCGGCCGGCACCATAGCCACCGCCTGGTTCTTGGCGGTCGGGCTGTTCGGGGCGATCGCGGTTGTATCGATCCTGCGCATCCGGCACCTATTTCACAACGCCACCTACGCCACCGACGCGGCCCCACTCATCACCTGGTACATCGCACGGCTGCGCCGCGAAATCGCTGGCGCCAGCACGCTGACCGTACTGGGGGTGGCCGGCATGCTCGCCAAACTGATCGCCCCCGGCCGCTGGTCCCTGCCAGTCGCCTACACCCTCGCCGGCGTGATTCCGGTGCTCCTCATCGCAGCGCTGATCGAACACGGCCGCACCGGTCGTGGACTGCGCCAAGCGTTCGACTGAAGGAAACCGCGGTACGAGTTGGAGACGAGGCTGCCAACCAACCTCGACGGATGGTCCGCCGGCTCACCCGCGTAGCGAGCCGGCGTGACCGCCACCTGCTTGAACGTCTGTGTCGTTCGGTTGACGGACGCGATCCATGGACATGCGGCAGTACGTGAGCGGGCCGTTGTCAGCGCTCTGGTCGCTGAGTGGCGGTGCGGTGTGCCAACGGAAGGGCGAACAGCATCAGCGCCGCGGTTGCCGCGAAGGCCGCCGGGTAGCCCGCCACGGCGGCCAGGATCCCGAAGGTCGCCGCACCGGCGCCCCAGCCGAGGTCGTACGCCATGTTCCACATGGCGCTCACCGTGCCGTACCCGGACGGGGCGACCCGGTCCATCATCATCGCCATGCTCGCGCTCTGCGTGACTCCGAACCCCGTGCCGAAGACCACCATGCCCGCGAGTACCGCCGCCGGACTGTGGATCAGGACCAGGGCGAGGATGCCCGCCACGGACACCGCCAGGCCCGGTGCCAGCAACCGTACGGCGCCGTACCGGTCGGCGTGGCGGCCCGCCCACCACCGGGTCAGCGTCGAGGCCGCCGCCTGCACCAGCAGCGCCACCACCGCCACGCTGCCCGCGACCTGCCCGACCGCCACCGGTACGAAGCTGACCACGATGCCGCCGGCCATCGCCGTCGCCGCGAACACCGTCGCCGGGCCGGCCAGTGCGGCGGTCCGCAGACCGGCGGTGACGCCGAGCGGCACCTCCGCGTCCGGCTCGCCCCCGGGTAGCCCCACCACCGCCGCCACCCCGGCCAGGGCTGCCGCAGCACCGGCCGCGAAGACCAGCGGGTAGCCGATCAGCGGGACCAGCCACACGCCCAGCGGGAGCGCCACGATCGCGGGTACGGAGGAGACCACGCCGAGCACTCCAAGGCCCTCACCACGCCGTTCGGCCGGCACCACCGTGGCCGCCAGGGCCCCGATCGTGACCACGACGACCGCGAACCCGATCCCGCGTACCACGCTCACGGCCATGATCGCGAGCACTGTGGAGCAGAGCGGCAGCAGCAGCGCCGGGGCACCGAGCAGGATCAGGCCGCCGAGCAGCGCGCGGCGGTACCCGAACCGCCCGGCCAGCCGGGGAGTGATCAGTTCGGCCCCGACGGACGCCAGCATCAGCACGCCGGTCGACAGGCCGGCACCGATCCCGCCGGCTCCGATCGAGGTGGCGTACAGCGGCACCGCCGACAGCAGCAGGTAGAACCCGGTCATCGCACCGAAGTCGGTGACGAGCAGCCGGACCAGCGGCCAGGTGAGCACCCGTGGCCGCGCCGCGACGACGCCCGGGGAAGCAAGGGTGGCTGTCTGGGTCGCCGTCAAGGTCGTCATGTCAGTGACGCTAGATTGGCGAGGTGGCCTTCGCTAAGCTCCAATTTCATGCCGATACAGTGGTCCGGTTTGAGCCCCGAGCTGCTTCTGCAGCTGGACCGTCAGAAGCCTGAGCCACTGCGCGTCCAGCTCGAATGCGGTCTGCGCGAGGCGATCCGGTCCGGGCGGCTCCCGGTCGGCGAGCGGCTGCCGTCCTCGCGCGAGCTGTCTCGTACTCTCGGCGTCTCCCGCGGCCTGGTGCAGGAATGCTTCGTGCAGTTGCAGGCGGAGGGTTACCTGACCGCCCAGGTCGGTTCGGCCACGCGGGTCGCGCCACATGCCGGCACCGCCACTGCCGTGTCCGCGCCGGCGCCCACCGTGGTACGGGACGCGTCGCGCCTGATCGCGGACTTCGTCCCTGCGGTGCCCGACCTGAGCAGCTTCCCCCGCGGCGACTGGCAATGGGCGGTCAGGGAGACCTGCCGGAACGCGCCCAACGCGGCGTTCGGCTACGGCGAGCCCGGGGGCAGCCGTACGCTGCGGACCGTCCTCGCCGGTTACCTCTCGCGGGTACGGGGCGCCGCCGCCGACCCGCAACGGCTGCTGATCTGCACCGGGTTCTGCCAGGGACTCAACCTCGTCCTGCGGGTCCTGGCCGGCACCGGCGTACGCGCCGTCGGCTTCGAAGATCCCGGGTACGACGACACCAGCCGCACCGCCGCGGCCTGGGCCGGCGTGGACATGGTGCCCGTACCGGTGGACGAGTACGGGATCGACGTGGCCGCACTCGACGCGTCCAGAGCGCAGGCCGTGGTCGTCACCCCGGCGCACCAGTGGCCCACCGGGGTCGTGCTGGCGCCGGACCGCAGGCGCCAGCTGATCGAGTGGGCGGACCGCCGCCAAGCCATGATCATCGAGGACGACTACGACGCCGAGTTCCGCTACGACCGCGACCCGGTCGGCGTACTCCAGGGCCTGGCCCCCGACCGGGTCTTCGCCCTCGGCACGGTGAGCAAGTCGCTGGCGCCCACGTTGCGGCTCGGCTGGGTGCTGTGCCCTCCCGCGATGTCCGCGCGGGTCGCCGAGGAGAAGCTGGCCAGCGACCGCGGCTCGCCCGGGCTCGACCAGCTCGTCATCGCCAGGTTGATCGAGTCGGGTCGCTTCGACCGGCACCTGCGGCGGATGCGGGCCAGCTACGCCAGGCGGCGGGACACGCTCGTGGCAGCTCTCGCCGAACACGCGCCCGGCGTACGGGTGACCGGACTCGCGGCGGGCTTCCACGCGGTGGCGCACCTGCCCGGACACGTCGCCGAGCAGGCCGTCGTCGACGCCGCGCGGGCCCGGTCGGTGGGCCTGTACGGGATGAGCCGGCAGCGGTTCACCAGGGCGGCTACTCCGCCACAGCTGGTGCTCGGATTCGGCAACCTCAACGAGCGCGCGATCCGGGCCGGCATCGCGGCGGTCGGCGACCTGCTCCGGGCAGCCTGACCGCGTCGCCGACGATCACCTATGTGGCCGATTCGGTGACCGTAGGTGTCGGTGGTTTCCAGGCGCTGTGGATTGGGCGAAAAACTCTGCCGCTGCGGTTCTGAGTGCATTGCCCTGGTTCAGGACCGCCGATAGTGTGCCCGGAGGTCCTGCGGCAGCTGCGACAAGAGGAACCCGCGGACAGTCTCGGGCACCACGCCCCTGGGCGCCCGCCGCCAGTGTCCTTCGGAAGCTGAGTACGGGAGCGGTCTGTGTTTGATGACGCGTCGCATTGGCTCCTGCTGGGTGCGCTGTCGCTGGTCACGGGCGGGCTCGTGATCGGGCTGGTGCGCGCGCGTACCAGGCGGCCGGGTGAGCAGCGGGCGGGTCAGCACGAGCAGCTCGCCGCCGACCCGGCGGGCCGGCCCGGACACGTACGGCGTGAGCTTTCGGCGCAGCCTGCTCCCGCCCCGCAGCCCCAGCCGGCGGCGCCGGCCTACCCCGCGCCGTACCGCCCACCGGAGTACAGCGGCGGGAACTCCGTACTCACGATGAGTCCGGAGGAGCGGGCCCGGCTGCTCGCCGCGGCGAGTTTCAACCCGTCGGTGCCCCCGGAGGCGTGGGCCGCGCCCACCCACCGCCCGGCGGTGGCTCCCGGCCCGGTTCACGTCCCACCGCCGCCCACGGTGATCCAGGGGTACGTACGCGAGGTGAGCGGCGCGGTGATTGCGGGCGCGTCGCTGACCCTGATCGACCCGGCCGGTGGTCAGATCGGCCGCGGCGTCACCGCGCCGGACGGCTCGTACCGGCTTCCGGTGCCGAGTCCCGGCAGCTACTTCCTGATCGCCCGGGCGCGGTTCCACCATCCCCAGGCCACCACGGTGGAGGTCGCCGACCAGCCGGTGTCGCTGGCGATCGTGCTGACCGGCCTGGCCGAGCTCTCCGGGGTGGTACGCGTCGCCGCCGGCCAGGAGCCGGTCCCGAGCGCCCTGGTGACCCTGCTCGACCTGCGGGGCGAGGTGATCGACTCGACGAGCACCGACCCGCACGGGCGATACCGCTTCGCGGAGCTGGTGGGTGGGTCGTACACCCTGGCGGCGAGCGCTTCGCCGTACCGTCCGACGGCGCGGCACGTGATCGTCACGGACACCGGCGCCTTGGCGTACGACATCGAACTGCAGGCGGGTGCCTACCTGCACGGCACCGCCGTCGCGGGTCCGCGCCGCCGGCCGTTCCCCGACGCCAGGGTCACGCTGCTCGACAGCGAGGGCAACGTCATCGCCGCGACCAGGACCGACGAGGCAGGCGAGTACGTGTTCGCCGACGTCCCCGAGGGCGACTACACCATCACCACGGCGAGCTACCTTCCGGTGACCACGAAGCTGCGTGTTCTCGGCGGCCAGAAGCGCGAGCACAATGTCGAGCTGAGGCATCCGGATGGGTAGCCCGCATCGGGTACGACGCGCGACACCTGCCGCAGACCGGCGAGACCAGACGAGGAGCGATCGATGACCAACGGTTCGGCCGGGGGACACGGCGAGGTCATGGGTCAGTACGAGCAGACGGCGCCGCTGCCCCGACGGGCGCGGCCGGCCGACGCGAGCCGCGGCGTGTCGGCGCAGGTGCAGACCAGCGACGACTGGCCGATCCCGGATGCGGTGGTCACCGTGATGGACCTGTCCGGGCAGCAGGTGGCCCGGGCGCAGGCCGACGAGCGGGGCGACGCCGACACCGCGCCGCTCTCGCCCGGGACGTACACCGCGATCGTCACCGCCCCGGGATACACCCCGGCCGCGCGTACGGTGATCGTCACCGCGAGCGGGTCCGCGGCGCTGGGGACCGTGGTGCTCCCCCGGGCCGCCGGCGGGCAGCTACCGCCCCTCGGCACCTGGACGATCGACCCGGTGCACTCCAAGATCCTGGTGACCGCCCGCCACATCGGCCTGGCGAGCGTACGGGGCTGGCTGCGCGACCTGTCGGGGAAGATCGAGGTGGCGGACCCGATCGAGCGGTCCACGGTGGACGTCGAGATCCAGGCGGAGAGCGTCGACACCGGCATCAAGATGCGCGACGACCACCTGCGTTCCGCGGACTTCCTGGACGTGGCGAACTACCCGGTGATCCGCTACCGCAGCGGCAACGTGACGCCACAGGGCGACGACCGCTGGGTGCTCAACGGGGAGTTGACCATCACCTCGATCAGCCGTGCGGTGCCGGTGTCGATGACGTACCTCGGCATCGGGCCCGATCCCTGGGGCGGCACCCGGATGGGGTTTCGCGCCACCGCGGAGCTGTACCGGGACGACTTCGCGATGAAGTACAACGACCTGGTACGAGCCGGGATCGCGATCGTCGGCACCAAGCTGTACGTCGAGCTGGACATCGAGGCGCTGCAAGGCGACACCCTGCCAGAGCTCTAGCGTCCGCGCCCTGGACGACGAGGCGCCGACTGTCCAGTTTTTACACAGTTGTGAGCCCTCGGTTGACCTTATGGTGGCGCCACACCGTCATCGGGTCGAAAGGGGCTCTCGTGACGTACGAGGACGAATCGTCCAGGCCGACCCTGGACCGCCGCCGCTTCCTGACCGTCCTGGTCGCCGCTCCGGTGCTGACCGTCGCGGTGCGGTGGGGCCTGGACGTCGCTGAGGCCGAGACCACCGCGACGCCGAGCCTGCCGCAACTGCCCGAGGTGTACGACCTGGGCGACCTCTACACCCTGGCCACCACGCCCACTGCCGACATGCTGGTGCTGGAGGTGACCGACGACGGGCGGGTACGGCTCTACCTGCCTCGGATGGAGGTCGGGCAGGGCATCACCACCGCGATCGCGATGCTGGTCGCCGAGGAGATGGACATCCCGTTGTCGAAGGTGGAGATCCCGCTCTCCGACGCCCGGCCGGAGCTGATCTTCAACCAGCTCACCGGCGGCTCCACCACGATCCGGTCGACGTACGCCCCGGTGCGGCGGGCCGCTGCCGGTGCCCGGGCCCGGCTGGTCTCCGCCGCCGCCGTGAAGTACCACCTCGACGCCGACCAGTTGACCACGAAGGACGGCTCGGTGATCGCCCCGGACGGCACCGCGTACTCCTACGGTTCGCTCAGCGCGGCCGCCGCCGATCCCCATCTCGAGACGCAGGTGTCCGACACCCCCAAGTCGCCATCGGAGTTCGGCCTGGTCGGTACGGCGACCAACCGGATCGACGCCCGCAAGATGGTGACGGGGCAGTTCACGTACACCCTGGATCTGGACGTGCCGAACGCCAAGCCGACGATGGTACGGCGACCGCCCACCATCCAGGGTTCGCCGCAGGCGATCGGAAACGAGGCCGAGGTCCGGGCCATGCCCGGCGTGATCGACATCGCGATCGTGCCAACCGGGGTCGCCGTGACGGCGGAGACGTTCGGGCAGGCGCTGGACGCCAAGAATGCGCTGAAGGTGACCTGGAACCCGGGCAGCATCGACGGCCTGTCCAATGACGACATCAAGCAGAAGCTGCGGGCGGCGGTCGTGCCGTTCACAGTGCCGCCGCTCGGCACCCTGACCGTCGACGCCGAGTTCGACTACGCCTGCGTCTCCCATGCGCCGCTGGAGACCAACAGCGCGATCGCCGACGTACGCGCGGATCGCGCGGAGATCTGGTCGGGCCTGAAGATCCCGATCATCGCGTTGCAGAAGATCGCCCTGGATCTGGGTCTGCCGCAGGACAAGGTGACCGTGCACGTGGTGCAGTCCGGCGGGTCCTTCGGCCGGCGGTTGTTCCACGACGGCGCGCTGGAGGCGGCCCGGATCTCCAAAGCGATGGGCCGTCCGGTGAAGCTGATGTGGAGCCGGATCGACGACATGCGCCACGGCCGGATCCGGGGCGCCACCCACCACGCCGTACGGGCCACCCTGGGCCTCGGGCAGGTGCTCAGCTACGAGCACCGGGTCGCGTCGATCAAGACCGACTGGCGGCACGGCTTCGGCGAGATCATCACCGCGATGGGCGCCGAAGGTCCCGGCAACACCGGGTACACCCAGACGATCTTCAACCTGACCGTGGAGTGCCCGTACAACTTCGGGGTGGTCACCGAGGTGATCAACGAGCCCGACATCAACATGAACACGGCCGCGTGGCGGTCGGTCTACTCCGCGACGACCCGCGGTGCGGAGGAGGCGGTCGTCGACGAGATCGCCGCGAAGCTGGGCAAGGACCCGTACCAGTTCCGGATGTCCTCGTTGAAGAACGACGCGCAGCGGGCCGTGCTCCGCAAGGTGGCGGAGGAAGGCAGCTGGGGTCGTACGATGCCCGCCGGACATGCGCAGGGCATCGCGTACCACCAGGAGTACAAGTCGAAGACCGCGTGCCTGGTCGAGATGGACGCCACCGACCCGGAGAACCCCCGGGTCTACAAGGCGACCATCGCGGTAGACGTCGGACTGCCGATCAACCCGCGGGGCATCCAGGCGCAGATGCTCGGGGGGCTGACCGACGCGATCTCCACGGTGCTGCGGGCCGGGCTGCACATCGACCACGGCCTGCCGCTGGAAGGCAGCTACTCGCAGTTCCACTACGCCCGGCAGAAGAACTCGCCGATGGACGTGAAGGTCTTCGTGATGCCGGCCAACCGCGACGAGCCCGGCGGCTCCGGGGAGCTCGGCGTACCGGCCGCGGCCGGCGCCGTGATCTGCGCGTACGCCCGGGCCACCAAGACCAAACCGCGCAGTTTCCCGATCAACTTCGACGTCGACTTCGAGCCGTTCCCCCGCTAAGGAGCCGCTACCGTGCCCAGTTACACCTTCACCGTGAACGGCGAGTCCGTCACCGTCGACGCTCCGGCCGACCTGGCGATGCTCTGGGTGCTGCGCGACAAGCTCGGCGTCAAGGGCCCCAAGTACGGCTGCGGCATCAACGTCTGCAAGGCGTGCACCAGTCACCTCGACGGCGAGGCGTTCAACCCGTGCGTCACCCCGGTGTCCGACTGCGCCGGCCGAGACGTCACCACCATCGAGGGCCTCGCCGACGGCGACCAGCTGCATCCGGTGCAGGAGGCCTGGCTGGACCGGGACGTACCCCAGTGCGGCTACTGCCAGCCCGGTCAGATCATGGCGGCGGTGGCGCTGCTGAAACGGACCAGCACCCCGACCGACGCCGAGATCGACGCCATCGAGAACGTCTGCCGGTGCGGCACGTACTTCCGGATCCGCGAGGCGATCAAGCAGGCGGCCGCCGCGATGCGGTGACCCGCGTCAGTATTCGATCCGCAGCGCGCGGATCCGGTTGTAGAGCGTGGAACGGCTGATCCCGAGTCGCTCCGCCGCCTGCAGCTTGTTGCCCCCGGTGGCGCGCAACGCGGCGAGGATCGCGTCGCGTTCGGCCTGCTCCCAGCGGGAGAGGGTACGGCCGGCCGACCGGCCCCGGTACGGCTCGGGCAGGTCGGCCACCGTGATGTCGCCGGCGGACCGCGTCTCGGCCGCGTGGCGTACCACGGTCCGCAGTTCGCGCAGGTTGCCGGGCCAGTGGTGGGCGGCCAGCGCGGCGAGCGCGCTCGGCGCGAACCGTACGCTCGGGTCGGTACGCAGCTCGGCGAGCATCCCGTACGCCAGCGCGGGTAGCTCGTCGCGCCGGGACCGCAGCGGCGCCAACTCCACCGTCGCCGGACACCCGTCGGCCAGGTACGCCGCGGCGACCCCGAGCTGGTCCCGGGGTCCGCCGGTGAGCACGAGCCGGGCGGTGGAGCTGGGCAGCAGCCGGGCGACCCGGATGCAGGTCGGTGCCGGCAGCAGCTGGATCTCCTCGATCGCGAGCACCCCCGGGTGTGTCGCCGCCCACCGCTCCAACTCGGCCCAGTCGGCGTCGCGCGGCCGCGCCGCGTCGAGCGTGACCACGGGCGCGTCGCCGGCCAGCTGACGTACCGCGGTGGTACGCCCGCTGCCCGGTTCACCGCAGACCAGCACGGCGGACCGGGTACGCCGCAGCGCCGCCAGTTCGCGCGACAGGTCGGCCCCGCCGCCGGCGCCCCGCAGCGCCCGGGCAGAACGTGGCCGGTCGGCTGGGACGAGCTGGAACAGGACGCCGCCCGTGCCGTCGATCCGGGACACCCGCGCCTCGACGACGCGCCCCGAGGCGAGGGTGACCTGCCGGGTCAGTTCCCGGCCGACCGGTACGTCCGGCGCCACCGTACGGAGCATCGCGTGGTCGGCGAGTTCGAGCAGGTCGACCGCGGCCGGGTTGCTGAGCACCAGGTCGTCGCCGAGCACCACCACCGCCCGGGACCGGTGCCGAGCGGCGGCCTGGAAGGCGGCCAGCAGGTGCTGCTGCGACTGCGGGGACCCTTCGAGCAGCCGCCGCTCGATGTCGCGTACCGCCCGTTGCACGAACGGTACGAACAGCGGGTTCGCCTGCGGCATCACGCCGGTGATGTCGAGGACGCCCGCCAGCCGGCGGGTCGCCGGGTGCAGGATCGGATGGCCGTGGCAGCTGAACGCCTTCAGCGATTCGAGAAAGTGCTCACCGCCGTTGACCGTGACGGCGCGCCGGGTCTCGTACGTCGTGGCCAGCGAGTTGGTGCCGGAGACGTCCTCGGTGAACTGGCTGCCGGGTACGGCGCTGACCTGCTCCACGATGCGCGCCACCCGGCTGTCGGTGAACCGCAGGTCGATGATCCGGCAGTCCCGGTCGGCGAGGGCGAGGCAGAGCGTGGTGTCGGCCAACTCCACGGTCAGCTCGTCCAGTACGGGTTTCGCAGCGACCATCAGACGGCTCGTCCGGTCGACCTCCGTCACGGTCACCCGGTCGAGCGAGCTGTCGGGGGCCAGGCCGGCACGGCGTACCCGGTCCCACGAGGCGGCGATCTCCGGGCGCGCGGGAACGTCCCCCGCCGGTCGTACCTCCGGCATCATTTCGGACGCTCCTCGACACCCACACATCTGCGGCGGCCCGTACCCCCGCAAGTGCCGCAGCTCAGCTTAGAAGCGGTTCAATCATGCCATTGCCGAAACGGCAGGTGAGCATCGTTCAATCTTCTGGTGGTCGGAGGTCACCGCTGTCAGGGTCGTCGACGCCGACTCCTAGACCCGGCGTACCACGTGTAGCAGGTACTCCTTCCGGTTGAGCGGATTGTGGTCGGTACGCGGCCGGGTGGGGACCGCGCCGCTGACCGGCTGGTACCGGTCGAAGCCGGACTCCAGTACGCCCTCGCCGCGGGTCAACACCGGCAACTGTTGCTGCAGCTCGTGCACCCGAGCGGCCGGAATGTCACCGTCCAACTGGTACGCCGAGCCGCGCAACACCGGTGCGTCCGGCACCGCACGCAGCTGCGCCAGCACCGGCATGACCTGCCCCAGGGCGTCCGACGGGATGTCGAGCCGGTAGCGGTGCATCGGCTCGTGCACCGTGGTGCCCGCCTGCCGCAACGCGCTCATCAGCACCAGCGGAGTCAGGTTGCGGAAGTCTCCCGCCGTACTCGACATGTTCTTGTCGAACGTGCCGTGGGAGTGGCTCTGCCGTGGCCAGTAGCCCGAGTGCGTCATGGTGACCGTGCAGTCCGTCACCTGCCAGCCGTAGATTCCCTGCCGCAGGGTCTCGTACACCGTCTCCTCGACGGCCTTGAAGAACGCGTAGGGCATCGACCCCAGCTCGACCTCCAGTCCGAACCGCACGCCGGTGCCGGTCGGCGCCGGGTCGACCCGCAGGCCGACGGTCGCGAGGAACGGCTCGGTGTCCGTACGTCCGGCGTGGTTGGTCTCCCAGGCGGCGCCGCTGCCGACGGGACGCTCGATGCAGATCGTGGTGCTCTCCCGGAAGCTCACGCCGACGCCGAAGTCGTTCGCGAGCGTCGCCTGGATGACCTCCTTCTGCACCTCGCCGTACAGGGAGACGGACACCTCCCGCCGGATGTCGTCCTGTCGCAGGTTGATCAGCGGGTCCTGTTCGGCGAGCTGGGCGAGCGCGAGGTGCAGCACGCCCTTGTCGGCGGGCCGGCCGGGGACGACGACCGTCTCCAGCGTCGGCGGCGCGAAGAACCGGCGCTGCGTCGCCTCCTTCCGGGGTACGCCGACCGAGTCCCCGACCTGCACGTCACCGAGTCCCCAGAGCATCCCGATCTGCCCGGCCGCCACGGAAGCGTCCGGCATCGCCGAGCCGCGCTCGAACACCCGCACCGCGGTGACCTTGCCCTCGGCGTCTGCCCCGCCGTCCCGACCGAACCGCAGCCGGTCCCGGACCCGTACGGTGCCCGAGAACAGGCGGACGTACGTGATCTTCTCGGCGGTCGTACCACGGTCGATCTTGAAGACGGTGCCGGACACCGGGCCGTCGGCATCGCCTTCGGCGGCGGGCAGCAGCTCCGCGATCCCGGCCGTCAACGCGTCGACGCCGGCACCCGTGATCGCCGAACCGAAGAACACCGGATGCACCAGGGCGCGCCCGGTCTGTGCCGCCAGCTCGCGGCGGAGCCGCCGGTACGACGCGGTCGACTCGTCCTCGACGTACGAGGCGAGGAAGTCGTCGTCGTGGTCGCTGAGCACGTCGACCAGCCGCGCGGTGAATCCCCCGGCGTCGGGGGCGTGCGGCCGGTAGGCGGCGTCGCGGGTGCCCAGCCCGTCGACGTACCCCATCGGCACGGCCGCGGGCGTCAGTCTTTCGGAAATGCTCCGCAGCACGCGTACGGGTTGCGCACCGACGCGGTCGATCTTGTTCACGAAGATCAGGGTCGGAATCCGCAGCCGCCGCAGCGTACGCATCAGGACATGGGTCTGCGCCTGTACGCCCTCCACCGCCGACACCACGAGTACGGCACCGTCGAGCACGCTCAACACCCGCTCCACCTCGGCGATGAAATCCGGGTGGCCGGGCGTGTCGATCAGGTTGACCGTGACGTCGTCGACGACGAAGGACACGACCGCGGACTTGATCGTGATCCCGCGTTGTCGTTCCAACGCCAGGGAGTCGGTCTGGGTGCTGCCGTCGTCGACGCTGCCGATCTCGTCGATGACTCCGGCGGCGTACAGCAGCCGCTCGGTCAGGCTGGTCTTACCGGCGTCTACGTGCGCCAAAATCCCCAAGTTCAACGTTTTCACTGAGCGTCAGGTCCCCTGGGTAGGCAGCGATTACCTTCTGGGCGAACTCAGACGCTCGGCGCATTCGGCGCTCCTCGACTCGGTGACTGTCGTCCGCAGTCCAGCAGACCCCCGGCGGACCGGCAACCGAATTGTTGTACCGCCCGGCCACGCCCGACGCGACACTGTTGAGATGGCGGAACGACCCTCCCGAGCGGTGAAGCTGCGCCGCTACTGGGACAAGCAGTCAGGCTCGTACGACAAGGGAATGACCTTCTGCGACCGGCACTTCTTCGGCGACACCCGTGAATGGGTGTGCTCGCAGGCGACCGGCGACGTGCTCGAGGTCGCGATCGGCACCGGCCTGAACCTGGAGCACTACCCGACCGGCCTGCGGCTGACCGGAGTCGACTACAGCCCGGCGATGCTCGACATCGCCCGGCGCCGCGCCGCCGACCTGGGCCGCGAGGTCGCGCTGCACGAGGGCGACGCGCAGGCGCTGACCTTCCCCGACGCCTCGTACGACACCGTGGTCTGCACCTTCTCGCTGTGCGCCATCCCGGACGAGCGGCGGGCCGTCGAGGAGATGACCCGGGTGTTGCGGCCCGGCGGTCTCCTCCTGCTCGCCGACCACGTCGAATCCTCCCGCTGGTACGCCCGCGCGATCCAGTCCCTGTTGGAGCTGGTCACCGTGCCGCTCGGCGAGGAGCACTTCCGGCGCCGCCCGATCCGGCACGTCGAAGCCCTCGGTTATGCCATTGAGGAGCACCAGCGCTTCAAGCTCGGCGTGGTCGAGCGACTCGCCGCCCGCAAGCCGCTGAGCTGATATCTGGCACGCAGGTAGGGACCGACGCCTCTAGCCCGCCGGGTGTCGTACGTGCACCCTCTGGGTCGAAGCCACCGGTGTCCAAACCGGCGGCACATCGCTGTTCACCCTGATGGAGGTGTCCGTGATGGCCGAAGCAATGCCCTCCCCCACGTACCCGCTACGAGTCACAGGCCACTTGGACCCACAGCTGAGCCGCTGGTTGTGGCTGGTGAAGTGGCTCCTGGCGATACCGCACTACATCATCCTGATTTTCCTGTGGATCGCATTCATCGTGGTGAGCATCATCGCGTTCTTCGCGATCCTGTTCACCGGCCGGTATCCGCGTGCTCTGTTCGACTTCAACGTCGGGGTGCTGCGCTGGTCCTGGCGCGTCAACTTCTACACGTACGGGGCGCTCGGCACCGACAAGTACCCACCGTTCAGCCTGTCGGAGCGGCCCGACTATCCAGCCACATTGGAGGTGGATTACCCCGACCGGCTCTCGCGTGGGCTGGTGCTGGTGAAGTGGTGGCTGTTGGCGATCCCGCAGTACCTGCTGCTGGGCATCTTCCTCGGCGGCAGCAACTTCGGCGGCGGCGGCGACATGGCCGGGCGAGCGGGTGACGAGGGGTACAGCTACAGCTACACCCCCGGCCTGATCGGCCTGCTGGTGTTCTTCGCGGCGGTGGCACTGCTGTTCACGGGCAACTACCCACGGTCGATCTTCAACTTCGTACTCGGGCTGAACCGGTGGGTGCTACGGGTCGCGGCGTACGCGGCTTTGATGACCGACCGCTACCCGCCGTTCCGGTTGGACACCGGTGACGACGAGCCGGCCACGGTCCGGCTCGAGCCGCCGCCCCCGGAGAGCTAGGCCGACACGCGGGCGCCGGGGCCGGTGACCGGGCGTACCTCGCGGGCGGAGTCGAGGGTGTGGCCGGCCGCGCATTGCAGCGCGACGCCGACGTGCTCGCCGCAGTCGCGGTGGGTGAGCTCGACCAGCGGGCCGGCCTCGTCCGCGAGGTACCGGTCGCCCCACTGCAGCAGGGCCACCAGGACGGGGTAGAGGTCCAGCCCCATCCGGGTGAGCCGGTACTCGTACCGCTGTCGCTGGCCGGGCTCCTGATACGGGGTACGGCGCAGCAGGCCGGCCTCGATCAGGCTGGCCAGCCGGGAGCTGAGCACCTGTCGCGGGGCTCCGGTGTTCGCCCGGATGTCGTCGAACCGGCGTACCCCGTTGAACGCCTCGCGGAGCACCAGAAAAGTCCACTTCTCGCCGACCAGCTCCAGCGACCGGGCGATCGAACAGTTCTCCGGGAGATACCTCACGTTCGCGTTCACGACATCCAGGCTAAGTCTTATTGACAGACCCAGCAAGTAGGTGGAAGCTGAGTGCGTGAACCAGACCCAGCTCCGAGTACGCGTCGCCCGCCCCGGCGACCTCGAGTCCGTCCGGCGGTTCCTGACGTCGCTGTCCCCCGCCAGCCAGTACCTGCGGTTCTTCGCCGAGCTGCCCCGGGTGTCTGGCGGCATGGTGCGCAGGCTGACCACCGTCTCACCGCGGCAGCTGGTGCTGCTGGCGTTCGACGGCGACACCGTAGTGGGCCACGCGATGGCGGCCTGCGCCGGCGACCGTACGGTCGACGTCGGGGTCGTGGTGGCGGACGCGTACCGCGGCGCGGGGCTCGGTGACCGGCTGCTGCGGCAGCTGATCGACACCGTCACCCGGTACGGCGTCGACGAGATCCACACCGACATCCTCAGCCACAACCGGCTGGTCCTGAACTGGATGCAGCGCCGGCTGCCGGACGTACGGTTCGAGCACGGCGGGACCACGGTGGTCGCCCACGGACACCTCGGCGTACCGGCGGCTTGATCGGCAGGTTTCGATTTCGCCGTACGTTTTCCTGCCCGTAGGTTGACGTCACCACGCCGGTTCCACTCGGATGGGTTAGCTACCCCCTGGCCCCTCCCAGCAGAACCGAATGCAGGTGCTCTCCCGTCGCAACCTGCTCCGCGGCAGCGCCGCAGCCGGGTTCGGCATCGTCCTGGCCGGCAGCGTCGACGCCATCGCCGACGCCGACGCGCGCAAGGTCCGTACCGCCGCGGGCTACGGCCCGCTGGTGCCGGACCCCGCCGGCATTCTCTCGCTGCCCGAGGGCTTCTCGTACCAGGTCGTGGCGCTGGCCGGCTCTACGACGCTGGAGAGCGGCGAACCCACCCCGAGCGACCCCGACGGCACCGCCTGCTTCGGCAACCCGAACGGCTTCACCCTGGTCAACAACCACGAGATCGGCGGCACCGAGCCGTACGGGGTTCCGGCGCTGGCCGGGCTCACGTACGACCCGGGCGCCCGCGGCGGCACCACGACGATCGAGGTCGACAAGTCCGGCAAGCGGATCTCCGAGTACGTCAGCATCGCCGGCACCCACAACAACTGCGCCGGCGGCCGTACCCCCTGGAACACCTGGCTGACCTGCGAAGAGACCGAGCAGCGGGCCGGCGGCGCATTCCAGAAGAACCACGGGTACACCTTCGAGGTGGACGCGTTCGATCGCGCCGCCAACGCCGACCCCGTACCCCTGAAGTTCCTCGGCCGGTACGCCCACGAAGCGGTCGCGGTGCAGCCGGGCAACTCCCGGATCTACCTCACCGAGGACGCGAACGACCCGCACGGCCTCTACTTCCGGTGGATCCCGCCGGCGGGCTTCAAGGGCGGCAAGGGCGCGCTGCGGGCACTCGCCCTGGGCCCCGGCGGCGACACCGCGGGCAGGCTGCAGGCGATGAGCTGTTCGGACGGCGGCAAGCACATCGCCGACCTGTCCGAGGCGACCGCCCCGGGCACCCGGTACAAGGTGAGCTGGGTCGACGTACCGGACCGGGACGCCGCCACCACCTCGGTGCGCAAGCAGTTCACGAACGACCAGGTGACCCGCAGCCGGAAGCTGGAGGGCGCGTACTGGGGCGACGGCGGCGCGTACTTCGTCGCCAGCTTCGCGCGTGCCACCGACGGCAGCGTCCACGAGCACGACGGCCAGGTGTGGTTCTACAACCCGGAGAACGAGACCGTCACGCTCTCCACGATCTTCAAGGTCAACCCGGACCCGACCCAGGACACCTACTTCGACGGGCCGGACAACATCGTGGTCGACCCGCACGGCGGCCTGATCCTGGCCGAGGACGGCGAAGGCATCCAGCACCTGGTCGGCGTCACCACCGGCGGCGAGGCGTACCCGCTGGCGCGTAACGACCTCAACGACAGCGAGTTCACCGGCCCCACCTTCAGCGCCGACGGCAAGATCCTGTTCGCCAACATCCAGGACCCGGGATACGTGTTCGCGATCACCGGTCCCTGGGGCGGCTGATGTCCTGGGAGCTTCGGGGTTCGGCTGGCGCCACGACGGTCTTCGGCGCCAGCCGGCCCTTCTCCGGCTCCCGGGTGATCGCGCCCGCGGTCGCCAGGGCGGTGAGCACCCGTACGGCGTCGGCCGGGCGGTAGATGGTGTCGGTCAGGGCGTACCGCTGCAGGTCGGCGACCGGGCAGGCGCCGCGCGTCGCCAGCTCCTCCAGCAGCGCCCGGCGCAGCGGCAGCAACTGCGGGTTGAACGAGATGTCGATCGGGGTGTGCTCGGCGTCGCCGGGGTCGCGGTAGCGGATGCCGGCGTACTCGTCGGCCGACCACAGCGCGTCCTTGAAGGCGGACAGATGCTTCTCGACTGCTGTGGCGAAGACCAGCAACTGGGTACGCCCCGAGTCGTCGGCCAACTCCACCGCGGCCACGAACGTCAGGCCGGCCTGGCGCAGCCGTACCCGATACTCCGCTACCTGTGGGGCGCCGACCGCGGGCAGCGTGATCAACAGTTCCCTGGCCTTGCCCTTCGCCAGGGACGGCACCAGCCGCCACGCCGCGGCCTCGTCCAACGGACCGTCGCCCACCAGGTCCAGATGCGCCAGCACCGGCCCTGCCACCTCCAGGTCCGCAACCCTTTCGACGGTACGCAGCGCGAGCCCGTCGGTCTCGTCGGCGAGCGGCTCGGCGGAGGACCCGAGCACCACGACGTCGAGCTGATGTCCTTCGATCCGGTCGGCGAACTCCCCGAAGACCCGCAGCGCGGCCGCCACCGAGCCGTCCCGACTGGCCTCCAGATAGGTGGCCCGGCGGTACGAGCGCAGCACCGTCGGGGTCCAGGCGTCGAGATACCGCACCAACAGTTCCTGCTTGACCGTGGTGTGCGGATCGCCGCGCAGGACACGCTCGGCCATACCCCGGTTGTACCGTGATCATCCTCGTGGCGCTAGTGCTGAGGGGTTACCCGCCGGTCAACAGCCCCGGGCAGGTCGGATATCGATCAACGCGGCTTCCAGCTGTGGACCGTAGCCCGCTCTGTGGCGCCCCAAGGGATCCTCCGCCCACACTGTCGTCACCAGAAGCGAGAACGTGTTCTAGGCTCGGGGCATGAAGCTGGGCTACCACACGGGCTACTGGTCATCGGGTCCACCCGCGGGCGCTGTCGAGGCGATCGCCGAGGCCGAACGACTCGGCTTCGATTCGATCTGGACCGCCGAGGCGTACGGCTCGGACTGCCTGACGCCGCTCGCCTGGTGGGGCGCGTCGACCAGCCGGATCCGACTGGGCACCAACATCCTGCAGATGGCGGCCCGCACCCCCGCGGCCACCGCGATGGCGGCGATGACCCTGGACCACCTCTGCGGCGGCCGGTTCGTGCTCGGGCTCGGCGCCTCCGGTCCCCAGGTCGTCGAAGGATGGTACGGGCAGCCGTACCCGCGGCCACTCGCGCGTACCCGGGAGTACATCCAGCTGGTACGCCAGATCATCGCCCGGGAACGCCCCGTCGAGTACGACGGCGAGTTCTTCCAGTTGCCGTACCGGGGCGGCACCGGGCTGGGCAAGCCGCTGAAGTCGACCGTGCACCCGTTGCGTACGGACATCCCGATCTTCCTCGCCGCGGAGGGCCCGAAGAACGTGGCGCTCGCCGCGGAGATCGCCGACGGCTGGTTGCCGATGTTCTTCTCGCCGGCCAGCGACGGCTTCTACCGCGCGGCACTCGCCGAGGGCTTCGCCCGCGCCGGGCGTACCCCGGACGACTTCGAGGTGCCGGCGATGGTCCCCGTGGTGGTCCACGACGACGTCTCCGCCGCCGCCGACCGGGTACGCCCCAGCCTCGCCCTCTACATCGGCGGCATGGGCGCGAAATCCATGAACTTCCACCGCGACGTCTTCGCCCGGATGGGGTACGAGGAGACCTGCGAGAAGGTCCAGCAGCTCTACCTCGACGGCGACAAGCGCGGGGCCGCCGCCGCCATCCCGACCGCCCTGGTGGAGGACGTCGCGCTGGTCGGCCCACCCGCGAAGCTCCGCGACGAACGCGCCCGCTGGCAGGAAACCGTGATCACCACCCTCCTGCTCAGCGGCGACGCCGCCGCGCTCCGCCAAGCCGCCGAGGTCCTCTCCTAGCCCGCCGCCGCACCCCGCTCGGCGCCCATGCCCGGGTCCACCGCCCCCGCGTCCGGCCTTGGACGGGAACCCGACGCCGGATCCGTCGGGGTAGGCGTCCAACGCTGCCCAGGGCGCCGTCGTACCCTCGATGCGTGCTGTTCGAGAAGCGGCTGCGCGACGGCATCCACGCGGGCCGGATCACGGTGACGTTCCGCCGGTGGCGACGACCGCAGGTACGCCCCGGCGGCCGCTACCGTACCGGCGCCGACGGCGGGCGCGGCCAGTACATGGGCGCATCCGGCCTGATAGAGGTCACCTCGATCGACACCGTCTCGTTGGACGAGGTCACCGACGCGGACGCCCGAGACGCCGGCTTCGACTCCGCCGGCGAACTCCTCACCGACCTCCGCCGCAAGCCCGACCTGCCGCTGTTCCGGATCCGGTTCAAGCTGCTGGACGAGCCCGACCCGCGCGCCGAACTGGCCGCCGACCCGGACCTGAGCGACGCCGACGTGGCCGACCTCGACCGCCGTCTCGACCGGATGGACACCTCCGGCGCCGACGGCCCGTGGACCGCCCGGACCCTGGCCGCGATCGCCGCCCGACCCGGCGTGGTGTCGACCACGCTCGCGGAGTCGCTCGGCCGGGAACGCCTCCCGTTCAAGCAGGACGTACAGAAACTCAAACGACTCGGGCTGACCCTGAGCCTGCCGGTCGGCTACCGGCTCTCACCGCGCGGCGAGACGTACCTGCGGCGCACCCGCCGTTAGGCCTCGCGGGCCAGTGCCGCCGTCACGCCCATACCCAGATAGATCACTCCACTGGTACGACTGAGCCGCCGCCGACCGCGGATACTGCGCAGCAGCGGGGCAGCGACCGTGCCGGCGGCGAGCGCGTACACCCCGTCGCTCACCATCCCGAGCAGGATGAAACACGCGCCGAGCACGGCCAACTGCACCGCCACCGGCCCCCGCGACGGATCGACGAACTGGGGCAGGAACGCCAGGAAGAAGATCGCCGTCTTCGGGTTGAGTACGTTCACCACCACGCCCTGGCTGAACAGCCGCCACCGCGACACGGGATCCCGCTGCACCGTGACCGGTTCCTCCGGCCGGGACCGGAGCTGCGCGATCCCCAGCCACACCAGATACGCCGCACCCAGGTACTTCACGATCGTGAACGCCGTCGCCGACGACGCGAGCAACGCGGAGATCCCCAACACCGCGGCGACCACGTGGACCACCGAGCCGACGTGCACCCCGAGCATCGACACCAGCCCGGCCGTACGCCCCTGGGTGGCGCTGCGGGTCACGATGTAGAGCACGGACGGTCCGGGGATCACCAGCAGCAACAACGCCGC
>WNFV01002899.1_pt1 | contig 22468 bp, 25 predicted proteins | sample 5400101 | NCBI WGS metagenome assembly WNFV01 (sample SAMN13153361, study PRJNA577476) | soil metagenome | isolation source: 115 cm soil or saprolite under grassland replicate 1 | place: USA:California | collected 2016-06-15 | reverse complement strand
CGATGGTCGGCGGCCGCTGGACCCACAACCCGCCACCCTGGTAAACGCTCGCGGCGGCTTCGCCACCTGGCTCGCTCGCACGGGCGGAACGGCCGGTTCCCCCCGTGTTCCCCCCTCCCCAAAGGCGGCGCGCTCACGGCCTACGGCAGCGTGCCGCGCCCGTCATGCCGGTCGCGGCGGCGATAGCAGGCCCAAGTAACACACTGTTACAAGCACCGGCAGGCGCCTGTTCAAGCGCTTGGGCGAGCAAGTAACAAACTGTTACAAGGAGAGGTCACGCGCCGAACAGCTTGCCGAGCCAGCCGCTTCCCGACCGGCCGCCTTCGGGGCGCGGCGGGATCTGCGTGTCGCCGACGATCGCCGCCGGCACCTCCTGGGTCAGCCACGCGCCGAGCGGCCCGCCGCCGACGGCCTCCGCCGCTTCTGCCATCCCGACCGCCCGCACCGAGGCGTGGTGCGCGTCGCTGGCGAGCAGGTGCGCGAGCCCCCTCGCGACGAGCTTCAGGCCGCACTCCTGCGCGCGCCGCCCGATCCGCCCGTCGACCGACGCGGCGGTGACCTGGACGAGCGCGCCCGACTGGACGAGAGAAACGAGGCGCTCCGGCTGCGCCTGCACCTCGGCATTCCGCTCCGGGTGGGCGAGCACCGGCCTGATCCCTGAGGCGCGGAGGGAGAACAACGCGTCCTCGAGCCCCAGCGGCCAGCCGTAGTAGGGCGTCTCGACGAGGAGGTAGCGCGGGTTGCCCCCGAGCCCGAACCGGCGCAGCTCCTCGACGGACAGCCGTGCCAGCCACTCGATCGCGATCTCGCCGCCCGCGCGGACGTCGAGCGGGATCCCGGCCAGCTGGAGCTCGGCCCGCAGCTCGGCGACGCGGTGCTCCATCACACCGGCGTCGGTCGGCCAGTCGTCGCGCACGTGCGGCGTGCCGGCGATCACCGTGATCCCGTCGGAGACGGCGGCCCGGGCGATCTCGAGGCTGTCCTCGAGCGTGCGCGCCCCGTCGTCGATGCCGCGGAGAATGTGAGAGTGGAGATCGATCATCGGCCGTCTACAATCGGGACGTGGCCATGCGGACAATGAAGCCTGTACACGACGCGACCTGCGCGGTCGCGTGCTCCGCGGAGATCATCGGCTCGAAGTGGACGGCGTTGTTGGTCCACGATCTCTCGGAGGGGCCGCGCAGGTTCTCGGAGCTCGAACGCGCCTGCCCCGGCATCAGTCCGCGCACGCTCTCGGAGCGCCTGCGCTGGCTCGAGGAGGAGGGCGTCGTCGTGCGCCACAGCTACGCCGAGACGCCGCCCCGCGTCGAGTACGAGCTCACCGCCAAGGGCCTCGGGCTCCTGCCGATCATCGAGGCGATGCGCCGTTTCGGTCACCAGTGGCTCGTGGACGACCCCACGCACGTCCACGCTTCCTAGCCTCCTAACCTAAAGCCCGGCGAGAGCGGTGTACAGCTCCCGCGCGGCGACGACTCCGAGCGGGATGTGCTCGACCAGGAGCCGCTCGTTGGGCGAGTGCAGGTTCCCCTCGGGAAGGTCGAAGCCGCTGACGATCGTCGGGATGCCCTTGTCCGCCAGCGCCGGGACGACCGGCAGAGTCCCCCCGGCGCGCAGCAGCAGCGGCCGTGCGCCGATTGCGCGCTCGAACGCATCCTGGCCCAGCCGGATCGCCGCCGAGTCGGCCGAGATCAGCCCGGGGGGCGCGGACGACCAGAGCTCGACGTCGACCTCGGCGCCCTCGGGGGCGGCCTCGCGCAGGAGCCGCTGGACCACTGGGCTGATGGTGTCCGGATGCTGGCCCGGCGCGAGGCGGATTGACACGTTGGCCTCGCCGACGACGGGAATCACGGTCTTCTGCAGCTGCGGCGAGCCGCCCTCGAGCCCGTGCACGTCCAGGGAGGGCTCGCCCCAGGTGCGCAGGTAGAACTCCTCCGCGGCCCGCGGGTCGGCAAGCCTGGCTCCCTGGCCGGCCAGCACCTGCTCGCCCGGCTCCTGCGATGCCCAGTCGGTGAGCTCCTCCTGCGTCGGCGGGACCAGACCCTGCCGGAGCGCATCCGGAAGACGCCCGTCGCGAGGCAGCACGCCGGACAGGGTCTGCATCAAGGCATGCGTCCCGTTCATAGCCGCGCCGCCGAACGTGCCCGAGTGCAGGTCGCGCACACCCGAACGAACGCGCACGTGGAAGTAGCAGAGGCCTCGCGTCGCGAGGTAAAAGGCGGGCTGCCCGCGCTTCGGCATATGGGCGTCGAAGATCACGCAGGCGTCTGCGCCGCGCTCGTCCTCGACGATCCAGTCGACGATCGAGTGCCCGCCGACCTCCTCCTCGCCGTCGCAGGCCACGCGCAGGTTTACAGGCAAGGCGCCCTCCGCAGCCAGCAACGCCGCCGCCTTGAGCAGCAGGTAGAGCTGGCCCTTGTCGTCGGCGACCCCCCGCGCGTACAGCCACTCGCCGCGAATCGTCGGCTCGAACGGGGGGCTCTCCCACGCATCGAGCGGGGCCGGCGGCTGGACGTCGAAGTGGCCGTAGACGAGCACCGTCGGCGCGGAGTCGGCGTCGTCCGACGCGCGGATCTCGCCGGTCACGAGCGGCCGCACACCACGCTCGACGAGCTCGCACTCCCCGCCTGACCTCCGCACGAAATGGCAGACCCACTCGGCCGCCCGACGAACGTCGTCCCGGTGCGCAGGATCGGCGCTGACGCTCGGAATGCGCAAGAGCTCGGAGAGCTCCTCGAGCCAGGTCGGGTCGAGCGCAGACACGAGCGCGAAATCTAGCTATCGCACGGACGGGGCAGCTCGCCGTAGATTCCCTCGACACCGGAAGTGGGCGCATTCGGAAGCTCCCGAGGGTCGAGAGCTCCACGAGCCGGCGACCTCCATGACCGTCTCCTCAGAGATGCGCTCGCCCGCCGTCTCTTCCGTTAGCTCGACTAGTCCGAGTCGTTTCTCCACCTTAGTCGGCTCTCCGCTCTCCTCGAATTTGCCTGACTCCCCGTCATACGCGACGCGTCTTTCGAGCGTTCCCGCGTGCGCCAACTCCCACGAATGGCACTCGACGACGCGATGCGTGGCGAAGAATTGAACTTCGGTACACGCATCCGGGCAGTGTAGGCCCGCCGCCGCGACCGACACGGCGGGCGCGGCACACAACCGCCCGCCGGGAGCACGCAAGATTAGGGAGGGGGGCTCACGGGGGGAACCGGCCGTTCCCCCCGTGAGAGCGAGCTAGGCGGCGAAGCCGCCGCGAGCGTCAGGCGACGTCGCGGAGCTTCTGGCTCTCGGCCAGCGCGCGCAGCTTCTTCAGGCTCTGGTTCTCGATCTGGCGGATCCGCTCGCGGGTGACGTTGAACGCGCGGCCGACCTCGTCGAGCGTGCGAGGGTGCTCGCCGTTCAGCCCGTAGCGCAACTCGAGCACGCGGCGCTCCCGCTGTGAGAGCTGCGAGAGGATCTTCTCCAGCGTCTCCTTGCGCAGCGTGACCTCGGCTGCGTCCTCGGGCAACGGCACGGACTCGTCCGTGATGAAGTGGCCGAACTCCGACTCCTCCTCGTCGCCGACGGGCTTCTCGAGCGAGACGGGTGACTGGGCCGTCCGACGAATCTGCTCGACCTCTTCAGGCGAGAGCTCGAGGTCGCGGGCGATCTCGACGGCGTTCGGCTCGCGGCCGAGCTCGGCGCGCAGCTTGCGCTCGGACCGGACGATCTTGTTGAGCTTCTCCACGACGTGCACAGGCATCCGGATCGTGCGCGCCTTGTCCGCGAGCGCGCGCGCGACCGCCTGCCGGATCCACCAGGTCGCGTACGTCGAGAACTTGAAGCCCTTGCGGTAGTCGAACTTCTCGGCGGCGCGGACGAGGCCGATGGTCCCTTCCTGAATCAGGTCGAGGAACGGCAGACCCTGGTTGCGATAGCGCTTCGCGATCGAGACGACGAGGCGCAGGTTCGCCTCGACCATCTCCTGCTTCGCGCGGTGGTTGCCGCGCTCGATCCGCTTCGCCAGCTCGACCTCCTGCGCGGCCGTGAGCAGGTCGACGCGGCCGACGTCCTTCAGGAACAGCTGCAGCGCGTCAGTCGAGACCTCCTGCGCCTCGACCTCCTCGGCGGCAACCTCCTCTTCCTCCGCGGCGACGACCTCGATCTGGAGCTCGTCGAGCGCCTGGTAGAAGTCGTCGATCTGGCCGGCGTCGAGATCGAGCTCGTCCAGCGCCAGCGTGATCTCGTCGGCGCTCAGCGAGCCAGCCTCGCGGCCTGCCTCGAGAAGGTTCTTGGCCTCCTCGGTCTCGAGCACTGCCACCCGCGTCTCGACCACGGCCGTCTCAGTCACGCTCACTCCGCCACCCCTCCCGTCCAGGCCGACAAGCTAGCCGTCACCAGGTGTCCCGTCAAACGCACGTGCCAAGAAGGCGGCACCATTGCAGACGCGGCGGATGGACGCCATGGGCCGAACGACCTATCTTCGCCCTAGCCAGTCCCGATCCCTGCCAGCCGGTCGAGGAAGCGGGACGACTCGACGCCGAGCGCCGTCCGCGGGCCGGCCGCCCGGGCCAGGCGCAGCTGCCGCTTCGCCTCGTCCAGGCTGCCGAGCCAGAGCAGGCAGAGACCGATGTGGAAGCGGACGCTCTGGCTCTTCGGATAGCGGCGGGCGAGCGGACCGAGCCGCGAGAAGGCGAGCGACGGATCAGCCTTGTCGAATCGCGCGACGGCGACCGCAACCCTGGGCTCGAGTGCGGCCGGGGCCAGTGCTGCCGCCGCCTCGTACTCCCTCAGTGCCGAGACCTGGCGCCCCAGCCGCTGGAGGGCGACGCCGTACAGGAGCCTCTCGCGGACGCCTCCGGTCCGCGCCCGGCGCTCGAGCAGGACGAGCTGCCTCGGCGGAGACAGGCGGCCGATCCCGGGCGGAGCCGGCAAGCTCGGCACGAAGCTCGGCAAGCCGCGCGGAAAGTTCGGATGGAGCAGGTCGCCCGCTCGGACCGCGTACGGCGTGTCGGGCTGCGCGCGGCGGGCTCCACGCCAGGCGGCCTTTGCGCCAGGCTCGTCTCCGCGCCAGAAGAGGGCGAGCCCGTAGTTCAGCTGGACGAGCGCGCTGCGCCGGAAGGTTCGGGCGAGCGTGCGAAGTTCGGGGAAGCCGTCGGGCCAGACGGCGAAGGCGGAGCCGATCTCGGCCTCGAGCGAGTCGTAGCGATCGAAGATCAAGCCCGCCTCGTGGGTCTCGTCTTTGTCGTAGAGCGTCGCGGCGCGCCGCAGCGCGACCGCCTCGGGGTCGGTGCGGACACCGAGCTCGAGCACGAGCGGGGGCAGGCCGGAGCGCGTCGGCGGCGGCTTCGGGGGAGTCGTCCGGGTCGCGAGCGTCACGCCGACGGTCAGGCCCGCGCCCACGACGGCGCAGGCCGCGACGATCCCGTAGACGCGCACGCGGGGGCTCACGCTGGGCGACGTTACCCGCGACGCGGAATAGGGCAGCAGCCACAGCGTTCTCCCCGACTACGAAGGCCTGCTCGGAACCGCTATCTTTTTTGAATCAATGCCCACGTACCGCGAGCTGCTGAACGAGGTCAAGACCGAGATCGAGGAGATCGACGCGTCGACGGCGGCCGCGCTGGTCGAGAGTCCAGACGCCGTGTTCGTGGACGTGCGCGAGCGCGACGAGTGGGACGAGGGGCACATTCCCGGAGCGATCCACGTGCCGCGCGGCAACCTCGAGTCACGGATCGAGAACGCCGTCACCGATCGGAGCGCTCGGATCGTGCTCTACTGCGCCTCAGGCGCACGCTCGGCGTTCGCGGCGAAGACGCTCGAGGAGCTCGGCTACGACGACGTCGCCTCGCTGGCCGGCGGTTTCACGGACTGGAAGCGGAACGGCTTCCCGACGCAGCTCCCGCAGGGGCTCGGCGAGGAGCAGCGCCGCCGCTACAGCCGCCACCTGCTGATCCCGGAGGTCGGCGAGGAGGGCCAGCTCAGGCTGCTCGAGGCACGGATCCTGCTGATCGGCGCGGGCGGCCTCGGTTCCCCCGCGTCGCTCTACCTGGCGGCGGCGGGAGTCGGCACGCTGGGGATCGTCGACGACGACACCGTCGACGCGACGAACCTGCAGCGGCAGATCGTCCACTCGACCGACCGGCTCGGCGACTCGAAGGCCGAGTCTGCCAAGCAGACGATCGAGGCACTCAACCCCGACGTGACGGTGAAGACGTACCGCGAGCGGCTCACCTCCGAGAACGCGGACCGGATCCTCGGCGAGGGCTGGGACGTGATCGTCGACGGTGCCGACAACTTCCCCACGCGTTACCTGCTCAACGACGCCTCCGTCTGGCACGGGATCCCCGTCGTGCACGGGTCGATCTACCGCTTCGAGGGCCAGGTGACGGTCTTCAAGGCAAAGGAAGGTCCGTGCTACCGCTGCCTGTTCCCGCAGCCGCCGCCCCCCGAGCTGGCACCGAGCTGCGCCGAGGGCGGCGTGCTGGGCGTGCTGCCGGGCGTGATCGGCTCGATCCAGGCGAACGAGGCGCTCAAGCTGGCCCTCGGCATCGGCGAGCCGCTCGTCGGGCGGCTGCTGCTCTTCGACGCGCTCGCGGCGTCCTTCACCGAGGTCTCGCTGCGCCGCGATCCGGCGTGCCCGGTCTGCGGCGACACTCCGACCATCACCGAGTACATCGACTACGCCGAGTTCTGCCAGGGGACGAGGGCCCACGCATGAAGTTGGTGCGTATCCCGCCCACCCTCCGGGCCGCAACCGGCGGCGAGCGCGAGGTGCCTGCCGCAGGCGAGACGGTCGCGGAGGTGCTCGACGACCTGAAGAGCCGCTTCCCCGACCTCGAAGACCAGCTCCGGTACGCCAACGTCTACGTGGACGGCGAGGACATCCGCACGCTCGACGAGCTCGCGACGCCGGTGCGCGAGGGCGCGACCATCATCTTGCTGCCGGCCATGGCCGGTGGCTGTGGCTAGCCGCCTCGCCCCCAGCCTCCTCGACCTGATCGGCCGGACGCCGCTGGTCGAGCTGCCGCGGCTCGCCCCGAAGCCCGAGGTTCGGCTCTACGCCAAGCTCGAGGGTGCGAACCCAACCGGGTCCACCAAGGACCGCGTCGCACTGGCGATGATCGAGGCGGCAGAGGCGTCCGGCGAGCTCCAGCCCGGCCGCGCGCTGCTCGAGCCGACGAGCGGAAACACGGGCATCTCGCTCGCCCTGGTCGCCAAGCTCAAGGGCTACCCGCTCACCTGCGTGATGCCGGAGAATGCGACCGAGGAGCGCCGCCGGCTGCTCGAGATCTACGGAGCGCGCGTCGTCGACTCGCCTGCGGCCGAGGGCTCGAACGGAGCCGTCCGGCTCGCGCTCGAGCTGGCGGAGCGCAACCCGGAGCTCTTCATGCCCTTCCAGTACGCCAACGACGCAAACCCCCGCGCCCACTACGAGGGCACAGGGGCAGAGATCGCCGAGGCGCTCGACCGCGTGGACGTCCTCGTCGCCGGACTGGGGACGGGCGGGACGCTGATGGGCGCGGGCGAGCGGCTGCGCGAGAGCTTCCCCGACCTCCTCGTCGCCGCCGCCGAGCCGCTGCCCGGCGACCCGGTGATGGGGCTGCGCTCGCTGGAGGACGGCTACGTGCCGCCGATCCTCGACGTGGCGAAGCTCGACCGCAAGCTGCTCGTCTCGAATGCCGAGTCGCTCACGGGCCTGCGCGCACTCGTCGAGCGGGAAGGGATCTTCGCCGGACTATCGTCCGGCGCGGTCGTTCACGTCGCCGCGCGACTCGCCGCAGAGCTGGACGAGGGTGTGGTCGTCTGCGTCCTCGCCGACGGCGGCTGGAAATACCTGTCTGCCGATTTCTGGACCGCGCCGGATCCTACGTCGGCAATGGAGCAGGGCCACTGGTGGTAGTCGTGCCCGCCGCTACGCGCCGGGCACTAGAGGAGCACGCCGAAGCCGAGGCTCCGAACGAAGCCTGTGGTCTGCTAGCGCTCCGCAACGAAGTTGCGGAGCGCTACCTGCCGTGCGTCAACCGACTGGCGAGCCCCTTCCGGTTCGAGCTCCAAGCGCCCGATCCGGCGCTCGTCCTCGACCTCGAGGACGAGGGCTACGAGCTCGCCGTCTTCCACTCCCATCCGACCGACTCCGCCCGGCCTTCCAGGACGGACATCGCCAACATCGGCCTCTGGGAGGAGCGCCCGTATCTGATCCTCTCACGACCGACAGGCGAACTGGCCGCGTGGAAGATCGTGGAGGGAGCGGTCGAGCCGCTCCCTCTCACTGAAGTCCCCCTCTAGGTGACCCTGAAGCTGCCCTTCATCGTCGTCAGGTGCGGGTCGCAGACGTAGCGGTAGATGCCTTTGACCAGCTTGACGGTGATCGTCTTCGTGCCGACGAAACCGATCGCGGTGATCTCCCTGTTCACGCCGCCGGGCCCGCGCAGGTGGAAGTTGTGGATGCTCGACTTGTCCGAGACGGTAATCGAGTACCTCCCAGCCTTCAGCGACACCAGACGCTTGTTGAACCGCTTGAGCGTGATCGTGAAGCCGGGGCCGACGGTACCGGTCACCTTCGGCAGGACCGCGCCGGCCGGAGCCGTGACTGCGAGCGCCGAGCCGACGGCGGCGAGCAACATGAGCGTGCGAAACCGAGACATGCATCTCCTTCCGAGAACATCCTTGCGCTGCCAGGATAGTGACGCGGTGCAGGTGCGCGAGATCGGAACCGGACTCTGGTACTGGACCGGCCGTCACCCTGCGTGGACGCCGGCCGACGGCGGGCCCGACGGATGGGAGCAGGAGGTCGGCTGCGTCTTCTACGAGGGCCCGGACGCGGTCGTCCTCTTCGACCCGCTCGTGCCGATGGAGGATCCCGTCCGCTTCCACGAGGCGCTCGAACGGGACCTCGAGCGGGCCGGGAAACCGGTGCGCGTGCTGTTGACCGTGGAAGCACACGTGCGCAGCGCACAGGAGCTCGCCGAGCGCTACGGCGGGACGGTCGCGGACCTGCCCGGCGGCGGCGCGCCGGAGTTGCCCGCCGGCGTCGAGCTCGCCGCGGAGGCGCTGGAGGAATTCGTCTTCTGGCTGCCCGGGCACGGCGCGCTCGTCTCCGGCGACGTGATCATCAGCCGCGGCGGCGAGGTCTGCCTGCCGCGGAGCTGGATCGGCGAGGAGCGCCTCGACGAGGCGCTCGAGCTGCTCCGCCCGCTGCTCGACCTGCCGGTCGAGGTCGTGCTGGTCACGCACGGCGAGCCCGTGCTGGAGGGAGCGCGCGAGTCGCTCGCCCGGGCGCTGGCAGGGTAAGAGGCCTAGGCCGGAACGGCGGCGCGCTCGAGCGCGGCCACAAAGGCCTTCGACCACTCGGCGAGGTCGCCCCAGCCGCGGCACGAGACCATGTTCCCGTCGACCACGTCCGGCCCCTCGACGTAGGTCCCGCCGGCAGCCTCGATGTCCGGGCCGAGCGGCGGGAACCCGGAGCTCTTGCGCCCCTGGAGGTAGCCGAGTGCAGCCGGAACCTGCGGCCCGTGGCAGAGGGTGCCCACCGGCAGGTCGCTGTCGAAGAAGTGCGAGACGATCCGGCGCACGTCCGGGTCGACGCGGATGTATTCCGGAGCCCTCCCGCCCGGAATGACGAGACCGGCGTAGCGCTCCGGCTCGACCTCGGAGAAGGCGAGATCCGGCTCGAGCCGCCGGCCCGGCTTCTCGACGTACGCGTCGGAGTCGGGCTCGAAATCGTGGACGACAGTGCGCAGCGTCCGCCGCGAGGGCGCGGCGACATCGACGGCGTAGCCGGCCTCACGCAGGCGGTAGAGGATGAAGAAGAGCTCGAGGTCCTCGACGGCGTCGCCGGCGAGCATCAGCACGCGTTCCATCGCTTCCTCCTCGTCGCTAGCGGAATGGACGGTACTCGATCTTGCCACCGGCGATCTGCTTGTTCAGCTCGAGCAGGCGACGGTTCGACTCGGTCGGATCGTGTGCCGCGGACTCCGGCCAGCCGTAGGCGGCGGCGACGGCCTCGTCGAGCTTGCGGTGCAGGTTGCGGAGGTCTCGGTAGGCGCCGTCGTCGACCTCGTTGTAAAGCTTCGTCAGCCCGATCTCCCGCTCGACGCAGATCTCTTGGCGGCGTGCGATGACGTGGTCCGCAAGCTGAGCGATCATGTTGCGCTGGTCGTCGGTCGGGCAAGGCCACGGGAAACTGGCAAATGAGAGCGACGTGTATCTCCGTCTCGTTTCAAGGGTCGTTGACTGTTCCTTGGCCCATCGGGTGTGTATAGCCGAGGTCAAGACACCCATCGAATAGTCATCGTCGAGAGCGAAGACGCTTGTCAGATTGCTCGGGACCCATTTGGACTCGCACCAGACCATGTAGAAGCGCTTCGCCTGTGCAGGACACGCGATGTAGCGCGGCAGATCCGCAACGGCATCGCGCATGCCCACGATCGGCTCCTCCAACCGCCACCATCGCTCTCGGTACGCCTTCCTTCTCGCCGTGTCGCGGCGCGGCTTCACAAGGCGTCGAACGATGTCGAGCGCGGCAGGGTAGGCCATCGCGTCCTCGAGCCTGTTGAAATGGAAGTCGATGACGAATCGGCTCGGAGCCTGGCCTGGATCATTCGTGATGTCGGCACCCACCAGGAAAGGGCGAACCACAGCCGCGTAGTCGGCCTCCGATCGGGCGAGAAGCCTTCCTGCGTCTTCCGGGTCAAGCAGGAACCCGGCTCCTCCGGGAACCACTCCGAAGAATTGCGTGCCGGCGTTCTGCGGAAGAGGGTGACCTACCGCCCCTTCAGTGCCGCCTTGCAAAGCGCTCGTAATGCCATCGACCTCGACGCCGGCAAGGCGAAAGCGACGAGGCTTGTCAGCCGGCTCCTTGACCCAGTTGACGATGCTCACATGGACGTTCGCAGCACCAGACCAGGGCTGACTGGAGACGGCGTCGGTAATCACGCCGCCCTTCTCCAGCACGTAGTCAAGGCTGGTCTTTCGATTGGAGCCCTCGCGGATCGAGTTCGTCCCGACGAGGCCGGCGCGATCTCCCGAGCCGAGGTGATCATGCGCCTTGCGGAACCAGTAGACGCAGTAGTCCTTGACTCCGATCCGGAACTCATCCGACAACCACTCGAGGTACTCGTCACCGAGTCGCGAGCGCATCAGCTTGGTCCCGATATAGGGCGGATTGCCGATGATCGCGTCCGCACGGGGCCATTCGATCTTGAGCGCGTCCGCGCGTCGGATCCCGGAGAGGTCGGGGAGCGGGAGCACGGGCTCGTCGAGGGCGAGCTCGACCACGGCCAGCTTGTGTCCCATCCAGAGCGTCACGCGCGCGAGCTGGACGGCGAACGGCTCGACTTCGATCCCCTTCATGTTCGTAACCGGGAAAGGAGGCCCGGTGGTCTCGTCGGGGAGCCCGGCCTCGCGACGCAGCTTCCGCTCGAGCTTCCGGAGCTCCAGCTCGAGCCGCCGTAGCGAGCGGTACGCCACGTAGAGGAAGTTGCCCGATCCGCAGGCCGGATCGAGCACGATGTACTCGGCGAGGTCGCGCTGGGCCTGCTCGACCTCGGCCAACGTCGTGTACGCGTCGATCCGGTCGCGCCAGGGCTCGATCACCGTCGGTCCGACGACTTTCATGATGTCGGCCTCGGCTGTGTAGTGCGCCCCGAGCGCCCAGACGCGATCGGGCCCCAGAGCGCCCTCGAGCAGCGAGCCGAAGATCGCAGGCTCGACCAGCGTCCAGTCGTATGACGCCGCCTGACGCAGAAGATCCAGCTCGTCGAGCTCGAGATGCAGCCCCGCCGGGCGCTCGAACAATCCTCCGTCCGCATAGGGGGTCACGGCATAGAGCCCATGCTCGGGCCGAGGCTCGGGCTCGGCGAGGTAGCGGAAGAGCTGGCCGAGGTCGTCGGCGCTCGACCGCGTCGGGTCCTCGATCAGCCCGTCCAGGATGCGCGTGAAGAGATGCCCGGGGAGCATTCCGAGCTCCTCCGCGAACATGCACCAGACGCACTGAAGGATGAGGTCGGTGCGCTCACGCGGCTCGGCGGCACGCCGCTCCTCGAGCCGCTGGAAGACCTGAGTCACGAGCGAGACCGCTTCCCGCGTCAGCTCCGCGCGATCTTCGACGAAGCGCGTTTCGAGACCACCGAGGAATCCGAGTGCCTCATGCTGTCGGGCAGCGCGTCGAGCTCGAACTGTGCGATCGGCTGATCCCAGTGGACGCCTGGCTCAAACACCTCAAAGCGCTGGAACGCACAGACGACGACGTGAGTGCCGGCCCTCCCTGTTCGTCGGCTGACCTCCTTCCAGTAATCGAAGGCCTGCTCGCGATGGACGGCCAGGTTAGCGGCCTCGCTCGGCCGCTTCATCTCGACGATGCAGATGCCGGGCCAGATCATGTCGATGATCCCCGCGCCAGTCGGGTCCTCGAAATGCGCGACCTCCTTCCTGTCCACGCAGTAGCACGCGAGCAACTCGTTCAGGAAGGACTGCGCCTCGGCCCGTTCGGTTCCCGAGTAGTCACGCCAGCGCGCGACGAACTCCTCGAGCCGGCGCCGGATCTCCTCGCCGGAAATCGGCATGGAGAGAGCCTAGAAGCTGAGCTGCGCCTGCGGGACCGCGAAGAACGTGCCCTGGCGCAGCCTGCGTGCGACTTCCCGCAAATCCTCCTCGCTGCGCTGGAGAGCTTCGATCAGGTGCTCCTCGCCGCCGCTTTCCCGCAGCGTCGCGATCGCGCGCTCGGTCCGCCGCCGGGCCTCCTCCAGGTAGAGCATCACGTCATGGATCTCGAGGAACTCGGCTTCGTCGTTCACGTCATCGCGCACCCTAGCGGCCCTTGCGGACGGACGAGAAGCACGTCTTGACGCCATTCTTGGAAGGTAGCTGGAGGGCCGGAGCGAAACTGTGACGAGAGTGTGACGATTGGGCTCAGCTGTCGAGGCGTCGCAGCACCCAGACGCCGAGCAGCGGGAACAGGGCCGCGAGAATGAACCCCGCGCGCCACGAGGTCGCCGCGACGAAGGGGGCGAACACGAACGGCGTCGCGACCGCGGCGACGCCGAGGAGGGTCTGTTGTACTCCGAGCGCCGCCCCGCTTCGCCTCGGGCCTGCCAGCTCCACTGCGGCTGCTACGGCCAAGCCGTTCCAGCTCATCGAAAGTCCGCCGCCGATCACCAGGGCAGGGACGAGGAGCGTTCCCGACTCCGAGAGGAGGGCGGCGGTCGCTCCGAGAGCCAGCGCAGCCGCGAGCACGATCCAGCGGATCAGGCCCACACGGGTGCCGAGCCGGTCCGAAACGCGTCCCGCGGTGAGACGACCGGCCGCGCCCAACACGTTGATCGCAGCCAGGGCCGCGCCCGCTTCGACGTGTGAGTAGCCCCGCTCCGACTCCAGGAAAAGGACGATGAAGCCGAGCACCGCAAACTGAGTACAGACCAGCAGGGAGCTCCCGAGCGAGAGCCGCCACACTCGCCGATCTCGGAGCGGGTGACGTAGCGCCTCGGCGGTGTCCTCGACGTCAGACCGGACCGGCCCCGCGGTCATGAACATGACGGCGAGGATCGCGGCCACGACCGAGGCCGCGGCGAGCGCGACCAGCGCTGCGCGCGAGCCCCAGTGGTCGGCAATGGGCGGGATGCCCAACGCGGCCACGAACCCACCGATCGGGACCGACGTCTGACGGATCCCGAGCGCGAACCCGCGTTTCTCGCGGGGAAACCAGCTCGTCACGGCCCGGGCGGTCGCGGTGTTGGCGCTTGCCCCGAGTGCGCCGGCAATCGAGAGGAGGACGACCAGGCTGACGAACTCCGGCGCGTACGCCGCTCCGGCCAGGCCGGCGGCGGCGCCCAGTGTCCCGACGGTCGCGGTCACACGCTCGCCGAGCCCATCGGCCGCGAGCCCCCAGGGGAGCAGGGTCAACACGGCGCCGATCCCCGATCCGCCGAGCAGCACGCCGATCTGGGTGAGGCTCAGGTCGTAGCGGCCGCGCAGGACGGGCGCCAGCACTGCAAGTCCGGAAACCGCCGCGGCCTGAGAGGCTTGCACGACCGTCCCGGCCGCGAGCACGGCCCAGCGGGAGCGCATTTACGCGCGACGCAAGGGGTAATCGTGCCTGCTCGAGCTGCCTTCGAATCGGCTCTTGGTCTCGACCAGGCGCTCGACGTCCTCGCCGCGCAGGACCACGGAGGTTTCCGTGTCCCACGGCGTCACCGTTCCCTGGGAGATACGGGCGAGGAAGAGCTGCAGGACCGGCGCGAAGCCCTGCACGTAGGCCTGCTGGTCGACGACGAAGTCGATGTGACCCTCAGAGACGAGCGTCAGGTCGGGCGGGAGCAGATCGAAGCCGCCGCCGCGGAAGCCTTTGGCCCTCAAGCCGAGGCCCTTGATCACCGTACCGGCGGCGAGCGTGCCGTTCCCGTCCACTGCACAGAGGCCGCGTGCGCCTGGCCGCCTCTTGAGCGCCGCCTCGATCTGGCCCTGCTGCTGCTTCGGGGTGCCTTTCAAACGCATGACCGTCCCGCGCGGAGGCTTCGGCGCGCGGGCGAGGCCGGCGACGACACCGTCCAGGCGGCGCTCGATCCAGGGCTGCGGACGCTCGGGGGCGGGCAGGACGAGATCTCTCCCCGCGGCGATGCGGGCGATCTCGGCGCCGGCTCGCAGCCCCGCCGCGTACGAGTTCTCGCCCACGTAGGCAAGCCGTCCCTGGCCGGCGCCCGGATCCAGGTTGAAGGCGACGACCGGGATCCCAGCCTTCCGCGCTGCTTCCAGCTGGGGGGCGAATGCGCGGCGGTCCATGACCGAGACGGCGATCCCGTCCGCCTTCCCGGCGATCGCAGCCCGCAGGGCGTCGACCGTCTGCGGCAAGTCGCCGCGGGGCGATCCGGTCCACTGTGTCGAGCACCTGACGAGCGCCGCCGCGTCCTGCGCCCCGAACTGGGTCGCGACGAACAACGGGTCGAGCGTGTGATGGCTGACGAAGACGAAGCGCCAGCGCGGGTGGGCTGGGAAGTCGCCGCCGCCCTCGCCGGCGAACGCCGCTGCGGGGCCTAGGAGCTGGCCGAGCGAGACGCCGGCCGCGCCGATCCCGGCGCGGCGAAGAAAATCGGCGCGGTCGCTCACGGTGTGTCGTGCTCCAGGAGGATCCTCCCCACCACGCCGTCGGCCTCCGACATCAGGGAGACGGCGTCCTCGAACCGCGCGGCCGGCAGACGGCGCGCGAGGACCGGCGCAAGATCCACCAGGCCCGCACCGAGCAGCTCGACGACCCTGCTCCAGACGGCGGTCGTGTAGCCGACGCTGCCGATCAGCTCAAGGTCGCGCAGGACGAAGCGGTCGGCCGGGATGGAGAGCTCCCGGCCCGCCCCGGCGATCCCGAGCGCAACGATGCGGCCGCCCTCCCGGGGCAGCCGGGTCGCAAGCTCGACGGCGGGAACGGCGCCGGCCGTCTCGACGACGAGGTCGAGCTCGCCCTCGTGGGGCGAAGCCCCACCCGAGACGTCGATCGCCTCGGCCGCACCGAGGCGGCGCGCAAGCTCCAGCTCCTGCTCGCGCACGCCGTAGGCGACGATCGCCGCGGGCGAGAACAGGCGCGCGATCACGATCGTGAGGGCGCCCAGAGTGCCGACGCCGACGACTCCGATCGTCTCGCCCGGCGCGGACCGGGCACGGGTCAGGCCCCTGAGCACCACGGAGGCGGGCTCGATCAGGACGGCCACTTCGAGCGGCACCCCGTCTGGCAGCCGGTGGACGACGCGGCGCGGCGCCAGCACGAGCTCGCCGTAGCCGCCGCCTCGCGTGAAGCCGAGCTGGTCGTAGTGCTCGCAGAGGTGCGTGTCCCCGGCCCGGCAGCGGCGGCAGGTGCCGCAGTAGCAGAAGCCCTCGCAGACGACGCGGTCGCCCGGCTCCAGGTCGCCGACATGCGAGCCGACCTCCTCGACGATGCCGCTCCACTCGTGGCCGGGGATGCACGGGTAGCGGACCCAGCGCCGGTCGAGGGCGCCCTCGAGCACCTCGATGTCGGTCCGGCAGACACCCGCGAAACGGCTGCGCACGAGCACGTCGCCCGGCCCGCAGACCGGGGTCTCGACTTCCCCGTAGACGACCTCGTGCGGGCGCTCGATGACGACCGCTCTCACGGCGCCTAGTCTATTCGGGTCGATGTGGCGCGATCAGGCCGTTCGACTCTCTAGCCGCTCTCTGCTGCGCGCTCCTCCTCGTCCCCGGGCTTGCGCTCGACCGCGGGGAGGAACTCGACCTCGAGCCGCTCGATCCGCGTCCCTTCGAGCTCGACGACCTTGAAGCGCAGGCCGTCCTCCTCGATCAGGTCGCCCTGCTCCGGCGCCCGGCCGAGCAGGCCGAAGACGTAGCCGCCCATCGTGTGGTAGTCCTCGATCGGGAGCGACTTCTCGAACTGCTCGTTGAAGTCGTCGATCGGGAAGGTGCCGTCGATGCGGATCCGCCGCTCGTCGAGCCGCTCGATCGACTCGTCCGGCAGGTCGAACTCGTCCTCGATCTCGCCGACGATCTCCTCGAGCACGTCCTCGAGCGTGACGAGCCCCTCCATGTCGCCGTACTCGTCGACCACGATCGCCATGTGCTGGTTCGTGCGGCGAAACTCGGTCAGGAGCGCCGCGATGTCCTTCGTCTCCGGGACGATGTACGCGGGCCGCAGGATCTCGCCGACCTCGACGGCGGCTATGCCGCGCTCGTTCATGGCGTTCAGGAGATCGCGCAGGTGGAGGACGCCGATGATGTGCTCGGGCGTCTCGCGGTAGACGGGATAGCGCGTGTAGGGCGACTCCAGCACCGCGCGCAGGCACTCCTCCGGCGGCAGGTCGGCGGCCAGCGCCACGACCTCGGGCCGCGGCACCATCACGTCCTTGGCCTCCTTGTCCGCGAAGTCGAAGACCTTGTAGAGCATCTCCTCCTCCGCCTCGTGGATCTCGCCTGCCTCCTCGGCCTGGGCGAGGATCATCCTGATGTCATCGGCGGTGTGGGCGATGACGCCGGCCGGTGCCGGCTCGATGCCGAAGAGCCGCGTCAAGGCGTTGGCGGAACCCTGCAGGAACCAGACGACCGGGTAGGTCGCGATGTACACGGCCTCGACCGGGAGCGCGACCCACATCGCCGTCTTCTCGTTCTTCGAGAGAGAGATCGCCTTCGGGACCAGCTCGCCGAGGGTCACGTGGAGATACGTGACGAAGACGTACGCGACGAGGAAGGCCGCGCCGTGCGAGAGCAGTGGATCGTCGATCCAGTGCTCGGCGATCGGCTCGCCGACGGCGCCGAGGAGAATCGAGAAGGCCGTGATTCCCAGCTGGACTGTCCCGATGAACCGAACGGGGCTGTCCATGATCCGGAGCGCGACCTTGGCGCGGCGGTTCCCGCCATCGGCCAGCTCCCGGAGACGGCTTCGACGCGCCGTAACGAGCGCGTACTCTGCGGCCACGAAGAACGCGTTGCCGAGCACGATCGCGAAGATCGCGATCGCTTGCCAGACGATGTTCACGCCCCGGCCCTTGGGGCGCCGGTACTAGGTAGGAGGTCGCTTTCCAAGGAAGCTAGGCCTGAGTATAGGTGACCAGCCCGCCGTCACCGCCGCGCGCGGCCAGGCCATCTACGACCAGCCGCTCCACGTGGGAAAGCGTCTCGGCGACCGCGAACCGGCGCTGGCTCGGGCCACGGTCGTCCGGGAACAGGGCATAGGAGAGCTCGTAGCCGCTGCGCGGCTCGGGGCCGATCGCCGCGAGGGTCTCCTCGAGGCGGTCGCGGTGGTGCCGAACGATCTCGCGGGCGCGCCCGGCCGGATCCTCGATCGGCTCGCCGTGACCGGGCAGCGCCAGCCGCGGCGCCTGCTCGGCGACGAGCTCGAGCGAGGCGACGTAGTCGCCCAGCGGGTCCGGCCGGGACTCGGGGTAGAGGCCGACCGCGGGTGTGATCCGCGGCAGCAGATGGTCGCCGGCAATCATCACACCGTCCTTGGACAGACAAATGTGCCCGTCGGCGTGCCCCGGAAACTCGCCCACGCGCCAGCCTGCGACGTCGTCGCCCTCCCGGACGAGCTGCGGGTCGTGCACGAAACGGACGAACGGCCGGTAGACGCTGCCCGCATCGAGGAGCGCCGCCGTCTCCTCCGGCGAGGCGCCGTGGATGTGGAACCAGTCCGCGATGCGAGGCGCCCAGGCGTCGCTCCCCCAGACCTTCTCGCACTGCTCGTAGTCGAGCGCGCCCTGGTAGACCGGCGCCCCGGTCAGTTGGGCAACGTCGGCGGACCCACCGACGTGGTCCGGGTGGAAGTGCGTGATCACGATCGCCGCGATCGGGCGGTCGAGCGCCGACAGCAGCTCCTGCCACCGCTCCGCGAGATCGGGCAGGCTCAGGCCGGTGTCGACGAGCACGAACCCGTCGTCCACCGGGAGCAGGTAGCCGTGGACGTGCCCCGGGCTCATTGGCATCGGGAACGTGATCCGGCGAAGGCCGGTGGAGATCTCGACCTGATCGAACATACGTTCTATACTCCCGGGGTGGGCGTGGAGTATCGCGAAGAGCCCTGCCGGAGCGCGTTGAACCGCGTCAAGGGGATGGGGTTCGGCTGGTCGCTCAACCCGTACATGGGCTGCGCCCACCGTTGCACGTTCTGCTACGTCCGTGCATTCGAGCAGCGCGCCGACCGGCCCGCGGACGACCGCTACGGCCGGTCGATCCGAGTGAAGGTCAACGTGGCCGAGGTGCTGCGGGCGGAGCTCGCACGACCGTCATGGCGGGGCGAGGCAGTGGCGATCGGGGCAGCCACCGACCCGTACCAGCCGGCCGAAGGGCGCTATCGCCTCACCCGTGGCTGCCTCGAGGCCCTTCGCGACGCAGCGAACCCGTTCAGCCTGATCACGCGCAGCCCGATGATCGTCCGCGACCTCGACGTGCTCGTCGGGGCGGCGCGGAAGGCAGAGGTCGGAGTCGTCTTCTCGGTGCCGACGCTCGACGAGGAGGTCTGGCGGCGGACCGAGCCCGGGACGCCGCCGCCACGCCGGCGGCTCGAGGCGGTGACGGCGCTCGTCGAGGCGGGTGTGAAGGCCGGGGTCGGAATGGCGCCGATCCTGCCCGGCATCTCCGACGCGCCCGAGCAGCTCGAGCGCGTCGTCCGGGCGGCCCGAGAGGCCGGGGCAACGAGCATCTGGGCGAACCTTCTCTACCTCAAGCCCGGCACCCGCGAGCACTTCCTCGACGCGATCGCCCGCGACTGGCCCGAGGAGCTCGACCGCTACGAGCAGCTCTACAGCGGCCGCGCGTATCTGTCCAAGGCACAGATCGAGCCGGTGCGGCAGCTCGTCGCCGAGCTCCGCAGGCGGCACGGTGTCCGCGACCGGCGCCCGGTGAAGCTCGAGCCGGCTCCTCAGGCGGAGCAGCTCGCCCTCGTGTTCTAGGAGACTGTGTGGAGCCAGACTGACGGCAGGCGCAGACGCAGCTGTTTATCGACTCCCGCAGCCGTTCTATGATCGGCCCGTGCCCGACGAGATCACCTGCCTGATCGTCGACGACCACGAGGTCGTCCGCGAAGGGCTTCGCCTCTCGCTCTCCCGCGCACCGCACATCCGCGTGGTCGGCGAGGCCTCGGACGGTGCCTCGGCGATCAAGCTCGTCGAGCGGCGCAAACCGGACGTCGTGATCATGGACGTGCGGATGCCCGGGATGGACGGCCTCGAGGCGACCAAGGAGATCCTGAAGCTGCTCCCCGACACCGCCGTCCTGATCTTCACCGCGTTCAGCGAGCGCTCGCTGCTCGCGCGGGGCCTCGATTCGGGCGCCAGGGGCTACATCCTCAAAGAGGCCCCGCACGAGACGCTGCTGCGGGCGATCGAGCGGCTGGCGGTGGGCGAGGGCTACATCGATCCGGCGCTGATGCCGGCCTTCCTCAGCGGCAAGGACCAGACCGACATGCTGACAGCGCGCGAGCGGGAGATCCTCCAGCTGCTCGCCGACGGCATGTCGAACGCCGATGTCGCCTCGAAGCTCTTCATCAGCCAGGAGACCGTGAAGAGCCACGTCCGTCACATCCTCGCGAAGCTCGAGGCGGACACGCGCACGCACGCCGTCGCGATCGCGCTCCGCGAGTCGATCATCGACTAGTGGTCTAGTGGCTGCTGGCGACTCGCCGGTCGAGCGGCGGCAGGGAGAGCGGCGACGCGGAGAACGCGAGCGCCTCCGCCTCTTCGAGCAGCTGATCGCCGCCGAGCAGGACGAACGGCGCCGGCTCGCCCTCTTCCTGCACGACGGCGCGGTGCAGTCGCTCTCCGGGATCGCGCTGATGCTGGACGCAGTCGGCCACGCGCTCGAGGAGGAGCGTCTCGACGACGCGCGGCGGATCCTGGCCAGCGCGCTCGAGCGTCAGCGCGAGACGATCCACTCCCTCCGCGACCTCTCCTTCAACCTGGAGCCGGTGATCCTGCGCGACCAGGGCTTCGGCCCCGCGGTGCACGCGCTCGCGGAGCGGCTCGGTCTCGACCAGGCCTTGCAGGTGGACGTCGACGTCGCAGCCGGCGAGGCGCTCGCCGAACAGGCGAAGGTCGCGCTCTACCAACTCATCCGGGAGGCGCTCGCCCAGGCGGTCGGCCGGCGGCCGAACCGGATCTCGATCACGGTCGCCGACGCGAAGGGCGGCGGGGCGACGATGACGGTCTCGGACGACGGCCACCCCGAGCGGCGGCGAGACAGCGTCGAGGCGTTCGAGGAGCGCGCGCGCCCCCTGAGCGGGCGGGTGGAGGTCGATCGCGGCGAGGCCGGGACGACCGTGACCGTCTTGCTGCCGGAGTACACCGTCCGCAGCTAGCATCGCGCACGCCATGACGTACCTGCTCTTCGTCTGGAAGCCGAGCGGCTGGGAGCTCCGCGAGCGTGAGGGCGACCCTCCGGCCGTCGGCGAGGAGGTCGAGGAGGATGCGGTGCGCATGACGGTGACGAAGGTCGCTCCTTCGCCCCTTCCCGGCGACGATCGGCGCTGCGCCTACCTGCAGCCGACGGCGGCCTAGGACTTAGCGCTTCGGGGCAGGCGGCGGCACGCCCTTCTTCTCGCGCGCCTTCTTCTTGCGCTGCCGGTCTTTCTGCCAGCGCCTGATCGCTCTCGAGCCGCGGCCCATGCTGCGCGGGAGTCTACGCTGCGGAGGTGGACGACGACTTCGAGCTCTACGTCGAGGAGGCGATCGAATCGCTGCCAGGCGAGCTGCGCGACTTCATGTCGAACGTCGGCGTCGTTGTCGAGGACGAGCCGCCCGAAGGCCTGCCGCTGCTGGGCCTCTATCAGGGAGTTCCGTTGACGCGGCGGAGCAGCGGGTACGCCGGCGTGCCGCCCGACAAGATCACGATCTACCGCGGCCCGCTCGAGCGCCGGTCGCTGGGCGACCCCATACGGTTACGGCACGAAATCCGGCGGGTTGTGCTGCACGAGATCGCTCACCACTTCGGGATCAGCGACGAGCGCCTCAGAGAGCTCGACCGCTACTGAACAGCGTCCTCAGCCGCCACGAGCCCGAGCACGAGCGCCTGGGCGAGGCCGCCCGCATAGCCGCCGGTCGAGATCCCGCCCGCGTCCACTCCTGCAGCCCAAAGCCCCTCCGCTCCGGCGACACGCCCGCGCCGGTCGACCTCGAGCCCGCCGATCGTGTGCGTGATCGCGGCCCGCACGTGCACGCCGACGACGGCGTCCTCCGGGACCGGGAACGGGAGCTCCGCGGCCGGGACCGCTGTGCCGGCCAGGTCGATGAGCGGGCGCACGGCGTCGACCGCCTCCTCGTCGAGCACGTACCACGCAGACGCGCCGGGCCTGTGGGCGGTCGCCTGGACGAGATCGTTCTCCGACCACGAGACCTCACTAGTGAAGAACGGCTCGCCCTGTTCGTCGAGCACGAGCGCCCGGCGCCCGTAGAGCTGCGCCAGCCGCACGAAGTCCTTCGGAGGCCAGTCGCGGGCGGGCATGTTGCGCCCGTAGAACTCGTCCATTCCCGCTGAGACCCGCCCGCCGTGAACGAGGCCGATCCGGAGACCGTCACCCGTGCTCCACGGATTCGCCCGCAACGGCAACGGGGCCGCCGGCGCGATGTGGCGTGCGACCAGCTCCGGGTCGCCCTGGAAGCCGCCTGTAGCAAGCACGAGCGGGCCCTCCTGGTCGTCCGCCACCCGCTCGCCGAGCTTGACCTCGCCGGCCGCCCGGACGAGCGCATCGGTCAGCCCGCGCGCGTCGAACCGGCGACCGGTCGTCAGGGGATTCTCGGTGTCACCCGCGACGACTGGCGCGCCCAGATGCTCCAGCCATGCCAGCGCGTCGTCGAGGCGCTCCCAGACGAGCCGCTGCAGCACCGGGACCCCTTCGGGACACTGCCCACGGAACTCGTCGAAGTCGACGTAGCGCCAGACCACCCCGCTCGAGAGCAGCATCGAGCCGCCGGGACGATCGCCCTTCTCCAGCACGACGACGTCCGCGACCTCGACGCCGAGCTCCTGCGCGGGGGCGGCTTCGTCGACCAGG
>WNFV01002894.1_pt1 | contig 22488 bp, 24 predicted proteins | sample 5400101 | NCBI WGS metagenome assembly WNFV01 (sample SAMN13153361, study PRJNA577476) | soil metagenome | isolation source: 115 cm soil or saprolite under grassland replicate 1 | place: USA:California | collected 2016-06-15 | reverse complement strand
ATTCGCAAGAATCCGATCAGCGAGGCGGCGAATTTTCACATCAACATGAGGCCGCCGACGGAAGTAACGGGCTTGAAGCGCATGATGCCGATTTCGGCGCACCTGCTCGAGCAACGCAATCGCGGCAGAGTCTTTCTGCATAGCGCTGATCCGCACGATCAGCTGGATATCGATTCGCGCATGCTTGAACATCCCGAAGATTTGAAGGCGATGGTCGAGGCGATGCAGTTCATCGACGAACTGGTTCACCAGTCGCAGATTAGAGAATTTTACGGCGCGCTTATTCAACCGGGTCCCCAGGAAAACTGGGATGAGTTCGCGCGCAAGACCTACGATAGCTACCACCACGGCGTCGGCACCTGTAAGATGGGACCGTCGTCGGACAACATGGCCGTCGTCGATCAGCGTTTGCGCGTGCACGGCATGCAAAATCTCTGGGTCGGTGACGCATCGATCATGCCGGTTGTGAGCCGGGCGAATACAAATCTCACGTCGATCATGATCGGCGAGCGCTTGGCAGATTTCGTTCAAGAGGTTGCGTAGGGGCAAGGCGCGCCTTGCCCCTACCTGTATCTGTGGAGGAAACATGGCCGACTACCCGCTCAGGGCTGAAGCGATAAAATCCGAATTCAAGCGCGCTGGCATTCGCTTTGTTGTCGCCTTGCCGGACCGTGTCACGAGTCACTATCTGCTCAAGGGCTTGCTCGCGGACCCGGACTATCACGTCGTGCAGGTGTGCAAAGAAGATGAAGGCGTGTCGATTTGCAGCGGGCTCTACGCCGCAGGTCACAAGTCGGTGTTCATGATGCAATACACCGGGTTTCTGGATTCGATCAATGCGATCCGTGGCGTCGGTGTCGAGGGAAGGTTCCCCGTTTGCATGATCGTTGGCTTGCTCGGCAAAGAACCGGATGTCGCGCCGATGAAATCGAATAAGTTCGGCGTCAAGATCATCGAGCCGATCCTCGACGTCATGGGTATCGAGCATCTGCTCATTGAACGGGATGCGGATACTGAACAAATCGCGCCTGCCATCGAAAAGACGTTTAAGAACTCGTTTCCCACAGCCATTCTTATTGGAAGGGAGCCGCGCTAACCGTGATGAAACGGGATGAAATGTTGAAAGCCTTTGCGCGCCAGCGCAAAGATGAGATCGTCGTGGCCGTCTATATGGCGGCGCAGGAGATCACACATATCGCCCCCAACGATTTGAATTACACTTTCACCGGCGCGATGGGGCAGGGCTCGTCGCATGCCTTGGGCTTAGCGCTGGGCCGTCCGGACAAACGGGTGGTCGTATTCGATGGCGACGGGAGCTTGCTGATGAATCTCGGCAGTCTGGTCACGATCGCCAATCAGGCGCCGAAGAATTATGTTCACTGCTTGTGCGAAAACGGCACCTATGAGACGAACGGCTCCGTGCCGATACCACGTGCTGGTCAGATACGTTTCGCCGAGCTGGCAAAGACTGCCGGCTACCGGAACACGTACGAGATTTCCGATCTCTCCGACTGGGAGAAGAAGCTCCCCAATATACTCAAAGAGGAAGGACCGCTCTTTGTCGACCTCAAGGTCGAACCGGGTGAAGCATACCCGGAAAACTTCCCTCGGCTATACAGTATCGAGCACCGGGAAAAGTTTCGCCGCACCTTGGCGAATAGTTAGCTTTCCTTACGACTTTGCCTCGACACCACGATCGCCTAAAGTCTCGGGTCCAAAGACGCGAGACTCTAGACTCAAAATAGCCGCCACTGCCAATACTCACGCATGTCCTCTGAGGCGACGGCACAAGTTCTTGCCCTGATCACCTCGGTTCTTTACGCTTCGGCGCTCGTTTCGGCTCGCGCGGGCATGCGCTACTCCAATCCGACGACGGTCACGCTGGTTTCGATTCTCATGCAAAACCTGATTTTGTGGACCGCGGTACTTTTGACCGGCGGTTTCCCTGCGGTTCCGATGGCCGGCATCCTGCTCTTCACGCTAGTGGGGATTTTTCAACTGGGCGTTCGCCTTTTTGCCTATACCGGTGTGGCAAAGATCGGTGCTTCGCGCAGCAGCGCGCTCCAATCCGTGAGCCCGCTGATCAGCGCAACGATCGCCATCACGATTCTCGGAGAACAAACGTCGCTTTTGATCATTGTCGGGACAGTTCTTGTCGTCGTCGGAATCATCCTGATTTCTTGGAAACCGAAGCAACAACTACCTGGTTTTCACCGCTGGCATCTGTTGCTGCCCATCGGGGCAGCTTTTCTCACCGGCATAAACCATCCGATCCGGCGTTATGTACTGACCATGGCCAACGAGCCTTTGTTTTTCTCCGCGCTGATGGGTGCGGTTTCGTTCGGAGGTTTCCTCGTTTACCTCGCGGGTTCGCCGGAGTCGCACCGGTTGGTGTGGAATCGTCAAGCGATTGGGCCTTTCCTGGCGACGGGATTGTGCGAAACCTTGTCCATTTTGTTCATTATTACGGCAATCAGTTTGGGGCGGGTGGTCGTCGTCGTGCCTATCGCGACGAGTTATCCGGTGTGGTCGCTCATTCAAGCGAGAATATTTCTGCGCGACGTCGAATTGATCAATTGGAAGATCGTCACCGGCATTCTCAGCGTCGTCGCCGGCAATTTCGCGATTCATTTGGGAAGATGATCGACCACAAAGGACCTAGCGCGGCAGAGCCGCAACCGAAAGTTGGAATATCTCGCGCAAAGACGCAAAGGCGCAAAGGTAAAAAAGGATTCCGAACTTGGCGTCTTGGCGACTTGGCGCGAGTAAATCCTCGTTTTCATGAGCTACCGCCGTTCGGAGAATTTGCGCAAACCGCGCAAACTTTCAAGTATAGCAATGCAATGCAATACAAAGTGGAGAAAGGTTATTTGTGACTAAGAATCGTTTACCCGAAATCACTTGTCACATGGTTCTGCCCAGCATAGTATTCCTCATTGGAGGTAAGCCGTGAAACTCTATGACATCTCTCTGACCCTTTCACCGCGATCGATCCGTTGGATAACCGCGCAGCCGCTCGAGTTGATCGAGCGCAAGCGCATGAGCCGGGGCGACGCGAATAATTCTTCGTCGATTCACACGAGCGTTCACGCCGGCACCCATGTTGACGCGCCGTTTCATTTCGTTCCCAACGGGATCACCATCGAGTCTCTGTCGCTAGAGACATTTATCGGACCTGCAAGAGTCTGCGCGGTTGAACCCCGCAGGCGCATCACCGCGACGGATGTCGCCAAAGCGGAACTGCAGGGTGAAACTCGGGTGCTGTTCAAAACACGCAATTCAAATCTATTAAAAAAGGGCGTGTATGATCCGAGCTTTGCGCCTTTTTCCGTCGACGGCGCTGACGCGCTCGTCAAGCTCGGTGTCAAACTGGTTGGGCTTGATTATCTTTCCGCTGCGGCAGCCGACGAACAGGTGCCGGTTCATCTGGCGTTTCTCAATCACGGCGTAATCTTGCTCGAAGGCATTGACCTGTCCGACGTACCGGCGGGGCGCTACGAATTATTCTGCCCGCCGGTGAAACTCGCCGGCTCTGACGGAGCGCCGTGCAGGGCAGTGCTGCGCGAGCTCTCGTGAGTGATTCACCGGAGTCCTTGATCACGAAGACCACGAAGCTTCCCCCTCCTTCATCCTCTCCCGCATGCGGGGAAAGAAAGAGGTGGGGGTGAGGTCGCGATGAATTCCAATTTCCAACCCTCCATCATCGTTCACGGCGGCGCGGGACCCATTAGAGACGACAGCCTTCCTGTCCGGCTCGAAGGCTGCAAAGCCGCGGCGCTTGCCGGCTGGAAGATTCTCGAAAATGGTGGTTCGGCGACCGACGCTGCGGAGGCTGCGGTTGTCGTGCTCGAAGATAATCCGATTTTCAATGCGGGAACTGGATCGACATTGAATAGTCTTGGCACAGTCGAAATGGACGCAGCGATCATGGAAGGACATTCACTTCGCGCGGGATCCGTGGCGGCGGTCTCACGAATCAAGAATCCAATCAAACTGGCGCGCCGGATCATGGACGACGGACGGCATCTCATGCTCGCCAGTGAAGGTGCGCTGATGTTCGCACGCGAAATTGCCTTTCCCGAATGCCCGCCTGAAACGCTGATCGTCGATCGTGAAAAAAAACGCTGGGAAAGCAAGCACGGCACGGTTGGTTGCGTCGCTTTGGATTCAAACGGCCATCTCGCCGTGGCAACTTCGACCGGCGGCATTTTCGACAAGCTGCCCGGTCGAGTCGGCGACTCGCCTCTCATCGGCTGCGGCACCTACGCCAACGACTACGGTGCTGCCTCCTGCACTGGACAGGGGGAGGCGATCATCCGCACGGTACTGGCAAAATCGGCTGTTGATCTGTTGAAAGCCGGCGTCGATCCGCAATCAGCCGCCGACCAAGCTGTTACCCTGCTGGCGGAGAAAACCGGCAGCACCGGCGGACTCATTCTTATCGATCGGCACGGCAAGATCGGCTACGCGCGCAACACGACGCATATGCCGATGTGCTGGATTACGAATTCTGGTCAACCTACAACGGACAGTTAGGTCCGTCTAGTCGCGATCCGTCTTGTTTGATCCGCGAGGCAAAAGAGAGTAGTTACCAATCGAGTAGCAGCTCTTTGGGAAGCTTCGTCGCCGCGCCAATTCTGCACGCAAACCATTGTGGAAACGGTAGAGCCTAGTATCGTCTGCATCGTTGGCATGCACCGTAGCGGCACCTCGATGATCGCGCGGCTGTTGCATCAGTGTGGGTTGGACTTGGGTCCTTCTGAACGACTCTTGAAAGCCGATGCAACGAATCCGTTAGGACACTTCGAGCATCGGGGTTTTCTTGACATCAATCGGCAGCTGCTCAAACATTTCGAAGCAACTTGGCATGAACCGCCCGAACTACAACCAGGCTGGCACCTGGATCCCGGGCTCAAACGGTTGCTGTCGGAGGCCAAGGCGCTGGCGGCGACGTTCGATGGTTGCTCGCCATGGGGTTGGAAAGAACCCCGAGCATCGCTTTTTCTTCCTTTTTGGAAGGAAGCTATCCCGAACATGCGTTTCGTGATTTGCATCCGGAATCCCCTGGAGGTCGCGCGCTCGCTGGAAACGCGAAATAATATTCCGATTCGTAAAGGGACGGCTCTTTGGTACCGCTACGTGCGAGCTTCACTTGAGGACACAGAGGGGAGCCCAAGAATTTTTTCGTTTTTTGACGATTTCTTTCACAATGGTTCCGGTGAAATCGAGCGCTTGCTTAGATTTTGTGGGTTGCCAGTGCCCGGCAACAATTTAGATTGCAACAGCGCTGTCGCCTCCGAGCTGCGGCATCATACCAGTGCGATTCAGAGTCTTTTGGTAGAACCTTGCGTAACTTCGGAATGCAAACACTTTTATCTCGGCCTCCGGGCCGTCTTGTTACCTCACTTTTCCCGTGTTGAAGGCGACGGCGATCGGCTGGAACCGGATTCTGCAACCGTGAGTGCGTTCGTGAAGTTGTTCAAGGACTTCGAGAGCTCACGCGCAGCATCGACTCCGACAGTAGAATCGCCGGAGGCCCAGTCTCGCTTGGGTGATCAGCATTCGACAAATAGACTAAAAAAGCTTTTCGAGTCGTTAAAGCGTTTCTGAAGCGAAAATCGACGGGGGCGGACGGTTGCGGGTCAACTCGGATATCCACCGGGTAAGAGTTTGCGCGCCGTCCATACTAAGTCTCGCGTTGGCAATGTCCGGAGGAAAATCATGGTTATCGATTTCGAGCACCACTACATACCGGCGGAGTTGGGACGACGTTTTGGCTTGGACCCGACGAAGAAAGAGGCGGTGAAAACGCGGGATGCGACGGTGCATGCGCAGCTCTTCGATCTCGAGGCGCAGATCCGCGACATGGATCGCGTCGGCATCGATGTGGCAGTGCAGAGTTGCATCCTCGGCTGGGATACGACCCTGGAGAATTGCCGGTTAATCAATGATTGCAGCGGAAGAGCGCAAAAGGATTTTCCCGGACGGTTCGTCGGACTGGCACATATACCGCCGCTAGGCGGCGCGGCGGCGTTGCAGGAATTAGAACGCGCAATCCGCGAGCTTGGCTTGGTCGGCGTTACGATACCCTCGCAAGTCAACGCGCTGTCGCTCGATGCCAAAGAGTTCGCGCCGTTTTATGATTTGGTGAATAAACTTGGCGTGCCGATCTTCGTTCATCCTGCTCTGGCGCCAAAGGGATACAGTCTGCTTCAAGATTACCAGTTGCCGGTGATTCTCACGCGCGAGTTCGATCTCGGGGTTGCCGTGACGCGGCTTATCGCCGGCGGCGTCGTTGAGCGTTACGCTGAACTTGATTTTGTTTTTGCCCATTTCGGCGGCGGTCTCGCCGGTTACAAAGAACGCATCGCGCGCTCGTCATATCGATTCAAATTGCCACGGTCGTTCGAAGAATATTTCGACCGGCTCTACTTCGACATGGCGGGCTTCGAGGGGAGTCCCATCGCCCTGCGCTGCGCGCTCGAAGGGATTCGTCCGCAACGCATGGTTTTCGCCACCGACTATCCGCAAAATTTTAATAATAGCGATCCAAAGCACGGAAAGAGTGTCGACGGGGTGCGGGAGTATATTGATGAGGTTCGTGGTCTGTCGCTAGACACGAAAATCAAAGATAACATGCTCGGCGGAACAGCGGCGAAATTACTGAAGATCATGTGACAGACGCAGGTGAACTAAATTATCCATAGAGGAGACCAGCAATGTTGCGAATCAAAGGCATCACCAAGGATGAAGCATCCGAAGAAACGAAAAAACTTTTCGAGGAACAGGAGAAACAGTACGGCTCGATTCTAAACACTGCAAAGGTATACGGCCTTAGGCCGACGATTCAAAAGGGGGTTCAAGCGCTACAAGCGGGAATCCTGGCGTCGGGGTTGATCAGCGGTGATCTACGCCATTTGCTGTGCATGAAGGCCGCCAGCATCAACGGTTGCCCGTATTGAATTGACATCAATGCATCCAGTGGGATGCGCAATGGCGCGTCGGCGGAGAAAGTAGAAGCGGCACTGGGTAATTATAAAAAGAGCCCGGTGTTTTCGCCGCGCGAAAAATTAGCCCTGGAGCTATGCGAGCGGATGACCTATTCCGGCAAACGGGTGACCGATCGGTTTTTCAACCGACTCAAACGGCATTTTTCGGAAGAAGAGTTGGTCGAGCTGGCGGCGATCATCGCGCTGGAGAATTTCCGCAGCAAATTTAATCCGGTCTTTGCGGTTGAAGCGCAAGGATTTTGCCCGCTGCCCGCAGTCAAGGAAGTCGCCGCTGCAGCGGCGAGCCGGTTTCATGAGTAGCAAGCCCGAAAGAGACTAAATGCCGGGTGGCAATATGATTTCGACCAGGATCTTTCTGCACGTACTCGTTGGGTTGATGCTTGCAGCTCACATGACCTACGCCGCGTCAGCGCCGACCAAAGTGACGATCCACGTGCCCTCGAAGAGCTTGTCGATCATGCCATATTACTTCGGCAAAGATAAAGGTTTCTTCGCCGCCGAGCAGATTGAACCACAATTGGTCATGATGTCGCCGCCAATCGCGATCGCCGCGCTGGTCGCGGGCGAACTTGATTTCTCTTCCACCACTGGCGCGGCCACGTCGGCGATCATGCGCGGGCTGCCGCTCAGGCGCGTATTTTATGTCCAGCAGGACCCCGTCCATGTTTTGCTTGCGCAGCCGGAGATCAAATCAGTTGAAGCATTGATCGGCAAGACCGTCGGCGTTACGGCATTGACCGACGCGGTAGGCATGTCGACGAGCGTGATTCTGCGCGCCCATGGCATTGAGGCCGGTAAGGTCACGCTGTTGGCAATGCAGGTAACCGACAACGCGATCAAAGCGCTCACCACAAAAAGAGTCGCCGCGACGTTGCTTGCACCACCGTACGTTGAGGAGTTAGAGGCGAAAGGCTATGTAAAGCTTGCTGAAGCCAGGACCTACGCGCCGCTGAGCTTTATCGGATTGGTGACCTCGATCGAAACCATGAAGAAGAGTCCGCAGAAGGCTTACGGCATGATCGCCGCTTTGCACCGAACCATGAACTACATCCTAAATCCAGCGAATCGCAACGAAGTTGTTCAGTACGTTTCGAGCTATCACAGGATCGATCTCCCGCTGGCCGAGAAGGCCTTCGCCGCGCAGATGCTCGGCTACAGCAAAGACGGCACGAAACCGCGCGCAGCGGTCGAGAGAGAGATCGAGATTTACCGCGAGGCGCTGAAAATCGCGAAGACTTTTACACCGGACGACTTGGAAGATCTGAGCTTGCTCAGGAAGGTGCAGGGAAGGTGAAATTGACCGGCAATCGCCGTTTATCGGCGATAGTTTTCACTTCCCCAGATCTCTTTTAAAAAACCGCTCTTTTCTAGATTACTCACGAAGCTGTTGTCGTAAATTTCTTCCGGTTTTCTTCTGACGGGAGTGCCGCTTTCACGGGCGAGCTCGACGGCTTCGGCGACCGCTTTGCCGGGGACAACCATGGTGCGGTCGAGGATTTCTCGGGCGTAGACATTGTAGGCGGATTGCAAGGCTTCTTGATCGTTGGTGCGCATCGCTTTGGCGACTGACGCTTTGGCTTTGTCGGGATTTTTCTCGACGAAGTAGACGATCTCGGCCAGAGCCGCAACGGCCCGCTGGACGATCTCGGGGCGCTCGCGCAGCATCTTGTAGCTGGTATGAAGCGAGCTGTAGATAAACGGCAGATTGAGATCGATCAAGCGATAGAGCACGTTGAAGCCTTCGTTTTTCGCCCGCACATCGAGCGGCGGCGTGATGATGACCCCATGGACGATACCGGCCGCCATAGCTTGGTAACGCTCCCCCTGGCTACCGCCGATGGGCCGAATTGTGACCGACTCAGGAGACAGACCGAGTTTTTTCACGACTGCGCGCGAAAGCCGGTCGCTCAAGTCTCCGGCCCGCGCGATACCCAAAGTCTTTCCTTTGAGGTCTTCCGGCCGCCTGATTTCTTTCCGCGCCACCAACACATAAGGCAGCTTGACTAGGGGAGAGGCGACGATTTTTGCATCGATGCCCGCTGCCATTCCGGGGATAATTGCATCCGAAGCACAGTAGGTGAACTGGACTTCGTCGCCGGCAAGAGCCGAGAGATTGGGCCCGCTGCCGCGGATAAAAACATTCTCGAATTTCATCCCGTACTTATCGAATAGACCATTATCGAGCGCGGTATAAAGATGGATGAAACCACCCGATACGGCGCAGGTCGAAATTCTAAAACTCAGAATCTTCTCACCCGGTTTGGGCAGGTAGGGATTGGCGAATGAAACTGAGGCAATCATGGACAGAACAAATGCGATGATTGCTGGCTTCATGGGCGGGACTCTATGTCAAAGGCGGCGGCCTTGTAAATAGGATGTCATCCGCAGAATTTTCGAAGAGCAACGGAAGAGAGGTTTATCGGCGGTAATTTTCGCTACCCCAAAGCTCTTTGAGAAAACCGCTTTTCTCCAGGTTATTTACGAAACTGTTGTCGTAAAGTTCTTCCGGTTTTCTTCTGATCAGAGTTCCCGTTTCGCGGGCGATATCTATGGCTTCGCTAACGGATTTACTCGGCACGACCATGGTGCGGTCGACGATTTCTTTAGCGTACACGTTATAGGACGATTGGAGCGCCTCCTCGTCTTTCACGCGCATCGCTTTGGCAATGGCCGCTTTGGCTTTGTCGGGATTCTTCTCGACGAAGTACACGGTCTCGGCGAGCGCGGCGACCATGCGCTGCACGGTTTCGGGGCGCTCGCGCAGCATTTTGTAGTTGGTGAGCAAGGAGCTGTAGATGAACGGAATTTCGAGATCGACCAGCCGGTAGATAACATTAAAGCCGTCGTGTTTGGCGCGGACATCCAACGGCGGCGTCACGAGGATCGCTTGAACGACGTTAGCGACCATGGCTTGATAGCGCTCCGATTGGCTGCCGCCGATGGGATGTATGGTAACTTCATCGGTCGTTAGACCGAATTTTCTCACGACCTGCCGTGACAGGCGCGCGCTCAAGTCACCCGGCCGGGTCACGCCAATGGATTTTCCTTTGAGGTCTTCGGGTCGGCGAACCTCTCTCCGCGCGACCATGACGTAAGGGAGCTTGACGAGAGGAGAAGCGACGATCTTGGCTTCGACGCCGGCCGCGAGGCCGGGAAGGCTGCCATCAGCCGCGCCATAGGTAAACTGGAGTTGGTCGCCTGCCAGCGCGGCGAGTGCCGGTGATTGGCCGCGGATATAGATATGTTCGCATTTAAGGCCGTATTTTTCGAAAATTCCATAATCGAGTCCGGCGTAAAAATGCACAAAGCCGCCTGTTACCGCAGATGTTGCTACTCGAAGCGTCGTCGCCCGCTCGCCGGCTCTCGGTAGGAAAGGATTGGCGAAGGCACTGGCGTTGAAGAGAAAAAGTAGGAACGCAACGATTGCCAATCTCTTCATTTCGGCCGGACTCTATTCCAAATGGCGCCACTGTGTAAATAGCAAATCCGCGCGCCGATTCTGCTTGACGCTCAACTGCACGCTGACCTATTTTTAGCCGGACGCGAGGTACAGTCATGAGTTCGATGCGATTCCACGTGCGTTGTTTGATAACGCTGGCTATTTTTTTAATTATTCTCTGCATTGACGACGGCATCAACGCGCAAACGCAAAAAATCCGCATCTCATTGTCGAGCCGCAGCAACACCAACACATCGTATTACGTCGCTCAAGCCAGAGGCTTCTTCAAAGACGAAGGATTGGAGGTCGAGTTCATCCAGATCAATCCAAGGCTCGGCGCGATGGCTGTATTGAACGGCGACGTGATGTTCACGACATCATTCGTCAGCACGTTTCGCGGCGTCGTTCAGGGGCTGCCGATGAAGACGGTTTTTATTCTGCTCAAAAAAGGCATTTACTATTTGATGGTTCGCCCCGAAATCATCAAAGACATCCAGGATTTGAAGGGCAAGAAACTTGGCGTTACCGCGGTCAACGGCGGAGACCATATTATTGGCAGGGAGCTGCTTCGCATGAAGGGTTTGGATCCAAATCTTGTACAAGCGATCGCCGTGGGCGAGCCGTCGTTGAGAGCTCAGGCGGTTCTTTCCAACGTGGTGCAGGCGGTATCGGTGTCGCCGCCGCATGATCTTTTGCTGCAGCAAATGGGTCTCAAGGCCATCTCCGGGCCGCCGGAGATCGGCGTGCCGTCGTCAGGATTGTTCGCGTCGGACCGTTTGATCAAGGAAAACCCGCAAGTCTTGCGGCGCACGATACGGGCACTGTTAAAGGCCAACCGGTTCATCGAAGACAATCGCGAAGAAACGGTTCGTATCATGGTCCGCGCGGTGCCGCAGACGCCGGAGGGCGCCGCACGATCTTACGACGTCGAGCTCAAAGCTCTCGCCAAGGACGGTCAGATGACCGATGTTGAGATCGAGTTTCAGATGGATCGTTTGGCCGAAAAAAAACGTCCAATCGACGAGATCCGCGATTTCTCGTTCGCGCGTCAGGCGTTGAAGGAGCTGGAGGCGGGGAAGTGAGGAGAAGGGACAATCGAGAATTGAAAATTGACGTTCGAGGATGGAGGATCGAAGATGGAGGATGGCGGCCATGAGATTGATTCAAGTGTCATCATTAGTGTCACTTAGCCTCATCTTGAGCGTTACCGTAAGGCCGAGCGGCGTCGACGGGCAAACGCAGAAAGTCCGCATCTCGATCTCCAGCCGGAGCAACACGAGCGTTCCCTATTACGTGGCGGTAAGTAGGGGCTTCTTTCGCGAAGAAGGCATGGACGTGGAAATCATCCAAGCCAACCCGCGGCTCGGCGTGATGGCGCTGGTAAATGGCGATGTTGCTTTCACTGGCACGTTCGTCAGCACGGTGCGCGGGATTCTTTCCGGCTTTCCGCTGAAGATCATTCTGGTGTCGTTAAAGAAAGGCGTTTATTACTTGATTGCGCATCCCAGCATTCAAGACATCCAAGATTTGAAGGGCAAAAAACTAGGCGTATCGAGCATCCGCGGTTCGGATCATTTGGTTGCTGAAGAGTTGCTCAAGTCCAAGGGCTTCAACCCGGCGCAACTTCAGCCGGTGGTACTCGGCGATACTTCGGTGCGCTTGCAATCGGTGATCACCGGCGCGGTGGAAGTGACGACGCTGTCGCCGCCGCATGATCTGATGGCGCAGAGATCCGGCGCGAAAGTGCTCGCCGGCCCGCCGGAGATCGGCATGCCAGCTTCGGGGATGATTACTTCGGATCGCGTAATCAAGGAGAATCCGCAATTCGTGAAACGCGGCGTACGCGCGATGCTCAGAGCGAACCGCATGATCGAGGAGAATCGCCAGGAGACGATTCGAATTCTCTTACATTGGGTCAAGCAGACGCCGGAGATCGCCGCGCGCTCCTACGATGCCGAGCTCAAGACCATTCAGCGCGACGGCATCATGAGCGACGCGGACATGGAGAATTTTTTAGACCGGTTGTCGGACAAGAAGCGGCCGCTGGATGAAGTGCGGGATTTTTCTTTTGCGCGCCAAGCGTGGAAGGAGCTGGAGCAGGGCAAGTAAGGGCGGTCATGCGGTCGCGCAGAGTGGCGTTATCGGGCTAGCGGAATTCACAAAACACGCAGCGACATCACCCCGAAGGTTTTCTTTCCGTTGTTGTTCCTGATGCTGCGGTTCGTTCTCGGCGCCGCCGCCAACCGCGCATTCCAAGTGCGAGCAACATGAGTCCTGTCATCAGCCATCCGCTGGCGATTTTCAACTCCGGGTTTGTGAGAACGTTTTCGTGAGTCAAAACATCGAACCAAGCAAAGCCCGCGGCGGTTAGAAACATGGCTGCCAGTAACAGCGCAGCGATTCGGACGAAAGGTTTCATCGCTTGGATTTCAGTGACGGGTTTCTGGATTACGGTTTCGGATCAGAAACCGGAATCGAATGCCTATGGCTTCTGGGATTGAGCCCCGGAGATGATACACACGCGATCTGCTACTCTGACAGTTTCTTCACTCGATCAACGACGTCCTTGGGTTGGTTGATCGCGTCGCGCATGTCTCTTTCGACATCCGCTCCGGCGAGTAGTTCGATCTCCATGCGGGCTTTTTTGGCTTCCGCGAGGAGATCCGGCTCTTTGAAGGCCTTCACGCAGGCTTCACGTAGCAGCTGCACTCGGTCGGCGGGCACTCCCGGTGTGGTCACCAACGGGCGGCCGACGGTGGCGGAAAGCAGTAAGAGTTTGGCGACACTTCGGCCGAGCGCGGGAGTTTTTCTTTTATCCATGAGATCGTTAAGCGTCGGCGCGTCAGCGATGCGCGGGTCCTTTTTGTTGCCGGTTTGCAGAATATGCCGGTCGAAACCGTTCTTGTGCCAGGTATGATACGGTTCGCGGGCGAAATGCGTCGTGATGCCCGTGCCGCGGCAATGAAGTTCGCCTTTTTCGATTGCAAGATCAATCTCGACGCCGCCGGGATAGCCTCTCACATTGGTGAACTTGGCGCCGAGGGTCTCCTCCATGATGTTGATCATAATGGTGGTGAGATCGGACGTGCCCGTCGCACCACATTTGGGCAGTTCCTTAGTATTGAGGATGTCGTCCACGGTTTTCCACGGCGCATCAGCACGCATATAGAGCAGCAAGTCTCGTTGATCGACGCTGCCGATAAATGGCATTTTGCGGACGTCAAATTGAGCTTCTTTGACGCCTAGTAATTGGTCTAAATAGATACCACTGCCGATCATTCCGAGTGCAAGCCCGTCCGGTTTGGCGACACTGGAAATGTAATTCGTCGCGATGATCGAACCCGCACCGGGCATGTTTTGCACGATGATATTCGGATTGCCAGGAATATGCTTGCCCATATAACGCGCGAGTAGACGCGCGTACTGATCGTAAAGGCCGCCGGAAGTGAAGCCGACGATGATGCGAATAGTTTTGTCCTTGTAGAAAGGCGTTGATTGCGCCGGCGCCTTAGGGGCGTAGATCCAAAAAACTGAAAGAACCGCCGCCACCGTTGTGACTAAATATCTTTTGTAGGTTGATTTGAATTGCGCCTTCATGAAGCCTCCATAATTTGGCGAACTCCCGCTTATACGGCAAATTACCAATTCCTTGCAATCTCCGGCTTGACAGACTCTCGGTCACGGCTTTAGTTCATGGCATGATGACCACGCCCGACATAGTCGTCATCCCCGAAGGCTCGTTTTTTATGGGAAGTGAGAGTGGTCCGGAGAACGAGCAGCCGTGCCATCGCGTTTGGCTCGATCGCTTCGGCATCGGCAGATTTCCCATCGCCAACAAAGATTACAAGTTTTTTCTCGAAGCCACTCGACGATCGGTGCCGCCGTTTTGGCGCGATCCCGTCTTTTCAGACCCGGATCAACCGGTGGTCGGAGTCACCTGGGATGACGCGACCGCGTATTGTCGTTGGTTGAGCGATCGGACCGGCGAAGAATTTCGCCTGCCGACGGAGGCCGAGTGGGAGCGCGCGGCGCGCGGCGGACGCGAAGGCGTGCAGTATCCTTGGGGCGACGAGCCGCCAACGGAAAAATCGTTCATCGGCTGCGATCCTGAAAGCGGCGGCCCTGCGCGGGTCGGCGTCAACGAGCCGAACGGCTTTGGTTTGTACGATATGAGCGAAGGTGTCCACGAGTGGTGCAGTGACTACTACGATTACGACTATTACCGCTATTCCCCGGCGCGCAATCCGCCCGGGCCGGCTTCCGGGCAGCGCCGCGCGTCGCGCGGAGGATCGTGGCGCCATCGGATCAAATTCAGCCGCTGCGCCGCGCGCAGCTCGCTGCCGCCGTCATTCAAATACGCCGATTACGGTTTTCGTGTGGCGCTAACGCTTCGTTGAGACCGTTTAAAGGGTTCAAAGCCATTCAAATCGTTCACAAGGCAAGAGCTAAGATTCCACTTGTTTTGGCGGTGCTTTTTCATTTGACCGAAAGGTGACGGCGAGCTAAAAAAGCACCAGTTGCGGCGCGGTCGATCTCGGCGCCGCCGGCGATTCGCGCGAGGGAAGGACTATTGTCATGAAGCATTGGAATTTTGCCGAGGGGATTTTGATTGGCGCAATGGTTTCGCTGTTCAATGTCAATTCCGCGAGCGCCATCGACAATCTTCGGGTCGCTTGTCCTTCGATGAGTAGTACTTCGGTATTTTCCCTGGTCATCGCGCAGAAGGAAGGTTACTTCAAAGAAGAGGGCCTCAACGTGGAGCTGCTCAGCATTCGCGGCGAGATTGCCATCCGGACGACGCTGGCGGGGGACGTTGATTTTTTTACCAACGCGGGCAGCGCGCTGGCGGCGGCGGTCAGAGGCGTTGCCGTCAGGCTTGTTACGGTTTTTCAGGATAAGCCCAGTTGGGATTTGATCGCGCAGCCCGAGATCAAGACGGTTGCCCAGTTGCGGGGCAAGAATATTGCGGTCATGTCTCCCGAAGGGTCGCTCGCCGTGGTCGCGCGCGAAATGTTGCGTAAAAACGGCTTGGACCCGAGTAAGGACATCAACCTGGTGACGATGGGAGGCGACGAGGTGCGCTTTCCTGCGCTGCAGACAAAGTCCATACAAGCGACGCTGTTCAGCACGGCCATGAGTATCAAGGCGCAAAAGGATGGCTTTAGCAAGCTCGGCAACGCGAGCGAGTATGCCAATTTGATCGAAGGCGGATTGGCGTCTTCGCAAGAAAAGATCAAGCAAAACCCGGAAAAAATTCTTCGCTTCGTCCGGGGCGCTCTAAAAGGACTGAATTACTACGTTGCCAAACGGGAGCCGGCGATCAAATACATGATGGATACCTTGCGCATGAAGGACCGGGAGTTGGTCGGTTCGATCTACGACATCCTGACGCCGCTGGCGCTTCGGGAGGGATTTAGCGACGACAAGTTGCTGCAGTCGATGATCGACGACATGAAAAAGACGACCAAAGTGCAGCGCGAGATCAAAGTCGCCGATATTTTCGACCTGACCTTCGTGAAGAAAGCCAACGAAGAGCTCAAGTCAAGCGGCTGGAAACCGTAAGAATTCTCTTCGGCAGGGGAGCGGCATTTCGGTTGAAAGCGCCGGCGTTGCCTGGCACCGAGCTACTTCGCCGCCGGCATAAAAGCAGGATCGACGAAAGTTTCCCACGGTTTTCGCTCTGGAATCATATTGTCCGAGGCAAGCAAGCGGATCATCTCCGCCAGGCCAGGGCCGTCGACAGCGGCTTCGTTGCGAAAGGCCTTGTTCTCCGGAACCATGAATTTATACGTGCGCGCTGCAGTTGATTCATCGATCTTTAAGCGCTGCGCCACGATTTCGGTCACCGCCTTCTCGTTGGCTGAATCGTTTATCCAGTGCATCGCTTGTCCCATTGCCCTCACGAATCGCGTGAACAGCGGCCGATTTTGCGACAGCGATTTATTTGACGCGAAGTAGGAAGTGTATTGCAAATTCTTGATCTCGTCGGAATAGTTGAGCAGAACCTTTCTGCCGGCATCGATGGAGCGAAAATTGAAAGGCGGCGCTTCAGCCAGGGAAGCGGCAACTTGGCCCGAACCCACGGCTTGAAATCTTTCAGGACTTCCGCCGACAAAGAGCAGAGTATAAGCCGTCGGCGGGACACCTTGGCGCTGCATGACGTCTTTAAAAATCGTCGTCGTAATGCTGGCCAAGCTGGCACCGGCGATCTTCTGCCCTTTGAGGTCGGCGAGCGATTTGAATTGCGGCTGGCTAATCACTTGATAGGGATAACCGTAGGTCGATCCGCCGATGATTTTCACCTCGGCGCCGCGTGCCGCCGGGATTACGCCGAAATGAGTTCCCGATCTCGCTAAGTCAACCGTCCCGGCGATCAGCGCTTTGATGACCAGATCGGGCTGCATGTAGGTGACATCCAGATCAATATTCTCCCGCGCGAAGAATCCCTTGTCTCGTGCGACCATTTGATCGATCTCCAACGCCGTGGGGTTGGTCGAGCTCATCGTGATCTTGTCAGCGGCGCCGGCGCGCGGCGATAGGCCCAAGAAGGCGAATAGGACAAATAATGCGCGTGTCGAAATGGATCGTGTCACTGGACTGCCTCCGTAACGCCTTCGGGATCTAAAATGATTTCTTACTGTTACCTAGTTCACTTCTCTTCAAACTCTTTGAGCGCGTCGAAGCGCGGCTCGAGTCCCAGGCCGGGCGTTTCCGGCAGCGTCACCCAGCCATTCACCGGCGCGGGCGGTTCTTGGTAAATCTGATCGCCGACGCCCCACATCTCGAAATGGAACTCGACGCGCCAACCGTTGGCCATCGCGGCGTGCAGGTGCATGTTATGGTGCGGCCAGCCGCCGCCGTTGGCGATCGGCAGATTAAACGCTTGCGCCAGCGCGGCCACTTTCACCGCTTCGGTGTAGCCTCCGACCGAGCAAACATTGGGTTGGGCGATATCGACCGCGTGGTTGGCGATCAGCTCGCGGTGGCGAAAGCGGTGGCCTTCGTTTTGTCCGGCAGCGATCGGGATACAAGTGTGTCGGCGCAAGTCGGCGAGCAGCGCTGCGTCGTTTTGATACACCGGCTCTTCGAACCACGTGATGCGATAGGGTTCGACGAGCTTGCACAGCTCCAGCGCGCGATTGAACGAGAAAAGATAGTTGGCATCGATCATCAGCTCGACATCGTCGCCCACGCCTTCACGCACCGCGCGGACGCGCTCCGCGTCAACATTTGGATCCTCAGGATCCACAGCGACAACCATCTTGAGCCGTTTTTCGCCTTGCGCAACCAATTGCTTGGCAACTTCGACCAGTTGCTCTTTAGTGTATTGTTTGAGGCCGAAGGTGACATAGGCTTGCACCGGGTTCTGCGCGCCGCCGAGCAATCGCCAGACCGGTTCCTGATAGTGTTTTCCTTTGATATCCCAAAGCGCGATGTCGATGGCGCTCACTGCCGAGCTCCACATTCCTGTCTGGGCGCGCGGGTTGAACTGCTTGTAGAGCTGGTGCCAAACGCGCTCGGTTTCGAGCGGGTTTTTGTCGCGCAGGAACGGCGCTACTTCGCGATTGATGAATTCCCGCAAGCCGTAGCGTTGCGAGCCGCGAGTAAGGCCATAGCCGGTTATGCCCGCATCAGTTTCTACGGCGGCGAAGAGCACATTCGTGACGATCTTTTCTTTGAGCAGCGGCGCAGTGACCGGAACGCGGTGCAGTGTCGCCTTAACGTCGGTGATCTTCAGAAGACTTTACCTCCCCTTGCTGGCGATGACAGTTAGCCTAGATCGAAGGAGCAAGTCAAACCGCACTCGCCATTCTATGTGGCAATTATCCCTTGATCTCAGTGCGCGACCGTTTTATGGGAGCAGTATTGGCGGTGATTTAAAAAGGAGAATATCATGTGGCAAACCGTTCTCATCTCGCTGTTCTGTGTTCTCCTCTGCATTGACAGGGCGCCAGCCCAGTCGGTGCGCGGCGCGTTTCCTTCGCCGAGCATACAAATTCTCCCGATGATGGTCGCCTCGGAGAGAGGATTTTACAAGCGAGAAGGCTTGGACCTGGAGTTGGTCTTTGTCCGAGGCGCGTCAACGGCGGTGCAAGCGCTACTCGCCAATCAGATTCATTTCATTTTTTCCGTCGGGCCGCAGATGCCCGCAGTTTGGGAAGGCAACGACATCATGTTGTTGGCACAGCAAGTCGGACGTCCGACTTTTTCTCTCGTGGTAACGCCGGATATCCAGAAGATCGCGGATCTCAAAGGAAAGAAAATCGGCGTGACCTTTGGCGGTTCGACGGCAGCCGGTACGAAGGCATTATTGGATCTCAACAAGCTCAATCCGGATAAAGATGTCGAATACATCAATTTCCCGGGCAACGAGCCCAAGATCGCCGCGATGAAACAAGGAATCATCTCCGCGGCGTTGTTGGCACCGCCGGCAGATTATCTGGCGATGAGGTCGGGGATGAAGCGGCTGGTGAGCCTGGCAGATGTTTTCAAGGATACGGCTTTTACCGGACTCGCCGCGACCAGCAAGACCATAAAAGAAAATCCGCAGATGGTGAAAAGGATGGTGCGAGCGATCGTTAGATCGGTGATTTACACTCGTGATAATCCCGAAGACGCTTTACAAGTTACCATGAAGCGCCTCAAATTAGAGCGCGACGCCGCCCAAGATGCGTATCAAATGATCCGCGAGGCTCTGGTACCAGTCCCCACGGAAAAAGGGGTGGAGCTGATGGCGCAGTGGCAAGCGATCGCCTTGAACGCCAAACCAAAGCGCAAGCCCAGCGAGTACATGGATTTGCGCTTCGCTAACGAGGTGATGGCCGAGTTGGGACAAAAATAGTCTTTATTGCTTCGGTCGAACCTCAGGATTCAACTCTCCCTTTTTGGGAGAGGGAAGGATGAGTGTCCCGATTGACATCACTCCCGCCGGGTCCTAGCCTTGAGTCACATGGCTAGGATGAGTCGCGTCCCTGCGTTTATTCTGATTTTGCTTCTGGCCGCATGCGCCGCATATAACGTCGGGGGACAGTTTGTCGCGGGCCGACAGGCACTCCTGAGGAACGACCTTCAGACCGCGCTGGGATATTTTCTTGCCGCGGCGCAAAGCGATCCGAATTACGTTTTTCGTGCCGTCTATTTTCACGAAGGCATTTGGACATACGTCGGGCGCGCCCAGTACGCGACGAAAAGATATCCAGAGGCGCGACAGTCGCTTGAGCGTGCTCTGTCGATGGACAGGGACGACTACTTGGCGAGGCTCTATCTTGGTCTCTCGCTGGCGCGCACCGGAGATTTATCCCGCAGTATTAAAGAAATCGAGAGCGCGATGAGAGGCATTTACGATTGGCTTGAATATATCAATCGCACTCGGCCCTTCGAGGCCTACTGGGACCCATCACGCGAAATCCGCAAGGCCATCGAAAAGGATCTCGACTATATCTCGGCCAAAGATTTCAACCCCGAACAGCTGATCGCTGATGCCGAGTGGTTGGGAAAAAGGATGGAAGAGGAAATCGACTACGTGCGACGGGACGAGCGCCGGCAGTACGAGCGGGATTTCGACCGGCGGCGCGGCGTGTCGCTCGGCGTCGGAATCGGCTTCTAAAACCTATCGGCAGCTTTGCGTGACCCGTAATTCGCTCTCGAAATCCATAATCCTTAAAGCTTTCTGTGAGTTGACTGTCGCCACTATCTTATAGGGCAACCAGACGGCTTGCCCGGCATTGGATCGGAAATTCTGCTGGACCTACCTCCTTTCTCGGTGGTAAGAAGCCTTGCATTCGATCGATAAAGAGGAAATCCGATGCCCTGCTGACGTAGGGGCGATTGAGCCGTCGCATCTACCGCCAAATCGAGACAGGAGGGACTAAAGGCAATGACTTACGAAGTGCGGTTCCAAACCGTTCCGCCGGAGCGGCGCAGCGAATACGTCAAAATGTACAAGCAGGCGATCCAGGAAATCAAACTGGCCGGCTGCAAAGGCGGGCTGATTCTCTGCAGCGAGGATGATCCGACCAGCGTGTTAGTGCTGCTCGAATGGGAGAGCAAGGAGCACCATCAACGCTGGCGCGGCACGCCGCCGCACACGCGCTTTCGCAGCGCCGTCGAAGGCTGGCAGTCCAAGAGTAGCACCGGCGGTTATTATCTGGCCGACACGATTTAGACGCGCCGCCGTTGAGCCAGGGCAGACATCTTGATGACCAAAGTCAGCTTGTTCGTGGCTCCTTGGATCTCAACCTTTTCTCGACCTCGCCGATTCGAAAGTCCGAAAAAATAAGCGTGTCGTAGCAACGTCAATCTGTCAGGTTAGCAGCAACATGAAAATGTCAGGGTCACAGTTCGTGGTGTAAGGTTGATTGAATGGAAATAGGTCCATAGCGGAACCCCTCCCGCTTCTTGTTCGTTCGATATAAGCCAAATGCGTGCGTTGTTTTTGAGTCAAAGGCTGCGATTTTTTCTTTTTTGTAGAAAAACTCCACTGCGCCGTCCAAAAGCACATGCACATCGATTCTCTTATTGGCGTAGGAACGATAGGGAGAGTTCTTAGGGATCTGAAAGAGGACCCCGTCAAAGGTGACGGTGTTGTCGTTGGCCACGGTACGGTGTTGTTTGAAACACAAAGCCTGTTCGATCTGTAGGGAGGTGACTTTTCTCCAGGCGGCCTGTGCCTTAGTAGGCTTAGAGAATTTGCGGTTATGCTCGGAGAGGTAGTGATCGAGCACGGCTTGGGCGCGTTGCAAGGTCTTGGCTTTGGCCAGTCTCAGTTCACTGACCAGGCGGTCTTGGAAAGTTCCCCACAGTCTCTCGATTCTTCCCTTGGCCTGAGGCGAGCCGGCTAAGATCAGGGTGACCCCGAGTTCGTCGAGGGCTCTGCCCACCTCGGTGGAGGGACGTTTATTGATTAGCTGCTCATCGAGGGTTGGCTCTCGATCAGTCCAAAAGGCCGAGTGACGATCGGCATAGATCGACTGTGGCAGACCGTGATGTTTGAAGATATCGCAGAACAGCCGCAGGTAGCCCCAGGAACTTTCCGCCTGGGCAAAGAAAGCTCGGGGAACTTTTCCGCTGGCATCGTCGATGGCCCCGATCAGGCAAAGACGCGGCCCTCGCCCCTCGAGCCAGTCATGCGGCGAACCATCGACCTGCAGCATCATTCCCGCGGCTTGCCTTCTCTCTCGGCGGCTCCGGTGCTTTGAGGCCCGCCTTTTTCGCGGCGTTGAAATGCCCTCAGAGCGAAGAATGCGACGGACTTTCTCTCGACTGAGCTCGATCTTTTCTTGTTCCTTGAGCTTCTCGGTCAAATGATGATCGTTAAATCCGTGGTACTTCCCTCGGGCTAACTCTACGATCCGCTTGACCGTTTTGTTCTTGACCTTGCGCTGACACGGTCGGCCCCGATTGCCGTGAACCACTCCTTTGGCCCCTTGCTCCTTGACCCGAGCTTTGATCCGATAACACTGTCGCTCGCTGACGGCGAGAATCATTGCTGCTTCTCCTACCGTTAGCTCGCCTCGAAACACTCGTTGAATTGCCTCTATCCGCTTCTCGTCCTTCATCGTCAGGGTTGTCATCGCCACACCCTGACATAATTACGTTGCTATTAACCCCTGACAGATTCACGTTGCTACAACAGAATTGAAACTTTTTGTTGACAGCGCATTGCTGGCGTACTATAAGCGCGCCTTCAGTGGGCAGACACACAGCTGACTGCTTGAACCTCGACAGCAGGTAGCAACGGCAACAGCTTTGAATGGTTTTTCTATGAGCCCGTGCGGGTCATGTCCCGTACGGGCTTTTTCTTTTCTGTTTGTTAAGAAGCACGCGCCGAAACAATTCTCCTAAGTACAGTCGGCACGGAGGGGGGCACCCAAATGAAACATATCGACAGGACAATCTTTGTTTTCGGATGGTTTCTGCTGGCGGTATCGCTGATCTGTACCTGGCAAGCTAGCGCAGCACAGGTTCAAGTGAGACCGAATTCCATTAACCAGTTCAGGGACACTCGCGGCGCTGGGTCGAATGCGATTCGAATATCAT
>WNFV01004711.1_pt1 | contig 22493 bp, 26 predicted proteins | sample 5400101 | NCBI WGS metagenome assembly WNFV01 (sample SAMN13153361, study PRJNA577476) | soil metagenome | isolation source: 115 cm soil or saprolite under grassland replicate 1 | place: USA:California | collected 2016-06-15 | reverse complement strand
CAAGGTCGGCCAAGGCAAGTACGTCGTCATCACGGACGAGAACGGCGGGATCATCAACGACCCCGTGCTCATCCGCCTCGAGAAGAACCGGTTCTGGCTCAGCCTCGCGAACTCGGACACGCTCCTCTGGGCGAAAGGCGTGGCGGTGAACGCCGGGATGGACGTCGACATCATCGAGCCCGACGTCTCCCCGCTACAGGTGCAAGGGCCGAAGTCGAAGGACGTCCTCCGGGACCTCGTCGGACCGGAGGTCCTGGACCTCGGCTACTACTACTTCATGGACGCAAAGATCGGAGGGATCCCGGTCGTCATCACGCGCACCGGGTGGACGGCCGAGGTCGGGTACGAGGTCTACCTCCTCGACGGGAGCCGGGGCTCCGAGCTCTGGGACCGCATCATGGAGGCCGGGAAGAAGTACGACATGCGGCCGATCGCTCCCTCCGAGATCCGCCGGATCGAGGCGGGGATCCTGAACTACGGCTCCGACATGACCCTCGAGAACAATCCGTACGAGGTCGACCTCGGTTGGCTCGTCAACCTGGATAAGAAAGCGGACTTCGTCGGCAAGAAGGCCCTCGCGGGAATTAAGAAAGCCGGCGTCAAGCGCAAGCTCGCGGGCATCGAGATCCACGGTCCCCAGATTCATGCATGGGCGACGGAATTCTGGGACGTGGAGAAGGACGGCAAGAATGTGGGCCACCTGACCGCGCTGACCTATTCCCCGCGTCTCCAGGAGAACATCGCGTACGCGTGGGTGCCGATCCGGCTAGCGAAGCTCGGGACGACGCTCACGGTCGCCACGTCGGCAGGCGAGCGGGAGGCGACGGTCGTCAAGAAGCCGTTCGTCGACCCGAAGAAGGACATCCCGAAATCGTAGACGAGCCCCTCATTCCCCGCCCGTCACGTAGACCGTCTCGGCGGTGAGGAACTCGTTCTCGATCGCGTAGCGGACGGTGTGGGCGATCTCTTCCGGCCGAGCCATCCGTCCCAGGGGGACGCGAGATGTCCGTTCCGTCAGGTTCGGGACGCCTTGTCGGACGATTTCCGTGTCCGTGAGTCCGGGGGCGATCCCCACAACGCGGACGCCGTCGGAGGCGACCTCGAGGCCCAACGCTCGCGTCAAACCCAACAGCGCTGCTTTGGCGGAAGCGTAGTGGACGCGACCGGGACCCGGCGGTCGCAGGGCAACGAAGGAGGCTATGTTCACGATCACCCCCCGCTTTTGTTTCGTCATCCGCGGCAGAACGTGTCGGATCATGTTGAACGCGCCGAACACGTGAACTCGGAAGATTGTCTCCCAGTCCCGCGGTTCCATTTCGACCGTCCGCTTGAGGCCAAAGATCCCCGCATTGTTCACGAGGATGTCGACGCGTCCGAACCGGTTGAGCGTCGTGTCCACGATTTTCCGGCACGCCTCGAAGTCGCCCACGTCGCCCGGGGCGGCGATGACCTGTTCGTCCGTTCCCAGGGCCTTCGCGACGCGATGCAGGGTGTCACTCTCCTTGCTCGCGTTGATTGCGACCCGCCCGCCGGCCTCCGCGAGCATCGACGCGATCGCCAACCCGATTCCCCGAGAGGACCCCGTGACGATGGCGACCGAATCGCGGATCTCCAAGCGTTCACCTCATCGGGCTCGCAGGATCGGCCGGGTCAAGCACGTCGCGCCTCCCTCGGCCTTCAGCGAGATCTCGTTCCCGCGGTAGGTGCGCACGCGACACCCCGCGTCCTCGAGCAGTCGCTTCGTGATCGGATTGCCCTCGAGCATGATGCAGTCCCTCGGCGCGATGGCGAGCACATTCGCCGCCATCGTGGCGAATTCCTCCTCGGGCACCTCGACGACGTCGAACCCGCCGTCCTTGAGGGACCTCCAGAACGGGATGGGGAGGAGGCGCGGGTACACGACGGCCAAGTCGTCGTCGAGGAGGCTGATGAGGGACATGAGGTGGAGGCACGCCTGGGGACCTCGGTAGTAGGGGAGCGGAACGGCCTCGATCCGTACGCCCATTTCGCCGAGGATCCCGCGGAGTTGGCCGAGCCCCTCCGCATTCGTTCGGAACCCCTGGCCTACCGCGAGGACGTCGTGATTGAGCCAGAGCAGATCGCCGCCCTCCGCGGTCGCGGGCGCTCGAAGCCTCCCGAGGATGGGCACGCCCATCTGCTCGAGCGCTTTCGCGATCGACTCCTCTTCCCCGCGGCGGAGCTCTTTCCCCATCCGGAGGGCAATCGCGCCCTGGTCGGTCACGATCACCGGGTCGTGGACGAAGATCGCATCCGCGCGCCCGGGCTGCGGCGCATCGTGCGTCCGGACGTCGACGCCGGGGGCACGCAGCATGTCGACGAATCCGTCGTGTTCGTTCCGGGCCGCCTCCAAATCCGGCCGCGCGGCGTAGCCCCACGCGCTCGGATCCTCGACCGCAAACGAATCGTCGGGTCGGCGGACTAGGACAATCCGCAACGGGTCGGTCATACTCTGCGATCCGTAGGCCGCGGTCACGTCGTACCGGATGAGGAAAAACCGCGGGGGTCTTACGCTTTCCCCCGACGCCGCAGGGCGGCGGACGCGGGACGGAGGTCAAATAAATCCTCGGCTTTCCCTCGTGGGAAGGTTTCGGCGTGACGATCCCCGGCGGCCACACCACCCTGTACTTCGGCCCATGGTACCGCAAGTCCCCCTTCTTCGATGCTGCACGGCGAGCCGGGGCCCAGGCGTACGACCTCTACAACAAGATGTACATCCCGAGCCACTACCGCGATCCCGTCGACGAATATTGGCACCTCGTCAACCACGTGACCTTGTGGGATGTCGGGTGCGAGCGGCAATTGGAGATCGCCGGACCGGACGGCCTCGCGTTCATGGAGTCCCTCACCCCGAGGGATCTCGGTGCATGCGCCGTCGGACAGGCGAAATACGTCGTCCTCACGGACGAAGACGGCGGCATCATCAACGACCCTGTGCTCACACGCCTCGGGAGAGACACGTTCTGGCTGTCCACCGCAGACAGCGATGTCCTCCTATGGGCGAAAGGCGTCGCCCGCCATTCCGATTTTGACGTCCGGATCCGTGAGCCCGATGCGTCGCCGCTGCAGGTCCAGGGGCCCAAGTCGAAGGACGTCTTCGCGGCCCTCGTCGGCCCGAAGGCCCTCCGGCTCGAGTACTACCACTTCATCGAGGCGGCGATCGACGGGATCCCGGTCCTCGTCACGCGGACGGGATGGAGCGCGGAAGTGGGCTACGAGATCTATCTGCGCGATGCCGGGAGGGGGACCGAACTGTGGGATGCGGTCATGGCGGCCGGAGCCCCGTTCCAGATCCAACCGACCGGGCCGTCAGAATACCGCCGAATCGAGGCGGGGATCCTGAATTATCCGTCTGACATCAACCTCGAGACGAATCCGTACGAGGCGGGACTCGGATGGCTCGTGGACCCGGACAAGAAAGCGGACTTCGTCGGGAAAGAGGCGCTCGCGACGATCAAGAACGAGGGTGTGAAACGAAAACTCGTCGGCGTCGAGGTCCCGGGGGATGAAGTCATCCGCCCTTGGCTATCGGAACCGTGGCCGGTTCGGAAGGACGCTAAGGAGGTTGGCGCGCTCACTTCGCTCGTGATGTCGCCCCGCCTGAAGAAGAACATCGGCTACGCGTGGGTCCCGATCAAGCACTCGAGGATCGGGACGGAGATCGAGATTGTCACGCCCGCGGGGCCGCGGAAGGCCGTCGTCGCGAAGAAGCCGTTCATCGATCCAAGGAAGGAAGTCCCGAAGTCGTAGCAACCGCGACCGCCGCACCAGGGCCGGGTGCGACAATCGGCGCTATCGCCGCGAATCCATCATCGATCGGATGGCATGCCAAAACGCTCATCTATTCTCCGGGCTTCCCCGGCGCAAGTCAGGAGGTGGTATCATCCCCGGCCACACGCGCGACGGTGGGCAGACGACGGCGACCATGGACTATGCAGGTCCGATCCTCCCGGGATTCCGGGAGACGGCGTGGATTCAGAAGTCCCCGTATTTCCATCGCGCCGCGAAGCACGGCGTGCGGGCGTACGACCTCTACAACCACATGCTCATGCCCGGCCTCTACACGGATCCGGTCGAGGAGTACTGGCACCTCGTCAACCATGTGACTCTGTGGGACGTCGGCGTGGAACGTCAGGTGGAGATCGACGGACCCGACGGCTTTGAGTTCATGCAGCTCCTCACGCCCCGGGACATGGAGAAGTGTGCGGTCGGCGAGTGCAAGTACGTCCTCCTGACGACGCCCGACGGCGGGATCATCAACGACCCGGTCCTGTTGCGACTCGGCGAGGACCACTTCTGGCTCTCGCTGTCCGACTGGGACGTGATCTACTGGTGCAAGGGCGTGGCAGTGAATGCCGGTCTCGACGTCGTCGTGCGCGAGCCTGACGTGTCCCCCCTCCAACTCCAAGGGCCGAAGTCGAAAGACGTCATGGTCGATCTCATCGGCGATGAGATCCTGGATCTCGAGTACTACCATCTCACGGAGACGGACCTCGACGGCATCCCGCTCGTGCTCACGCGGACGGGATGGAGCGCGGAGCGCGGGTACGAGCTGTACCTCCGCGATTCGAAGTACGCCGGCGCGTTGTGGGACAAGGTCATGACCGCCGGGGCGAGACACAACGTCCGGCCGATCGCGCCCTCCGAGATCCGGCGGATCGAGGCGGGGATCCTGAACTACAGCTCGGACATCGTCCTCGACAACAATCCGTACGAGGTCGGACTGGGATGGACCGTCGACGAGGCCAAGGGGGCGGACTACCTCGGCAAGGAAGCACTCGCGCGCATCAAGCACGAGGGCGTGAGGCGCAAGCTCGTCGGGATCGAGGTCGCGGGCGAGCCGCTCGGCGCTTGGATTCCGGACTACTGGGACGTCCACGCCGACGGATCGAAGGTCGGACACGTGACCTCCCTGACGTTCTCGCCGCGCCTCGAGAAGAACATCGGGTATGCGCTCGTGAGCGTGGATGCCGCCAAGACCGGCACGAAGCTGCGGGTCTCGACGACGCGCGGCGTGCGCAACGCGATGGTCGTCAAAAAGCCGTTCATCGATCCGAAGAAGGAGATCCCGAAAGGCTGAGGCGCTCAAGATTCAAGTAGCGCGCCCACGCTCGACGCTCGGAATGGCGCTATCCCTCGAGACCCACCTCACCCTGGCCGACGGCACGAAGATGCCGGTCCTTGGGCTCGGGGTTTGGCGAGCCGCCTCCGGCAAGGAGACGCAGCGAGCGGTGGGGACGGCCTTGCAGGTCGGGTATCGACTGATCGATACGGCGAAGCTCTATGGGAACGAGCGCGACGTCGGCCAGGCGGTCCGTGCGAGCAAGATCCCGCGCGACGAGATCTTCGTCACCACGAAACTCTGGAACACCGACCACGGGCATGCGGCGGCGCTCCGAGCGTTCGAGCAAAGCCGCCGGGAGCTCGGTCTTGACACCATCGACCTCTACCTCATCCACTGGCCCGTCCCCGGGCTTCGCCGGGATTCCTGGAAGGCGTTGCTTCACCTCAAGGAGACGGGGTTGGCCCGCTCGATCGGCGTGAGTAACTACACGATCCGCCATCTCGAGGAACTCCTGTCCTCCTCGCCAATCCCGCCGTCGGTGAACCAGGTCGAATTCCACCCATTCCTCAACCAGGCCGACTTGCTCGCGTTCTGCCAAGCCCACGGGATCCAGCTCGAGGCGTACAGTCCGCTCACCGCGTTCTGCCAAGCCCACGGGATCCAGCTCGAGGCGTACAGTCCGCTCACCCGCGGACAACGACTCGATCATCCGGTCATCCAGGCCGTGGCGGGGGAGTACCATCGGACGGCCGCCCAGATCCTGATCCGGTGGGGGCTCCAGCACGGCCTCGTCGTGATCCCGAAGTCGGTCCGGCCCGAACGGATCCGCGAGAACGCGCAGGTCTTCGACTTCGATCTCTCGCGGTCCGATATGGCCCGCCTCGATGGGCTCGACGAGCGGTCCCACCTCGCATGGGACCCGGACGACCTCCCGTAGCGGTTCGACCGGGAGGCTTTACGGCTCGCGGCCGTTCTCGGGTCGTGGCGCGCCGACGGTATGAGCTCCCCGGGGACCTCAGACCCGCGTCGCTCGAGGCGCGGCGTGCCTTCTACCGGGGGACGATGGACTATCGAGCCGCGGAGCGCTGGATGGCCCGGCCGCGCGGGGATCGGGCGTACGCCCTCATCTTGGGCCGCCACTCCGGCATCTATCCGCGTCGGTTCCGGTCGCTGAAGAACGTCCCGCTCATCGCGGACGATGTGCGGGGGCCCAGGGACTTGCGGCCCTTCCTGACCAAGTACCTGCCCGAAGGCGTGTACTACGACCGGAACGTGTACGCCTCGCTGGCCGAGGCGCGCCGGGCAGACATCGACTACGCGCACGCATGGCGCAGCCGTTACTTCCTCGGGCAGGAGCTCGCCTTCGACCTCGATCCGGAGAACCTCGACTGTCCGATCCACGGCGACATCGCGGACAAGATGCGACGCGGCCAGGGCCTGTCGTTCTGCGACTGGGAGTTCGAGGAGGTGCGGCGGCAGGCGGCGGAACTCTACGACGACCTGTCGCGACGGTGGACGCGCCTCCGGGTCGTCTACTCGGGAAGAGGCTTCCACATCCACATCTTCGACGAGGCCGGTTTCCGACTGAATCGGCAGGAGCGGGGGACGATCGCGCGAGAGGTCGCCCGGCGGTATGCGATCGACGAATGGGTCACGTCGGGCGAGATGCGGCTCATCCGCCTGCCGTATTCCCTTCACGGGATGGTGTCTCGAATCGTGATTCCTGTGGATCGGTCCCGGCTGGAACGGTTCCGCTACGACGATCCTCAGGCCCGACCCCGCGGTCTGCCTCCGTGACTACCTCTTCGCTCGACGCTCTTTGCGGCCGGCGTAGTAGGCTTTCTTCTTCGCCGCCTTCTTCCCGGCCTTCTTCCGCTTCTTCGCTGCCATCGGCCCCTCATGGCTCCCGGAGGATTGAAACCTTGCGCCATCCGGTCGCAAACATTGTATCCCGCGGCGGTCATCGGCCCCCTCAATCCGATGGAATGGTGAATGCCCGGACCCTTCGATCCTCTCGAGCCGTTCGCGAAAAAGGAACTCCTAGAGGAACTCCTCGGCGAACTCGGGAAGTTCCGCTACAAGCTCTACGGCTCGATTCCGATTCGGTTCCACCGCGGCGAACCGACGAAGTACGAGTTCGATCTGAACCTGGGCGTCGTCCATTTCACGGAGCAGGATTTCCAGAAGCTCAGCGAGATTTTCCAACGGCTGAACAAGAACTGGGGAACGCGGATGACCTTCTGTATCTACCCGTCCAAGGAGAAAGCGAGGGACATGATCCTCAACGTCCGCGGGTCGCCCCGAGCGCCGTCCGAGATCGACTGAGAGCGTCGCTGAATCCGTCTGGGCCTAGGATTCGGGAACGTATGCGATGCCTTGGATCTCCACCTTCATTCCGAACAACAGGTCTGCGCGGACGGTTGCCCGGGCGGGTCGAGGCTCCCGCGGAAAGAACGTCGCGTAGACTTCGTTCATCGCGGCGAAGTCGTTGAGATCTTTCAGGTAGACCGTCGTCGAGAGGACGTGGTCCATGTCCGATCTCGCCGCCCCCACGACCCGCCGAAAGTTCTCGAGCGTCCGTCGCGTCTGGGAACGGACGTCGCCTTCCACCACCTTCCCGTCGGGCCCGAGGGGTCCTTGGCCCGCGACGAAGACGAGATCCCGCCACCGCACGCCCCAGGAGAACGGGAGCCCGACCGCGGGCAGGTCCGTCCGTACCGCCTCATGCGCCATGCGCCGAGTATCCCGCTCGGCGGGATAGGGATTCCGTACGATCCGCGGAGGGCCGGAGCCGAGGCGGCTTTAACCCGGATTCCGTTGAAGGGGATGGTGTCGTCGCCCGCGTGGCAAGCGATTCCATCCCGGGGGTTTGTTCATTGAGCTACCTCAAGACGGTGAGGCGTCGATGGTCCGAAGCGGCGGTTCAGCAGAGCGTTCGACGGATCATGCATGAGAACGTCCTATGCTCGATGTCGACGATCGGCGCACGGAACCGGCCGCACATCAACACTGCCTACTTTTGCTATTCCCCCTCGATGGAGATTTTCTTCATTTCGGACGTGGGCTCGGCGCACTGCCGGAACCTCAATACGAATCCGTCGATGGCCATGGCCGTTTTCCGCTCGACGCAGACCTGGGGCGGGTCCGACCGAGGACTGCAGCTCTTCGGGACGTGTCGTCCGGTGGCGGGTCGACTCGCTGACCGGGCCAAACGGCTTTACGGGACCCGGTTCCCTCGGTACGCGCGTCTCCTCGCAGCGAGATCCGGCGCGGCGAATCGTGCCGCCGAGCAGCTCCGATCCTACGCGTTCTACCGGTTCGTGCCGCAGACGGTCAAGATCCTCGACGAACGGGTGTTCGGCGGCGCGGTGTTCGTGGTCGTGTCGATTCCGAAGCCGTGACACCGCGCGATCCGGTCACGTCGATTGCTCGAGCCGCTTCAGGACGACCTTCGCCCGGAGCGTGATCATCTTGCTCGGCTCTCCCGGTTTCTCGAGGGAGAAGGGAGTCGGCATCCCCTTCGCGTACCACTTGGCCGCGTTGCCTTCGAGGTCGGGATGGACCGCGTCGAGGTTCCATCGGCCGTCCGCGCGCTGTTTCTCCTTGAGCAGGGTGACGGCGGTCTGCAGGCGTGGATCTGCGACGTAGCCAAGCGAGGTCATGAAGTCGAGGCCGACGAGGATGTCGTAATAGTAGTGGGTCGGGTAGTGGAACCGATACCAGGGCTCGTAGCGGGGACCTTGCTTGTGCAACTCCCTCTGAAGGTAGAACTCGGCGGCGTCTTCGACCGCCCGCTTCATGCCGTCGGTCCATTTCTGCCTCGGATACGCGGCGAAGGCGCTCATCCCTTCCCACGAATCGAGGTTCCTGCCGCTACCGAAGCAGCTCCAACCGCCGTTCTTGTCCCGGTGATCGACGAGCCATTCGAATGCGCTTCGGACCGTGGGGTGATCCGCGTACCCGAATTTCACGAGGCCTCGGGCCGTGTTCCCGACGACGCACAGATGGCTCGACTTCGAGCCGTCCATGGAGAATCCACCGTCGGCCTTCGCGAACCGCTCGATCCACAGCTCGGACGCCGTTCGGATGCGGGGGTCCGCCCTCGTGAGGCCGAGGTCCGACAGGATCAGGAGCATCCAGTTCGTGGACAGGTACTTCGGCCGGTACAGGCTCTCGTCACCGACCCAGAATCCTCCCGGTTTCTGTGCCGCAAGAATCTCTGCCGCCCAACCCTTCCGCGGGATGAGCTCCTTGGCGGCCCGCACCTCGGGATCGTCCTCCGGCCTATCCAGCAGTTGCGTGAGGGCCAAGTACCGAACGGAGGGCTGGTCCTCCTCCAACAGCCAGTCTAACGCGCGTTTCGACGCCATCGCGGGCTCCTCCCCCCTGATGCGCCTCGCTATTTCATTGTTCGCCCGCCGTCGGCGGATCGCGTCTCGGAACTCGAAGGGTCAGGCGGTCCTCGAGTACTCCCGGTGGAACGCGTTCTCCCAGAAATACGGCATCTCGGAGTACTCGTCCTCGCCGGTCAGGGCTTTCGTCGTGTTCACGTAGGACATGAAGAGTGCCTTCTTGATCGCGTATGAGGCGTTGTCGAGGTTGACCGGATACCGCGAGTCGGCCCAGGCAATCATGTAGTCGATGTAGAGGACGCGGGTCCACGGCGCGCCCATGCCGTACGTCGCGTTCCACACGGCGTCTCCGGTCCCCAGATGGTCCGCGTGATCCTCACAGGGGTCGCAGCCGTTGAAGTGTCCCGTCTGGCGGTTGCGGTCGATGTCCGGGGCGTTCACGCGCGTCGTCGAGTCGTACGGCGTGTACGCTGCAATGATTGCGTTGATCGTCGAGTAGAAGTCGGCCCAGCTCTGGTATGTAGTCGAGCCGTCGACTGCGCTCATGCTCGTGATGTTGCCATCCCGAAGCTTCTCCATCGTCTGGCCGCCCGTCGACGGGAACCCGCCTCCGTGGTTACCGCCGTCCGGGACGCGCATGAAGACGGAGACCGTGTCTCCGTACGTCCAGGTCCAGATGCTGTGGCAGACCTGCTGTCCCGCCGTGTAACAGAAGTTCACGGATCCGGAGCCTTCCGGCGCGCCGGCGCCGACGATATAGCGGACGCTCGCCTCGGCACCCTGTTCGCGGGCGCCCCAGCGGGAGATGTCCTGTCCCGCGTCGCCGGCCGTCGTGTAGACGAACAGCAGGTGGTCCCCCGCCTGGTAGTGATTGTACGAGTCCGGAGACTCCCAGAGCTGCCAATCATCCTGGTGGGCGTGGACGTAGACGTCCCACGCCTCGGGGCTCGGCGGAGGCGGCGGGGGCGCTCCCGGGATCGTGAACGCGGTCACGCTGCACTGGCAATGGTCGGGGCCGACGTGGATTTGCGCGTAGACCGTCTTGCCGAGGAAGTCGAGCGGGAGTTCGATCCCCACAACGACGTCCGTCACAATCGCCGCGAGGCCGATTCCCCGCACGACGTATTCGTCCGCTCCGGCAGCGTTAATGTCACGGTTCTCAGCGACCGTGTACGTGAGATAGCTTCCCGCCTGCGGATTGTGCTCGTCGAGGTCGCCGATCGCGTTGAGCGCGACATCGGAGCTGTGGGTGAACGCGCTCGGGTACTGCACGGTGAAAGAGACGTACGGACTGCCGGTGAGCGTGAGGGTACCGCTTCTCTCGGGGCCGAAGTCGATGTAAATATGGTGGACGTAACACGAGCCATCGACGTCCTCGCGGAGGGCGACTGACCCGTCCCAGGCCGCCGTACCGGACAGAAGGCTCGTCCATCTGAACGAGTCGTCGGATCGGGTGACCTCCCCGACTCCGGGGGTGCAGCTGTCTCCGCTCGCCTGGGCGTGAGCGAGGTTCAGTCCCACGGCCGCGAGGATGAGCACGACGCAGAAGGGCAGGGCCGTGAGGAGCGGCTTTCGTCGGGCGCCCTCGGGTCGTCCAATCGGACGCGACGCGCCCTTCGTTCGCGTTGCCTTGTCCGGGCCTAGCACATTTCGTGAGAAGGCGGGACCCGGGGTTAAGCGCCATGTACACAAACGGGGCCGCAGTCGTACACATCATACTGAGAGTCGTGCGGCATGGGCAGGACCACCCACGCATCTCGCGTCCCGAAAGAACGGGTGACGGATTTTGGCGTCCGTTGTCGCTCGGCGAGCACTCCGGCCGCCCTCGGCCCGTTTGAGGATGGCTCCTCGGAGCGGGTACCCCCTAGCGTCCTTGCCCATGACGCGGCTATCCCGGGTGCACCCTGTTCGGATTGCGACGGCGGAAGCAGGAGACCACGTGGTCGTTGACCATGCCGACGGCCTGCATATGCGCGTAGCAGATCGTGGTGCCGACGAACTTGAAACCGCGGTCCTTCAGCGCGGAACTCATCGCGTCCGACTCTCGCGTCCGAGACGGAAGCTGGCTCAGGGCCTTCCACCGGTTCATCTTCGGCTTGCCGCCAACGAACCGCCAGATGTACTCATCGAACGTTCCGAACTCTTTCTGAGTCGAGAGGAACGCCACAGCGTTCGAGATCGCCGCTTCGATCTTCAATCGGTTGCGGACAATCCCATCGTCCGCCAGGAGCGCCTTCACCTTTCTTGAGTCGTATCGGGCGACGCGACTCGGATCGAAGCGGTCGAAGGCCCTGCGGTAGTTCTCGCGTTTCTTAAGTACCGTGAGCCACGAGAGGCCCGCTTGGGCCCCTTCTAGGAGGAGAAATTCGAACAGCTTCCGGTCGTCGTGTTCGGGCGTCCCCCATTCCGTGTCGTGGTACGTGGCGAGCAGCGGATCTGCGGTCGCCCACTCGCAACGACTCGGAAATTCCTGGGATCGCGCCTCGCGCATCTCGCCGGGCATCGGGCCCGTGCGGATTAACATTCCCGGAGCGCGGGCGCGAGCCAGGCCACGACGGTGATTCGAGTTCTCGCTTCGGGCGCAGCGCCCTTCATGGGGGATCGCGATGCGCGCGAAAATTCCATTCGGGCCAAGAATTAACTACTAGGAGGCTAGTAATCCGGAACCGGGAGGGTCTCATGCAAGAGGGATCAACGCCGCGCGTTTTCCGCGCGCAATGCATGCTCGCGATTTCCGTTGCGGCTGTCTTGTTTCTCGCGACGATAGTTGGATCGGATCTCGCCTCGGCTCGCCGCGGACCGAAGGATCGGACGCCGCCGACGGCGCCGACGGATCTTCGGGTCCTCGACATCACGTCGTTCAGCGTGACGCTCGCTTGGAACCCGTCCACGGACGACTCGGGCGTCGCGTCGTACATCGTCCAGGGGTCCCACGGCGCGGGGCTCTGGGTGCCTCATCCCACCACGAGTGCGGTCTTCCTTGCCGGCCTCCAGGGAGGCTCCACCTACTCGTTCTACGTGTACGCCGTGGATGTCGTGGGGCTCAGCTCGAGCCGGAGCGACACCGTGACCGTGACGCTGCCACGGGACACCGTCCCGCCGACGGCGCCGGTGGTTTCGGTGACCGACGTCGGTCCAACCCATGTATCGCTCTCCTGGTCGTCCACGGACGACGGTCCTGTGATCTTCTTTCAGGTCTTCGAAGATGGGGTGCCTGTCACTTGGGCGGGCACGATCACCTCGATCACGATCAAGACCCTCCTCCCGGACACGACGTACACCTTCACGGTCCAAGCCCGGGACAACGGGATTAACTTCTCGCCATTTAGCGAACCCGTTACCATCACGACGGACCCGAAGAACCCGAACGACACGACGCCGCCGACTGAAGTCACGGGATTGACGACGAACGGCATGGTCTTCGGAGAAGAAATTTGGCTGTTCTGGGTGCAATCCACGGACGACTTCGCCGCTCAGGAGTTCATCCGCTACGACATCTACGACAACGACGTCCTGGTCAGCCAGGTCGTCGGTCGAGGCCAGGAGATATTCTACGGGACGGCCGGAATCGTCAACGTGATCTCCGTGGTCGCCGTCGACACGTCTGGGAACGAATCCATCCCGGCGACGGTGACGATCGATCTAAGCTGAGATTGGGCGGCTGTGCCGCCGACGAGATCGATTCAGGTCCCGGCCGACGAGGTGGTGGTAGGCGCGAAGCGCGGGCTCGCTCGAGTGCCAGTCTCCCGAGGCCATGAGAGCGCCTCGGGGATCCGGCGGGTTGAACCTCACTCCGCTACGCGCTCCCGGACAATTCCGTCGTCAGGAACTGAATCGTCCGTTGCCAAGCGAGTTCGGCTGCCTTCGAATCGTAGGCGTCGGGCCGGTCCTTCTCGAAGAACCAGTGCGACGTCCCTGGATAGGTGTAGAACATGACGTCCCTTCCGTTGGTCCGGAGGAGCTTCTCGAGCTCTTGCACGGAAGCAGGAGATTCGAATTCGTCCTTCTCCGCGAAGTGACCCAGGAAGGCCGCCTTCGTCGCCGCAAATCCCCGCTCGTAGTTGCCTTCTCTCGTCCCGTAGAAGAGGACGACGGCCGCCAGATCCGCGGGGAGCTCCTGCGCCAACCAGAGAGCCCAGAATGCTCCCAACGAAAAACCGATGACTCCGGGGTGTCTTCCCCGGACGCCGGGATGGACTTGAAGGGCCTTCACGCGCCTTACGATATCCTGGCTCGCCGCCTTCTCACTGAGTTTCGACATCAGGGCTTTGGCCCCGTCCCTTGTCGACGCGGTCGCGCCGCGGTACAGGTCGGGGGCGAACGCGACGAATCCTACCGTCGCCAGTCGATCGCAGAGCCCCTTGAAGAAATCGTTCAGGCCCCACCATGCGTGGAGGACGAGGACCCCCGGCCCGTTGCCTTTCTTTGGGACCGCTATGTATCCTCGGACTGACCCCTCGGGGCTCTTCAGCTCAACGATTCCCATGTTTACATCCCCTTCCAGGCGGAGCTTCCCGAATCGATGCCTAAACTTAAGCCTTGACCCTCGGGTTGACGCTTCCTGCGCAGACGTCCGTGTCACCGCGTCGGATCGAACAGGTCACCTCCAAGCGGGCTGCTAGTCGCACCGCTCGGCCGTTCCGTACGTCGTATCACGAAGAGTTCGAGGACTCGCGCGCACAGTTCGAGTTGCTTAAGACGGCGCATTGCCTTTGCTCGCGGCCCACGATGGCCGGTCCTTCGATCACGCGCGAGAACGTGCTCGGGTTTCGACAGCGCGCCACGTAGCTCCACAGGCGCTTACCGCAGGAGCGACTCGTCGAGGCTGCGTTCGCAGGACTTCAAGACAGCTCTCCGCGATCCGCGGTCTTGGCGCTCCACGCGCGCGTAACGCATGTATCGCCGTCTGCTTGGAAGGATTCCCGGTTCGTCCAGGTATGGGGCCCAAGGGGCGCCGTGTACGTCGTACCTAGTCACGATGTGGCCGTCTTCACGCTGGGCCGCCTCCCGCGCAATCCCGTTCTGCGAGCTTCCGTGAGAGTCGCCGCCGAAAAAGCGGAGCGTGCATTCCATGCTCGAAAGGCTCAGCCGAAACGCGCCCTCTCCGATCGAGCGGGTGAGGCGAACTTCCGCGAGCTGAGAATCGCATCGATGACCGGCGCGGTGAGGATCGAGTGGGACGGAGCCACGACATCCTGGCGACTTGTCGAGCCTCCGACCGAGGCGCCGGAAGCCGCTCGCCTCGAGCTTGCGCGTCGCTTCCTGCGGTCGGTTGGGCCTTCGACGCCCAAGGAATTCGCCTGGTGGACGGGCGGGTGGGTCGGATCCTTTGGCTCGGCCACTCGCGGAGAGCTCTCCGACGCGCAGCAGACCTTTCATTCTCTGGAAAGGGAACTCGTCGAAATTGACGTCGAGGGCCGGAAACGGTGGGCCCTTCGGATCGACCGCTCAAGATTGGAACGCGCGGTACCCGTCGAAGCCGTGCGCCTGTTGCCGCCCGGAGACCCGTATCTGGCGTCTGCAGACCGGGCATTGCTCGTCCCGCTGACCCGATTTCGATCTGAATTGTGGCCCAAGTCCGTGTGGCCGGGTGCGCTCATGGTAAACGGTGAGATCGTGGGGACCTGGCGTCGGCAGGTGGGCCGAGTCACGGTGCGAGAGTGGCGACCGTTGGAACCCGAAGTGAAAGAAGCGGTCGAGGTGGAGGTCTCCAGGATGCCCATCGAATCGGCGAAGAAGGAGGTCCGTTGGTCGATGGGCCCCCTTGAGTTGCGCGGTGACCGCTCGTTCCCTCGAGAACGATGCCATCGCACCCTGCGCTCTTGTCCCTAGTCGTGCTCCGGATGGCCCTTCATCCACCGCTTCTCGTCCTCGGTGGGAGTGAGGGAGTATCCGATCGACCAGAGGAACACCCTGGCGGTTGCGGGGCCCATATGCTTGAATTTGTATTGGAGATCCTCAAGGAGCTTCCCTTCGCGCGTCCCAAAACCAGCGATGTACTCCTTCACCGAGCCGTGCTCCTTCGCCAAGTCCAAAATCGTCCTGCGTTCTCGACCGTCGCGCGTACTTTCTTTTCGTTCCGGACGATTCCCGAATCCTGCATCAACGCCCGGATGTCGCGCTCCGATAGCCTTGCGACGTTCTCGGGTGAGAAATCACGAAACGCCTTTTGAAAGTGGGGCCACTTTTTCTCAACCATCTGCCAATTCAAGCCCGCGCTGAAGATCGCCCTGGACATCAGGTCGAGGTACCCGCGGTCGTCCTTTGGGGGAACCGCTTTCCATCCCGGCATGGGGGACTCCGACCTGGTTCGCTCTATTTATGCCTACCTTGGCGGCGATCCTCGTCTCGCCTTGAGTGGGTCCCCAGGAACGCCACTCTCAGCCGTCTGGTCAGAACGGGCGGCGGTGTACCTTTCACCGAAAAGGGGACCGGGTGGGATTTGAACCCCGAGTCTCGACCCTGCAGCAGAACGCGAGGACGGGTTCCCAAATCGCCGCAACGCGGGGGCATCTTCAGGTTCGGCATATCGGATGGTGGCCCGATGCAGCCGATACCGATATATATCGGGGCCTCATATCGGATACTTGGAAACAATGCCGATACCGATATCCACCGCCAACTTGCCGCCCATCATCTGGGAGCGTGTCCGCGGTAGCCTGCGTGACTTGGACGCCCGCCGCCCGCTACCCGCCGATGCTGTCACGGCGCTGCGAAACCAGCTGCGAGTCCTCCACACATACCATAGCAATGCCATCGAAGGAAACTCCCTCACCCTCAAGGAGACCAGGCTGGTCCTTGAAGCGGGGATCACGATCGGCGGAAAGAGCCTCAGTGATCATCTGGAGGCCACGAACAATGCGAGGGCCTTTGATTGGGTGTGGGATCTCGCGAAACCCCGGTTGCGCTTCGACCACGCGCTGATGCAGCAACTGCACGAGATGATCACCCGAGGTATCCTCGAATCCGCCGGTCGGTACAGGACGGAGCAGGTTTGGATCGGTGGAGCCCGACACATCCCGCCGCAGCCCGCGAAGATCGTCCCTCTGCTCGATGCAGCGTTCGCAGAAATCCCGGCAATCCAGGAACCCGTGCTCCGAAGCATTTACTTGCACCATCGGATCGCTTATGTCCATCCGTTCCTCGATGGGAACGGACGGGTCGCTAGGCTTGCCGCAAACCTCGCCCTCCTGTCTGCGAGGTATCCTCCTATCGTGCTCAGGGTCTCCGATCGACTGCGATATTACAAGTACCTTCAGGCGGCGGACGACGGGGATCTTTTGCCATTTGCCCGTTTCGTCTTGCGCGCCCTTGACGAGAGCCTAACAAGTTTCCTTGCGGCCGTGGAGCCCGAACGCGCGCTCGTGCCGTTGCGTGTCCTGGCGAAACGTTCCCGTTATTCCCAGGAGTACCTGTCTCTAAGGGCCCGTCAGGGCGTCCTCGCGGCAGTGAAGATGGAAGGCGACTGGTATTCGAGCCAGAGGGCCCTATCGGACTACTTGGAGAAAGTCGGGCGGAATCGGTGAGAGTGGACCGGGTGGGATTTGAACACGAAGTCTCTCCAAGACCGGGCCTCAGCGGGCATGGTTCACGCTAAGCCGCGAACGTCGATGGTGTGGAGTGCCGCTCGATCTGCAAAACCAAGCGAAGGGTTCGACAGGCAGGGTTAAGACTACTCGTTCGTCGGCTCCCTCTCGTCCCCGGTTTCCATAATGGTCTCGTCCACGACTTTTGCCCGGCCCACTCTTGAATGCTCCTTGTCATCGAATCTTGCTTCTGCTCAATCGCGGTGTGGGCTTTACCCCCGACAGGCCTAGCGCGATCCACGCCTTGAGGTTATCATTCTCGCCAAGGCCCTTGCTGGCGACAAACACAAATCCTCGCAACGGTCGACCCGTGAAGTCCATAGGACGTGTGTGAGGATGTCTTAGCGCTTCCGAGTAGTTCTCTGGACCGATCCGGACCATCAATTCATCTTTGACGATTCCCAAGACCATCCGCCCGCGGTGCATGATGGCGAGTCCGCCGAACATCTCCTTTTCAGCGATGTCCGGCTGGTGTCGAAGGATTCGTCGAACCCGGTCGGCGAGTCGTTGTTCGTACACCACAGTTATCATCCCTTGGGTCCGCAAGGCGGAAACGAGGCTCGGATGACGTAGTCGGAATCCCTCCACCGCGCGCGGCTGGCCGGAGTTCAAAGCATCCCAAAGGCCTTCGCGAACTCGCGAGGATCGTAGTATATCCGCTGTTCCACGATCTTGCCCTCGGCGACTCGAATCCAGTCAGCGATCTGGAGGGTAATAACGGTGCCCGAGGGGGTTTTCAGATCCATCTCGTAGATCGAGCAGACCTGGTTGCTCTTCTCGAACTGGCTCTGCATCCGGGTTTGGAGGTGAGAAGGGAGGAGCTGTTCGTTCATAGCGATGTATTGCTTCGCTCCGCTTGCGTTCATCACCGGGCCAGCGAACGACATGTCCTCTGCCAGTAGATCTTCGAGTCCCTTCGTTCTCTTCCCGTCCGTCAGCTCATAGAGCTTGTTCACGACCTTGAGCGCTTCTCCCATAGTCCTACCTCCTTCGGGTTCCGCTTGGCAGCCCCGAGGGAGCATTGTATCAAAAGTATATAAGCCCTGAAGGGAATCGGATGATAGTGGTGCTGATGCGGGACAAACCCATCCTCACCCCCAGAGGTTTCGCGATTCCTACCGTGCAGCCTAAAGCCTGCCCCATCCACGCAAGTCTCGGGGTCCTTGGGCGGAAGTGGGCGCTGTTGCTGCTGCGAGACGTGGCGTTTCATGAGCATGTCCGCTTTAGTGACATGCTGCGAAACAGCCCCGGCCTGACGCCTAGGATCCTGACAATGCGCCTGAAGGAACTGCAGGAAGAAGGATTCCTCATTCGCGTGACCGACGGGGTTCGGAGGCGCGCGATTACTTACGAGCTCGCGTCCAAGGGCCGGGACGTCATCCCGATCCTCACGGCCTTAACGAATTTTGGTATCAAGCATCACGCCAACGTCGTCTTTGAGGATGGCGAGCCAAGGTCGTTGGCCGAGATGTTTCCACGGTCACAATCGGAATTGCTCCGCGACCTAAAGGAGTACGCGGATCGGTCCCCCACGGCCAAGGAAGTTTCAGCGAAAGGTCGTGTTCGCGGCCGAAACTTGAATGGTTCCAGAGGCCGAGGGAAATCTAGGGCCGGGAGAGCTCCCGCGGCCACCATCCCGCGTGGCCCCGCTCCGCCCGAATGATAGAAGTGTCCCCAGAATCGTCCCGGCTCGGCCCTCATTCATGCATTATTGGATTTTGCCCGGATGCTGTAGAATAGTGGACCGGGTGGGATTTGAACCCACGGCCTCTACCATGCCAAGATAGCGATCTTCCAGCTGATCTACCGGCCCGCGAGCCGTCTGTATTCGAAGAAGGGATATGAACTCTTGCGGGCCGATTTCCTCACCGTTGTGGGGTTCGCATTCCTAGGGAGAGATCGTCTTCCGCACCAGGACCCCACTCGTCCCCAGCGGAGCGACGTTCTTGAAGCCCTCTCGTCGGAACATGCCGAGGGTCCCGAACCACCGCCATTCCGGGACGGCGGCCATCTTCTCGGACACGACGGGAAACGCCTCGACGGTGCCACCACCCTGTCTCCGGATCGACTCGAGCGCGGCGCGCAGCGCGAACTTCGCGACGCCCTTCCGTCGATGGCTTTTCGCCACGAAGAAGCACGTGATCCTCCAGAGCGTGTCCGTCTGGTCGGGCACGGTGGCCTCGCGGTAGGTCCGTCGCGCGTCGATCCTCGGGAGTTCCTCCCGCTTCCCGTATTGACACCAGCCGATCGGAATCTTGCCGTCGTAGACGAGGACCGCATGGGCGCGGCTCTCGCGGACGAGCGCCTCCTTGTCCTTTCGATTCAGTGCGCTGCGCTGTTCTGCAGACAGTCCGCGTCCGACCGGCCTCGGCCGCTGGTAGAAGATGCACCAGCATTCCCCTTGCTGGACCGCGAGCGCCGCGAAGTCGCGGAAGGTTCGTGCGCTCAGCTCTCGCGTCGTGTACGCCATCGCCGCCCGGCTCCTAGCGTGCCGGACCGCGGACGAGAACCGCATGCCGGAAGACCATCAGGCCGCCGCCTTCGCCTTCTTCTCCGGGGCCGGTTTCCTCACGGTCTCCGCGAACATCTCCAGCGGCTTCTCGCGCCGGAGTTTCTCCCCGGGAATCGGGACCGGGTATTCGCCGACGAGGCAACCGAGGCAGACGTCGTCCCGCGAGTGCTTGAGCGCCGCGATGAGCCCCTTCAGGGACAGGTATCCGAGCGAATCCGCGGTGATGAACTCGGCGACCTCCGGCACGGTCTTCTGATTCGCGATGAACTGATCCCGCGTCTTCATGTCGATCCCGAGGTAGCACGGGAACCGTATCGGAGGGCATCCGATCCGGACGTGGACCTCCTTCGCGCCGGCCTGCCGCAGGATTTGGACGATCTTGCGGATCGTCGTGCCGCGGACGATCGAGTCGTCGATCAGGACAATCCGCTTGTTCTTCACCGCCGATCGGATCGGGTTCAACTTGAGCATGACGCCGATCTCACGGTCCTGCTGGTCCGGCATGATGAACGTTCGCTCGATGTACCGGTTCTTGATCAGTCCTTCGACGACCGGAAGTCCTGCGACCTGCGCGTAGCCCTGCGCCTGCGCGCGGCCCGATTCCGGTACCGGTACGATGATGTCGGCCTCAACCGGATACTCCTTCGCGAGCTGCTCGCCGATCTTCACGCGGGCGTCGTACACGAGCCGCTCGTCGAGGACGCTGTCCGGCCGCGCGAAGTAGACCCACTCGAACATGCAGTGCGCGGTGTGGTTCGGATGCGGGAGCCGCATCGACTCGAAGCCGTCGGGCCGCAGTTCGACGATCTCTCCCGGTTTCAGGTCCCGTATGAACTTCAACCCGAGCGCATCGAACACGACGCTCTCCGACGCGATCATCATACGGCCGTTCCCCTCCCCGATGCAAAGGGGCCGGATCGCATACGGATCGCGCACCGCGTAGACGGTATCGTTGATCATCAGGGCGAGGCTGTACGCGCCGACGAGACGGCGGGTGAACTCCTTCAGCGCGCGATGGACGTCGCCCCCGGTGTTGACGATCTCATTCGCCAGGAGACGGACGATCACCTCGCTGTCCGAGGTCGTCATGAACGCCCAGCCCTTCTTGCTGAGCTCCTGCCGGATCTCGTCCGCGTTCGCGATGTCCCCGTTGTGCGCGAGCGCGATGTCCCCGTACGACGTCTTCACGACGATCGGCTGCGCGTTCTCGAGCACGCTCGAGCCGGAGGTGGAGTAGCGCACATGGCCGATGCCCGAATTCCCGCTGATCTCCATCAGGTCCTCGCGGGAGAAGACCTCATGGACCAGCCCCATGCCCCGCTTCGCCTTCAGGCCCCCGTCGTAGACGGCCAGGCCCGCGGACTCCTGGCCGCGGTGCTGGAGGATCCTCAGGCCGTAGTACAGGTCGGACGTCACGGACGACGTGGCGGCGCAGCCGATGATCCCGCACTTCTCCGTGGGGCGAAGGTCGGAGTGTTCCGACGTCCCTTCCTCGCGGGCCATCCTCAATGCCTCTTCGCCCAGGAGAAGTTCCGAAGCTTCTTCGTCCGTCCGTAGCCGCACGACGCGCAATATCCCTTCTGCTTGTGGAATGCGTGCTTGCCGCAGCGACGGCAGCGGATGTGGACGCTCTTCCGTCCCATCTTGCCGAGCGACGCGGTCCCCTTGGTCACGAAGCCCACCTACGTCATGGGGAGATGTAAATCACATTGTCTCCGCGGACGATCGCCAGATCCATCTTCCGCTGGGCTTGATTGTCCTGCATCTCCTCCGCGTTCCGGAGGACGAGGTTCATGTGCGGGTCGAATCCATCGAGGATCCCGCGGTATCCGCGCCCGCCTTTCAACTCAACCATCACGTTCGAGCTGATCCGTTGGTTGAGGAGAGAAAGCGGCTTAATCATGGGGACCACGTCGCAGCCATGGAGGCGCGATACTTAAAGGTTTATGGGTGGCGCGAACCTCGTGCGTCCGCATTGTGGCCATCGCCCTTCGACGGATCGACGAGGAAGCCGGAGTCGCGGAGCACGTCCATCCCCACAATCATGTGATATCGCATGTCCTTGCGGTTTGTGATCGCCACCGCGACGTCGAACTCCCGGCCCGCGATGACGAGCTTTGCGTCCGCCACGTCGCGTTCCTCGAGCGCCTCGGCGGCCGCCGCACGGACCCGCACACGGTCGAAGACCGGGCCGAGCCCCGCGCGAGCGGCGAGGTCCGTGTCCAGGCTCGTTCGCACCGCGCCCGTGTCGATCCTCGCGAGCACCCGGATGTCGCCTTTGCTTCCGAGGATCGTGACCTCTTCGACGACGCCGATCGTGGTCCGCACGACGTTCCGTTGACGGTCCGAGACCACTGGGTGCACCCGCCGGCTCCCTTCCCCGGTCGATACCCGTCCGTCGATATATCTTTAACCGCCTCGTCCTCTCGACACGTTTTTCTGCCGCGAACCGCATCGAGGGGTTCCGCGCTTGCGCGGCGGCGTCCCATGAAGATCGGCGTGATCTCGAAGAAGCCGACGTACTGGTCCACGAAGGTGCTCCTCGCGGCGATCCGCAAACAGGGCCACGAACCCACGTACGTGAAGACGGACGAGGTCCGACTCATCGTGGCGGGCAAGGACGACGCGACGTACAACGGGGCCTCGCTCCGCGGACAAGACGTCCTCATCCCGAGGATCGGGCGATCGATGACCGACTTCGGGAAGATGCTGTTGCGCCAGCTCGAACTGATGGGCATCCGGACGACGCTCACGAGCGACGGCCTCATCACGGCGCGGAACAAGTTCCTCGCTCTCCAGTCGTTGCGGCAGGCGGACATCCCGATCCCGCGCAGCATCCTGCTCGCCTCCCGGCCGAACCTGATGGAGGCCGCGCACCTCGTCCACTACCCCGCGGTCCTGAAAATTCTTTCCGGGACCCAGGGGATTGGGGTGATGCGGGTGAAGAGCATCGAGGAGAC
>WNFV01002989.1_pt1 | contig 22499 bp, 19 predicted proteins | sample 5400101 | NCBI WGS metagenome assembly WNFV01 (sample SAMN13153361, study PRJNA577476) | soil metagenome | isolation source: 115 cm soil or saprolite under grassland replicate 1 | place: USA:California | collected 2016-06-15 | reverse complement strand
GCTGGGCGCAGAGCTGGCGATCAACTACAGGTCTGAGTCGTTCGCGGATCGGGTGCAGGCGGCCACCGGCGGGCGCGGCGCGGATGTAGTGCTCGATTTTATCGGCGCGCCGTACTGGGATTCCAACATGGCCGCGCTGGCGCTGGGCGGCCGGCTGATGCTGATCGGCTTTCTAGGCGACTCGCGCGGCCAGCTCGATCTGGGCACGATTATGGGCAAGTCGCTCACCATCGCCGGCACCACTCTGCGACGCACCCCGCTGCCGCAAAAGCGTGCCCTCACGCAGGCGTTTGCCGAGTTCGCGCTGCCGCGTTTCGCACGCGGTGAGCTGCGCCCAGTGACCGATCGCGTGATGCCGCTCGCGCAGGCGGCCGAGGCGCATCGGGTGCTGGAGGCGAATAGCAACGCTGGCAAGGTGGTGCTTTCGGTAATCTAATTGCGTTTGGGAAGCGCCGCGAAATCATTGACGGCGCCTGGGCGCAGAGCCTGCCGCAATGATCGCTGGGTCGCCCTCGAATGTCCAGCATCACTGTGCCGCTGTATTCCTATGCAGTCAGCAGAACCGTGTGGCATAGCCGCTCGATCATCGGTCGTCGCTGTCGTACGGGTCGTCGTGCAGGAAACCGCGCCGTGCGCCAGCCGGGTTTACGCGGGCCGCTTGCGGAGTCTGCTCCGCGCGCTGGCGCGCTGCGATGACCTCGGCATTGTCGATCTCCTCGCCACCCTGGAGATCCGCGGCCGTGAAGTTTCCACGCTTGACCTTGCTGGGATCAAAGATCGTTGGATCGGTTGGCACCGCTTTGTAGGGCGTGAAATCGGGCGTGTCGCTGAATAGATCGAGCAGATCAGTCGCCGTGGCGTCGTAGAGATTGAGCGACGGCGCGGCGGTGAACAGGTTGATGGTCTTGATGATCGACGGGATCACCGATCGTGATGGGCTCAGCCAGACCGAGGCTGGCGCGCTGGGCGTAGGGCCCGTGTTCACCTTCCCGTTTGTCACGATCGAGGATGTCTACCCAGTTGACGACCGCACACTGCTGGTGATCAACGACAACAACTACCCGTTCAGCTCCGGCCGACGGCCGGGCAAGGCGCCCGACGACAATGAGTTTATCCTGCTGCATCTGCCGGCGCGGTTGAAGCTGGATTCGTAAGGAGCGCGCGCGATGCCCGATCTTGTCACGACTGCGCCAGCCTGGGCCAGGGTGGACTGTTGAGCTTTCTCGCAACCGCATGTGCATTGCTGGCATATGCTGGTGCCGCCCTATGGGCGCGCCGCCAATCGTTAGAGGCACTACAGATCGCCCTGGGGCTGTCCCTCAACTCAGGCGGGCCGCTGCGCCAGATGCTCGACCAGCAGCGCCAGAAAGTCGCCCGGCTTCTCGACATATGGCGAGTGGCCACAGCCGTCGAGCACCGCCTCGCGGTAGGCGCCGCCGTTCGCCGCATACTGCCCGAGCACCGCGCGTTTGGCCAACCATTGGCTGCGGCGGGTAGATCTCCTCGCCTGGCCAGCCCGGCACCGCCCCCAGCTTGCCCAGCGTACCGAACTCAAACAGCGAGCTATCGGAGACGATCTGGTCGTTGGCGCCGCGCACCCACAGAACCGGCGGCTTGTGCGCGGCTGTGATGAAGCGCCGCACATGTGCTACAATCGCCGCGTTCACAGCTGGGCCGGTATAGCAAAAGGTTTGGCGGCCATCGGATCGCCCAGTACGTTCTGTGAATGAAAGGGGCAGCCTGTGGACGATAAAGACGCCGTCTTTGCGGCCTGCACACGTTTCCTCACGCACCACTATCCTCGGTCGCCGCGGCAGACCGTGGTCGACCTGGCGTAGTTCGCCTTACTCGAGGCCAAGCACGATCGCTACGGGCAGGGCGAGCTGATCGCGTCCTTCGAGCAGCAGATCGCCGAGCTGCTCGGCAAGCCAGCCGCCGTCTTTATGCCCAGCGGCACCATGTGCCAGCAGATCGCGCTGCGGATCTGGACTGACCGGCGTGGCATCCGCAGCGTCGCGTTTCACCCGACCTGCCATCTGGAGATCCACGAGGACAAGGGCTACCAGCTGCTGCATGGGCTGCATGGCCGGCTGGTCGGTCGTCCAAACCGCCTGATCGGACTAGAGGACCTCCACACGATCAGCGAGCCACTGGGCGCGCTGCTGCTTGAGCTGCCGCAGCGCGAGATCGGCGGCCAGCTGCCATCCTGGGATGCGCTGGTCGCGCAGACCGACTGGGCACGCCAGCGGGGCATCCCGACGCATCTGGATGGGGCGCGGCTGTGGGAGTGCAAGCCGTTCTACGGGCGCGCGTACGCCGAGATCGCGGCGCTGTTCGACACGGTCTACGTCTCGTTCTACAAAACGCTCGGCGGGATCGCTGGGGCGATCCTGGCCGGGCCAGCCGATGTGATCGCCGAGGCGCGAGTCTGGCAGCACCGGCATGGCGGCACCGTGGTCCATCTCTTTCCGTATGTGCTGGCAGCGCAGCAGGGGCTGGCCGATCGGCTGGGGCGGATCGAGGCGTACTGCCAGAAGGCGGCTGCGGTCGCCGAGACGCTTCGGGCGATCCCGCAGATCGCGATCGTCCCTGATCCACCGGTCACCAATATGATGCACGTGTTCATCCGCGCCGACCAGGCCCGGCTGGAGGCGGCCACGGTCGAGATCGCGCGGGAGACACGTGTACGGCTCTTGCGCACCTTCGCGCCGACCGAGCTGCCAGGGTATCAGAAGGCCGAATTCGTGGCGGGTGACGCGACGCTTGATCTTGCGAACGACGAGATCGTCGCGCTGTTTCAGTCGCTGTTGCGGCGGGCTGAGGCGTAGAGCGGTATTGCCCGTTATGCTTCGGAGGGTACAACCAATACGCTTGCGCTTGGCGCGGCGTCTCCGACGCTTCGGCTTGATGGTCATGCTATGGCTTCGCTCCTCGTACGACTCACGGTCTGCAGGCCCTGCGGTACCAATGGTAACGCGCGTAGCCGTATGCCCGTCGCGGCAAACAGCGCGTTCCCCACCGCCGGGGCGATTCCCACAATCGGCGTTTCGCCGGCCCCCGCCGATGGCAGATCCGGCCGATCGACCAGCACGACATCGACGGCCGGCATGTCGGCGAAGCGCGGCACGCGATAGCTCGAGAAGCGGTTGTTCAGGATCGTCCCGTCTGCGAACGCGATCGCTTCAAACAGCGCGCCGCCGAGCCCCTGGACAATAGCTCCTTCGACCTGGTTCCTCAGGCCATTCGGGTTGACGATCGTGCCACACTCGAACGCCTGCACCACCCGCACGATGCGCACCTGGCCGCTGGCCTGATCCACCGCCACCTCAGCACACGTCGCGACATAGCTCCCCTTTTCGGTTCCACCGGCGATTCCGATCCCGTGCCCTGGCAGCGGTTGCCGCACGCCCCAGCCAAAGGCCGCCGCACTCGCTTCGAAGACTGCGCGGAGCCGCCCGTCCTGCAGATTCTGCAGCCGAAACGCCAATGGGTCGCGCCCGAGGGCGTGGGCGAGCTCGTCCATGTGAGTCTCACGCGCGAAGTGATTGGCGGTCGCGGCGAGCGCGCGGTACGACCCCTGGCGCAGCACGGGCAGCGATGGATGGTATGCGACCAGCTGGTTCGTGACGGCGTAGGGTGTCTGAATGCCTGCCGCGCCGGAGTTGTAGTTGTGCTGCTCCCAAGCTGTCAGCATGCCATCACCATCCACGGCGCTGGCAACCTCAATCACCCCGGCCGGCCGGAAGTAGGCCCAGGTGAACTCTTCTTCGCGTGTCCAGATCAGCTTGACGGGTCGGCCAGCGGCACGGGCCAGGCGCGTGGCCTCAATTGCCACCTCGCCGGTGTGCTTGCCGCCGTACGCCGAGCCGGTGTCCGGCACGATCACGCGAATGGCCTCCTCCGGGAGACCGAACGCCTGCGCCAGCTCGCCGCGCACCCCAAATGGCCGCTGCGTACCGGTCCAGACGGTCAGCTTGCCGCCGGCCCACTCGGCCAGCGCGGCGCGCGGCTCGAGCGGTGCGTGGGCGATGTAGGCCACCGTGTAGGTCTGCGCGAGCAGTTGCTCAGCCGCGGCGTGCCCGTCGACGATCGAGCCGCGCTCATAGCGCTCGGGACCGCCAAAGCGCTGGTGCTCCATCTGCGGCGCCGGGTGATCCTTGAGGTACGTATACAGATCCTCCTGGGCAATCTGCGATGGAACCGCCCACTCCGCGCGGATAGCCGTCAGCGCTAGCGTGGCGGCCAGGCGATCGGGGGCGACGACACCGACGAAATCGCCCTCATGAACAACCACCACCCCTGGCAGCGACGCCCCAGACGTGTCGAGCGCAGTCAGCGTGGCGCCAAACGCCGGCGCACGCAGCACTTTGCCCACCAGCATCTCTGGCCGAGTCAGGTCAGGAGTGTAGCGTCGCTCGCCCGTCACGATCGCCTGGCCATCGACCTTCGCAACCGACGTGCCGGCAATCGTCCACTGATCAGCAGGCGTGACCGGAGTCGTGTCATCGTACGCTTGGGTGAGCCGCTGCCCCTGAGTCAGCTCCCCAAAGCTGATCGCCTGGCCGGTTGGATCGTGAACGATCTTTCCATTGGCCACGCGCAGCTCGTTACGCGCGACATGCCAGCGCTCGGCGGCCAGATCGACAAGCAGCTCGCGGGTGGCCGCCGCCACCTGGTGGAGCCGCCGCGCCATCACTGGGGTCGTCCGGCTGCCAACCGTACCCATATCATAGGGCGTGCATGCGGTGTCAGCCAGCACCAGTTGGATCGCCGTGACTGGTAGCCGGAGCTCCTCGGCGACAGCTTGGGCGAGCGAGGTGCGGATGTTCTGGCCCATCTCGGTTTTGCCGGTGTACACGATCACCTGCCCATCCCGCTCGATCTGCAGCCAGTCGCCGATGGCCGGCGCATCAGGCTCGGGAGGCGCTGGGCGGCGATCGCCTGTCGATTGACCGGCGTCGGGGCCAGTCGTATGTGGCCGTATTTCCGTCATTACCTACCTCCTGGCGCCGCACGCAACTCGGCCGCGGCCTGTTGAATGGCACGCACGATCCGCGCATACGTGCCGCATCGGCACATATTGCCCTGCATGGCGGCAATAATCGCATCCTCGCTTGGGTCTGGAAACCGCACAAGCAGCCCAAGCGCGGCCATAATCATACCGGGTGTACAGTAGCCGCACTGCAACGCGTCGGCGTCAAGAAAGGCCTGTTGGAGCGGGTGCAGCTGCCCGTGTGCGGCCAGGCCTTCCACGGTGAGCACAGGGCGGCCAAGCGCCGCACTGAGCGGCGTGATACACGCTCGCGTCGTCTGGCCATCGACCAGCACGGTACAGGCCCCGCAGGCGCCCTCACCGCACCCAATCTTGCAGCCGGTCAAGCCTAGATCCTCGCGCAAGACATCGAGGAGCGGGCGATCACGCGAGGTGTCAACCGTATGGATGGCGCCATTCACCATCAGCGTCGTCAGTTCGGACATGGAAACCCCTCCACAAGAAGAGAAGAATGGACAACCCTGCGCTTGCCGATTGCGAACGCCTTGCAGGATCTTCCACTGAGCAGCAAGATATGCGCCGCGCAGAGTCGTCGCGCAGTGATGCGGCTGGGAGCACGCGCTTAGCGCGCAAATTGTCAACTTTACCGCCGACCACGTTTTGTGGTATCATCGGCGGCATGATAATAGCATCAGCTTCGCCTTCCTACAAGAGCTGTCGCGTCCTACCGAGATCATCAATCACAAGGCGTGGGTCTACTACCAATTCCCCCTCAGCTATCGCGATGTGGTAGGGTTGATGGCCACCCGTGGGTGGTACGTGCCTACGAGGATATTGTCAAGTGAGCTGCTCGTTTTGAAAGGACAAACCAATGGGAACATACACACGAGCTGCATGGACCACGCGCTTCTCGCTGCCCCTCGCGGCCATGTTGGCCCTGTTCCTGGTGCTCGCAAGCACGCCGGCAGCGGTCGCCCGCGCCCGCGGCGATGACGACGATAAGAAACTGGTCGGCTACTTCATCGAATGGGGCCTCTATGGCCGCGCTTACCTGGTCAAGAATGTTGTAACCAGCGGATCTGCGACGAAACTGACGCATATCAACTACGCCTTCAGCAATGCAGCCCCCGACGCAAATCACCAGGTGACATGCCAATTGTTTGACGAGTGGGCTGATTATCAGAAGCCGTGGTCGGCCGCAGAATCCGTCGATGGACAAGCGGTCACTTGGCCCAACCGGGTACTGGGCAATTTCCAACAGCTCAAAGCGCTGAAGGCGCTCTACCCCAACCTCAAAGTCTTGATCTCGGTGGGTGGTTGGACGGGGTCCAAATATTTCTCCGACGCAGCGCTGACCGCCGAATCACGTTCGGCCTTCGTCAAATCATGCATCGATCTGTTCATCAAAGGCGACCTGCCCAACCCTGGCTGGGGTGGCATGGGCGGTCCGGGTGCAGCCGCTGGCATCTTCGACGGAATCGACCTCGACTGGGAATGGCCCGGCTCCGAGGGGAATCCGCAGAACATCATCCGGCCGGAGGACAAGCAGAACTTCACTGCGCTGGTGGAGGAGTTCCGTGAGCAGCTCGATGCCTACGGTCAGGAGACCGCCACGCATTACATTCTGACCGCGTTCCTGCCGGCTGCACCTGCGAAGATCGACAGCGGCTTCGAGATCGACAAGCTGTTCGGCGACTTCGACTTCGCGACGGTCCAGGGTTACGACCTGCACGGCGCCTGGGAGCCGATCACGAACCACCAGTCGAACCTGCTGACCTCGCACAAGGATCCGGCCAACCCGGCGTTCTCGGTCAACGACACGATCAAGGCCTACCTCGAGCGTGGCGCACCGGCCAGCAAGCTGGTCGTCGGCGTGCCGTTCTACGGGCGTGGCTGGGTCAACGTCGCGCCAGGGAACAAGGGTCTGTACCAGCCGGCCGGCGGCGCGGCGCCGGGAACCTGGGAGGCGGGCGTCGAGGATTACAAGGTACTCAAGGAGAAGCGAGCAAGTGGCGGATACGCACGGTACTGGGACGGCAAGGCGGGCGCAGCCTGGCTGTTCGACGGGGCCACCTTCTGGACGTACGACGACCCCAAGGTCATGCAGGACAAGGCGCACTACGTGCTGGGGCTTTCGCTCGCTGGTGTAATGTTCTGGGAGCTGAGCGGCGATACGCCGGATGGCGAGCTGGTCGAGACGCTCCACACTGCGCTGAACTAGATCGCTGGGGGAGGCCGGTTCGCTCCCCACACGACGGCCCTTGCGGCGAAACCTCCGGAAACTCCGGAGGTTTCGAGGAGCTGGGTATTCTCGATCCCCATGAATCCCAAATCAACCGGCTTCAAGAATGCGGTAGTGTGGGTTGGCGTAGCCGTGCATCATGTAGTGTAGCCCGTAATTAAGGGTGAAGCCTGCATCACGAACCACCATCGCCCGACCACCAATGACCGGCCGTCGCTCCAACACCAACACCCGCGCGCCCTGTTGCGCCAGCAGCGCCGCTGTTTCCAACCCAGCCAGTCCCGCGCCAATAACAATGACATCGTAATCGGCGCCGGCCTGGATCAAATCGAGAACGCGCGTCGCCCACGCTGCCTCGATACCTGCCGCGACCGCATACTTGAGGATCGGTTCCAACACATGCACGCCCGCTCCTGCGTTTTGCGGATGCATTCGCCGATACGGGTTAGCGTGACGTACTCTCACGTGCGGCGGTATGTGACGCCTTGTGGTGCCGGCTGCCGAGTTGCGGTGAGAAGATCAACGCCAGCACGAACATGCTGGTCAGCACCAGCACGATCGTCGCGCCCGAGGCAATGTTGAGGTAGAACGAGAGATACAGCCCGGTGATCGTCCCGACGACGCCCTGGATCGCGCCGACGAGCATCACCAGTGGGAAGCGCCGCACCAGCAGCGTGGCGGTTGCGGCCGGCGTCACCAGCATCGCCACCACCAGTACAATCCCGACCGTCTGGATCGATATCACAATCGTCACGGCCATCAGCGCCAGCAGCAGCTCGTGCAGCCAGCTGACCGGCAGGCCGATCACCTCGGCCTGAACCGGGTCGAACGTCACCAGCACCAATTCCTTATAGATTGCGAAGACGATCGCCAGCATTGCCGCGCCCATCACGGCGATCACAAGCAGGTCGCTGGTTTGGATCGCGAGCACATCGCCGAGCAGCAGGCCAAACAAGTCCTTGGTGTAGTTCTTGACGGTGGAAAGCAGCGCCACGCCGAGCGCGAAGGTGCCTGCGAACAGCACGCCGATCGCGGTGTCCTGGCTGAGCTTACCGCGCCGCGTGAGCACGCCAATCCCCAGCGCAGTCAGGATGCCGACGACTGCGCCGCCCAATTCCAATGGGAATTTGAGCAGGAAGGCGATCACCACACCGGGAAACGAGGCGTGCGCCAGCGCATCGCCGATGAACGCCAGCTCCTGCATCACCACAAACGCGCCGATCACCGCGCAGACGATCGCGATCATCACCGCCGCCGCCAGCCCGCGCTGCATGAAACCGAAGCTGAGCGGGGTGGCCAGGCAGCTCCAGAGAGTGTCACATGTCATATCTTTGCTCTTGTGAGAAGTGACGAGTGACGAGTATGCCCAACTCGTCTTTCATCCTTCGTCCCTCGTCTTTCGTCCTTCGTCGGCTCACGTCAGCGCAACGCGTGTGCCATCCGCCAGCACCACCTGCGTGCCATAGGTGCGCGTCAGCACATCGGGCGTCAGCACCTGATCGACCGGACCGAGCGCGATGACGCGGCGGTTGAGCGCCAGCAGCGCGTCGAAATGTTCCATATTGCAACGCAGATCGTGGGTGGTCAGCAACAAGGTCTTACCCTGGTTCGCCAGGTCGTTCAGGATCGCCAGGATGCTCTCTTGCGTCGGTGCGTCCACGCCACTGATCGGCTCGTCGAGCAGCAGCACCTCCGGCTCCTGCGCCAGTGCGCGCGCCAGGAACACGCGCTGCTGCTGCCCGCCCGACAGCGCGGCGATCGGCCGCGCGGCAAAGGCATCCATGCCCACCTGCTCCAGGCAATGCCGCGCGATTGCGCGATCGGCCGCGCCCGGCCGCTTGAGCCAGCCCAGCCGGCCGTAGCGCCCCATCAGCACCACATCGGCCACGCTGGCCGGGAAGCGCCAGTTGATCGCGTCGCGCTGCGGCACGTAGGCCACATGCCCGCCGCGCCGGGCGATCGGCTGGCCGCCGGCCGCGACGGCGCCGGCCTCGGCGGGTATCAGGCCGAGAATAGCCTTGAGCATGGTGGTCTTGCCGGCACCGTTCGGCCCGATGATCCCCACCAGCTGTCCGCGTGACAGCGTGAATGAGACATCATCCAGCACCGGCTGGGCGCCATAGCTGACGCGCATGCCGCGCACCTCCAGGGCCACGGATGGCTCGTGTGGTACGGTGGGTATACGTGTGGAGGTCGTGTATTCTCGCAGCATCTGTCCTCTACGCGAGCACAATACCCGCGTGGGAGCGGGGGTATCATGCATCAGTGTGTATCGTTCAAGACCTCACTTCAAGGAATCGACGATCGTCTTCATATCATAGCGCAACATATCAATATACGAGGTAACACCCGAACCGGCGTCGCCGAGCGTATCGGTGTAGAGATTGGCGATGATCTGCACGCCGGCTTCGTCGGCCAGAGTCTTAGCGACTTTGGGGTTAAATTGTGATTCGGAGAAGATCGCCTTGACCTTCTGCTCCTTAATCGCCGTGGCGAGCTTCGCCAGATCGCCGGCCGACAATTCGGCTTCCGGGTTGCCCAGGATGTTGCCGACGATCGTGAAGCCATACTCTTTGGCGAAGTAGGGGAAGGCGTCGTGGTTTGTGACCATCTTCCGCTCGGCCGCCGGCACCGCATCAGCCTGCTGCTTGAGCTCGGCATTGAGATCCAGCAGCCGCTTGCTGTAGACGTCGGCGTTCTTGGTGTATGTATCTTTGCCATCAGGATCGACCTGGATCAGGCCGTCACGGATCTTTTCGACATACTTGGCACCATTGGCCGCGCTCATCCAGAAGTGCGGGTTGCCCTCCTTGAAGTCGGCGCTGCCCACATCCACCGCTTCCAGGCCATCCGAGACGGCAATCTGCGGCTGGCCTGGCTTGGCGGCACTCTTGAACAGGTCGTCGAGCCATTCTTCCAGGCCATGGCCGTTGTAGAACACGATGTCCGCACCAGCGATCTTCTGCGCGTCCTGCGGCGTCGGCTGGTAGTCCTCCGGGCCAGCACCGATGGGGATGATGTTCTCGGCCTCCACCCGCTCGCCGCCGACGTTCTTGACCATGTCGGCCAGGATGCTCATCGTCGTCACGATCTTGATCGTCTTTCCTGGTGCCATAGCGGTCGGTTCCAACATGGCAGTCGGCGCGGGCGCAGCAGTCGGCTCTGGTGCGGCGGTTGGAGCCGGAGCTTCAGTGGGCACGGCCATTGCCGTCGGCGCCGGGGCGCTTGTTGGGGCTAGCGCGGTCGTTGGCGCTGTGGTGGACGAGTTACCGCCACAAGCCGCGATTAGCGGCACCAGCAGGGCGAGCAGCAGCCAATGTGTCCATGGCTGGTGGAGTGGCACCGTGTGCGCGTGGGCGGGTTGGTGAGCCATACAGCTATGCTCCTCTCAGGGTCGGCGACAGGCAGCACGCCGAAACGGTAACACTGCTTGTTGAGACTACAAGCCACTATTCTCGCGCAAAGACAATAGCAAAATAAGGTCACTATTATTGAAATACACAATCGCTACCAGAAGTCCCTCATTGGATATAATGGCGTATAACCTCTCCCTTCATGATATTCTATCTCAAATTCCAAAAAAGCACAAATCTGAGATTGGAGCTTGATTCGAAAATATTGATATGCTATATCGTAAAATAGCGTGTGGAGCTAAAGGAGATGGAGATTGAGGGCCCGGCACGAGGAACATATATGTTGATGCACGTCTACATCTGGCCGCTGCGCTATGGGGTATTTCTGTGGTGGGCGATCAGCGCTGATATCGTGGGCGTGGTGATACACGAGACGGATTGATAACGGAGCGGGTCAGTGGCAGCAAGCAAACCTACTGCCACTGACCCGCAACTGCTCAGCTTGGCGTTGGTGCTCAGCTCGTCGTAGACAAGGCCTGGCGCTGGCATGTCTGGCAGAGCCCGACAATCTCCAGCCAGTGACCTTCGACACGGAAGTTTAGGCGCCGCGCCAGCCCGCCAAGCAGTGTGTCGAGCTCGCAGCCCTCGAACGTCGCGACCGAGCCGCAGCTGCGGCAGACCAGCTGGTGTTGGTGGCCCTGCTCGACCGGGACGTAGGCGTGATCGTCGCTGGTCGTCTCCTTACTCGGGCTCCAGTGGACACGCGCCAGCCAGTTGTCCGCCAGCAGCAGTTCCACCGTCCGATAGACCGTCGCGCGACCAATTGGGCCACCTTCCCCACCCAGATCCTGGTAGAGCTGCTCGGCGCCAAACGGTTGCGTGTAGCGCACGATCCGCTCCATGATCGCCCGGCGCGGCTCGGTGACCCGATAACCCTGCTTACTCAAGTGGGTCAGCACATTCTCAACCCACGCCATAGGGGTACTCCTATCGCTACACAAAACTATACCGGGCGTGCATCTTACCTGGTATCGAAGCCATTGTCGGCCACCATCCTGTTGACGAAGGTGGCATTGGGAAAAGAAGCAGGCGGTATCGAATACTGCATGATCTTATTGTTCAACAGTATCATTATAGCACGGTGGATACGGATGTGAGGCGGCGTGTGCTGATGCAAGGGATCAATGCGGCAGCAGCGGTATCGCCGTTTGGCTCATTGTCACCAGATTGCTACGCAGACCGCATCTCGATTCAGATCCAGGAGCGATCCTGGCCGGGGCTGTGCGGTGAACGGAGCATTGTCTTACCATGAGCGCGTGGATCAACCGGCGGACGGTTTGGTGAGCCCGGGGCTACCGATATTACCGCTCGTGCAGGTATGCCTGCACGAGGCCGGCGAGCCGGCGTGAGTCGCGGTTGGCCTGGTAGAGGTGGCCAAGCAGGCTGTGGGTATAGCCGATGAAGTACAGGCCGGGGAAGTCGGTCGGCTGGCCAGATGTGAAGCGCGGGTAACCCTGCTCGTCGAGCGCGCCGGGGAGATCGAGCAGCTGCGGCAGGGTGCTGCGGTAGCCGGTGGCCGCGATCACCGCGTCGAAATCTTCGGCGCGCCCGTCGGCGAATACCACGCCGGTGCGGCTAAAACGCGCGATATTTGGCCGTGCGGCGATGCGCCCACGCTTCAGCTCGGCCGCAAACCCGACGTCGATCACCGGCACGCGCTGGCCACTATATGGCCACCAGGCCGCCGGATGCAGCCCATAGCGCGTCAGGTCGCCCAACGCCAGCCGCGCCACCGTGCTGGCGACTCGATCGGCCAGCAGCGGCGGCAGCCTGGTCAGCGCAAAGCTCGATCGCTGAGCCGGCATGCCAAACGCGTCGCGCGGCACGATCGGTGGCTGGGTGCGGATGCCGATCGCCACGAACGCCGCGCCCTGCTCGGCCAGGTCGGCGGCGATCTCGGCGCCGCTGTTGCCGATACCGATCACCAGCACGCGCTTGCCCATGTACGGCCGGGCGTTCCGGTAATCGACCGAGTGAATGAGCTGGCCGGCAAATTCGGCGCGGCCGGGCCACTCGGGCACAACCGGCGTGCCATACTGTCCGGTCGCCAGCACCACCACCCGTGCGCGCCACTCGTCGCAGTCGCTCGTCACCAGCCAGCTGGGTGGCGCGCTCTCGTTTGCTGGACCGACACGCTGCACCGCGCAGCCGGCGACGATATCGAGCTTGAAGTGGCGCGCGTACGCACGCAAGTACTCGGCGTACTGGTCTTTGGTCGGGTATTTTGGATAGAGGCGCGGCAGCGGGTAATGCGCGATGCTGGAATAAACCGTGTGCAGGCGCAGGCGATCGTAGCGCTGGGCCCACACATCGCCGACGCGCGCGTTCCGGTCGAGCACGAGCGAGTCAAAGCCGCGCCGCTTCAGCGCCCCGGCGGCCGAGAGACCGGCCGCGCCGCCGCCTACAATCACAATTCGAGAGTCCATTCGAGCTGCTCCTTGCGCCATCAGGATGACATAGTGTAGCACCATTTAGCGCCAACTGGGTATGGAGCACCACTATGCTCACATCTCGGCTGACCCCGTACTACGCATCTTGTAACACCTCAGTAATGGCTTGCTCCGCTGTCATCACTTGTCCTGCCGCCCATCCCGCCGCGAATGGCGCTGCATCGAGCCTCGCACGCGCAGCAGCGCTGCGTCTGTTCAGCTCCTCCCGCTCGGAGTTGCTGGCCACGAGCAGGCGCGCGGCAGCCCCAAAGAGTCGGCCTGCTCGCTCTGCTTGCCCGTGTGCCGCAGCCACCTCGGCCAAACCCGCCAGACCCCTGACAATGCCGAGCCCAGTGTCCACCCGTTGCATATCCTGCCAGAGTTTCAAGCCGTGCTTGTAGTGCATCTTGCCCTGGTGCGCATCCCCGTAATGATGCAGCCAACTATCCCCGGTGTTGATCAGGACCATCCCCAGCCTCCCGCGATCCTTCGAGGCGCGGAGCAGCGGTAGGCTCTGCTCGTACAGCGAGGGCGCCGTCTCCTCCTCGCCCGGCACCAAGCCCACCGCCTCCAGCGCACTCGCCAGCAACGTCACCCCAAACATGTCCCCGACCTGGCGGTACAGCCGCAAGCTTTCCGCATAGTATCCGCGCGCCGCCGCACCGTCACCTGAGAGATAGGTAGCCATGCCAAGGGCGTAGAGCGTGCTCGCTTCGCCCCACACATCCCCGAGCTCCTGAAACAGGCTGCGGCTCGCTTCGAGCAGGGGACGCGCCGCCGCGCTGTTGCGCTGACCCATCCGCACAAGCCCCACTAACCCTTCCGCGTAGCCGCTCGCTCGCTTGTCTCCCAGCTCGCGCATGATCGACAAGCTCTCCTCCGCGAGCAGGGCGGCCGCTTGAAAGTCGCCTTCGGCCCAGGCCAGCCGCCCCGCACCAAGGAGCGCCTTGCCGCGTTCCGCGCTCCGATCGGTGTCATCGATCCGCTCCAGCATGCCTTCCAGCCAGGTGCGGCCCTCATGTACCAGCCAGGTGCGGCCCTCACGTACAGAGCCGCCCAGGAACCAGTAATTGGCGAGCGCGCCCGCCAGGCGCAGCCCGATCTGGATCGCGTTCGTGTCGGCCTTGCTCCAGGCCAGGGCAGCGCGCAGGTTGGCGTCCTCACGGTCCAGTTGCTCCATCCACACCTCCGGCTCCGGGCTGAACATATGCGGCTCGGCCTCCTCAGCAAGCCGCAGGAAGTACTCAGCATGCCGCTGCTGCACCGTGGCCGCCTCTCCACTGGCCGCCAGTTGCTCCTGGGCATACTCGTGGATCGTGTCCAACATGCTGAAGCGCGGCTCCCCACCCAGGCCCGGCTGCACTTGCACCAGGCTCTTGTCCAGCAACTGGGCCAGCTGTTCCAGGGCTGCTGCGCCATCGTCGGCTGCCGAAGCGGAGAGCGTCGCGGCGGCATCGAAAACGCAGACCGCCTGCACCGCCGCCAGCGTGAAACTGCCCGCGAAGACCGCCAGCCGCCGGAACCCCTGCTGGTCGCGCTCCGAGAGCAACTCGTAGCTCCAGCCAATCGTGGTGCGCAGCGTCTGCTGGCGAAGAGGCAGGTCCCGCGCGCCCCCCGTCAGCAGCGGCATCCCGCGCTCCAGCCGTGCCAGCAAGGCCGCCGGCGTGAGTACCCTCAGCCGTGCCGCCGCCAACTCCAACGCCAGCGGCAGCCCGTCCAGGCGCTGGCAGATCGCCACGATGCTGGCTGCATTCTCACTGGTCAGGGCGAAATCGGGCCTGGCCTCGCGCGCGCGCTCGACGAACAGCGCCACCGCCGGGATCTGTACAAGCTATTCCCGGTCGGCGATGTGGGCGCGGTCCGGCTGGGTGAGCGGTGGCACCGGCACGATCTGCTCGCCGCGTACATGCAGAGGTTCGCGACTCGTGATGAGCAGCTTGAGGTGTGGCGCCAGCTCGAGCGACTGGGCTGCTAAGGGAGCCGCGACAACCAGTTGCTCGACGTTGTCGAGCACGAGCAACTGGTTTCGGGGCTCTAGGTACGCTAGCAGTCGCTCCTCCAGCGAGTCGTCCCGCGTCTGGGACACCCCAAGCGCTCTGGCGATGGTCAGCACCACGAGTGTGGGGTCTTGGAGCGGAGCCAGCGAGATGAATGCGACGCCGTCTGCGAACTGAGAAGCCACCTCAGCCGCCACCTGCAAGGCCAGCCGGGTCTTGCCGACCCCGCCCGGACCACTCAGCGTGAGTAGACCCACATCCGCGCGCTGCAGCAAGGCGTGCGCGTGGGCCAGCTCCGCTTCGCGACCGATGAGCCGGCTGCGTGGCAGGGGCAGCCGGGCCAGCCGAGCGCCCGAGAGAGTCTCTGGCGTGGTCGTGAAGCGCTCGGTCAAGCGCAGGGCCAGGTCGTTCGCGATGCGCTCACGCAATTCCTCCGGGGTGGCGAACTGCTGGTAGGAGGCGACCGCCTCGCTGCGGATGCGCTCGAGCAGCCGCTGCAAGGCTGGCTCGCGTGCTTGCGCAGGCGTCTTGAGGTAGATCAGCTTGGGTTTGTCAGTAGCGAGCTGGTACTCGTCTTCCAGGCCGGAGATCTGAGAGCCCGGGGCGACCCAGCCATAGCGCTGCCAGTAGAGGCCGAGGAAGATATCGCTTTGCGCCAGGTAAGCGCGGTAGAGTTCACGTGGCGGGTAGGGTCGTGCGCCCGCCTCGAACAGCACCGGCGTCAAACGCAGTTGGGTGATGGCTTCGCGCACCGCTGCCCGCTCGGGAGCCAACTCATCCAGGGCCGAGCTGACGAAGACCCGCACCCGCTGGTCGGGTGTGCGGATCAGCGCAGGAAGATTGCTTATCATTCTGCATTCCTTTCGGATCGGTAATCATTGTTTTCTCTTCTTTCAAATCACAGGCCAGGTGACCTGCCCCCCGAAATCTGAACCACCTGATATGTTAGAGTCCTCCGTGGAGCTCTTCGGGGGCGAGATTGTCCCATTTCTGGCGCAGGGCGAGGTGGTTTTTGGCGGGGTGCGGGAGCTGCTGGATGAGCAATTCGCCCGTCTCTCGGCGCTCGAGCAGAGCGTGCTGTTCTGGTTGGCAATTCTGCGCGAGCCGGTGAGCCTGGAGGAATTGCTGGCTGTTCTCAGCACACCGAGGACTTCGATGCTATCTGGACGGTGGACATCAGCAAGAGCGGGCAGTATTGGGCCACGGGCAGCAAGCGGGGCGAAGTACGGGTGTGGCGTGAGGCAGGCCAAACCTTGCACCTGGCCTGGCAGGCGCATACGGACATCGTGGTGTCTATCGCGTTCAGCCCGGACGAACGCACGCTGGCGAGCGGGAGCCTTGATGGCAGCATCAAGCTCTGGGACGTAGAGAGTGGGGCCCTGCTCTGGACCGTTGGGCCAATCAATGGCTTGCTTAGCCTGGCCTTCGCTCCCGATGGACGAACGCTTGCCAGCGGTGGGAATGAGACGACCGTCCGGCTCTGGGATGCGAAGCTGGGCACAGCCCTCGAGGACCTGCCGCATCCCGGTGCGGTCTTCTCGCTGGCCTGGAGTCCAGATGGGCGGAGGCTTTCCAGTGGCGGCTTTGATGGTCACATTCGGCTGTGGCAGAGGCAGCAGACCGGACCCGCTCTCTGTGTGCAGACGCTCTCCAGGCATACCAACTTGGTGCGCGGACTGGCCTATGCCCCGACGACAGCCGACTGGCCAGCGCGAGCTGGGATGGCAGCGTCAAGCTGTGGGAACTTGAAAGCGGACGCTGTGTCCAGACGCTAGTGGGGCATAGGGAGCGGGTGCAAGCAGTGGCCTGGAGTCCGGATGGAGGCACGTTGGCCAGTGGCGGCAGTGACCGCACGATCTGGCTGTGGGATGGCCACCAGGGCAGCGCTCGGGCGGCGCTGCAGGGACATACCGCTGATGTGTACGGCCTGACCTTCACGCCTGACAGCCGCCAGCTGCTCAGTGGCAGTTACGATGGCACCCTGCGGCTGTGGGGGGTGGAGCGTGGCGAGTCGCTGCGCGTCCTGCAGGGCTACGCGGCCGCCCTCTACGACGTCGACCGGAGTCCGGACGGCACCCAGCTGGCCAGTGCAGGCTTGGATACCATGGTGAGCCTCTGGGAGGTGGCCGGGAGAGGAGCGGGGACGCCGCCTAGGGTGTTGCGTGGGTATGGCTGGAGCGTCTACGGCGTCGCGTGGCGTCCTGATGGAAGCCTGCTGGCCAGTAGCCGGTGGGATAATGCCATTCGGCTGTGGGACCCAGTCACCGGGAACTGTGTCCAGGTCATCCGCGACCTCGAGCATCCCGAAACCCTCTTCTTCAGCTCCCAGCGCGGCAGCCTTTTAGATCGGTCTAAACAGCAGCCTTGTGGCAGCGAAAGGGTTACGAGGGATTTGGCTCCTCAGGCCCCTTTCTTTGCGTGAGACCATGGCTTGCACATCGCACACACGTCGGTTAGGATAGCAGATGTTCGCTGTGCTCGCGCATCCTCGCGCGGGCAATTGATCGGCGGGGCAGCTATGCAGGTTGTACAGGGATTGACGCAGAAAGAAGCCCGCGCGCGCCAGGCGCGCGGCGAAAGCAACGCGGCCAGAGACCCCGCAGCCAGACCTGCTGCGACGGCTACTGCGCTTCGTGCTGCCGGCCGCGATTGTGACCACCGTGTTTGGCGTGGGCATCTACACCTATTTCTACACCCTGATCGAAAAAGGCCTCAACACAACCGTCATCCCGACCGATGCGCTGGCGAAGTGGCAGGCGTACAACGTCGACGCGGGCTTTGGTGCGGCGGCAGCCACGATCGTCGCACAGCCGGCGCTCTCCACCTTTGTGTCGTTCGCGGCGTTCGGCCTGATCCTGTTTCTGGAGCCGCCGCTCCGCTTCTTCACCAGCTGGACCAGCCAGAGTCCGGATAAGCGCCCGGCGCTGCTGGCCCTGGCGCTGGCAGTCATCTATGTCATCGTGCGGTCACGCCGACCGCGGCAAACTACTTTGGGTTAGTGACGCCGGGCGGGCCTGAAGGCAAAGTGATGATGGTAACACTGCCACTCTGGTTCTTGAGTTTGCGAACGATCTGGCGTGCCAAACTCTTCGATCGGTTGTTGTCCGTCGAGGATCGACTGTAGATGCGCAGACATGACCCCGTAGAGGAGTGCGGTTCCAGGAGGCTGGGGTTTGGCTCATCCGCTATGCGATGGATGGAGTTGGCTCCCGTCAGGCTGGTCAGGAGGATGCGCATTGGCGCTGGTGGTCAGCTGCCCATACCAATCGCAGATGCGGTGCGCGCGCCGTGTCGTAGCGTGCGACATATGCAGCCACCGCGATCGGAAAATCGGCGGCCAAGCCGTCCAAAATCTGATGCAGGACCTGGAGCGTGAGCGCTTCCTGACCGACACGGGGGATGTAGACGTAAGCGTTGCGCTCCTTACATGGCAGACACGTGAGGTACCCATCCGCCGCCAGGCACTGCATGGCCGCGCGGATCGTGCTATACGCGTATTGGCGCGGGAGGTCCAGTTGCCGATGCACGTCACGGGTCGTTGCGCGCCCCAGCCGCCAGAGCGTGGCGAGGATCTCCGCCCGCAGTGGACCCAGGATGGCCACGAGCCCGGCGGTTGATGATTGAAGCCGCGCGGGTGATACTAGGTGCATATGTGCTCCTCGTGAGATGTCGGACCCTGTTCGCGCCTGCGGTCCTGCGCTTGCCGTGATGGCGGGCGACAGCTCCGGACGCGATCACGGTGGAGTTGGTCATGCTTCCCATTATCGCACATCTGTAATGAAATTGTAATCTCGAATATGTGATTATAAGGCTATATAGTATGTGTTACCATAGGATTTGCAATGGAGGTTACACTATTACTACGCAGCGGAATTGTCACCAGAAGATCGAGCTTCTGATCACGCGTCGACTCTGCCGATTGGCGGCACAGAGTCGACCGTCGTTCGGATTGGAGTCAGGTAGCGGCGCAGCATGGCGGTGTTTTGTGCCCGGTCTGCTGCATTAGGTTCCTCGTAAGCTATTGCGGATGAATACATCGCAGTAGCTTACAAGGAACGGGATACACAACGGTTGCCAATGCAAAGCGGAATGGTGTGATGTCGCGCCATGGAGACGGAGGGCGAATGCTCTCCGTCTTCGTACTAGAAAGGCGTAATGTGCCGGCCCATTGTGCGCGCAGCAGACCTACCCATGCGCCATTCACCCACCCTGAGTAGGCCATCTGGCGGGTACCGCTGCTGTGCAAGACGCGGTACGATTCACTCATCACTCAGATGCAGCGCCAAGGAGGCATGAATTATGGCTACGAAAAACTTGACCCTGCCGGTCACCGGCATGACCTGCGCCTCATGCGCCACCCGTATCGAGCGCGGCCTCAAGAAGGTTGGCGGCGTGGAAGCCGCCCAGGTCAACCTGGCGAGCGAGCAGGCCACCATTAGCTACGACCCGCAGCAGGTCCAGCCGCACGACCTCGTCGCGGCGGTCGAGCGGACCGGCTACGGCGTTATCTCAGATCAGATCACGTTTCTCGTCACCGGCATGACCTGCGCCTCGTGCGTGAATCGCGTGGAAAAGGCGTTGAAGAAGGCCGACGGCGTGCTGGACGCGAGCGTCAACCTGGCGACCGAGCGCGCGACGGTGACGTACGTGCCGGGCGTTGTCGACTTCGCCTCGCTCCAGGCCGCCGTCGAAGCGGCCGGCTATGGCGTGATTGCGCCCACACAGGATGAGGCAGCCGAGCCACAGGATGTCGAGGCGGCCGCACGAAGCGCCGAGCTGGCCGACAAGCGCCGCAAGCTGATCGTCGCGGTCGCCTTCGGCCTGCCGCTGTTCCTGCTAGCGATGGCACGCGACTTTGGGTTGATCCAACCCTGGCTGACGCCGTTCTGGGCGGCGGTCGAGGCGCAGATGGAGGCGGCCGGCGGCCACGCCGAGGAGGTCAGCACAATCATGCACTACCCCGCGCGAGCCGACATCCTGAACTGGCTGTTCCTGCTGCTGGCTATTCCGGTGCAGTTCTACAGCGGACGCGACTTCTACGTCCACGCCTGGCGCGCACTCAAGGCGCGCACCGCCAATATGGACACGCTGATCGCGCTCGGTTCGTCGGCCGCGTTCTTCTACAGTGTCGCGCTGCTGGCGTTCAACCTGGCCGGGCACGTCTACTTCGAGACCGCGGCGGTGATCATCGCGCTGATCCTGGTCGGCAAGTACCTCGAGGCGCGCGCCAAGAGCCAGACCAGCGCGGCGATCAAGGCGCTGATCGGGCTGCAGCCCAAGACCGCGCGCGTGCTGCGCGGCGGGTCGGAGGTTGAGGCGCCGCTGGCCGAGGTGCGCGTGGGCGACATCGTGGTGGTGCGGCCAGGCGAGAAGGTGCCGGTGGATGGCGTGATCACCAGCGGGCAGTCGTCGCTCGACGAGAGCATGCTGACCGGCGAGAGCATGCCCATTCAGAAGGCCGTGGGCGATGCCGTGATCGGCGCGACGCTGAACCGAATGGGCAGCTTCCAGTTCCGCGCCACGCGCGTGGGCAAGGATACCGCGCTGGCGCAGATCGTCAAGCTGGTGCAGGAGGCCCAGGGCTCGAAGGCGCCGGTGCAGCGCCTGGTCGACCAGGTTTCGGCCGTGTTCGTCCCAGTCGTAATTGGCATTGCGCTCGTCACCTTCGCCGTCTGGTATCTGGTCAGTGGAGACTTCACGCAGACGATGATGTTTGCGGTGGCGGTGCTGGTGATAGCCTGCCCCTGCGCGCTGGGGCTGGCCACGCCGACGGCGATTATGGTCGGCACCGGCACGGGGGCGGAGCACGGCATCCTGATCAAGAACGCCGAAGCGCTGGAGCGCGCCAGCAGCCTGACGACGGTCGTGTTCGATAAGACCGGCACGATCACCGAGGGGCAGCCGGCTGTGACGGATGTGGTTGCCAGTGTAGCGGATGAAGAGTTGCTGCGGCTGGCGGCAAGTGTGGAGCGTGGCTCCGAGCACCCGCTGGGCGAGGCGATCGTGCGCGCGGCGCAGGAGCGCGGCCTGGCCCTGGAGCAGCCCGAAGGGTTCGAAGCGCTGGCCGGTCATGGCGTGCGCGCCACGGTGGACGGACGTGCGGTGCTGATTGGCGCGCCGCGGCTGATGCAGGAGCAACGGATCGACATCGCGATATTGCAGAGTGATATCGCACGATTGCAAGGCGAGGCCAAGACGGCGGTCGTGGTGGCCGTCGATGGGAAGGCGTTGGGCGTGCTGGGCATCGCCGACCCGGTCAAGGCGACCTCGCCCGCGGCGATCGCGGAGCTGAAGCGGCAGGGCGTGCAGGTGCTGATGCTCACTGGGGATAACCGCCGCACGGCGGAGGCGATCGCCCAGCGCGTCGGGCTGGAGCCACACGAGGTGCTCGCGGAGGTGCTGCCCGAGATGAAGGCGGCCGAGGTCAAGCGCGTGCAGGAAGCGGGCCGGGTCGTGGCGATGGTGGGCGACGGCATCAACGACGCGCCGGCGCTGGCGCAGGCCGATGTGGGTATCGCGATGGGCACGGGCACCGACGTGGCGATGGAGACCGCCGACATTACGTTGCTGCGCGGTGACCTGCGCGCGGTCGGGCAGGCAATTACGCTCAGCAAGCGCACCATGGGCACGATCCGCTGGAATCTGTTCTGGGCGTTCATCTACAACGTGATTGGCATCCCGGTTGCTGCGGGGCTGTTCTACCCGCTGCTGGGCTGGCAGCTCAGCCCAATCATCGCCGCAGGTGCCATGGCATTCTCGTCGGTGTTTGTGGTCAGCAATTCGCTGCGGCTGCGGCGGACCAAGCTGGCATCGGACGTCCCATCTGCGTCGAGCGAGCCGCAGCTCGCACCGCAGCACGCCTAGCGGCACTCCCTCAGACGCGCAGCCGAGATGCTGCGCGTCTGAGGGAGTGGGAAGAACGAAAGCACATGAATCGATAATGACCGAGCTAGAACAGTTTCGTGCCCAGAAAGACCAGTTTTTCAAGCGGCATCCGCAGAGCCCGCTCGCGCCGGAGCAGCAGCGAACCTTCCAGGGTCTGGGCTACTTTCCCGAGAATCCGGCTCTCCGCCTGATCGTGCCCATCGAGGAGTTCGGCGACCAGGACACGATCGTCATGCAGACCTCGACTGGCGACGTACGCGAGTATACACGCTATGGGCGGCTGCGGTTCAGCGTGGACAGGCAGGCGGCTGAACTCACGCTGTACGCTGATGGCGACACGTATTTCCTACCCTTCGCCGACGCGCTCGCAGGGGTAGAGACGTATGGGGCGGGGCGCTACCTGGAGCCCGAGCCACTCGGCGACGGGCGGTTCCTGGTCGACTTCAATCTGGCCTACAACCCCTACTGCGCCTACAACGACGACTGGTCGTGCCCAATCACCCCGCCAGAAAACCGGCTGGCGGTCCCGATCCAGGCGGG
>WNFV01004263.1_pt1 | contig 22542 bp, 22 predicted proteins | sample 5400101 | NCBI WGS metagenome assembly WNFV01 (sample SAMN13153361, study PRJNA577476) | soil metagenome | isolation source: 115 cm soil or saprolite under grassland replicate 1 | place: USA:California | collected 2016-06-15 | reverse complement strand
CACGGTCTCAGCCGGCTGGCACTCGTGTTCGGGCTCGGCTTTTTGGCCGTGGCGCTGCAGCTGGCGCGCGAGCAGATCAGCCAGGCCAGCGCTATTCACGAGCGAGCAGCGGCGCTCCTTCAACCAGCCACCGCCCAGCGCCCGCCGTCTGGCGGCGCGCCCAGGAGCGCCTCCCTGAGTTCGTCCTGCTGCTCTACCGAGAGCAGCGGCACAGCGCCCAGGCTGCGCTGCCGTCCATCCACCAGCCCTGCCGGCCCCGCTGCGCGGTAGCGCTGGGCGATCTGCCGGATGGTCCGTGGCCGGTAGCCTGTCGCGGCCACGATCTCGGCCAGCGGTGTGCCGTCGGCCAGCAGGCCGATCACCTGCCAACGCCGGCGTTCCGCTGCTGTAGCCGCCGATGCGCTGCGTGCCGCGATCTCCGGGCGGCTCAGGTGGGCGCCGTGCGCACCAGATTCGTGCGGTGAAATCTGAGCTGAACCAGTTGGGCAAAGCGCCGGTGTAGTGGTATGATTAGTCCGCTTACATCGTTTCATCTCTGCACCCATGCTCTGTCGCGGCTGTGCCTACACTACACCGTTTGACGGGAGATGTCAGTACGCAGCGCTGTGCTTTTCCCGTGTGCATCAGTGTGCATCGCACCGCACCGAGTGGAGGGGAGCTGCGCATGGAGAAGGAGCGACGACCCATGGGCGCACATCGCGTATATCGCGAGCACAAATATGCGTTTGGCCACCAACTCCTGACCGTACGGACGTGGGTGGCGCTCACCCAGATCGAACTGGCGGAGCAGATTGGCATGCATCGGCGCAGCGTGCAGAAATGGGAGACCGGCGAGTCGTATCCCAAGGCCGAGACACTGCAACGCCTGATCGCGGTGCTTGTCCGCCACCAGGCCTTCAAAGCAGGACAGGAGCGTGAGGAAGCAGAAGCACTTTGGAATCAAGCCGCCGAGGATGGGCCGCATCCGCTCCCCGCGTTCGATGAGGTCTGGTTTGCACGCACGCTGGCGCTCCACACCGCCGCGCCCGTCCCGGTCGACCGCGAGCTCGAGCACGCACATGGTTCGGTGCCAGCTCCAGCAGTCCAGCCGGACATACCCCGCGCGATCATTGACTGGGGTGAGGCAATCGCTGTCTCCACACTCCACGGCCGTGAGGGCGAGCTCCAAACGCTGCAGCAATGGCTAGTGGAGGACCGCTGCCGAGTGGTCGCGATTGTCGGTATGGGCGGGATTGGCAAATCGAGTCTGGCGATCACTGTTGCCCGCAGCGTCTTGTCCCAGTTTGATGTCGTCGTGTTCCGCTCGCTGCAAAATGGCCCTCCGCTCGCGGAGGTGCTCGACCAGACCATTCGCGCCGTCTCCAACCAGCAGGCGACGCCCCCGGACCTGGTGCCCAACAAGATCGCGCAGCTGGTGCAGCTTTTCCGCGAGCGGCGCTGCCTGCTGATCCTCGACAATTTCGAATCGCTCATCCAACCCGCCGCCCTCACCGGAACCTATCGCACGGGCTACGCCGAGTATGGCGCCTTGCTGTCTGCGCTGAGTGAGCGTGCGCACCAGAGTTGTCTGCTGCTGACCAGCCGCGAGAAGCCCTCCGAGCTTGGGCTGCGGGAAGGTCGCACCGCACCGGTGCGAACGCTGCAGCTGAGCGGACTGGACGACCGCGCCTGCCAGAGCATCCTGGTGGCGAAGGATATCAGCGGGACGGCGCCTGACATGAGCGCGCTGGCGCGGCTCTATGGAGGAAACCCGCTGGCGCTTAATCTGGCAGCGGAGCCGATTCGCGAGTTGTTTGGTGGTGATGTGAGCGCCTTTCTGACGGCGGGCGATGCGTTCTTCAATGGTGTTGACCGGCTCCTGGACCAGCAACTTAGTCGTCTGAGCACGATCGAGCAGGATGTGCTGAACTGGCTGGCAATCGGGCGCGAGCCGGTCGGAATTACGGAACTGCGCTCGCGGAGCGCGCTGACGGCGGGGCCGCGCGAATGGCTTGAAGCGATCGAGGCGCTGCGGCGGCGCTATCTCATCGAGCGCGGCGAAGCCGGAGCAGTCTTCACGCTCCAGCCGGTCGTGATGGAGTACGTCACCACACAACTTATTGGGCGCATGCTGGAAGAAATTGTTGCCTGCACGCCGGAGACGATGCGGCGCTATGCTGTACTGCTGGCGCAAGCTCCCGAATATGTGCGCCAGAGCCAGGAGCGCGTGCTCGTCCAGCCACTGCTGGCCCAGCTCGGCAACAGCCTCAAGATCAAGCAGACGGTCGAGGCGCATCTCGCGCAGGTGCTTGGGGCGGTGCGCGTTCTGCCTCGCGTCGAGCAGGGCTACGGCGGCGGGAATGTCCTCAATCTGCTGGTCCAGCTCGGTTGTGATCTGCGCGGCCACGACTTCTCGGATCTGAACGTCTGGCAGGCGAATCTGGCCAATGCCGAGCTGCCGGAGGTCAATTTTCATGGCGCCGACCTCACTGGATCGCGCTTCAGCGAGGCCTTCAAAACGATCGTGCCGGTAGCGTTCAGCCCTGATGGCCGCTATCTGGCAGCCGGCAGCATTGATGGCGAAATCTGGCTCTGGCGGGTCGCGGATAACCAGCAGGTCGAGCTGTTCCAGGGCCATACCGGGCCGGTCAATACCGTCGCCTTTAGTCCAGATAACCGTATATTGGCCAGCGGTAGCAGCGATGGGTTGATCATGCTCTGGTCACTAGCGAACGGCGCACGCCTGGCGACGTTGAGCGGCCACAGCAGTCGGGTCTGGTCGGTAGCGTTCGACCCTAATGGCGCGCTGCTCGCCAGCGGCAGCGACGATCAGACGATCAAGCTCTGGTCGGTGACGACCGGCACATGTCTGGCGACGCTGGCCGAGCATAGCGCCGCGGTGGCTTCCGTCGCGTTTAGCCCCGATGGCGCGCTGCTCGCCAGCGGCAGCCACGATCCCAATCCAACGATCAAGTGTTGGGACGTCGCCAGCGGCGCGTGCGTGGCGACTCTGGTCGGGCATACGGCCGACATCTGGTCGGTGGCGTTCAGCCCCGACGGCAGCTTGCTTGCCAGCGGCAGCGCCGATCTGACGATCAGGCTCTGGTCGGTCGGCACGGGCACGCACAGCGCGACGCTGCGCGGACACACGGCCCGGATACGCTCGGTGGCGTGGAGTTCCGATGGAGCGACACTCGCTAGCGGCAGCCTCGATCAGACCGTCAAAGTCTGGGACATTGCAGCGCTGCAATTGCGGGCAGGGCAGGCTGTCATCAATGCGGACGCGGTCAGTGGAGTATGCCGAGCAACCCTGGCCGAAAACACCGGCCCTGTGAACGGCGTGGCCTTTAGCCCGGACGGCGATACCCTTGCGGGCGGCGGCGAGCTTCAGACCATTGCGCTCTGGTCGGTGGCGCGCAAGGAGTGCCTGGCGCTCTTGTATGGCTACAACAGTGGTGTACTCGCGCTGGCCTTCAGCCCTGATGGCGCAACCCTGGCCAGCGCCGGATTCGACCGGACGATCCGGTTGTGGTCGGCCGCTCGTCGTATGCCGCTGGCGCGGCTTGCCGGCCATACCGGCGCGATCTACTCCCTGGCGTTCAGCCCCGACGGCACGCTGCTGGTGAGTGGCAGCGGCGGCAATGACCGCAGCATCCGGCTCTGGTCGGTTGCGCGCACAACCTGTCTAGCATCGCTCGTCGAGCATCGCAGCCCTGTCGTGGCCGTGGCATGGAGCTCCGATGCCTACACCATCGCCAGCGGCAGCCTCGACCGGACGATCAGGCTCTGGTCGCCTACGAGCGCGACCAGCCTGGCCACACTCAGCGCGCATAGCGACGCGGTGCGTGCGCTGGCGTTCAGCCCGGACGGCAGGCTGCTCGCCAGCGCCAGCTATGATCGTACCGTTCGGCTCTGGGCGGTCGCGGGCCGGGAGCCGACCCAGACCTTCATTGGGCACACTGCTCCGGTGCGAATGGTCACCTTCAGCCCAGATGGCAGCCTCGTCGCGAGCGGCAGCGCCGACCAGACGATCCGGCTCTGGTCGGTTGCAAGCGGTGTATGCCAGGCGATTCTGAGCGAGCACAACGGCGAAGTGGTCTCGCTGGCCTTCAGTGTAGACGGGGCGCTCCTCGCCAGCGGCAGCTTTGACGGAACTGTGCGGCTCTGGGATGTTTCAACTGCGCGCCAGGCTGGCGCTGGCTCCAGCCTGGCGACGCTCAACCCGCAGGCCGGCGTGATCTATGCATTGGCCTTCAGCCGTGATGGGCGCACCTTTGCCAGCGGCGGGGCCGACGGTCTCATCACGCTCTGGGATCTGCCGACACGCCAAGCTATTGCAACCCTGCGCGGCGAGCAGCCATACGCGGGGATGAATATCACCGCGGCCACGGGTCTCACCGACGCCCAGCGAGCGACCTTGCGCGCCCTCGGTGCGGTGGATAGGATGGGCGCTGCGCCAGCGGGGAGTGCCGAGCACACGCCGGCGATTGGGAGCGCAACTGAACCGGCGCCAGCGGGAACCGCCGAGCGCACACCGGCGATTGGGAGCCCAGCTTACCCGGCGCCAGTGGGGACCGCCGAGCGCACGCCAGCGGGTAGCGCCGGCGCGGCTGACAGGGCGGATGATGCGCCGCGGCCGAGCGGCGACCCGACCGTGGTGCTTGGCCTGCCGTTCCAGCCGACCTCGTTCATCGGTCGCAGTGCCGAACTGGCCGCGATCGCCCGACTGCTGGCCGATCCGGCATGTCGCCTGCTGACGTTGCTCGGGCCGGGTGGGATCGGCAAAACGCGCCTGGCACAGGCAGTCGCGGCCACTCACAACACCGCGTTCGCCGACGGCGTCGCGTTTGTCGCGCTGGCCGCCGTCGAGACACCAAACCAGATCGTTTCGATGATCGGCGCTGCGCTCAGTCTCTCGTTTGCTGAGCAGCCCAACCCCACTGCGCACCTGCTTGGCTATCTGCGCGAGCGGCACATGCTGCTGGTTCTCGACAACTTCGAGCACCTGCTTGCGGACATCGATCTCGTCGCCGCCCTGGTGACCCATGCGCCACAGGTCACAATCCTGGTGACCTCGCGCGAGCGGCTGAACCTCCAGACCGAATGGCTGTTCGATGTCGAAGGGCTCGCCTACCCGCCGGAAGACCAGCCTGAGTCGGCCACAGCGCAACGCCTGGCGGATCCGACCAGCTACGGCGCCGTTCAATTATTTGTGCAGCGGGCCAGGCAAGTCCAGCCAGAGTTGGCCCTATCTGAATCGACCCTCACGACGATTGTGCGTATCTGCCAGCACATCGCGGGAATGCCGTTAGCGATCGAGTTGGCTGCGGCGAGCCTGCGAACCCTGCCGCTGGCCGAAATCGAGCGGCAGGTCCGCGCGAACCTGGACATCCTTGCAACCACCCGCCGCGATGTGCCGGCGCGGCATCGTAGCATGCGCGCGATGTTCGACCACTCGTGGCGGTTGCTCAGCGAGGCGGAGCGGGCGCTGTTCAGCCATGTCGCGGTCTTCCGCGGCGGCTGGACGGTGGACGCCGCCCAGCAGGTGGCTGAGGCAACACTCCCTGCGCTCACCGCGCTGGTCGACAAGTCGCTGGTGCGACTGAGCGATAGACAGACACAGCCGGGTGCCGCAGCTGAGGCGCGCTTCGTCATGCTTGAGCCGCTTCGTGAGTATGCCCTGGAACAACTGGCGGCACGCGGTGAGGCAGAGGCGTTGCGGCGCGCCCACGCGAACTACTATTTGGCGCTGGCAACTGAAGCGGCGGCCCAATGGTATACTCCAACGGTTGACGCATGGATCGCAAAGCTTCATCGCGAGAGCGACAACATGCGCGCCGCATTGCAATGGGCGCGCGACAGCGGCAATTACTTCGTTGGGCTTCAGCTCGCCGGGGCGCTGTGGAAATTCTGGCAGGGCTATGGGTATACCAGCGAGGGGCGCAGCTGGCTCGATCAGCTGCTGACGTTGGAGGATCCGCATCCTGATGCCACCACCCTAGTCGCACGGCTCAGTGGCCTGCAAGCAGCCGCATGGTTAGCCTCCGAGCAGCACCATGACGCACAGGCCACGCGCCTCCTTGAACAGAGTATGCTACTGCGCCGCGCCCTCCGGGAGACGACAAGCCAGACGAATCCGCTCGTCAACGCGGCACGTCAAGCGCGCACGGAGGGCCAGTACCAGCGGGCGACGGCAGCGTTGGAGGATGCGTTATCGCGCTACAGCGAGCTGAGAGAGCGGATACACCAGGGCAGTGTCGATCTCGGGCTTGAGCTCTTCGACTTGGGACAGGTGCTTCGTGTGTTGGGCGTGGTGCGTCGCGAGCAGGGCGACTTCGCGCAGGCTACCGCATTGCTCGAAGAAAGCTTGACCATGTACCGCAGGTTTGGCGAGCGTGAAGGGGTGGCTTTCAGCCTGGCCGGGCTTGCCGATGTTGCACGCGACCAGGGTGATGCGGCACGGGTGCGGGAGTATGGTGCGGAAAGCGTCTCGATTCTCCGCGAGTTGCGCATCCAATGGATGCTTGGCTTTGCGCTCAATAATCTCGCACAGGGGGCATATGTCGAGGGCGATCTGGCGCAGGCATTCACTCTGATCGACGAAAGTGTCACGCTCTTTCGTGACCTCAAAGCCTACTCGAGCCTTGCGGAGGTCCTCATTACGCAGGGGCATATCCTACGGGCGCAGGGGCATGCGGCGGCGGCAAACGCGGCGCTGAGCGAGGCGCTGCGGCTGGCGTGGGCCGTGGGACCGCGCCTGTTCGTCGCGGCGGCCCTGGAGGGATTAGCCAGCGTGGTGGTCGCGCAGGGACGCGCGGAGCTGGCCGCCCGGCTGCTGGCTGCGGCGTCGGCGCTGCGCGCGCAGATGGGTACCCCGGTGCGGCCAGTCGATCACGCCGCGGTGGAGCAGGTGCGGGCGACAGCGCGATCAGCGCTCGGCAACGACGCCTTTGCCACCGCATGGGCGCAGGCGCAAGCGCTGCCGCTCGAACAGATTCTCAGCACCATCCCCAGCGCGGCATCGTTCGCTGCGCTCGGCGATCGATCAAGGAGATAGGACATCATCAACTCAGCATCTCGCTTTTTGCCCTTGCTGAAGCTGAATTATGGCAGTTAGATTTCGCCTGACGACCGATACCGCACATTGTTTGCACTATTTGTAGTGTTGAGCCTATGACACACAAAGGAGAAAGCACAATGGGTAACCGAACACCAGAGGAAAGGCAGGCGCCCATGACCCGACGCCAGCTACTGCGCTTTATGGCCAGCAGCGTAGGCGCGAGCGCCATCCTGGCCGCATGCGGCGGCGCGGCGCAGCCCTCCGGCGGCGCGCCGACCAGCGCTCCGGCGGCCCAGGCGACTGCAGCACCAGCCGCCGCTGCCACCGCCGCTCCGGCAGCGGCGGCCACCAGCGCACCTGCGGCCGGCACCGCCAACCGCCCGCTGACGCCGACGTTCTATGACTGGATCGACAGCCTGCACCCCAGTATCAAGGAGGTAAACAAATCCTTCCCCGATCTCAACTACCAGATCGCCCCGGTTGCAGGCTTCAGCATCGATCGCTTCGTGGCCGAGGCCAAGAGCAAGCAAAGCACCTGGGACGTCTACGTCGGCATGACCCCGTTCGTCGAGATGACCCAGCTGATCAAGGCCGACACGATCGAGCCGTGGGACAATTACATCCCCAAGGAGGTGATCGACGACCTGATCCCCTCCATCCGTGCGGAATGTACGGTCGACGGCAAGCTGTACAGTTGGCCGTTCCTGCTCGACATCATCGGCATGGGCTGGAACTCTGAGCAGACCGACAAGGCCGGCATTACCAACAACCCGCCCAAGACCTGGGACGACTACCTGGCGGACGCCAAGAAGGTCAAGGACTCGGGCGCGGCGACCTATGGCGCCACGTTCGACTCGCACGGCTGGCGCTCGCTGGCGCCCTACACGCACAGCATGAGCACCAAGGTCTATACGCCCGAGGGGCTGTTCGACTTCACCAGCGACGCGGCGGTCGAGGCGCTCAAGCTGATGAAGCAAATCATGGACGTGTCACATCCCGACATCCTGCTGGAGGGCGCGACCGACGCCGGGGTCAACGGCACGCCCGACGAGGTCGCGTTCGCGGCCCAGAAGGTGGCCTACTACACCAAGTACTTCAACGCGCCGCTGCGCTTCGCGGCCAACTGGCCCGACCCCACCAAGCTGCAGATGGCCGGCCTGCCGAAGTTCGCCAACGGCGAGGGCTCGACGGTCTTCTGGACCACCGGCTGCTGTCTGCTCAAGTATGGCCAGAATAAGGATAAGGCGGCCGAGTACCTCAAGGCGCTGACCTACAACGAGCAGATCTGGCAGGACTCGATCGCCGGCACGCCCACTGCGCATCCCGGCCAGCTGCCGCCGTACAAGTCGCTATACGATAAGTGGAACACGGAAAAGCCGAGCTGGATGCAGCCGTTCGTCGCGCTCATCCGTGCGCAGCTAGATATCGCAAAGGCCATTCCCAACCACCCGTTCGGCCTGCAGCAGTTCGTGATCGGCAAGCCGTTCTGGGAGAAGTTCCTGAAGGGCGAGGAGCCCGACCCGAAAAAGGCCCTGCAGGCCGCCAAGGACGCCGTCGCCGCTGAGGTCAAGAAGGCCGGCTAATTACTATGCCTGTTAGTTGTCAGTTGTCGGTTGCTTCTACGGACAACTGACAACTGACAACTGGCAACTGACAAAGCAATGGCAACTATCCAAACCGAAACCTCGGCCAGGTCGGTCGCGCGCCGGGGCGCGGTCGATCTGCGCGGCGCCGGCAACTGGGTGTTTCTGATACCGATGCTGTTCTTCTTCGTCGGCTACCAGGCCTACCCGATCCTACGCGTGCTGTGGATCAGCTTCACCGACTACAAATACCTGCGCCCCGAGCCGGCCAGCTGGGTCGGGCTGGAGAACTACCGCAACGCGCTGGCCGACCCGCTCATGTACAGCGGGCTGCTGCGCGCGGCTGAGTTTACGCTCATGTTCCTCCCGGGGACGATCCTGCTGCCGCTGCTGCTGGCGGTGCTGATCGACCGCGTGACCCACCCGCGGCTGGCGGCGTTCTATCGGATCGTCCTGCTGATCCCGGCGGTCATCCCCGGCGCGATGATCTTTGTGCTGTGGAAGTGGATGTACAACTTCCAGATCGGGCCGATCAACTACATCCTGGTCCATGTGCTGCACCTGTTCACCGAGCAGACCGCGCCGCAGTGGCTGGGCGGCACCGCGCTGACGCTGCCGGCCGTCGCCGCGTTCGAGGTCTGGTGGGGGCTGGGCTATCACACCATGTTCTTCCTGGCCGGGCTGGCGGCGATCCCCAAGGATCTTACCGAGGCGGCACGGATCGACGGCGCGAACGAGTGGAATCTGCTCTGGCACGTGACCGTCCCGCGCCTACTGCCGATCCTGTCGTTCCTGGTGGTGCTGCGCTTCGGCTCGGCCATGGCGGTGATCGAGGAGTACCTGATCTTCGGCGGCTTCAACCGCGCCTCGCCGACCTACACCTGGACGGTCTATATGTACGACCTGGCCTTCCACGTCGGCGACTGGCTGCAAGGCTACGCGGCGGCGATCGGCTGGATCGGCGCCTGCGCGATGATGGTGGTGGTGGCCGGGCTGCTGTATCTATTCCGGTCGCGCGACGGCTAATTGCAGATTCGCCCAGAGGGCACCCGATTGCAAATTGCAGATTGGATCGATCAGAAATCTGCAATCTGCAATCTGCAATCAGGAGATGTTATGGCAGCCACAACGACCCGCATTATGCGGCCGCGCCGCGTGCAGACCAGCACAATCCTGCGCCACGTGGTGATCAACTTCTTCATGCTGCTGATCATCCTGCCGCTGCTCTGGGTGCTGCTACTGTCGGTTAAATCGCTCCCCGACGCCTACAGTGGCGAGCTGTGGCCCAAGCAGTTCGACTTCAGCCACTACGGCTACGTGCTCTCGCAGATCCAGACGCTGCCGCGGAATATGCTCAACAGCATCGTCGTCACCCTCTCGACGGTTGTGATCACGACGTTCTGCGCGATCCTGGCCGGCTACGCGCTGGTGCATGTGCGGCTGCCCGGACGTAGGATGGCCATCCTGTTCCTGACCGCCTCGCTGTTCTTCCCGACCCGGCTGATCTCGCTGATCTCGATCTTCGAGATCCAGAACCGCCTGGGGCTGATCAATACGACCGCCGGCCTGATCCTGCCCTACATAACGCTGAATTTGGCGATCAGCGTGCTGATCATGCGCGCGATCTTCGAGCAGATGCCGGCCGAGCTGGCCGAGGCCAGCCGGATCGACGGCTGCGGCGCCTGGCGCACGCTGATCCAGGTGCTGCTGCCCCTGACGGTGAACGGTGTCGTAGTGGTGGCGATCGTCAACTTCGTGACCGCCTGGGGCGAGTACCTGCTGGCGGCGACCTTAACCAACGACCAGATCGTGCGCACCATGCCGGTGGTGCTGGCCTCGGCGCAGGGCGGGATGGGGCAGTGGGCCTGGCCGCGGATCGCAGCAGTGTATGTGATCGTGGTGGCGCCGGGTATTTTGATCTTTGCGCTGCTGCAGCGGCTGTATCTCAAGGGCTTGACCGAAGGGGCCGTGAAGCTCTAATCATATCGTAAGTGGTGGTATCATAAGTCCGCATACATCCCGCCATACTTGCACTAAAACGTATCACGGCTGTGCATCTGCACTATGCCATTCAGCCGGCGCCGTCAGTCCACAGCCTTGTGCTTTTCCTCTGTGCATCGTTGCGCATTCACTCACCCCGTGAGGAGTCGTTCGGCATGGAGAAGGAGCGCCAAGTCATGGGAACCCATCGTCGATATCGCGAGCACAAGTATACATTTGGCCAACAACTCCTGACCGTACGGACCCGAGCTGCGCTCACCCAGATCGAGCTGGCGGAACAGATCGGTGTGCATCGGCGCAGCGTGCAGAACTGTGAGACCGGTGAGTCGTACCCCAAGGCCGGGCTCTTACGCAGGTAGCGTGAACGACCATGCCGGCACGCAGGTAGGCTGGTATACTACAAGGTTCTGTCGTACTATCGAGAAAGGAACCTTGTCTGTTTGCCATGTCCGCACCAGTTCTGCCCTTTCTGCTTCCCGGCTTTGCTGTTGACACCGTCCGGACGGTCGATATGACTCTCCTTGTCGAAGCCCATAGCGCTGGCACGCAGGCATCCTGCCCGACCTGTCAGCAACCATCGCTGCGTGTGCATAGCCGCTACCGCCGTACCCCACATGATCTGCCGGTCAGTGAACACCCGGTCCGCTTGCTGCTGCACGTGCGGCGCTTTTTCTGCGATAATGAGGCCTGCACCCGCCGCACCTTTGCCGAACGGCTGCCCCAGCTGCTCCCGGTGCGCGCCCAACCGACCATTCGGCTCACGCGCACCGTCCAAAACGTGGCCAATGCGCTCGGTGCTAAGGCGGGCGCCCGGCTGGCCAGCAAACTCCGTATCGGGATGAGCCACGATACCCTCCTGCGGATTATCCGCCAGGCTGAATCGGTACCGCCGCTGACACCCCAGGTGCTGGGTGTTGATGATTTCGCCCGAAAGAAACGGCGGGTCTATGGAACGATCCTGGTCGACCTCGAACACCATCAGCCGATCGATCTCTTGCCGGATCGCACGGCTGAGACGTTCGCGACCTGGCTGCGTGACCATCCGGGCGTCGACGTGATCGCTCGGGACCGCTCGACTGAGTATGCCCGAGGGGCGACCGACGGAGCCCTGACGCACTCCAAGTGGCCGATCGCTGGCACGTGCTCAAGAACCATCGGAAGCCCTTGAGCGGATGCTCAATCGGCTGCACGCCGAGCTGGCGCGCTTGCCAGAGCCAACACCTACTGGCAATACGCCGCCACCGCCGCGCGCAGTGGTCCGCCGGTTGCGTCTGCCGTCGATGGGCGAGCAGGCCGCCCGGCAAGCCGCCCGCTCCCGCCGCGCCGCACGATATCAGCAGGTCCAGGAGCTGTATCGGCAAGGTGTGCCGATGGTGCAGATCGCCAGTCGCTTGGGGATGGGGCGTGCCACCGTCCGCAAATTCGTGGCCGCCGCGGTGTTTCCCGAGCGGGCGGTCCAATCGCCACAACCCAGTATCCTCGATCCGTATGTGCCGTATTTGCAGCAGCGCTGGGCCGAGGGCTGTAGCACTGCCAGCCAGCTCTGGCGCGAGATTGCGGCGCAGGGCTACTCCGGGGTACGCAAACAGGTGGCCGGCTGGGCGCAGCAGCAGCGGATCGAACCAGCGCCGACCGGGCCCAAGAAGTATCGCGCCAGCACCAGGGGTAATAGGGACAGCGCAGCAGATCTGGCGAACCCGGCCGCTGCTGCAACGACACCGCCACCGCTTGTGGCGCCCCGGCGCCTGGTGTGGCTGCTGCTGCGCAGCCCGTCCCAGTTCGACGATGAAGAGACGGCAACCTTGGCCCGGATTCAGCAACATCCGGATGTGGCGCGTGCGCAGACGCTGGCACAGGAGTTTCAAGCCATGGTACGGCAGCGCCGCGCGGAGGCATTGGATGGCTGGCTTGCCGCTAGCCGAGAGAGTGGCATCCGGGAACTGCAAAGTTTTGCCACAGGGCTGCAGCATGAGTATGCCAGCATTCGTGCCGCGCTGAGCGAGCCGTGGAGCACGGGACAAGTTGAGGGGCAGATTACGCGCGTGAAGCTGCTCAAGCGTCAGATGTATGGGCGCGCGAAGTTTGACTTGCTCAAACAACGAGTCTTGCAACGTGCTTGACCTCTTTCACGCTACCTGCGTAAGAGCCAAAGAATCTGCACAGTCAGCAGGCCAGGGTTCGGTAGAATAGCCACATGAAAAAGTCTTACAGCGCCACCTTCAAAGCCCAGGTCGTACTGGAGTTGCTGAAGGAAACCAAGACCCTCAGCCAGCTGGCATCGGAGTATGGCGTCCACGCCAATGTCCTACGTGAATGGAAGCAGGCTGCCATTAAGGGACTGCCGGACGTATTCGAGAAACGCGACTCCGTGACCGAAGCTAGGGCCGCCTACGAGCGACAGATTGAGGACCTGTACGCCGAGATTGGCCGTCTGACAACACATGTCAACTTCTTGAAAAAAAAGTTGCCGTCCTGAGCCACGCTGAACGACGGGAGCTGGTAGAGCGCGATGCTGATGCCTTACCGCTGATCACCCAGGCCGATCTGCTCTCGATCAGCCGACGCAGCCTGTACTATCAAGAAAGACCGCCACCGCCGGAGGAAGTGGCGATCAAGCATCGGATCGACGAACTGTACACCGCGCAGCCGTTTTATGGTTCCCGCAAGCTCACAGCCCTGCTCCATCCCACCTTCGCACCGATCAACTGCAAGCGGGTCCAGCGCTATATGCGCGAAATGGGCATTGCCGGCATCAGTCCGGGACCCAATCTGAGCAAGCGAGCCCTGGAACATCGGGTCTATCCTTACCTGCTGCACCATGTCACTGCCCAGGCGCCCAATCACATCTGGGGATGTGACATCACATACGTGCGTCTTCGTGCTGGCTGGATGTACTTGGTCGCGATCGGGGATTGATTCTCGCGCGATGTTGTGAGTTGGGCTCTCGATGACACGTTGGAACTGCCGTTCGTGCTCGACGCTCTCGGACAAGCCCTACGCACTGCCACGCCACAGATCTGGAATACGGACCAGGGCAGCCAGTTCACCAGCCCGCAGCTGACCAGCCAGTTGGCCGCCGCCGGCGTGCGGATCAGTATGGACGGCAAGGGACGCGCCTACGATAATATCTTCACCGAGCGCTTGTGGCGCTGTCTGAAATATGAGGAGATTTATCTGGCCGACTATGGCAGCCCACGACAAGCCCGCCAAGGGATTGCCGGCTATTTCGCGTTCTACAATACCGAGCGGCCGCATCAGGCCCTCGACTACCGACGTCCGGTCGATCTCTATCTTGGGTAGAGCTGGCGGGCGGCACCAACCGATTTTTTCGGCGCGGGCGGGGCGCAGCGTCCCCGGCCGGGGACGCTGCGCCCCGCCCGCGCCCTCAGCCCAAGTGTCAAGCGTTTCGTCAGGGTGAGCGGAGGCACCCACACTGAAAACTGGTCCAAAAGTTGTGCTTGACATTGGGTCCACCTTAAAGGCGGCGATCAACTTTACTGGCAAGGTCGCTATAGGAGTCGACCTCAGTGCAGGCGGCGGAAACGATTTCTGGCTGTGGTCGATCGCCAATGCGGTCGCATGGATGACTATCAACAATAGTGGCTATGTGGGGCTTGGAGGGATTGGAAACGCCGGATATCGGCTTGACGTGCCTAATGTGGGTAATGCCAGTGGGCAAATCCGCGCCAACGCGCATGTGACCTATTCATCCCGGATCTGGAAGGACCGCATTCGGGATCTCGACGCCGATGCGAGTGAGTTGCGAGCGAAAGTGATGCGCCTGCGCCCACGCCGCTGGCGCTGGAAAGAGGAACACGGCGGAACGGACGACCTCGGGCTGATAGCGGAAGAAGTCATCGAGGAGTTTCCGGAGCTGGTGACACAAAGCGACGCCGACCCGACGCCGAGCGGGTACGGCCTGGATTATGGCCGATCGAGCGTGCTGGCGCTGTATCTCAGCCAGCAGCAGGAGCGCGACTTGACGCAGCTGCGCGAGACGGTAGCGACGCTCCAGGCAGAACTTGAACACTTAAAGCGAGGCAAATTATGACCTACGTTCCTACCGGACCTGTTCAGACGCCGCAGATGAGCGCCATTCGCGAATGGGAGCTGCTGATGCGGCAGATCGGCAGCCTGGCCGAGGCTGCGGTCGACGCGACGGCGCGCCCTGACCGTATCTGGCAGATCAATCAGCTCGAAACGCTCATTCTGGCGACAGAGCATGGCGCCCTCGTCGGCGACAGCACGTACACCCGCGAAGCGGCGCTGGCCGCGCGCGCGTTTGTCCAGGCATTCTTGGTCTGGTCGCAGACCGAGGTGCAAATTGACGAAGTTGGCGGCAATCCGATCTACATGACGCCGATGCAAATTATATCGGCACGCGTCCAACAACTACCATAACATCTTTCGAGGAGGCACCACAATGGACTACGACCAAATTGACGACCAGGCCCGCCGCCGCGCGCTGCTCGTGCAGCGCCTCATTCAGGTAGACAACACCATCATCGACATTGGGTATCAGGCCGAGATGCTGCAACAGATCGCCGCCGTGCTCAAGGTCGATAAGAAACGCGAACTGACGGAGCTCGAGCAGCAGACCAAGGAGCTGATCATCGGGCAGAAGTTTCTCAAGGAACTCAGTTAGACTTTTCGGCTCTGTTGTGGTACATTGTGGCGCGGCTGTCCTTATGTGAAACATTACGACGAGGCGCACGATGTCCACTATTCCTGTCGCATTAACCGAGGAGCAATTCACTGCCCATATTAAGCCCCATCTATCGGTCGCAAAACGCGGCTTTGAAAGCGAACAACCGCTCTGGAAGATCTTTAATCTCGTGCTCTACGTCTTGCACACCGGCTGTCAGTGGCCAGAAACCCCAGTTCCCACGGATGCGGACGAGCAGCCCATTATGTCCTGGCAGGTTCCGCGCTACCATTTCTATAAATGGAGTAAGGATGGCAGCTTTGAACGTCTGTTTAAAGCCGGGATTCTGAAAATCCGCTACGAACTGAATGTAGCGATCCTCAATCTTGATGGCAGCCACAGTGCTGCAAAAAAGGGGGCGAAGCGGTCGCCTATCAAGGTCGGAAAAAAGCCAAAACCAGCAATATCATCCCAGTAACGGACGCCAATGGTTTCATAATTGCCACAAGCGAAGTGATTGCTGGGAACCATAATGATAGTTATGATCTGACCAATCGCCTCAAAGACCTGTTTCGGCAACTCGATCAGCTGGAACTCGCGTATACTGATGCCTACTTTAATGCTGATAGTGCGTTTGACACAAAGGAGGCCCGTAAACTCCTATGGAATCGCGGTGTACGACCGAATATTCCTGAAAATAAACGCAATCGTAAACGCACCAAGCGCGGGCGCAAGCGCCATTTTGATGCGGCTGTGTACAAAAAACGCTTCGTGACTGAACGAACTTTTGCATGGATCGACAAATTCAAGCGTTTGCTGATTCGGTTTGAACGCAAGAAGGTGTATTTTCTTGGCTTTCATCTGCTCGCCTACACCCTGATCAACTTACGGACTGTCCTGGCAAAAGTTTAACTGAGTTCAAGAAGAAGATCGCCGACCTGGACGCCGCCAAGCCGGCCGTCGATAAGGCAGCATAACGGAGGACACATCAATGGCACTACCGGATAACGCCACTGGCGAGCAGCGCTGGTTTGAGATGATCGTCGGCTGCGTGCAGACCGCGATCGCGGTGGTCGAGACCTTACAGCGCGCGGGGCTGGTGTTCGACGCCAACAACATCCAGGCGCTGATCGACGCGGCCGAGGACGGGCACGCGGTCGGAAACAGCCTGATGACCAAGGAGCAGGCCTAGGCGCTCTCCATGCTGATTGCCTCGTTCGGCGTGTATTTGCAAACGCCGATGGCCGCGGGCCAGCTGAAGCCGATCCAGGTGCTGTTCAAGACCTGGCCCGCGCCAATCTTCGACCCTCCTGCATAGGAGTGAGACGATGATCGAATTACTGCTGTACTGCTCGTACCTACGAGCCGTTCACTGGACCTACCAGCAACTGAACAGAATTGACGACCGAACACGGCGCAATCTTGGAAAGAGGATCCGCCGTGGCCTCTTTGCGCTTTCTGTTATACGCTTTAGCGCTGCTCGGATTGCTGCTGTATCTCGCCCGCTGCGGAGGGATAGCGAGCAGCTCCACCTCGAGTATCTCGCATCGTATCGCGACCACGCGGATCTCTGAGCCTGTATCGATCGTATCGCTCACGCACGTCACGCCGGCCGAGGCGTGATGGGTGTGCTTTGCCATTCATCGCACTACTACTATGGAGGACACTATGGCTACGGTATCAGGCGCACAAGTGAGCATTCCTGGCTTCAAGATTTACGGCGGCACCAGCGCGTCGAGCGCCGAGGATGCCAACCACACCGTCTTCTACGCCAACTGCGGCAACTACAAGCCGAACGACAACAGGTTCGGGCTGTACCTGTTCAAGATCACCAGGGACAAGATCGAAAACATTCCGCTGACGCCGTTTCCCGAATCGCGCGGCGTCCTGGTCGCGGACGTGTGGGGCCTCAACCTGACCACCACGCTGGGCGGGACCGGCGGGAAATTTCAGCGCTACAAGATCCTCGACTATGTGATGCCGGCAGCAGGCGGGCAGGTTCTCACTGGCGAGGCGGCGGATACTGCGGCCAGGAACGCTATCGCCGCGCTTGAGAAGCGCGTGGGCCGGCTGGAGAGTGAGGAAGCCGCGGACGACAAGCGCGACGCTGCCGACGATGCGCGTGACGCCGACCAGACCGCGCGCCTAGCCAAGCTGGAGCGGCAGGTGGCGGAGCTGCTGGTCAGGCCGCAGGGCGGCCTGACCATCGACGCCGTGAAGAACTTTTTGTGGAACGACCGCTTCCTGATCGACCTGATATAGGACCTGCTGATCAACCGCAAGGATGGCGGCCTCATCGGCGCCATCAAAGCCGCCATTCGCGGCTAGAAGGCATCGCACTATGACATCCCACCTATTTAACCTGCATGGCGCATTTCCATTCTCACTCGCAGCCGATGCTGCTCGGCGATGAGCAGCCGTTCCTGTACATCGGCCAGGCGCTAACAAAGCAGGAGTTTGCCGCCTATGTGGCCGCCTACGATTTCGGCAAGCTGCCACCCTCATACGTCGTGTTCCACCATTCGGCAATCCCTTCGGCGACATGGGCCCGCTTCCCCAGCGGCGCCGTGTGGGACGATGCCGAGACCGGACTCTCGGTCGACGCCATCAAGGCCAAGCGCCTGCGGCAGCTCGGCAAAATTCGCGACTACTATGGCAAGGAACTCGGCTGGGACCGTGGCCCGCACCTGTTCGTGGACGATAAGTGGATTTACGTCTTTACGCCGATGTATGACGTGGGGATCCACGCGGCCGAGGGTAACGCGATCTACACGAATGGCAAGCTGGAGGCCTACGGGATCGGTCTTGAGGTCATCGGCTACTACGAGAAAACGCCGTGGCCCGCTGCGGTGGCGCAGAACGTCGGCTTTGCGGTGGCGACGCTGCAGCGGAAGCTCAAGACTTTCGAGCTAACATTCAAACCCGGCCCGCTGCACAAGCCGCGTGGCCGCCTGGGGTCGCTGTGCTCGCACAGAGATTTTAACAAGCCATCCTGTCCAGGCGCCGCCATTACCGAGGATTTCTACGTCCAGGTCTGCCGCGATGCCTTGGCGCGGATCGAGGCGCCACAGGCCGGACCGTTCAGCGCGCATCCCCGCTTGCTCGGCGCCTGGCAGCTGAGTGGCGGCGTGTGGCTCAAGGATCGGCTGACGCCAGGTCTGCCGACGGCGGCCGCGTTCATCGGCACAGACGGCTGCCTGTACCAGCGCTTTGAGCGAACTGTGGCGCGGCTCAAAGCCGACGGGGGCGTGGACTGGCTGCTCCTGGGCGAAATTGCGGCTCTGGTCGCGCCAGCCTCTTGACATCCGGCTATGACTCGTTACAATCTGAGCATCGCCTAGAAGAAAGGAGCGTGTATGCGTGACAACGGTAGCAGGAATATGTATGGCCTGACCCAGCTGATCAGCGACGTCGCCGCGCAGATGAACGGTGTAACGGAGCGGCAGGTGCGGGAGGTGCTCAGCACGGCGTTCGAGACGATTATGCGGAAGGTGGAGCGTGGCGACCGCGTGTCGATCTCCAACTTTGGTTCGTGGTGGCCAGCGATGCGCCGCGCGCGGAAGGGCACCGACATCCGCAGCGGTCAGCAGATCGAGATCGGCGAGCGGCGGGTGGTCAACTTCAGGCCTGGCAGCGGCTTCAAGACACGCATGCGGAACGGATCGTCGAGTATGTCATCAAGTTCGGGCAGTCAATCCAGCCGTGTGGTTGGAGGAGGTGGCGGCAGCCGGTAAGGGCGATCGCAGAGCACGGGGTACCACCGGCGCGGCCGCGTTAGCGCGACCGCGCCGGTGTTTTTGTGGTTGGCAACGTCGTTCGGATTGAATAAAAAACCGAACAGTGCCAATTGACAAATTGTCTAGTTACGTCTATGATAGTCCAACACGAACACATGATCGAATAATACAGACGTAATGTTACGACCTGCGCCAGACTTTCGACATAAGCTCGCAAGCGTTGGGCTCGGCGTCGACGATGTCGCGCAGCAAGCGACCATCAGCCGTGCGGCGATCTTCGCCTGGCTTAACCCTGGCACACAGCCCCGTCGCAAGGGAATTCGCTTGAAGAATGCCTGGGCGGTGGCGCGTGTCTACGCTGTCGCTGCGGGCATCGACAAGGAAGTCGCGTTCACCTCGCTGTTTGTCGATGAGCCTGTCGATCAGATACTGGCCTAATGCGGTGAAACGCTTTACACAACATCCTGCTCGTCATGCCTTACATACTATCCTGGTGACGTATGACCGCAACTCATCTCATACGAACGTCAACCGTACACAGTTTGTGTACGGTTGATCTGGAATCGAAGAGGGGTCTATGACGACTGATGATTCGAAGAGTCTCGCGCTGTTTGGGCAGCAGACCATCCGGCGAGTCTGGCATAACGACGAATGGTATTACAGCATCGTGGACGTGCTCGCGGTGCTCACCGAGTCGTCGAACCCGCGCAACTACTGGAACATGCTCAAAGTGCGTGCGAAAAGCGAGGGGTTCGATGAAGCCATGGCGGATATTGTCCCGCTGAAGCTCAAGAGCGCCGATAACCGCTTTCGGCTCACCGAGACCGCCAATCGCGCAACCCTGCTGCGGATCATCCAATCCATTCCCTCACCACGCGCGGAACCATTTCGCCTCTGGCTCGCCCAGGTCGGCGACGAGCGCTTGGAAGAGATCGAGAACCCGGAGGCTGCCATCGAGCGCGTCCGTGAGTTGTACCGCGCGCGGGCACGACGAAGCCTGGATCGAGGCGCGGATTCGCAACGATTTGGCGCGCAACGAACTGACCGACGAATGGCACGATCGCGGTGCGAAGGAGGGCGTAGAATATGCGATCCTCACGAATGAAATCAGCGAGGGAACCTTCAACCTCACGGTGCAGGCGTATAAGCAGTACAAACTGATTCCCAAAAGCACGAACCTCCGCGACCACATGACCACCATGGAACTCGTCCTGTGTTCGCTTGGCGAGGCGACCGCCACGCTCTACCACCGCAACCGTGACAGTCAGGGATTTCCTCAACTCAAGCGCGATGCCCGCGACGCCGGTGTTACGGCAGGGAAAGCACGGCAGGTGATCGAGGCGGATCTAGGCGAGTCAGTCGTCAGCCAATCGAACCATCTGGCACTGCCAGGACCACCTCGTCGCACAAAAGGCGGCGCGAAGCTCAAGTCGAGCACGAGGCAGCGGACCGGCCAACCAGCACCAGAGCAACAAGGCGATGAGACACAGCTGAGTCTCTTTGATGACACAGGCAGCGAGGAGACGACACCAAATAAGGAAGAATAAGGGGTGTGGCAACGATACATGATGTAAACAGCGCTATTGCATAAGACGCGTGCATACCCTACCAGTATTGCCACCTGTCGTTTTCCGCGACCCGGCTGGCGGGCACCGAGATCAGCAGATGCCCGCTTTTCCCACTAACTGCCCGGCGAGTGACCTTCATCTTAGCCTCCTTCCATTGATTTTGTATATACAGTACGACATTCACCTCTTGCGGGGAATGCAAAGCTTTCAATTTCCTGCTATTTGCATGTATATACGATGTGTGGTAGAGTGTCTAACTATCCAGGGAAGTACCTCCTAATCCGCCGTCCTCGCTTGTTTATATCGCGCGTCCCCGCGCGTATCTGTCCCACCTTGCTTCAGCCAGAAGCAGGGTGGGCGTACACTGCGTGCCGCGTCGAACACGGCATGGCACCGGTTCTATGCACCCGTACCTGCGCTCGTGGGCAGGTAGAGCAGGCTGTGCGATCTCCTGCACGGGAGCCTTTGAACCAAGCCGCGTTTGGTGGCTGGGTTCCACTCGCACACCAACACCCACGCTCGTTTGTGCAATAACACACGTGCTGGACGTCGTGATACGTCCACAGGAGCATCTCTATGAACGAACAACGCGAATCGCGGAATAGCCAAAAAGGATAAAAACATGAACACCAATCGCCAAAGCACAGTCGTTAAAGGGAACAACAAGGAGCGCAACATGAAGATAACCGCCTCGAACCTCATCCGTTGGGCAGGTTTCGCAGCGATGTCGTCAGGGATTCTTTTTATCGTCATTCAGATGATCCATCCACTCGACCTTCTTTCGTCAGTCACCACCGCCCAATGGGCAATCGCCCACTACGTGGGGGTCGCCATGGCCTTCCTCGGCCTGCTCGGCATTGCGGGGCTCTACGCCCGGCAAGTGGAAGCGGCCGGGTGGCTTGGTCTGGTCGGCTATCTCCTGTTTAGCCTCTTCTATGCGCTCACCATGGCCTTTCAATTCACCGAAGCCTTTATCTCGCCGCTGTTGGTGACCACGGCGCCGAAGTTTGTGGAGGGCTTATTGGGGATCGCCAATGGGCATCCCACCGAGATGAACCTCGGCGCCCTCCCAGCGATATATTCGCTCACAGGGTTTGTAGGGTATGTACTCGGCGGCCTGCTGTTTGGCATCGCGACGCTGCGCGCCGGCATCCTGCCACGCTGGGCGGCCGGTCTGCTTGCGTTCGCGACCGTGCCGCCCCTGCTCCTGGCTTCGCTACTCCCGCATCCGCTCGATCGGATTTTGGCGGTGCCGATGGGGTTAGCACTGGCCTGGCTGGGCTATGCGCTCTGGTCGGAACGGCGCGAGCAAGCCTCGCAACCCTTGCCTGGCAGCGCAAAGCCCCAACTCCGCCAAACCTGAGCCGAGTAAGATCGCTGGAAAGTGCATGGCGTGGACAAGCGGCCACAGGCCGCTTGTCGCATGGTGTCCTCGATCCTCACCCGATCAATCACCATCGGTAGTGATGACGCCGCATCACCTGGCCCGCTCGCTTCGAAACGCGCGGTGCAACGCACACAGCACGGCGTCCATCCGTCCAAGGAGTTGAACATGCAAGCAAATGTCTCCGATCAAGGTCGAGCCCCCGATATGCCTCAGCGCAATGAGGTAGGGAAACCGACGTCTCAGAAAACCAAAGCGCCGACAAAAGCAGGTTCGGCAGCGTGGCTCGTCGCCGCACTGCTCCTTCTGAGCGCCATTCCGCTCGCCGCCGGCGCGTTTCGCCTCACCCAGTTGGCCGGCGGCGCGGACATCACGCCGGCCAACGCCCGGTTCTTTGCGTCGCCCCTGCCGGTGGTGCTGCATATCGTGGGCGCCGCCGTGTATATCATCCTGGGCGCGTTCCAGTTCGCACCCACCTTCCGGCGGCGCTGGCCCGGCTGGCACCGCGCGGCCGGGCGGCTCCTGGTTCCCTGCGGACTGCTGGTTGGGCTGTCAGCGCTGTGGATGACCCTGTTCTATCCCTGG
>WNFV01002885.1_pt1 | contig 22542 bp, 19 predicted proteins | sample 5400101 | NCBI WGS metagenome assembly WNFV01 (sample SAMN13153361, study PRJNA577476) | soil metagenome | isolation source: 115 cm soil or saprolite under grassland replicate 1 | place: USA:California | collected 2016-06-15 | reverse complement strand
CGGAGCGGACGACGCGTCCGTAGGAGACCGCGATCGGGAGCAGTGCCCACAAGGTGGCCCCTACGAGCCCGACGGCGGTCGAGAAGCAGCGCCGGCCGAGCAGGAACACGAGCAGGATCGCGGCCACCGCGAACGCGATCGACCACAGCCGGCCGATGATGAAGAACGCGGTCGGCGAGGTCTCGAACCTCTGCGCGAGCGTGGGGTTCGGCGAGAACACGGGTGCGCCGTGCGCGACCACGTCCCAGGCGTGGTACAGGCCGGCGATCGGGTAGATCGTCGTGGACCCGGGGTGTCCGAACCAGTGCGGGTCGAGGTCGCCGGTCGACGCGATGTGGACGGCGGGCCGGACGAACGTCGGCTCGTCGACGTCCGGATACGGCAGGTCACGTGTCAACGCCCAGCACTCGAGGCCGAGCGACATCACCATGATGCCGAGCACCGCCGCCCACACCACTCGCGAGTTCCGGCGCGCAGGAGGCGGGGTGGGCACCTCGCCGCGCGCCGTGGTCGGTGAGACACGCGTCTCGGTGCTCCCCGACACGACCGCACCATCGCGCCTGGGAAATGAGGCCACGATGAGGTTCTGCGGTCCACAGTGGTCGGTAGTCTCGGCTCCGATCGTTCCGAGATGAGAGGGGACTCATGCCCGGCGGCCCGCGCATCCGGCACCTCGACGACTTCTCCTGGCAGGAGGTCCGCCGCCAGCAGCACGGGGAACGCACCGCGTCGGTGCGCGAGAAGTGGCTGGACTTCTCGCCCCGATTCCTCTCCCTCTACGCCGAGTGGGACCCCGGAATGATCGTGCAGCCGCACGGCCACAACAGCGACCATGTCGTGTTCGTGCTCGCGGGCGAGATGACGTGCGGCGACGTCCGTTGCCCCGCCGGTACCCACATCGCGCTCGACCAGGGCGACACGTTCGGGCCGTTCGTCGCCGGGCCCGAGGGCGTCACGTTGTTCGAGGTGATGATGGGTGACCCGAGGTCGTTCCCCGCCGACCTCGAGGGTTACGAGCGGATGCTGGCCGACCTCGGGATCCGCCAGCTCCCGAACCCACCCATCGAGATGCCCGACTGGCTGGAGGACACCCGCACTTGAGGCCGCGGGCCCCTCTGGTCAATCCGAACGCGCGTCTTGCGACGCGGGATGCTCGACGACGGCGACGACGCGGCTCGACATGAAGCGCGCCGAGCGCACCACCTGCCCGCCGCGGGTGACCTCGGCGACCTCCACGGTCCCGCGGGCGATCAGCACGTCGACCCGTCGCCCTTCTCGGGTCGCGACGACCTCGAAACCGCGGACCTCGTTCCCGGTGTCGACCAGGATCTCGACCCGGTCCCCCTTCACTACTTCACAAGCGTAGAGGACGTCAGTGGGGGACGAGACCCCCGTCGGCGATCACGACCTGGCCGGTGACGAAGCTGGCGGCGTCGGACGCGAGGAACAACGCCGGTCCGATCATCTCGTCGGGGTGGGCCGCGCGGCGCTGGACGCTCGAGCTCGCCATCTGCTCCTGGGCCTCGGGCGTGTTCTTGCGCATCATCGCCGTGTCGACGGCCCCTGGCGCCAGGGCGTTCACGCGGATACCCAGCGGAGCGAACTCCGCCGCCATCGAGCGGGTGAACGAGTACAGGGCGGCCTTCGTCGCCGCGTAGGTCGCCAGGAACGGGGCCTGCAGGAACGCCCCTGCCGAGATCACGTTGACGACCGCGGCGGACGGGCTGTCCTGCAGGTGGGGGAGCGCCTCCTGGACGAGGAACACGGGACCGCGCAAGTTCACGTCCATCGACTTCTCGTACGCCTCGGGCGTGAAGTGGCCGAGGTCCTCGCGCAGCGGGGTGGCAGCGTTGTTCACGACGATGTCGAGGCGCCCGAAGTCGTCGACGGTGCGTGCGACGAGCGCGTGGAGCGCGTCGAGATCGCCCACGTGCGTCGGGACGCCGATCGCCTCGCCGCCCATGGTGCGCAGCGCCTGCTCGGTCTCCTCGCAGGCGCCGGTCTTACGGCTGGCCACGGCGACCCGGGCCCCGGCGGCGACGAACCCCTCGGCGATCGACCGTCCGATCCCGCTGGTCCCGCCGGTGACGATCGCGACCCGCCCCGACAGGTCGAACAGTGAACGCAGCTGCTCTCGGTTCATCGCAGGACTGTCCCACAGCATGACTGGGAGTGGGCGTCCCTTTCGTCCGAAGTGTACGGTTCCGGGCTCGGGGCGGGGAGGGGGGAACGACATGCGGGTCGGGCGTCGTCTCGGTGTGCTCGTCGTCTGCGTGAGCACCGCGGTCGCCGGTGTCGGCCTCGGCAGCGGTACCGGCCACGCCGCGCCGCGCACCGTCCCGAATCCCACGGTCGAAGGACCGATCGGCGCGACCGGTTTGTGGGGCCACCCGTGGAACGACCAGTTCTTCGAGGTCGGGTCGATCGGGTACTCCGAGGAGGAGTACTTCGTCGCCGGCACCGCGAAGACGTATACGGCGACACCGACCACCGCTCCGTACAAGACCCGGGTCCTCGTGTACCGGCCGACCGATCCGAGCCGGTTCAACGGCACGACGATCGTCGAGTGGGACAACGTCACCGCGCAGGACGCCGAGGAGCCCATGTGGACGTGGCTGCATCCGATGGTGTTCCGCGAGGGGTACGCGTATGTCTTCGTGTCCGCGCAGGCGGCGGCGATCTGCTGCGGGCCGCGCTCGCACAAGGTGTGGGACCCGGTTCGGTACGGCAGCCTGACGCACCCGGGTGACGACTACTCGTTCGACATCTACTCGCAGGTCGTGCAGGCGGTGCGCAGCCCCGTGGGCATCGACCCGACGGGCGGGTTGAAGACGAAGCGGGTGCTCGCGGTCGGGAACTCGCAGTCCGCGAATCGACTCCACACCTACGTCGACACCGTCCAGCCCGACGCCGGCGTCGTCGACGGGTTCCTCCTCGACGCCGGCGGGAGCAAGACGTACGCGCGCGAGCCGCTCGTTCCCGTCATCCAGCTGCTCAGCGAGGACGGGCTCTCGCCCGATTCGCCGAACGTCTCGGCGAACTACCGGTTGTGGGAGGTGCCCGGCGCGTCGCACAACGACGCCGACACCGGCGCGCACGACGCGACGAGCTCGCGCACGGCGACCCATGCCCCGAAGCAGCCGTACGCAGCCGAAGAGGAGATCCACCGCAACTCCCACTACGGCGAAGAGGGCTTGTCGGCGCACGCGACGTGTTCACCGGTGCTCGTCCGGGGAGGAAACGAGTACCCGCGTCGCTACGCGGTGCGCGCCGCCGTGCACCACCTGGACATCTGGGCCAGGACCGGCACGCCCGCGCCGAAGCCGCCGCGTGCGCAGTTCGACGCGCTCGGTCTGCCGCGGCGTGATCAGCACGGCAACGCGCTCGGCGGTCTTCGCCTCCCGCCCCTGGACGTCCCCGTGGCGAGCTACCCGGCCACGATCTGCGGACTCTTCGGCGCGACCGTCGCGTTCGATCCGCTCACGCTCGCGCAGCTGTACGCGACCCACGACGACTACGTGGCCAAGATGCAGGTCGCCACCGACCGGACCGTTGCCGCCGGCTTCCTGCTCGCGCGCGACGCCGACGAGCTCATGACTCTCGCCCGGGCGTCCTCGATCGGAGCGTGAGCTACTCCGGCGTGAAGGGGCCCTTGCCCATCTGGTCCCGCACGGTGGTCACCGGCGGGTTGGTGAGGCTGCGGCGTTGCCAGTTGGCGCCGTCCACGACGAGCGTGTGCCCGGAGACGAACCGCGCGTAGGGCGACGCCAGGAACGTCGCCGCCCACCCGAGCTCCTGACGATGGCCGACCCGCATCGCCGGCTGGCACGGGTCCTTGTCGCTCGTGCGCTCGAGGTTGCCCCGGATGTCGGCGGTCATGTCCTCGTGGGGGAACAGGCCCGGGACGAGCGCGTTCACCTGGATCCCGTACGGGCCCCACTCGACCGCGAGCGACTCGGTGAGGTTCTTGATCCCCGCCTTTGCCGCCGCGGAGTGGGCGAAGCCGGGTCCGCCGGTCCACGCGTAGGACGCGCCGATGTTGATGATCGAGCCGGGCGTCCCGGCGGCGAGGTGCCGGCGGGCGAACTCACGGGCGCAGAAGAAGTTGCCGTTGAGCGTGATGTCGACGACCGTGCGCCAGGCGTTCGGCGACATGTCCTCGGCCGGCACCGGGAAGTTGGCCGCGGCGTTGTTGATCAGCACGCCCGGGAGCCCGAAGGCCTGCTCGGCGGCGTCGAACGCGGCCGCGATCTCGTCGGGCTGGCGGATGTCGCACGGGATCACCTCGACCGGCGCGCCGAGCTCTTCCATCGCCTTCCGACCCGCGGCGAGGTGCTCGTCCTTGCGGCTCGCGATCACGATCGACGCCCCGAGCCGCGCGAACTCGGCCGCGATGGCCTTGCCCAGGCCGGTGCCCCCGCCGGTCACGACCACGCCCGTCCCGTCGAACGTCCCCGCCGGCAGGGCGGTCTCGCCGACCGGCGGCGGCTCCGGCAGTCCGATCACGTCGCTCACGGTCCCCCCTCGGTCGCGGTCAGCTGCCCGTGTAGCGGGGCGCGCGCTCCTCGTCCCGCGCCGCGCGCAGCTCGGCGATGTCGTCGCTCTTGTTGACGAACGTCTGGTAGATCATCTCGTCGGCCATCGACGACCGGATCTCGGGGAGCGCGAGGTGCCGGATCACCTCGCGGGCCATCTTCACGCTCACGGCCGGGAGACCGGCGATGTGCTCGGCCATCTCGCGCACCGTGGCGTCGAGATCCTCCTCGGCCACGACCCGACTGACGACGCCGTGGGCGAGCGCCTCGTCGGCGCCGAGCACCCGGCTGGTGAGCACGAGGTCGGTCGCGAGCCCGTGGCCCGACATCTCGAACAACGCGCCCATCCCGCCGGTGTCGGGAATGACGCCGTAGGTCAGCTCGGGCAGGCGGAAGCGCGTGCCCTCGGCGGCGATGCGCAGGTCGCAGAGCAGCGCGCGCTGGAACGACGCGCCCATCACCCATCCCTTGCAGGCCACGAGCACGGGCGCGTCGAGGTCCCAGAGCTGCTGGATCCCCCGATGGCCGCGGCGCATGAGCTCGTGGTGCGACAGCGGGACCTGCATCGTGCCGATGGAGCTGACGTCACGGCCGGACGAGAACGACTTGCCTTCCCCGCGCCAGATGACCACCCGGACGTCCGGTCGGCTGCGGAGCTCGCCGAGGATGTCGAAGAGCCGCGAGTCCATCTCGTCGTCGAACGCGTTGTGCTTGCCGGGGTTGTCGTTGGTGATGGTCGCGATCGCGCCGTCGTACTCGAGGCGAACCCGGTCGGTCACGGACCCGATCCCGCTCTCAACGAGCCCGTACCGCGGTGCCGGTCATCTTGCGCCAGGTCGCGATGTCGCGCTCGTCCGCCGGCCGGCCGACGTGGGTGACCGTGTCCACGTCGGCGGCCTCTGCTCGGAGCGCACCCACCGTGCACCGCTCCGGAGGGCGCAGCGCGAACGGGTCGAACTGGTAGTGCCGCATCGCGTTGCGGTGCGTGAGCTTGTCGACGAGCTCACGATCGAGGTCGGCGAGCAGCACCTCGAGCCGCTCGGGCGCCGACGGCCACGAGCTGTCGGAATGCGGGTAGTCCGATTCCCAGCACACGTTGTCGACGTTGAACTCGTCGAGAAGCTTCACGCCGACCCGGTCGTCGATGAAGCAGCACAGGATCCGCTCCCGGAACAGCTCGCTCGGGCGCAAGCCCTGCGGCTGCTCGTGGCCCATCCACGCGTTGTGCCGGTCGAGGGTGTGCTCGCCCCGCTGGAGGAAGTACGGGATCCAGCCGATGTCGCCCTCCGTGAGGGCGAAGCGGAGCGCAGGGAACCGCTGCCAGAAGTCCGCCCACAGCAGGTCGCCGAGCGTGAAGATGCTCATCGCCGACGACAGGTTCATCGGCACGGGCGGTGGGGCGTCCGGCGCCGTCGCCGCGCTCTTCGACGACGACCCGACGTGGCAGCACAGGACCGTCCCCGTGTCGGAGCACGCCGCGAACAGCGGGTCCCACGCGTCGGTGTGGATGCTCGGCATGCCGAGGCCGGCTGGGTTCTCCGAGAACGTGACCGCGTGGCAACCCTTGTCCGCCAGCCGCCGCACCTCGGTCGCCGCCGCGTCGACGTCGAAGAGCGGCAGGATCCCGCACGGGATGAACCGCTCCGGGTGGGCGCCGCACCACTGGTCGACGTGCCAGTCGTTGTACGCCTTGATCATGACGAGGTTGACGCGGTGGTCCGGCCCCGCGTTCAGGACCTGGCCCGAGAACCCCGTCCAGTTCGGGAAGTTGAGGCCCGCGAGCTGACCGCCCGCCGACATGTCGCGCACCCGCTCGTGGACGTCGTAGCAGCCGGGACGCATGTCCTCGTAGCGCGTCGGGTTGACGTTGAACATCTCCGGTGGCTTGCCCGCGACCGCGTTGAGGCCGAGATTGCGGCCGCGGAGGTCGCCGTAGAACCACTGCTGGGAGCCGTCGGGCTCGTCGACGACGCGCGGCATCCGGTCGCGGTACTTCGCCGGGACGTGGGCGTCGAACATGTCGGCAGGCTCGCAGATGTGGTCGTCGACCGAGACGAGGATCAGCTCGTCCACGCTCACGCTCACGCCGACGGCTCCTCGAACAATCCCCGGTCGGCGAACAGCTGCACGACGAGCTCGCCCTGGCGACCCATCATGCGCTCGTATCCGTCGCTCGCCTTGTCGGCGTCGCCGTCGGCGACGGCCGTGGCGATGTCGGTCAGGCCCTTCCGCTCGATCTCGATCGCGCCGGGCACGAGGGCGAAGAAGTTCCCCGGGATGAGACCGGACATCGCCCGCAGCACGACCTTGATGCGCGGAGACGCGGCCGCGTCGACGATCGCGGCGTGGAACGCGATCGTCAGCCGCTGGATCTCCTCGGTGTCGTCGGTCCGCGTGAGCAGGCGCGCGATCTCGTCGACGCGCTCGCCGAGGTCGGGGCGCGCCCGGGTGATCGCCCGACGCACCGCGAACCCGTACACGAGCCCGAACAGCTCGTAGGTGTCGCGCACCGCCTGCTCGTCGAGCGCGTTGACGAACGCGCCCCGATGCATCTCGATCGAGACCCAGCCCTCGCGCTCCAGCGCGATCAGCGCCTCGCGCACGGGGATGCGGCTCACGCCCAGGGCTTGGGCAATCTGCTCCTGGGGGATCCGCTCGCCCGGGCGCAACCGGCCGTCGAAGATCAGCCGCCGGATGTAGACGGCGGCCTGCTCCCCGCTGCTCTGCCGTGCGGGGTGGTCGGGCGCGGGGAGCGCGTCACCTGCCGCCGGGTCTCGCTGGCCGACCGTCGCCACGATTGCATACGTTATGCGACGCCGGCGGACGCTGTCCGTGGCAGGACCGACCCCAGATCCTGACCGCCGAGGAAGCGAACGGGGAGCACGACACCGTGGGCACACAGCGATCGGTCGGCCTGGTCACCGGTGCGAGCCGCGGGATGGGCCGCGCTTGCGCCGACCGGCTCGTCCATGCGGTCGAGGTGCTCGTGCTCGTTGACCGCGACGAGGGCGGTCTCGCCGCGGCGGCTGATGAGCTCGCGGCGAGCGGGGAGGTGGTGCCGATCCGCCTCGACATCGTCGACACCGACGCAGTCCGAGGTCTGGCCGAGCGCATCGAGCGACTCGGATCGCTACGCGCGGTTGCGCACGCTGCTGGGATCTCGCCGACGATGGCGGAATGGCAGAGCATCTTCGGCGTCGACCTCGTTGGCACGGCTGTGTTGATCGACGCGCTCTCGACGCTCGTCACCGCCGGTACCGCGGCGGTGTGCTTCGCATCGATGGCGCCGCTGCTGGCGGTGCCCGACGGTGACCCGGCGATCGACGCCGTGATCGACGAGCCACTCCGGCCGGATTTCCTGGACGAGCTTCGCCGGGTCGCGGGCGCGACGATCGAAGATCCGGCAATGGCGTACCCATGGGCCAAGCGTGGCGTGCATCGGCTGGTGCGCCGGGAGGCCGTTCGCTGGGGCCGCGACGGTGGACGCATCTGCTCCGTGTCGCCGGGGATCATCGACACGCCGCAGGGCCGTCAGGAGGCAGCCGCGCACCCTCTCATGGCCGCGCTCGTCGACCGCACACGGCTCGGGCGCGAAGGTCGTCCCGAAGAGGTCGCGGCCGTCGTTGGGTTCCTGCTCTCCGACGAAGCCAGTTTCGTCAGCGGGTTGCGACCTGCTCGTCGACGGCGGGGTGATCGGAGCTCTCGCAGGCCTCGGCGAAGGGGGAGTGGTAGCTCGAGGCCCCGAAACTCCCATCTGAGCTCGGGGGCCGCTGGCCGACCGGCGCCGCGATTGCATACGTTATGCGAATGAGCGGACTCGTCGACTTGCCCCGCGACCGGCTCCTCCCGGTGGTCCTCGAGTACATGATGGTCGGGCACCTCATCGACCGCGCCTTGATGCCGCAGGTCGCGGTCCGCGCCGGGATCGACGCCGTCGACGACGTCGCCATTGACGAGTGGCTCGGCGCCAGCCCGACCTACACCGCCCGGATGCGCCGCCTCATGGGGATCGAGGGCGACGACGTCGGGGCGATCATGAAGGGCCTCCAGCTCGACGTCGGCTTCGTCCACCAGTACATGGGCGTCAGCTACGAGCTCACCGACGAGCAGCACGGTGCCTTCTGGCTGGACCATTGCGGCGCGCTCATGGACGTGGAGCCGCACGGCGAAGCACGCGTGGTCGGCATGTGCCACCACATCGAGGACCCGACGTTCGACGGAACCGCCGTCGCCACCAACCCACACGCCCGCATCCGGCCGATCCACCGTCCGCCGCGCGTCCCCTCGGATCGCGAACCGCACTGTCACTGGACGATCACGATCGACCCGCAGAACGAGCCGATCGGGCCGGCGACCCACACCCTGCGCGTCGCGGAGCTCCCGCTCGCGTCGGTGCCGAACGAGCGCCCTGCCGATGCGGAACCGGGCGGGAAGCCCGACTACCGCGGGCCGTTCGACCCGGCCTTCCGGCTCGCGGATCTCTCTCGCGGCACCCTCGTCGCGGTGGCGCGCGAGTTCCAGGAGCAGGTGCACCTCCTGACCAGCTCGGCGGAGCTCTCGCTGGCGGACCGCCTCGACCGCGAGACGGCGCGGGAGATCGTGGCCAGCCAGTGGGTCGGCGCCGGCTGGGTGGCGAGCGAGCGGCTGGTGAACGCGCTCGGGCTGACGGGCGGGGGGATCGACGCGCTCGCGACCGTGCTCGCCTTGCACCCGGCCCTCCCGCCCGGGTTCGAGCGCACCGTGGAAGTCGATGCCGACGCGGCGCGGATCACGATCGAGATGGCGCCGCTCGCCGCCGGGTTGCTCGACCCCGACAACCCGGGCTGGCTCGGGCTGCTCGCGCGCGGCGAACGCGGCGGCATCGAGGCGATGGCACACGCCGTCGAGCCGCGAGCGCAGCTGGGCGACGTGATGGTGCGCGACAACCGCGTCGTGATGGACGTCGCCGTCGACGACACGGCGCCACCTGCGCCCGAGCCATCGGAGGTGTCACTCGTCCGTCTCAGCGGCGCCGTCTCCTGGGTGTTCGACGCCACCGCCGGCACGTCCTTGTCCGCGTCGGGTCGGAAACCTCGCGCATAGCGCCGGTTTCCGACCCATCGGGGCTATGGGCGGGTGCTCAGCGGCCCTCGAATTTCGGGTCCCGCTTCTCGTGACGGGCGCGGGTGTACTCGTGGAAGTCGTCGGAGCGGCTCGACAGCTCGATCGCCAGCGCCTCGTCGGCGAGGTGGCGCTCCAGGTCGACGCCCAGGCCGCGGTGGATCAGCAGCTTCGACAGGCCGACGGCGACCGTGGCGGCGGATGCGAGCTCGTCGATCAGCTCATCAGCGAGAGGCACGACGTCCGCGGAAGGCACGGCCCGGTACACGACACCCCAAGACGCCGCCTGCGCGCCGTCGATGTCGTGTCCGAGCATGATCATCTCCTTGGCGCGCGCGACGCCGGCGAGCCGGGGGAGGAGCCACGACCCACCCGAATCGGGCGTGAATCCCATCGTGGCGAACGGCGCGCGCAATCGGGCGTCGTCGGCGACGATCGCGAAGTCCGACGCGAGCACGAGGTGCAGGCCGAGGCCGATGATCCAACCTGTTGCCGTCGTGACGATCGGCGTCTGGGTCTCGAGCATCGTCGGGATGAGGCGGTTGACCTGCCAGCGCATCCGCCGCTGCGTCGCACCGGCGCGAGGCTTCTCCTCTCCCTTCCCCCGTTGCCCCAGGTCGAAGCCCGAGCAGAAGTCGTCGCCCGTGCCCGACACCGAGATCACGCGGGCGGATTCGTCGCTGCCGGCCGCCTCGATGGTCTCGATCAGCGCCAGGACCATCTCGTCGGTGAGGGCGTTGCGGCGCTCCGGTCGGTCGAGACGCACGCGCAGCACGGCACCGTCGTGCTCGAGGGCGAGACCTTCCGGCGGCTCGGGGTAGTCCCTCACGCGCGTTCCTCGGTGGCGAAGCGCTCGACGAGCGCGTCCAGCGTCTCCTGGCACGTCGTCGCGCCGCCGGGAGGTTCGGGCAGCCGCACCGGCCCATGCTCGCGGCTCGGCAGCAGGATCGTCGCGTGCCCCGGCGTCGTGGTTTCACCCCGCTGGTTCTCGCCTCTCAGCTCGAGCTCGACGGCCGGCCGCTCGCCGTCGACGAGCTCCTTGCGAACGACGTGTCCGAGCATCCGGTGGGTGTCACCCACGTAGTTGAACCGGCGGAACTGGCAGTCGAGCTTCCACAGCCACGCGTCGTCGCCCATCCAGTCGGTGCACAGGTGGATGAGCCAGGTCTCGCGCATGCGTCCGTAGTCGTACACCGTCGGGTTGCCCGCGAGTCGTGCCCACTCGGGATCCCAATGCACGCGTTGCTCCACGTCGGGGACGTTCAGGTCGTCGGGACGGAAGAACCGCGGCACGCGCTGGCGCTGCTGGTACCCGAGCCGGAGCGCCTTCACGCCGTAGAGGCCCATGCCCATGCCGACGTGCCAGCACACGATGTCGGTGACGCGCAGCGGTCCCTTGACGAGCGGGCCGATCTCGTCGCCCTCGTCGACGTCCTCCCACCAGCGCAGCGCTGCCCCGCGGCGGCGCGCCGGTTCGGCCGCGTACGCCTCGTCGATCTCGCGCAGCTGCTCGTGCGAATAGGGATCGATCGACGTCTCGTCGTACTTGCCGCGCTCCTCGGCCTTCCCGCGCTCGGTACGGATCATCAGGCGGTACTGCGCGGACAGCATCTCGCCGGGGGCGGCGAATACCTCGGCCATCCACTCGTGCACGGCACGCTCGGCGAACTCGCTGCGTTTGTCGTGCACGCCGACGAGCGCGTTCCGGCGCGTGACCTGCATGCCGGGTCGCAGCGGCGTCCACCATTCGCGGAAGCTCCCCGAGTAGAAGGCGTGCGCGCCCCGGATCGGATCACCCTTGAGCCGCGCCTTCTCCTCGGAGTCGAGCTCGGCGACCTCGTCCTCTCCGATCAGCGTGTCGCCGCCGACGAGGGGCGGCGGCGCGATCGGCCCACGCCAGCGGGTCCCGCTCGCGTACGACGGGTCGCACCACAGCGGGTTGTCGTCGCCGTACGCCTCGGCGACCTGACGGAACGCGTCCTCGTTCGGGCACCGGTAGTGGGGCGGCAGGGGATGGCGTTGCGGGACACCGATTCGCGCCCGCAGCCGCTCGACGCCTTCATCCGTGATCGACGGACCGTCGGGCACGCGGGTGCCTCCTTGTCGAGGCGTTCGGGCGATTTCGTATACAACATACGCGTGGGCCTGGCCGATCTGCTCGTCTCGCACCCGTTCCACGACGACGCGCCGTTGCTGCACACGCTCGACCGGTCGGTGACCGCGGGTCACGCACGGCGGGCCGCCGCGGACACCGCGGCGCAGCTCGGCGACGCCGACGTGGCGCCGGGGAGCCCGGTCGCGGTGCAGCTCCCGAACGGGCCCGAGACGGTCACCGCGATGTTCGGCGTGTGGCTCGCGGGCGGCGTGTTCGTGCCCGTCAACTGGCGCGCACCGGAGGCCGAGGTCGAGCGCGCGCTGCGCACGGTCGGCGCTGCCGCATTGGTCCGGCCCGACGGCACGCGCGCACTCGGCGGCGCCACCCGATGCGATCCAGACGCCGCGTTCGTGCAGTGGACGTCGGGCACGACTGGCGACAGCAAAGCCATCCTGCATACGCACTCGGCGTACCTCGAGCTCCTCGACCGCGTCCTCGCCGAGCTCCGACCGGCGGGCCGGGACCGGGACGGGCCGCCGGCGCCGAACCTCGTCCCCGTGTCGCTCGCGCTCAACGCCGGGATCTACAACGTCCTGTTCGGCATGCGGGCGGGCGCGGCGATCGTGATCATGGAGCGGTTCGAGACCGGTACCTTCGCCGAGCTCGTCCGCCGGTTCGGTATCCGCTCGACGGTCCTGCCGCCCGCCGCGATCACGATGCTCACCGACGACGAGACGATCACCGACCTCGCGCCGCTGCGCTACGTGCGGAGCATCACCGCGCCGCTGCCGCCGGTCGCGGCGCGCCGCTTCGGCGAGCGCTTCGGCGTGGTCGTCCTCAACGGCTACGGGCAGGCCGAGATCGGTGAGGTCATCGGCTGGACCGCAGCCGACGCCCGCGAGCATCCGGAGAAGGTCGGCGCCGTCGGGCGGCCTCATCCCGGCGTGCAGATCAAGGTGGTCGGCGACGACGGCGGCCTGCTGCCCGAGGGGCAGGTGGGGGAGTTGACCGTGCGCCCGCCCCGGATGGCATCGGGCTATCTCGGCGGTGACGGGTTCGCCGACCGGCTCGACGCCGACGGCTACCTCCGCACCGGGGACCTCGCACGCGTCGACCCAGACGGGTTCGTCTGGATCGAGAGCCGCGTCGGTGACGTCATCAACCGCGGCGGCAACAAGGTGCTGCCGGGCCAGGTCGAGGACGTCCTGCGGTGCGTGCCCGGCGTGCGCGACGCAGCCGTGGTGGGCGCGCCCGACGAGCGCCTCGGCGAGGTACCGGTGGCGTTCGTTGTCGGCGACGTCGATGACCGCGCACTGGAAGCGCAGTGCCGCGAGCACCTGGTGGCCTACAGAGTGCCGGTGGCGTTTCGCCACGTTGACGCGCTGCCGCGGAACGAAGCAGGCAAAGTGGTGCGCCGCGCGCTGCTGGCCATCACTCGCGATACCGAGGCGGACGAGGCCGTCAATGCCGTGCGCGCGTGGATCGACGACAACGTGCCGCCCGCATGGCGTGACGCGGCGCGCCGCGGCGGCGCCGCTGCCATCCGGGAGGTACGGCCCCGCGCCGAGTACGAGGCGTGGTACCCGGTGTTCGCCCGGGCGGGCCTGGTCGCGCCGACGTGGCCCGTCGCTTACGGCGGACTCGATCTCCGCGCCGAGGTCGCCCGTCGGGTAGAGGCGGAGCTGCTTCCGTACAACCTCGGCCGGCTGAATCCGCTCGGCCTCAACCTCGTCGCGCCGGCGCTGTTCGCGCACGGCACGGAAGAGCAGCGCCGCCGCTTCCTCGCGCCGATCGTGCGCAACGAGGAGTTGTGGTGCCAGCTGTTCAGCGAGCCCGGCGCCGGCTCCGATCTGGCGTCGCTTGCGACTACGGCGGCGCGCGACGGCGACGAGTGGGTGGTCACAGGGCAGAAGGTATGGACCACGTGGGCGCACCGCGCCGACTTCGGCGTCCTGCTCGCCCGCACGGATCCCGACGCGCCCAAGCGCAAGGGTGTCACGTACTTCCTGATCGACGTGCACCAGCCCGGTGTGGACGTCCGACCGCTGCGCCACCTCGGTGGCGAGATCGACTTCAACGAGGTGTTCCTCGACCGCGCCCGGGTACCCGACTCGCAACGCGTCGGCGAGGTCGGGGACGGCTGGCGCGTCGCCAGCGCGACGCTGTCGGGTGAGCGCCAGATGGTCTCCGGCGAGGGCTCGGGCGGGGTCGACCGCATCGGGGGAGCAGGCACCGCGCATCTCCTCGAGCTGGCGCGCCGGCGCTCGGCCGACCGCGACCCGTTCGCCCGCCAGGACCTCATGCGCGTCTACAGCGAGGAGCGCATCCGCGCATGGACCAACGAGCGCGTGCGCGCGCAGGTCCGCGCCGGCAGGGCGCCGGGTCCGGAGAGCTCGATCGGCAAGGTGCACCAGGGCGACCTGAACCAGCGCATCCAGTCGCTCGCGGTGGCGCTGCTCGGCATGGACGCGGTCGCGTGGGACAGCCCGGCCGTCGACTACGCGGCGTCGCTGCCCTTCGAGGTGCGCGGGATGCTGCGCAGCCGGGCCAACACGATCGAGGGCGGCACCACCGAGATCAACAAGAACGTGCTCGGCGAGCGCGTGCTCGGCCTGCCCCGGGAGCCCGACCCGTGGCAGGGGAAGCCGTGGCGCGAGGTTCCGCGCAGCTGATGGCGTCGTACGCGACGCTCCAGATCGAACGGCGCGGTCCGGTCGGATGGCTGGTCTTCGACCGGCCGGACGTCGGCAACGCCATGGACGCGACGATGTTCGCCGAGCTGGAGGCGGCATGGCGCGAGCTCGATCGCGACCCCGACGTGCGTGTGATCGTGAACACGGGAAACGGCCCGTCGTTTCAGACCGGGCTCGACGTCGCGCAACTGAGTCGCGACAAGGACGCGCTCCGCGAGCAGTCCCGCCGCACCCGCGACGCCGACTTGCGCCTCACCGCGTGGCACAACCAGGTCTGGAAGCCGGTGATCGCCGCCGTCAACGGCGTGTGCGCCGGCGGCGGCCTGCACTTCGTGGCCGACGCCGACGTCGTGATCGCAGCATCGGACGCGAGGTTCGTCGATCCGCACGTCTCACTCGGGCAGGTCAGCGCGTACGAGACCATCGGCCTCGTCCGAAAGTCGCCCATGGAGCCGATCATGCGCATGGCGCTGGCCGGCGTCCACGAGCGGCTCGACCCACACCGCGCGCGACAGCTCGGCATCCTGTCCCAAGTCGTCGACCCGCCCGAGCGCCTTCGCGACGAGGCACAGCAGCTCGGCGAGAAGATCGGCCGCAACTCGCCCGCCGCCATGCGCGTCACGAAACAGGCGCTGTGGGGCGCGCTGGAGCTCGGGCTCACCGACGCGAACCGTGCTGGAGGCCGCGCCCTCGTGTCGATGTGGGGCCACCCGGACCAGGAGGAAGGCCCACGGGCGTTCGCCGAGAAGCGGGATCCCGTCTGGCAGCCGCTCGAGCCGCACGAGAGGACGACCGCGTGACGTACCCACAGTTCGAGTGCCTGAAGGTCGAGCGGCGGGGTCCGGTCGGGTGGCTGATCAACAACCGCCCCGACCGGCTCAACGCGATGTCGGCCAAGATGCGCGACGAGTTCGCATTCGCCTGGACTGAGCTCGACCGCGATCCCGAAGTAAAGGTGATCGTGCACACCGGTGAGGGTCGCGCGTTCCAGACCGGTGTCGACGTCGCCGAGATCGCGAGCGACGGTGTCGGCATGGAGCGCTATCGCCGCTCGGTCGAGGCGTTCGACCTCCATTTCACGGCGTGGCACCAGCAGGTGTGGAAGCCGGTCATCACGGCGGTGAACGGCATGTGCGCCGGGGGCGGGTTCCACTGGATCGCCGACGCCGACGTCGTCATCGCCGCGTCCGATGCCGAGTTCTTCGATCCGCACGTGTCGATCGGCCAGGTGGTTTCGCTCGAGGCCATCGGCCTGATCCGCAAGATGCCCGTCGAGGCGGTGATGCGCATGGCGTTCGTCGGGCGTCACGAGCGCCTTTCGGCGGCGCGCGCGTACGAGCTCGGCATGATCAGCCAGGTCGTCGACCCGCCGGGGCAGCTCCGTGACGAGGCGCAGGCCCTCGCCGAGACGATCGCCCGGAACTCACCCGCCGCCATGCGCGCGACGAAGCGGGCGCTTTGGGGCGCTCTCGAGCAAGGGCTCACCGACGCCTGCCGTGCCGGGGCCGGCGAGCTGGTGTCGATGTGGGGTCACCCCGACCAGGAAGAGGGGCCGCAGGCGTTCGCCGAGAAGCGCCCGCCGCGCTGGCGCGACCTCACCGAACGCTGACAGCCACGGCCGAGGCCCACGCCGGCCGGGCGTGGCGGGTCGCGCAGAACGACGCGAGACCTGCCAAGCTTTGCGGTGTGTCAGAGCGATGGAAGGCCCTGGTCAACGCGACGCTGGGGTTGGCGACGCTGCTGCTCACGAGCGTGTTGTGGCGCTATCCGGTCGCGCTCACCTCGTTGTCGATCCTCACGGGCGCCGCCATCTACGCGCTCCGGCCGAGCCGGACCAGCTTGTGCGTCTACGCGACCGGCTTCGTCTTCGGCCCGCTGGCCGAAGGTCTGGCCATTCAGACGGGCGCCTGGGAGTACGCGTCACCGAGCGTGTTGGGCATCCCGTTGTGGCTCCCGTTCGTGTGGGGGAACGCGGCGCTCTTCATCCAGAACACTGCCGACCTCGGGAAGGCGATCTTCGCCAACAACGCTGCTCCGAGTACCGCCCCAGATGTCGTTGCACCGTTCGCACACCTCGTCGGGGATGACGCCCCAGCGCATGAGCACACCGAAGATGATGCAGCCGAGGCAGATCGCGAACACGGACTCGAGCGTCGCGGCGACCACGATCGCGCCGAGCAGCACGTACGCGGCGCCTGAGCTCCCGAACCCGAAGTAGGCGACGGCGGCCGCGACCGTGACCGTGGCGCCGATTCCCTGCGCGAATCGCTTCGGCGGGCCCGCCACGTACTTCGCCGGCAACGGCAGCCGCGGCGTGATCACCTTGGTGACGAGCGACCCCAGCGGGCTCAGGGTCGGGCCCGTGAGCACGCGAGCGACGAAGCCGTACGCGAGCGGGATGAGCAGCCAGAACTGACCGAACACGATCGCTGCCACGGCCATGGTCACGACCCCACCCGCCACCAGGCGCGCCGACAGCTCGTTCACGGGGTTCGGGAAGGAGAACAGCTTGCGGGCGGTCATGACTTCTTCGCCGGCTCGAAGGTCCCTTCGAAGTGCCAAACGCCAGTGAAGTCGTTGAACGGGCCGCCGACGATCTGGCTGGACCACTCGAGGACGTACTTGCGCGTCTTCGAGTCGTAGGTCCCGCTGACCGCCTTCGTGAGCCCGGGCTTCGACCCGTCGGGCTTCGGCGAGCCCTGGTTGAAGTCCTGGAAGTTCCACGACGCGTCGACGGCCTTCAGATCACCGCTGAGCTTGCCGCCCTTCACCGTGATCTTCGGCTTGGGGACGTCCGTGGTCGTCTGCGGGTCGGTCGCGTTGGTCGATACGCCGAAGTTGATCGCCGTGAACGGCGACGGCTGGATGATGCGCCCGGCCAGCGAGCTTCCCTGATCGCCGAACGCAGGATTGGGCGACGGCTGATACTTGCCGGTGGCGAGGCCGCCGTCGGTGCCCGGTTGCGCCAGCGTGTACGTCTTGTCGGTCGCCGTGCTGTCCGGGTTGGGGAAGAAGGGGCCTTGGTCGGCCGTCCCGCCGGGCAGCACCATGCGGAAGTAGGAGCCCGTCGCCCCGCTCCCGCTGTTCTCGCCCGGCGTCAGCTTGAACGTGCCGACGAGCGCCTTGGGCTTCGGCGCGCTCGCCGGCGCCGCGCCGGCCGCGCTCGACCCCGCCACGGCGAGCGCGGTCCCTCCGAGGGCGACGGCGAGGAGCGCGGTCCGGAGACGGACGCGGTGATTGGCCATGATGGGTGTCTCCTCCGGAGTCAGGTGCGTGCGATCGTCGTGCGAAGTCGCGCCTTCGCGTGCGGTCGGTCGTCCTGAACCCCTACTCGCGAGAAACGCGAGCACCACGGTCAGGATTCCCGGCACCACGAAGAACCACGGGAACAGCGGGAAGGGCGGGAGCGCCTTGATGGCGTCGTAGTTGTCGACGTTGTCGCTCATGGCGCCGATCATCGGCGTCATGTCGTTGATGATCCCGATCCAGTCACGATTCAGCTTCGCGACGGCGGGGAACTGGCGCGCGAACTCGTCGTCGGTGAGGGCGGAGCTCGGACCGCCGGCCTGCTTGGCGGCGGGGATGAGGTCGATGCGGATGGCGCCCTGGCCGACGGCCATCGTCGCGAAGTAGCCCTGGATCGTCTGGACCCGGCGGCGCTTCATGATCGACTGGAACTCGTCCATCATCTCGCCGCCCTTCGGCGCCCGCTGGAACATCTGGAAGGCAAATGGCGCCACCGCGAGCCCGACGCCCAGGACGACCAGCACGGGCAAGGCGACCCCGGCCCGCGGCGGGCGGAGGAGCGCGAGCAGGGCGAAGCCGGCGATGAGCACGCCGGGGATGACGAAGAACCAGGGGAACAGCGTGAAGGAGGGGAGCGCGGCGACGGCGTCGTAGTTGTCGCGGTTGCCGTGGACCCGGCGCAGCAGGTCGGTCATGTCCGTGTCGATCGCCGGCCACTGGCGTGTGAACGTGGTGAAGGTGGCGAAGCGGGTGTCGAACTGCTGGCGGTCGATGCCGGCGCGCTCGGCCAGGTAGGGCTGCAGTCGCGTATCCGTCTCGTGCACGGCGGCGTCGATCTCGGGCATGTAGCCCTCGAACCGGCTGAGGCGGCGCTCGGTCATGAAGGGCTTGAAGTCGTCGAGCATCACGGCGCCCTTCGGCGCCCGCGAGAACATCTGGAACGCGACCGGAGCCAGGGCGAGCCCGGCCCCGAGCAAGATCAGGACGATCAGGGCGTATCGCCGCACCCTGAAATGTGACCAGATGGGTCGGGTTTTGTCAAAGATGGCTCGGCGGCGCCCATCTCCTCCGTATTTCCTGACGGCGATCCAGGGCTTGCGTGGCCCAGGCGACGAGCGCAGCGAGGTTGACGACGGTGCCGACGAGCAGGCGCTGCCCGCCCGAGACCGCGGCCGCCCCCGAAGGAGTGCGGGGGGAGTGGGGGCGGCCGCGGCGCTCGGACACTTCGCTACTCGGTGACGACGGCTTGCAGGACGGGGAGCTTCGCCGCCCGCCGGGCGGGTCGGAGCCCGGCGAGCACGCCGGCGATCGCGCCCACGACGAGCAGTACCGCCAGCTGGCCGACCGGGGCCGTGAACGACGGTGCGATCATGTCGCCGGTTCGCTGCGAGGCGGCCTCGACGAGCGCCCACCCGAGGAACACGCCGACACCGAGTCCGCCGACCGTGCCGAACACTGCGATGATCACCGACTCCCATCGGATCATCGACCGGACCTGCCGCCGGGTCTCACCGATCGCCCGCAGGAGGCCGAGCTCGCGGGTGCGCTCGTACACCGAGAGCGACAGCGTGTTCGCGATGCCCATCAGGGCGATGATGATCGCCAGCGCCAGCAGCACGTAGACGACGCCGAGCATCATGTTGACGAACTGGCCCACCGAGTCCGCGTACTGGCCACGGTCCTCCACGTCGGGCGCGCCGTAGGCGTTCGCCGTCTGCTCCACCGCGTGCCGCCCGTTCTCGAGTGCGACGCCGTCCTTGAGACGGATGAGCACGGTCGAGTCGATGTCTTGCACCGCGTGGGGCGCCCAGGCGGCTCGCGGCAGGATGTAGTTCCCGGCGATGTCCCGGGCCTTGTAGATCGCCCCGACGGTGAACTCGGTGGTCGTTCCGTCCGAGAACGTGACCGGCACTCGTGTGCCGCGGGTCCAGCCCTTGTCGTCGGCGATCCGCTCCGAGACGGCGAGCTCCTGCGGGCTGAGCCCGCCGACGGAACCTGCGGTCACGTCGAGGTTCAGAACGCCGCCGAGACGTGCGGGGTCGGCGATCGTGACGTTCTCGGTGGCGGTCCCGACGACCGCCCTTCCCCTCCCGAGGCCGGTGGCATCCCGCACCTCGGGGAGCTGAGCGACGTCGCCGGCGAGTTGGGGGCTGACCCCGCCGCCGCCGAATGTTCCCGTGGAGATCACGAGGTCGCCGGTGAACGACTTCGACACGCTGTCGTCGATGGCCGTCTTCAGTGACGCGGCGAAGATCGTGAACAGGGTGACGACGCCGACGCCGATCATCAGCGCGGCCGCGGTGCCTGAGGTGCGTCGTGGGTTGCGCATGGCGTTCTGGCGCGCGAGCGAACCCGTCGCACCCCGCAGCCACCGCAGCGGCGACCCAATGACACCGCTGGCCGGCCGGGCCACGACGGGGCCGAACACGACGACCCCGACGATGGTGAGCAGCGCCCCGAGCCCGGCGAATCCGAGCACCGAATCGCCGCCGCTCAGCACCGCGATCAGCACGACCGCGACGCCGATCGCCGTCAACGCCACGCCGGTGATCGACCGCCGCAGCGAGGCGGTCGTGCGCTCGACCGACACGTCGCGGATGGCAGCGAGTGGCGCCACCCGCGACGCCTTGATTGCCGGGGCCACGCCGGCGACGAGCGTCACGACGACGCCGACGATCATCGAGATCACGACGACCGACGCGTTGAACACGAGACCGCCGGCCGGCAGGGAGAACCCGACCGCGTCGAAGAGACCCTTGAGCAGCCCGGCGATTCCCACACCGCCGAGCAGGCCGATGGCCGATGCGACGATGCCGACGAGCAGCGCCTCGACGACCACCGAAGCCAGGATCTGCCCCCGGCCGGCGCCGATCGCGCGCAACAGCGCCGATTCCCGGGTGCGCTGGGCGACGATGATCGAGAAGGTGTTGTAGATGCTGAACGTGGCGACTAGCAGCGCGACCCCCGCGAACACGGTCAGGAAGGTCGTGAACAGGTCGAGGAACTCCTGATTGATGTCGCTCGTGTTCTCGTTGGTGAGCTTCGCCCCGGTGATCGCCTCGTCGCCAGCAGGCAACACGCGCTGCACTCGGTTGAGGAGCTGGTCCTGCGACACGCCCGGCTGCGCCTTCACTGCGATGCTCCCGACCTGATCGGTGCGATGGAGCAGGTGCTGCTGGGCGCTGTCGAGCGTGAACGCGGTGAACGTGACCTGGCCAAGGCCGTCGGACGAGCCGAACGTGGCGATGCCGACGATCTTCACCGGGACCGGTTCCGGGGTCTGCACCGTGGTCGTGTCGCCGACGCGAAGGTTCCCGTCGTTGGCGGCGCCGCGGTTGATGACGACCTCGTTGGCAGCGCGTGGCGCACGCCCCTCGACGAGACGGTATGGATTGAGGTCGCGGTTCTCGATCCAGTTGCCCGCCAGCTTGGGCGGCCCGTTGCCACCGAGCTTGTCGCCGTTCTTGCCGATGAGCTGACCGAAGCCCTCCACGGAAGGCTCGGCGGCGACGACGCCGTCTACGCCGCGCACCCTGTTGACGAGCGAGGCGTCCACGAGCCCGCGCTGGCTGTCAGGTTCGCCGGGATCGGTGCTGAGCTTCGAGGCATGGCGGACGACGACATCAGTCCCCGCGTTCGCCTCGGTGAAGAGGTTGTTGAAGTTCCCTCGCAGCGTGTCACCGAGTACGAGCGTCCCCGAGAGGAACGCCACGCCGATGAACACGGCGAGGAACGTGCCGACGAGCCTGCGCTTGTGGGCGAGGATTCCTTTGAATATGACGGTGCGCATCGCTCAACCTCCCAGCTGCTTCATGCGGTTGATGACCGTCTCGGCCGTGGGGTCGGCGAGCTCGCCGACGATCTTCCCGTCACCGAGGAACACGACCCGATCCGCGTACGCGGCCGCCGCCGGGTCGTGGGTGACCATGACGATGGTCTGGGCCAGGTCACGAACGGCTTGCGACATGAACCCGAGGATCTCGGCGCCGGCGCGGGAGTCGAGGTTGCCGGTGGGCTCGTCGGCGAAGACGATCTGTGGCCGCGTGGCCAGTGCCCGGGCGACGGCGACGCGTTGCTGCTGCCCGCCGGACAGCTCGGAGGGCCGGTGCGACAGCCGGTCGCGCAGGCCGACGGTGTCGATCACTCCGTCGAGCCATTCCCGGTTCGGCTTCTTGCCCGCCAACGCGGTCGGCAGGGTGATGTTCTCGAGCGCGGTGAGTGTCGGGATCAGGTTGTACGACTGGAACACGAACCCGATGCGATCCCGACGCAAGAGAGTGAGGTCCCTGTCCGCCAACGAGCCGAGGGCGACGTCGCCGACGAACACCTCGCCCGACGTGAGATCGTCGAGCCCGGCCGCGCAGTGCATCAGGGTCGACTTGCCCGAGCCGGACGGGCCCATGATGGCGGTGAACCGTCCCGTCGGAAACTCGACGCTGACGTCGTCGATGGCCCGAACAGCGGTCTCACCCGAGCCGTAGATCTTCGTCGCGTGCTCGGCACGGGCGACGGCCGCCTGGGGTGGTGCGAGAGTGCTCGTCATCGTGTGACCTCCTGGGGGATCGCGTCCTGTCGATCGTCGTCACAGGAGGCCGCGAGGTCGTCGCCCGGTCGGAGGTTTCGCCGCTACGCCGTCGGGCGCAGCGAGCGCCGCGGCCCTACCGCGCCCGCGGTAGGTGTGTCAGCCGGCCCACCCCGGGCGGACGAGGCCGGACTCGTAGGCGAACACCACCAGCTGGGCGCGGTCGCGGGCGTTGAGCTTGATCATGGCCCGGCTCACGTGCGTCTTCGCCGTGGCCGGGCTTACGAACAGCCGCTCCGCGATCTCCTCGTTCGAGAGACCCTCGGCGACGAGCGTCATCACTTCGCGTTC
>WNFV01005765.1_pt1 | contig 22544 bp, 21 predicted proteins | sample 5400101 | NCBI WGS metagenome assembly WNFV01 (sample SAMN13153361, study PRJNA577476) | soil metagenome | isolation source: 115 cm soil or saprolite under grassland replicate 1 | place: USA:California | collected 2016-06-15 | reverse complement strand
TCGCCTTCTTCGTCTTTCGCGCCGGCGACAGCCCCCGAACACTGCTTTATGCCTCGCTCGGGGCGGCCGTGATGGGGATGTGGTCGGCGACGAGCACCACCGCGGGGGCCGCGATGCAGCGGGAGCGCTGGTTCGGGACGCTCGAGCTGCTCGTCGCAACTCCGCCCCATTTCTCGCTGATCCTGCTCCCGGTCACGCTCGGCATGGCGACGATCGGCCTCTACTGCATGGCGGCGACACTGCTCTGGGGCCGCTTCTTGTTCGGGATCCACGTCTCGATCGTCCATCCATTCCTGTTCGGGCTCTCGATCCTCGGCACGGTCATCTCATTCGGCGCGCTCGGCTTCCTGTTCGCGGTCTGTTTCGTGCGCTTCCGGGCCGCGTGGGCGCTCGGCAATCTCTTCGAGTACCCGGTCTGGCTGATCGGAGGCTTCCTCGTCCCCCTCGCGCTCTTCCCGGACTGGGTTCACCCGATCTCCTGGGTGCTCGCGCCGACCTGGGGCATGAACGCGATCCGCGAGTCGGCACTCGGGGGCTCGCCTTTGAACGATCTCGCGGTGTGCCTGGGCCTCGGGGCGGCGTACGTCGCGCTCGGAGTGCTCGTCACCGAGCGCGTGCTGCGGGCAGCCCGGGTGAGCGGAGCGCTTTCCTTGACGTGACCGTCGCGGCGCGGATCTTCTTCGTCGGCGGGGTGACGAGCTTCCGTGCGCTCTTCTACTGGCTCACGCCCTGGATCTACGTCCCGAGCCTCCTGGTCGGGCCGATCTTCCAGATCCTGCTCTTCGCCTACATCGGGCGCTCGGCCCATCTCCGCTCCGACGAGTTCTACGTGATCGGGAATGCGATCCAGTACGCGGCCATCCCCTGCCTCTTCGCTATGTCCCAGATGATCGGCGGCGAACGCTACCAGGGCACGCTCAGCGCGATTCTCGTCAGTCCCGCGGGACGCATCCCGCTCTTTTTCGGCCGCTCGATGCCGGTGGTCGTCAACGGCGCGTTCGTCGCCGCCGTCGCGCTGGCGCTCGGCTGTCTCATCCTCGGCGTCCGGCTTCCGCTGTCGTCGATCGCGCCGATCGCACTCGTCGTCCTGATCGCCGCCTTCTCCTGCACGGGGCTGGGGCTCATCAACGCCGCGATCAGCCTGCGCCTCCGAGAGAACGCCGTGCTCACGAACGTCATCTTCGGATTCCTGCTGATCTTCACGGGCGCCAACGTGCCGCTCGATTCCCTGCCGGGCTGGATGAGCACTTCCGCGCAGGGAATGCCCTTCACGCACGCGATCGTCGCTGCACGCCGGCTCGCCGACGGGGCGAGCCTGGGCGACGTCGGCGGCCTGGTCGGGGCCGAGCTTCTCGTCGGGCTCGCCTACGGGCTCTGCGGCTATGCGCTCCTGCGCTGGCTCGAGGCTCAGGGTCGCCGCTACGCCACGCTGGAGCGGGCGTGAGGATCGCACGCCTCCTCTACATGGGCTGGGCCTTCCATCTGAAAAGCCTCACGCTCTCGGGCTTCTTCATCATCGTCTCCGTCATCTCGCCCGTCATCTTCGCGTCGATCGCGTACTTGATGTTCAGAGCGGGCGCGCGTCCTGGGTCGCTGCTCTTCGTGGCGATCGGCGCCGGAATGATGGGCATCTGGTCGGCGACCCTCTTTGGGTCGGGTGGCGCGATCCAGTGGCAACGCTGGCAGGGCACCCTGGAGTACTGCATCGCCGTTCCTCCCGCTTTCATCTGGGTGATCCTCCCGCTGACGATCGCGACGGCGACGATCGGGCTCTACTCGCTGACCTCGACGCTCGTCTGGGGCTGGCTCTTCTTCGACGTCCCCTTCGAGCTCGCCCATCCAGCCTGGTTCGTGGTCGCGCTGCCGGCCGCCGTGCTCGCGCTCGGGCTGCTGGGGCTCGTGCTCGCTTCGACCTTCGTCCTCTACCGGCACGCGAATGCGCTCTCGAACCTGCTCGAGTATCCGGTCTGGCTCGTGACCGGCCTCCTCACCGGCCTCGCTCTGCTGCCGGGTTGGACGCGGCCGATCTCGTGGGCGCTCGCTCCCACCTGGGGCGTGAAGGCGCTCCGCGAGGCCGCGCTCGGAGGCGATCCGGCGTTTCCGGTCGCCATGTCGATCGCGCTTGGCATCGTGTACCTCGTCATCGGGCACTTCTGCCTGCGCTACTTCGAGAAGCTGGCCCGCGAGCGGGCGACTCTGGCAATCGCGTGAGCTCGCTGCGCATCTTCTTCGTGGGCGGCTATCTCGCCTACCGGGCGCTATTCAACTGGCTGCGGCCCTCGATCTACATCCCGACCATGCTCGGAGGCCCGGTCTTCCAGATCCTCTTCTTCGCCTACATCGGCCGCTTCGCGGGGCTGCGTAACGATGAGTTCTTCGTCGTCGGGAACGCCGTTCAGGCTTCGGCGCTGGCCGGGATCTTCGGGATGGCGATGACGATCGGCGGCGAGCGGTGGACGCAGACGCTCTCACCCTTGCTGGCGACGCCCGCCAACCGGATCGCGCTCTTCCTTGGCCGGGCGCTGCCGCTTGTCGCAAACGGCGTCTTCGTCTCCGCCTTCGGCTTCGCAGTCGGCTGGGCCCTCCTCGACTTCCGGCTCTCCGCGGGCGAGGTGCCCGGGATCGCGCTCGTCGTGCTCGTCAGCTCGTTCGCGTGCACGGCGCTGGGCCTGATGACGGGGGCCGTGGGGCTCCGCGCGCGCGACGTGTTCTTTCTCGCCAACCTGGTCACGCTCGTCCTCCTCCTCTTCTGTGGCGCGAACGTCCCGCTCGACTCGCTGCCGGGCTGGATGCAGACCGTGGCGAAGGGCCTCCCTCTGACACACGGGATCCAGGCTGCGCGCGAGCTGGCGGACGGGGCCCCCTTCTCGGACGTCTCGGGCCTTGCCGCCACGGAGGCCGCGATCGGCGCCTGCTACGCGGCTGCTGCCTACTTCCTACTCAGGTTCTTCGAGGCCGACGGTCGCCGCCGCGCGACGCTCGAGACGATCTAGCTCTGCACGGCGAGTACGGCAGCGCCGCGGATGCGCCCGCCGCGCAGTTGGCCCAGCGCGTCGTTCGCCTGCTCGAGCCGGAAGACCTCGACCTCCGTTCGGACCGGAATCTCGGGCGCGAGCGCTAGGAACTCCTCGCCGTCGCGCCGCGTGAGGTTCGCAACCGAGACGAGCCGGCGCTCTCCCCAGAGGAGCTCATATGGAAAGGACGGAATGTCGGTCATGTGGATCCCCGCGCAGACGACCGTCCCACCCTTGCCGACCGCCCGCAATGCCCGGGGGACGAGCTCGCCGACAGGCGCGAAAATGATCGCGGCGTCGAGCTCCTCCGGCGGGCCGGCGTTCGTCGCCCCGGCCCAGTCCGCGCCCAGCTCGAGCGCCAGCGCCTGCGCTTCCTCGTCGCCGGGACGGGTCAGCGCGAAGACCCGTAGCTCCTCGTGGCGCGCCACCTGGGCGACGATGTGCGCGGACGCGCCGAAACCGTAGAGTCCCAGGCGCTCTGCCGGCCCCGCCGCGCGGAGCGCGCGGTAGCCGATCAGACCCGCACAGAGAAGGGGCGCCGCCTGCAGGTCGGGATACCCGTCGGGGACCGGGAAGCAGAAGCGCTCGTCAGTAGCGGCGTACTCCGCGTAGCCGCCGTCGAGTTGGTAGCCGGTGAAGCGGGCCCGGTCGCAGAGGTTCTCACGGCCGCTGCGGCAGAAGCGGCATTCGCCGCACGTCCAACCGAGCCACGGCACCCCCACCCGCCGGCCGAGCCCGAAGCGGGAGGCGCCCTCGCCTACCTGTTCGACCGTGCCGACGATCTGATATCCGAGCACGAGCGGGAGCTTCGGGTCGGGTAGCTCCCCATCGGCGACGTGGAGGTCGGTCCGGCAGACACCGCAGGCACGGACGCGCAGCAGGACTTGTCCCGGCGCGACCACTGGCCGCGGCACGTCGAGCTCACGCAGCGGCCGGCCGGGTTCCTCCAGGACGATCGCCCGCATCGGGCTGAGGCTAACGGCCGAGGAGTGTCTGGCGGAATCCTGCTCGCCGCCGGATGCGCCAGCGTCGCTACTTGACGAGCGTGAGCATCTTGAACATCGGCAGGTACATCGAGATGATGATCACGCCGACCATCAGACCGACGCCGATCATCATCACCGGCTCGATGATCGAGGTCAGGCTCTGAATGGCCGAATCGACCTCGTCCTCGTAGAAGTCGGCGATCTTGCCGAGCATCTTCTCGAGCTCTCCGGTCTCCTCGCCGATCTTGACCATGTGGCCGACCATCGGCGGGAAGATGGGGTTGTCGACGAGCGGCTGCGCGATCGACATTCCCTCGTGCACCCGCGCGCGAACGTCGGAAAGCGCCTCTTCGACGACCCAATTGCCGGCCGTCTGGCCCGTGATCTCGAGCGCTTTGATGATGTCCACGCCCGCGGCGACGAGCGTCGACAGCGTGCGCGAGAAGCGGGCGATCGTGACCTTGAGCACGACGCTGCCGATCTTCATCGGCACTCTCAGCTTGAACCGGTCCCAGACCTTGCGTCCTTGCTCCGTCTTCTTCGCGCGGCGGAAGCCGAAGATCACGCCGCCCAGGGCCGGGAAGACGAACATCCAGTTGCCTCGGAGGAAGTCCGACATGGTCACGACGTACTGGGTAAGCATCGGCAGCTCGCCGCCGAGGTCCTTGAAGATGTCGACGAAGATCGGGACGAGGAAGAGCAGCATCCCGATCAGGACGAGGGTCGCGAAGATCAGGACCATCGTCGGATAGATCATCGCGCCCTTCACGCGGCGTTTGATCTGCGTTTCCTTCTCGATCTGGAAGGCGACGCGGTCGAGCACCTGGTCGAGGATTCCTGCGGCCTCGCCGGCTTCGACCATCGCGATGTAGAGGCCGCTGAAGATCTTGGGGTGGCGGGACATCGCCTGCGAAAGCAGAAGCCCGCCCTCGACGTCGGCCCGGAGCTCGGAGATGACCGCGCCGAGGTACTTGTCGTCGGTCTGCTCCTCGAGGATGACGAGCGCCCCGACGACGGAGAGACCCGCGTCGATCATGGTCGCGAACTGGCGCGAAAAGATCTGGAGGGACTTGGGCTTGATCTTCTTGAAGACGGTGCGGACGCCCTCCTCGCCCTGCGCGGGGAGCTCGCTCAGCTGCTGAGCCAAGAGGCCGCGCATGCGCAGCTGCTCGCGTGCCGCATCGGGATCCGGGGCGTGGATCTCGCCTTGCAGCTCGAAGCCCTGCGCGTCGATCGCGCTGTATCCGAAAGCCGCCATGTCCTACCGGGGGAAAAGAGCTCTAGAAAGCACCGCAATTCCGTATCGGCAGAGGGATCGCGGCACTTGAGCAACCGCGGCACGCTGCCGATAGGAGAACCGTGCGCACGCTCCTTCGCCGAGAAGGCGGCTTCGGCTTGATCGAGCTGCTGATGGCCATGACGATGCTCAACATCGGGCTGCTGGCCGTGATCGCCGCGTTCTCCTCCGGGATCATCTCCCTCAATCGAGCCAGCCGGGTGACGACCGCCGCCGTCCTCGCCGACGGCCAGATGGAGCTCTACCGCGCGCTCACCTACGACGCGATCCGCCTGGAGGCCAGCTCGATCCCTCTGACTGCCCCGTATACGACTGACACTGCCTTCAACGCCTCGCAGGTGACAGGCGTCTGCCCGGGCACGCCCGACGAGTGCAACGCGAGCCGGCAGGCGACCGGTGCGGACCGCAAGGATTATCGCGTCGACACGTACATCGTCTCGGTCTCGCCGGCCGGCGGACGGGCGCTCAAGAAGGTCACCGTCGTCGTGCGCGACTGGAACAACCTGGCGCTCACGTACGCGCGCCAGGTCTCGACGTTCGACGTCTCGACGGGCAGTTAGCAGCCGAGCGCCGATCTCTCTGGCGCCAGGCACTGACAACCCTCGCCGCGGAGGCGGGCTTTGCTCGCCTCCGCTCACTTCCGCGGGACCCTAAAGAGAATCCGGAGAAGGTCGTTATGGCGCGCGCAGCGCGCCGGACTTTCTCCGGCTAACTAGCCGACGGAGACGAGAAGGAGGACGTAACGCGTGCCGTCGGCGGTGTTCATCAGCGTGACCTTCTTGCCCAGCAAGAGCTTCACCGTCGAGGTGCCCGTCGAGAGTGAGCCGCCGGCGATGCCGACCTTCGCGCTCGTCCTCTGGAGGGATACGAGGACGAACACCGGGTCTGCCGCCGGGAACGTCGCAGTCACGCTGACGTTTTGCGCCACTCCGTTGACGGAGATCCGGGCCGAAGCCCTTCCGGCCGGCTGCCTCGCAGCCGAGGGAGGCGGAGGCGGCGGAGGCGGCGGTGGGGTGGCCGCCGCCGCAGGCGCAGGTGCCGGTGCCGGCGCCGCAATCGGTGCGCCCGCCTGCTGTACGAAGGGATCCTTCGTCGCGAAGCGGTCGAATGAGAGCAGCTGTCCGGTCCCGGCCTGCGGCGCCGGATCGGAATCCGTGAGCGTGCCGGAGCCCGGGGCGGCCGCCGCCACGGGGGTCCCTGCCGCCGGAGTCACAGCAGCGGGCGTAACGGGAGCCGGCACCGCGGCGGCCGCAGACGCGGGCGGCTTCTTGTTCATTGTCTTCATGAGCGAAGGAACCTCGTACGCGAGGACGCCGAGGAGCAAGACGCCGAGGACGGCTGCGATGATTTTCTGGCGCTTGGCCTTCGCTTTCGCGTCGAACTTCTTCGCCATCACGGCACCTCCGCTCCGGCTGCGTTCCCGGCGGGCGGCGTGTCCAGCGACTGCGGTGCAGTGGTCGTCGGCGTCGTAGCCGTCGGCGCTGTGGTCGTCGCCGCCGTGGTCGTGGCAGGCGCGGCAGCCGGCGCCGCGACGGGAACGGAGTTGTCGCCGTAGACGAAGGCATGGAGCGTGAGGGCTGCCTTGATGCGTGGGAAGGACTTCGTGCTCTCGCTGAAGCCGATCGTGTCGACGACGAACAAGCGGCCCTGGGCATCCAGCCGGCCGGAACGAACCCGCACCAGGTTCCGCAGCCGGAACAGGAAGTCGGAGAGCTCGTAGTAGTTTCCGTCGACCTCGAGCGTGATGGGCATGCTCTGGTAGCCGGAGGCAACCGCCGGCGCCTGCGGCGTGACCGAGTCGAGCTCGATCCCGCTCTCGCGCGCGACGCGGCTGAGCTCGAGGAGCAGCCCGGCCATATCCACCTCGTCCGGCATCGCCTTCGTCAGGCGAAAGAGCTCGGCGACGCGGATCGGGGTTGCCGTGCTCGCCTGGGCGGCTTGAGCGCGGTACTGGTCGATCTGCGCTTGCGTCACCTCGACCTGATGCTTGAGCTTGGCGGAGCGCGCACTCTGCGGCGAGATGAGCAGGAAGTAGCCCGCCAGCGCGTAGGCGAGGAGCCCGGCTGCGATGCCGGCGACGATCGGGGCTGAGCCCGAGTTCCTCATCATGCGGCTCCTGCAGCCTTGACTGTCGCGTTGATCGAGAAGTCGATCACGGAATGGCCGGTCTCGCTGGTCGCCCTCGTGCTGCTCTGGAGCTGCACGCTCGAAAGGTGAGGCACGATCGCGAGCCGCGCGAGCAGCCGCGCAACCCCGTCGTGCGAATACGTCTTGCCGTTGATCGAAAACCCGGCCGGCGCTGTCCCGTCGGCAGCCGCAGCAGCGCTCGGGGCCTGCGCGGACAGGCTGGTCAGCCAGACGTCTTCCGGGAGCACGAGTGAGATCTCACGAAGGACGCGGTCCCACGCGAGCCGGCCTCCTAGCGCGGACGAGAGAGCCGTCACACGCGCGGATTTCTCCTGTTCGAGCTGAGAGGAGCCTGGGGCGCTCGGCCGCGGCACCGGCGTGGACGCAAGCTCGGAGCTGACGGCATCCAGGCGGTCCTGATTCTTGGCGACTCCACCGCTTGCGGTCAGAAACCAGGCAGCGAGGATCGCCGTCACGAGCACGGTCCCGGCGACCCCGCCGATCAGGCGCGGGTCGTTCCCACGCCCGGCCCGGCGCTGGCGCCTGTCGTCGCGAGGGAGAAGGTTGACAGCTCTCATGATTCGATTCCGAGTCCGATGGCGACGGCGAGCGAGCCGACCTCGTGGTCGTCACGGATCTTCTTGCCGAGCTTCAAGCGGGCGAGCGGATTACCGATCCGAACGCCGACCCCAATCAAGCGGCTGAGCTCCGCGTCGAGCCCCGGCAACTGAGCGGTGCCGCCGGTGAGGACGATCTCCCCGATGCCGAGTGAGCCCGGCTGCCCCTGGTAGAACTGGAGCGAGGAGACGAGCTCCCGGGCAAAGGTCTGCAGCTCCTCATGGACGGCCGTCCGAACCTTTGCGGCGCGCTCAGGGTCGATGTTCTCCATCGTCTCGGCCGGCTTCAGGAGTGAGATCGAGTGCTTCACGGGCCCGGCCTCGGAGGGAGTAACGTCGAGCGCTCGAGCGATGGCGACGTTCAGGTTCATCCCGCCCCACTCGATGATGCGCGTGAACTCGCAGGTGTCGCCGTCGGAGACGGCAAGCGTCGAGCGCTCGTGACCGACGGTGACGACGACGATTGCCGCGTTGCCACCGACGGCCGAGCGGTCGCCGAGCGCACGGAGGAGCGCGAAGGCCTCGAGGTCGATGCCGACCAGCTTGATGCCCGCCTTCTTGCACGCAGCCAGATAGCGGTCGACGAGCTCCCGATAGGCGACGACGAGCAGAACGCGGTGGGTGGTCGCGCCTGCCTCGTCCGTGGTCTCGCCGAGGATCTGGTAGTCGAGAACGGCTTCCTCGAGCGGGATCGGCAACGTCTCCTGCGCGCGGAACCGAATCGCGTTCTCGAGCTGCTTGGGGTCGTCGATGCCGCCGATCTCGAACGTTCGGACGCCGATGCGATTGCTGGCGATGCCGAGCCGGACATTCTGCTTCGGCAGCTTGTTGGCCCGGAAGAAGCGCTTCAGCGCCTCGGTCAGAGCGTCGGGCTCGCGTAGCTCTCCACCGACGATGATCCCGGGGTCGAGACCTTCCCGCGCAAGCTGGACGAGTTCGGGGGAGCCGTTGTTGACGACCCGGGCGGCGGCAAGCTGCGAAGCGCCGATCTTCAGTCCGACGAGCCGTTTGTGATGGCTCGGGCGGCGTTCACGCGACTTCCTTGCGCGCGGCTCCGCGTCCTTCTTTTGCTTGCGCTTCGAGCTCCGCTTGGGCTTGTCCTCCGCATCCGCGACGGCGGGCTTCTTGTCGCGCTTCCGGAACAGGTCCGAGATCTTGATTTCCTTCTTCAGATCCATGGGCTAGCTCCCGGCGACCCGGAGCGACGCGACGGCAGCGGCCGCTCCCGTTTCGCCGACTCGGCCCAGCAGCCCGAGCAGCTGCTCGGGCTTGCTCGAGCGTGCGAGCGCGATTTCCTGGGTGATGATTCCGCGCAGGACGAGCTCGGTGAGCGCCTGCTCCATCGTCTGCATGCCGCGTTTCGAGCCCGTCTGCATGATCGAGTAGATCTGCTCGACCTTGGCCTGGCGCACGAGGTTGCGAACGGCGTCGTCGGGGCGCAGCACCTCGATTGCGGCGACGCGTCCCTGGCCGTCAGCCGTAGGAAGCAGCGTCTGGGCGACGACGCCTTCCAGCGTGCCGGCGAGCTGGGTCCGGATCTGGCCCTGCTGCGCCGCCGGGAAGACGTCGATCACGCGGTCGACTGTCGATGCTGCATCCTGCGTGTGGAGGGTGGCGAAGACGAGGTGGCCGGTCTCGGCCGCGGTGAGCGCGGTCGAGATCGTCTCGAGGTCGCGCATCTCGCCGAGGAGGATCACGTCGGGGTCCTGCCGGAGCGCTCCACGAAGAGCGTCGGCAAAGGTGGTGGCATCCGCCCCGAGCTCGCGCTGGTTGACGATGCAGCGCTTGTGCCGGTGCAGAAACTCGATCGGGTCCTCGATCGTGATGACGTGATCCGCCCGCTTCCTGTTGATCTCATCGATGAGCGCGGCCAGCGTCGTCGACTTACCGGAGCCGGTCGGCCCGGTCACGAGGACGAGCCCGCGCGGCTTCTCACACAGGTCGTAGAGCGTGGTCGGGAGGCCGAGCTCCTCGAGGCTCTTGAGCTCCGCAGGGATCAGCCGGAAGGCGCCGGCGAGGCTCTCGCGCTGCGAATAGATGTTGACTCGGAAGCGTGCGAGGCCTGGGATGGAGTACGAAAGGTCGAGCTGGCGGTCGATCTCGAGCCGCTTCTGCTGCTCGCTCGAAATGATCCGGTAGAGGAGCTGGCGGGTGTCGTCGGCCGACAGCTCGGTGAGGCCCTCCAGCCGCTCCAGATGCCCTCGCACGCGCAGCGCGGGCTTCGAGCCCACGGTGATGTGCAGATCGGAGGCGTTGTGCGCCACCATCTGCTCGAGCAGCGTGTCGATGGAGATCAGGTTGTCTGGCATGGCGTCCCTCGAACGGGCTATCGGCACCCTGGAGCCGCTCCTAAAGTGCCGAGGGACCCTCTTCTCGGGCAAAGGCGATCGACAGGACGCGGACGGCTACGACGCGGGCGTTCGGCGTCCCGCCGGCGACGAAATCGCCCTTGTCCGAGCGGATTTCGAGTACCGGCGGCGGCGAGCCGGAAACGGGTGTCCACGACACCTTCGTCTGACCCGGCCTGAGGAAGATCGCGCGCACTTCGCTTCCGCGCACTGCGAGGCTCACCGTCCTCGCGCCGAAACCGCGTGGCAAGCTGAGGACGACGCGGTAGAAGCCCCGCGGCGAGGAGGAGCGGGGCCAGGCCTGGAACCGCAGGAGCGAGGCCGCCCAGCGATCGAAGTAGAGCCCGGTCGCCAGTGAGCGAACGTGCGGAGCCGCCGGTACGCGGTACGCGGTCAGGCCGTCGAGCGGGCGTGCGACCACGCGGCCTTCGATGTCGATCGAGGTCCCGAAGTCATTCACGACGAGGACGCCCGCGCCGAGCTCGCGCCCCTCGACGAGCAGTCGCCCTTCGCGGTCGATCCGCGCGCCACGCGACGCAAAGGCGTCGTAGCTGGGGGCCCCCAACCGAATCACGTGCCGGAGATCTCGGTTCCACGACTCCAGCAGCCAGCCGAAATGCGCCGATCCGTCCGAGAGTTGCAGGTAGTCGGCCGGGCCGAGCCCGCTTCGATCGAGCCAGTCGGGCGGGTTGCCCGCGCGCAGGCGCAAGGAGACGCGGGTCATCGCGTGGTCGCCGGCGTAGGCCGGGATGCCGCTCAGCAGGAGCAGCCCGATCGTCGCCAGCCCGACCGCGGCCGGGACCAGCCTGCGGCGGAGGGGAAGCAGGGCGAGCGCGATCCCGCCCAAGAGCGGAACTCCGGCGAAGACCGTGGCTGCGTTCGCATTTCCGAGCCAGTGCGTGAGCTCGCCGTACACGGAGAAGGTGAGGGTGTCGAACGTGAATTCGCTGCCCACCCGGGCGGGAAACGGCATCAGCCAGGCGGTCGCCGCGCCGCCCAGGGCGAGTGCGACGTACGTTCGCCGCCACGCGGCACCGAGCTCGGCATAGGCGAAGAAGGCGATTGCGACAAGGGGGACGAGGTAGATCGCGTAGCGCTCGAGCGCGCGCCCGGCCTCACCGGCGCCCACAAGTCCGATCTCGAGCAGGACGAGCGTGATGCAGGCGACCGCGAGCGCGGCGAACCCAGCATCGCCTCGGCTTCGCGGCCGCTGGGCGAGGAGGACGAGCCCGAGGATGGCTCCCGGCACGACGAGCCAGCCGGCTGCGAAGGGGAGCAGCGCGGCCGTCAGTCCGCTCCAGCTCAGCACCGAGGCGATGTCGTAGTGGAGGAAGGCCGCGCCGCGATACGTTCCGAGCACCGCTCCCCCGGTCAGCAACGGCAGGCCGCCCAGCGCGAGCAGCGCCCCGATCGACAACCGGTGACGGCGCACGACCGCCCGGAGGGGCTCGCCGGCGAGCTTCCCCGCCAGCGGCGCGGCCAGCAGGTAGGCGATGGGCACGACGACGAACTGCAGGCGCGTCAGCACGGCGGCGAGGGAGACCGCCACGACCGCTGCCTCCATACGCCGCGAAGGACGCTCGATCGCCCTCAGCATCGTGGCAAGGGCGAGCAGGAAGACCGGATAGGCGAGCGCCTCCGACATCAGATAGGCCCCGTAGAGCATCGGCGGTCCCGCCACGGTCATCGCCGCCGCAAGCAGCGCGTACGAGGGCCGGACCAGGCGCCGCGCGACGGCGTACGCGGGAAAGACCGCCGCGGTCATGACGGCCGCGTTCAGCGCCTTCGCCGCCTCATAGGCGTCGGGGGTCGAATGGATCAGCCACGCCGGTGCCTGCGCGAGGGCAGCGAGTGGAGCCGGGAAGAACACGGTAGCGCCGCGGACGCTGAAGCCATGCCCGGAGACGAGGCTCTGGGCGAGCTTCGAGTAGAGGAGCTCGTCCGGAAAGACGGCCGGCGACACATGGGCGCGGGACTGGAGCCAGTTGTACGCCAAGGCGAGGGCGTAGATGCCGGCGAGGACGAGCTTCGGCGCCGGGACCCTGCCCGGCCCGGGGACGAGCGAGAGCTCCGGCCCCGGCGCCGGTTCCGCCGCCGAGGGCTCGCGGAGCGCAGAGCTCATACCGCGCGGTCGAGCACGCTCGGCGGCACCGCAGGCTCCTGCTTCGGCGCTGCGACGCAACCGCCGGCGCCGGGAACGAAGCGCGGGACGCCTGCGTGCACGCTCACGGGCCGTGTCCCCGCGTAACCGGTGATCCTGGCGCGAAACTGCGCCTTCCACGCGCCGGCCGCGCAGACAGGGAAGCGGACGACTCGTGCCGACCGGGCCGGGACGCGCACGTCCAGCAGTCGCCCGCCGGGGAGGATGAGGTGGACCGTCGCGCCGACCGATTGCGTCAGCGCGTTGAGATCGAGCACGAGTGTCCCTTCGAGCCGGTCGCTGCCCGGCCGCGGCCAGAGGGTGATGGCGCCTGCGTCGGCGAGCCAGCCGTCGTGGAAGCGGCCGGAGAAAAGCAGAGAGAGCCGGGGCGTGCCAACCGGAGCGTAGAGCCAGAACCCCGGAGCCGAGCCGACCTTCCTTGCTCCGCTCAGGCGCGTCGTCACGGCGTGCTCGTCGACGAGCAGCGCACCGGCAAGTGGGCGGCCGCTCACGAGCAGGGATCCGTCGTCCGCGACGCGGACCGGGTCGGCCCGGAACGGATCGATGATGGTGGCGCCGGGCATCAGCGCGAGCCGGGTCACGGAGCGATTCCAGAAGAGCTGCTGGAACGCGGCGGTGCGCTGTCCTTCGACGTTGCGCAGGAGCGTGACGTCACCGAGCTTCGCGTTGTCGACCCACGAGGGGTCCTCGCCGAAGAAGGCCTTCCGTGCTGAGCTCGTGTTCTCCTCGTCGAAGACGACCGCCGCTGCAGAGAAACCTGTGCAGAGGAGGAGCGCGAGCGCGAGCGCCACCCTGGTCGCCAACTGTGGCTTCGACGAGCAGAGGACGACGACAGCAACGGCGGCGGTCGCGGCGAGCGCGATCAAAAGCGAGCCGCTGCCCGGCGATCCCGCCCACTGCTCGATCCGGAACTCGCCATAGAGGAGCGGCGAATGCATCTTCTCGTTCGCGGCTGCGTAGCCGGCGAGGGGCACGACCGAGACGGCGGCGACGAGGCCGGCCGCGAGGAGGGCGTGATAAAGCCGGTACGGCCAGCCGCGGGAGGCATAGAGGGCGAAGCCGATCCCAAGGAGCGGGAGGACGTAGAAGACATATCTCTCCTGCGCCAACTCGGAGGCGCCGAAGATCCCCGCCTCGGCGAGGAGCATGAGCGTGAGCAGAGACGTGACCGCGGCGAAGGAAAGCTCGATACGTGTGCGGGGCCGCGCAATCGCAAGCGCAAGGCCGAGGATCGCTCCGGGGACGAGCACGAAACCCGAGGCGAAGAGGAGCACGATCAGATTCGTCCCGGTGCTCTGGACGAGCGAGGTCGGATCGATGTCGGTGTGGAGGACGCCCTTGTAGAAGGCGAGTACGCGTGACGGCCCCACCGCGAGCGCCGCTGCGACGGGGACGGCCAGCAGCGCCAGCGGAAGCAGCTGCTCGCGGAGCGCGGAGCGCAATCGCCGCTCACGCAGGCCGACGACGACCACGGCTCCGAGGAAGCAGGCCGGAAGCAGGACGAACTGGATACGCCCGAACGCAGCCAGGCCGGCGAGCGCGACGAAAGCGAGTTGCGCGCGCGGTGAGGGCCGTGCCAGCGCCGCGACCGCGGCCGCGACGGCGGCGAGCACGAGTGGGTAGGCGAACGGCTCAGCGATCATCCAGGAGGCGTAGATGAGATCCGGCAGTGCCAGCGCGAGCGCGGCGAGGCCGAGCGAGACGCCCGAGCCCAGGCCGAGCCGACGCGCGAGCCAGTAGACGGGTACGGCCGCGAGCGACATGGCGAGCGCTCCGGCCAGCTGCACGAGGTGATAGCCCGTGCCGACGTCCCCGACCAGCCACGCGGGCGCAGTCAGGATCGGCTGCAGCAGCGCGGGGAAGTGCGAGGCTCCGCTGCGGACGAGCGGGTGCCCGGTCTCGGCGATCGAGCGTCCGAGGGCGGCGTAGAGGTACTCGTCGCCGAGGTAGATCGGCGTCTCCCGCAACCAGCCGACGACCGCGCGGAGCGCCACGCTCAGAGCGACGAGCGCCGCCAGGAACGGCCACGCGGCGAGCCCCGCGCGCTCGACGCGCACCGGGACGGCGCCCAGGGGCCTACGGTTGGGCCGGACCGCAACTGCCATGAGCGTCCTATCGGCCGCTCACGAGCGAGTCTTGAAACGGAAGAGGGCGCCGAAGCGCCCTCTTCTCGATTCGATCACCGGGATCGACGCGCGCACGTTGGCCTGAGCGGCCGACTTGTTCGCGCGATCGCGGAACTTGAGGTACGACGGGATCGCGATTGCGAGCAGGATCCCGATGATGATGATCACGACCAGGAGCTCGATCAGGGTGAAACCACCCTGGCCTTCGCTCCGGCGGATGCGCGTAGCTAGCGCATTGAACATTGGTGCTCCTTTCTGGCAGAAATCCGGTGGCAAGCCCGGTATCGGATGTGCTGGGGTCGCGCTTGATCCCGCAGAATGAGGAAGGGGCGCCGTGGCGCCCCTTCCGAGTAGAGAAGCTGCTCCGGGATCGACGCGCGCACGTTGGCCTGAGCGGCCGACTTGTTCGCGCGATCGCGGAACTTGAGGTACGACGGGATCGCGATTGCGAGCAGGATCCCGATGATGATGATCACGACCAGGAGCTCGATCAGGGTGAAACCGCCCTGGCTCTTACTCCGGCTGATCCTTTCGTTGAGCCTTGCAAGCATTCTGAAACTCCTTCTTCTCGAGAAAAGGGTCGGTGGCTCTGACGCTTCTATCGGCCTCTAGGGGCGTCGCCCAACACCCCCCATCTGGGGGGATAGCCTCCCCCAGCGCTCACCGGGCCAATCCCTCACGTTCTAGGCGCACGCGCGTGTAAAGGCTGGTCGGCCACGTGCCGATAGTCGAGGTATGAGCTCAACACCACGCCTTCGCGTTGTGGGGCTTGCGGCTGGGATGGCGGTCTTCGCCCTGGCGGCAGGGTTCTTCCTGCTGAGCCCGGGTCAGGACTCGTCCAGTGCGGCCACGAACCACACGATCGTCCCGCTGTCCAAGCGGTCGACGCCCAAGATGAAGAAGCACGCTGCCAAACCCGTCGCTCGCAGGCCCGCGGCCCACAAGCCGGCTGCGGCAAAGCCTGCGCCCACTGTGGACGGCCTTCCCGCCGCGCTCGCCGCGGCCCTTGCAAGCCATCGAGTCGTCGTCGTCTCGCTCTATGCGCCCGACGTGGAGCTCGACGACATGGCGCTGCGCGAGGCGCAGGCCGGCGCGGCTGCCTCCGGCGCCGGATTCGTTGCGCTCAACGTTTTGAACGAGAGTCAGGCGAAGCCGCTGACGAAGAAGCTCGGCGTTCTCGAGGATCCGGCAGTCCTGGTCTTCCGCCGCCCGAGCGAGGTCGTCGTCCGGTTCTCCGGATTCGCGGACAAGCAGACGATTGCCCAGGCGGCGCGGAACGTAGGCCTGTGAGCACCCCGGAGCCAGAAGAGCCTCAGAGCAAGCACGCGGCCGCCGGTGGCGGAGGACGCGCCGTCGACGATGAGTACGCTCGCACGGCACGCAAGGATGGCCGGCAGATCGTTACCTTGAGGCGACTGATGCTCGGCAACCAGTTCATCGTCGAGAGCGACGTCTATCCAGTTGGGACGATGCGGGTCGAGCCAGTGCGCCCGGGGCCGTACGTCTTCGGCAGCCGGGAAGAGGCGAGCGCCTTCATCGCAGAGACGACGCTCGCGCTCGAATACCTCGGCTGCGAGATCTCTTAGTCCGCTAAGCCATGCCCAGGTGCCAGGCACCGGGACATGTCTTGCAGGCCCGGGGGTGGGTTGCCACCGGGAAGAGAGGCCGCGATCGTCGTTACTGGACGAGTCCGCGTGCCTGGCACCGGGTCATGTGGCACCCGGTCATGGCCGCTCGGGCGCCTAGCTCTCGTGCCTGGCACCGGGTCATGGCCGCTCGGGCCCTAGGTCTGGTCGGCCCAGCGGGTTCTAGACCGCGAGCCCAGCCACTTGCCGGCCGGCTCCTCGAGCAGGTCGACCGAGACGATCGTGTCCGGCCGGAGGTAGCGCTCGGCAAAGAACGGCCATGTGGCCTCGCCCTCGGCCGCAGCGATCTGCTGGACGACTTCCTGGGCGCGGGTGGCGGCTTCGGTCGCGGTCCAGAACGTGCCGACCTCCAAAAAGTCTCCCTCGCGCAGGCGGATGAGAACGACGTGTATCGGAGCCGGTGTCGGCTCGGCCTGCGCGCTCACGGTCTGTGATGGCACCTCGGATTGCGCGGCTGGAGCCGCGGGCGGGGCCTCGACGGGCTGCTCGACCACCGGCGCGGGCTGAGCGACCTGCTGCTCGGGCTCCGGAGCCGGGGGCGCCGCAACGGCCGGAGGTGCCTCGAAGCTCTCCACCGGAGTCTGCGGCGGCGCCGACGCTGGGGTCGGCTCCGGGGCCGGCGGGGCGGCCTCGAGAAGAGGCGCGGGCTCAGCAGGGACCACCGGCACAGGGGGAGGCGCAGGCGACTTCTCGGGCAAGGGAGCCGGGGTCTCTTCGACGACAGTGGGCGGAACGACTGCCGGCTGCTGCTCCATGGCCGGCGCAGCCGGCTCGGGGAGGGGCGCCTGCACAACGGCGGCCTCGGACTCGGCGACGCGCTCCTCGGGCGGGGGAAGAACGATCGGCATGGGCGCTGGAACGGCGAGGCCCTGAGCGGAGAGGGGCTCCTCGGCCAAGGCGGGAACCTCGACCGGAGCTGGGGCCTGAACCGGCTCGACCTGCAGGCTTGGTAGGGGCTGAGCATCCAACGCCGGTGCCGGCGCCGGCGTCGGAGCCGCCGCGGGCGGAGCCGGAGCGACGACGGGCGTGGGAGCGTAGGCATCACCGATCGCGCGGATCAGGTCACCCTGGGCGGCGACGACGAGCTGAGGCTCGGTGCCGAGCGCCCGGCGGAGGTTCTCGAGCGCGAGCTCGTTCGACGGGTCGGCGACCGCAACGACGACCTGACCATCCTCATAGCGGAGCGGCAATGCAGTCTGGAGTCGGGCCTTGTCCTCGGGCAGCAGCTGAAGCGCCGCATGCTCGGCGTCGGAGCCGCGCACTTCGATGAAGGGCAGACCCTTCTGGCCGGCGAGCAGGCGGCCGAGATCTCGCTCATGGAGCCAGCCGCGCTCGAGCAGCACCTTGCCGAGTCGCTTCCCGGTGCGCATGCCTTCCTGAAGCGCATCCTCGAGCTGCTCCTCGGCGAGGAGGCCGGCGCGGAAGATAAGCGTCCCGAGCGGTACGTCGAGCATCGGGGTCTCGGGAGCGGAGGCCGCCGCCGGAGTCGGCAAGGCGACCGGCTCGGGCACTGCGGGCACCTGAGCCAGTGGCGCGGGCGCGAGCGCGGGCTCGGGCGCGACAGACGCGGGCTCGGACTGATCGACGAAGAAGGTGCCGTTCGAGGGTGGAGTGGAGGACATAGCCGCCTTTCGCTCTGTGGTTTGCCGCTGCGCCTCGGCGAGCTCGGGATCTACGAGCGCGAGCTCGGGCGTGACCGCGTCACCGCCCGTCTCGCTCAAGGCGAAACCTTTGGTCGTTGCAACTCGATATCGGCGCGGCCGGTGGGGCAGGCATCGCTAGAAAGGGGTACGCGCTTCCCGTCAGGCGAGGACACGTCCGAGCTCCTCGAGCGAGGTGACTCCCGAGACGACCTTCGCGAGCCCGTCGTCCCAGAGGGAGCGCATCCCCTCGTCGGTCGCTGCCTGTTCCAGCTCTTCACGAGTCGCCCTCTTCACCGCGAGCGTCTCGATCTCCTCGCTCATCACGAGCAGCTGGTAGATGCCGATCCGGCCCTTGTACCCCGTCTGGCTGCAACGGGGACAGCCTCGCTTACGGTAGAAGGCCATCCCGTCCGACGCCGCCATCACGTCCGGCGATACGCGGTTGCGCAAGAGCTCGTCGGACGAGGGGTTGTACATCTCGCAACAGCTCACGCAGAGCTTCCGCGCCAGTCGCTGTGCGAGCACCGCGGTCAAGGCGGAGCCGGTCAGGAACGGCTCGACGCCCATCTCGTTCAGCCGCGTGATCGCACCCGGCGCGTCGTTCGTGTGCAGGGTCGAGAGCACGAGGTGGCCCGTCAAAGCGGCCTCGATCGAGATCTTGGCGGTCTCGGCGTCGCGAATCTCGCCGACCATGACCACATCGGGGTCGGAGCGGAGGATCGAGCGCAGCGCGGAGGCGAAGGTGAGGCCGGCCTTCAAGTTGATCTGGATCTGACTGATCCCCCCCAGCCTGTACTCGACGGGATCCTCGATCGTCACGATGTTGATCTCAGGCCGGTTGATCTCGGAGAGGGCCGCGTACAGCGACGTCGACTTACCCGAACCGGTCGGCCCCGTGACCAGGAGCGCGCCGGTGGGGCGCCGGATGATCTCGCTGAGCCGCTTGCGCATCTCGTCGGGAAGCCCGAGCTCCTCGAGCGTCGGCGCCTTCTTCGACTTGTCGAGGAGCCTCATCGAGAGCTTCTCGCCGTCGACCGTGGGCAGGGTCGCGACGCGAATGTCCAGCATGCGGCCGGCCGTCCTCGCATTGAGTGAGATCCGGCCGTCCTGCGGCTTGCGGCGCTCGGCGATGTCGAGCTTGGCGAGCACCTTCAGGCGAGTCGTCACGCCGGCGACCATGCGCTTCGGGACCCGCTGGATCTCGTGGAGCACGCCGTCGATGCGGAAGCGCACGACGATGCCGTCCTTGTTGGGCTCGAAATGCATGTCGCTTGCGCCGTCCTCAGCCGCCTGGAAAATCAGCGAGTTGACGAGCCGGACGAGCGGCGCCTCGGAGATTCCGTCGTCGGCCTCGAGGTCGTCCTCTTCCTGCTCCTGATCCTCGAAGTCGTCGCCGTCCTCCTCCAGGATCGCGCGCGCGCCAAACGCTTCCGCGGCCCGTGACAGGCGGCGGATCTCGCCCTCGATATCTTCGCGCGTGGCAACGGCAAGCTCGAGCTGGTAGCGGGTCGCGAGCCGGAGCTCGTCGATCGCGTGGACGTTCTTCGGATTGGCAACGGCGATCATCAGCTTGTCCCCGTCGAGCGCGTAGGGGATCGCGCAGACGCGCTCGAGCACGTGCAGCGGAATCAGCTCGGCAGCCTCGGGGGCCACCCCGGCCTCGACGATGTCGACGACCGGCAGGTTGTATTGCGAGGCGACCGCGCGGGCGATAGTCGCTCCCGCGGCCAGGCCCTCGTCGATCAGCGCCTGAGCAAAGGAGCCGGAGCGAGCTTTGTCCCGCACGAATGCGAGCTTGTCCGGGGGCAGGATCCCGGTCGCCTCGATCACATCGGCGACGAGCTCCGCGACGGGGTTGACCGCGAAAGCGGGCTGAAGCGGCGTCGCATTTGGCTGCGCGTCACCCTCCGCCTCCGAGACGGTCCTTAGCTGGGGTGGCCGCTCAGCATCCATACCTCGAATGAGGTATCGGCGGCTTAGGCGATCCGCTTAAGCGCCGAGGAGGCGGACATAAGCGTGGAAGAGGGTATTTCCTGCAAACAGCGCCACAATCGAGCCCAGGGCGAGGAACGGAGCAAACGGGATCGCCATCTTGCGCCCAGCGGAGCCGTGGCGGGCAAGCAGGTAGAGGCCCGGTACGAGCGCGGCGAACATCCCGACCATGAGCGCGACGGAGACGAGCTTGCCGAGCGCAGCCCCCATCAGCAACGCGAGCTTGACGTCGCCCATACCCATGCCGGCGGGATACGCCAGTAGCGCAAGAAAGAGAAAGAGCGACGCGCCCAATGCGCAGAGCGGCCACGCGAGGCTCGGCTCGCGCAACGTCTGCGCGGCGAGGACGAGGACGATCGCGGGCAGGACGATTCGGTCGGGCACGATCCGATGGGCAATGTCGACGGCCGAGATCGCGACGAGCACGCAACAGAAGAAGGCGGCGATCGCCGCGCGAAGCGAAAGCCCGAAAGCGAGCACGCAGCCCGCGACGAGGAGCGCGGAGGCGAGCTCGACGGCCGGATAAACAAGACCGATCCGGGCCGCGCAATGGCGACAACGTCCACGGAGCAGTAGATAGGAGACGAGAGGGATGTTGTCGTGCCACGCGATCGGCTTCGAGCACGACATGCAGGCCGAGCCGGGGCGAACGAGCGACCGGCGGAGCGGCACGCGGACGGCGAGGACGTTCAGGAAGCTTCCGACCGCGAGACCGGGAGCAAGCGCAAGTGCGGCCAGGGCGGGATTCATCGCGTGTCCTATCGGCCGTGGCCGACGAGGAGTTGAGGCCCCCGCTCAGCCTGCGAACAGCTGGGGCGGGTTCGGCTGCGCGTAAACAGTGTCGTTCGAGGGCATGCCGGCGGGGACCATCGTGATTTCCGGAAAGTCGTGCGTCGTCAGGTTGTTGCTGAGCAGAATCTGACTGCCCACGACGGGGCCCGCGGTATTCACGTTGTTCCCGAATTCGATCGCATTCGTCCCATAGAGGCCGCCCTGAAACGAGAAGTTGTTGTCGACCAGAATGCTGTCGCCGGGGTTGACTTGCCCGCCGTCTCCGTTCGCGACGATCGTCAGCATTTCCGTGTCCGGGTTCCAGCTCGAGAAGGCACAGACCAGGAGGCTGACGCTGGCGCAGAGCGATCCGGTCGCTCGAAACGTGCCGGAAAGGTAGAGCGTTGCCTGGCCGTTGTACGTGTTGACGGCGGAGTTCGTGATCCTCGCGCTGCCGTCGATGAAGATCGTCCCCTTGACCGTGAGCGTCTTCGTCGTCGCATTCCAGGAGAGCTCGCCGCTCGGGGTGGCGTCGTCCCGCAGGACCGTCTGGCTCGAGGCGTGGAGCGCAGGGGTCGTCCCGTTGACGCCTCGCGTGACCGTCCACATCGTCGTGCCGAAGCCGGCCGTGACCATCATCACCTCGTCGTCGATCCTGATTCGGAATTGCGACGTCGGAAAGCCCGTGGCGGACGCGACAGCGATCGTGGTCTGAGTCGAGGTGATCGCGGACGGCAGGCTTGTCGAGGCGCCCGGGCCGACCCGGCAGATGTAGGAGCTCGCCGGAGTCAGGTCGAAAACCGCAATGCTGTTGTCGCGGGCGGGATAGTTGTTGTCGAATGTCGGGGGCGTCCCAGTAAAGGTCGTGCAACTCTGGGCGGGACCGGGAATCGCATTTTCGTACCAGCCCGCGAAATCAGCTTTGGGCGGCGGGACGACGGGCGGATTGTGGCTCACGCCGGTCGTGACTCCATCGGCGATCTTGCTGTAGATGTGCCTCGCGTCCTGATTGCCGATACAGGTGCCCCAGACGCCGGTCGCATAGCGGCAGTCGCCGCCGACATAGGCCTCGACCCGGTTGAGGCTCGAGCCCACAGAAGCGTTGTTCTGGACATCGAGGCTCCCCCCGACGATCACCGTCGACTGCGTCAGCCCGACGTTCGGGCTCAGGCAGAGGTTGCCGGCGACGTACATGCGCGACGAGCCGAGGATGTTGTTGTTCAGGGTCTGATCGCAGACGCTGCCGGTATGGCCGGCGTAGAGATAGTTCCAGACCGGATTGTTCAGCGGCTGCAGGTAGGTCGGGGTTACCGGCACCTTCGCGGTCAGTATCCTCCGCACCTGCGCGAGGCCGGGTCCTGCGGGATTGTCGTAGAGGCCGAGGGCGCTCACGCTCCAGACGTTCGTGCTGGAGTCGAGGACGCCCCACCACTTGGCCGCCCCATCCTCGTACGGGACCGATGACGCGGTGGCCTCGGTGGAGGGCAGGGTGGCCTGCTTGAGGGCGTTGTTGTCCGGGTTCGCAAGCACGGCCATCGCGTCGTTGAGGGCGGCCTCGGAGAGCGAGAACGACTTTTCGTTGCTCCTGCTGAGCGCCGAGGTCTTCGTGTTCGAGGTCGTGTAGACCATGACGGTCGTTCCGCTGATCGTGAGCATGGACAGCACGCCCATCGAGATGATCAGGGCAATTCCGTCCTGTTTTCTGAGCAAACGCAGGCGCAGCAGTGCTCTGCGCAATCCCTCGGGCCGGGCCATACTTCAGTTAACGGCTGAACTCGCCTCGACCGCGTCCCTCGAATTGCGCCACTGCCGCCAA
>WNFV01003801.1_pt1 | contig 22555 bp, 27 predicted proteins | sample 5400101 | NCBI WGS metagenome assembly WNFV01 (sample SAMN13153361, study PRJNA577476) | soil metagenome | isolation source: 115 cm soil or saprolite under grassland replicate 1 | place: USA:California | collected 2016-06-15 | reverse complement strand
ATGGTTATCTAACTGGCGAACCGGAGCAGTTTGATCTCACGCGATTGATCCAGCCGATGCTTTTTGTATCGCTTGTGCTCGTGGCAGCCGGCATCGGACTTGGAGTTTCGCTGTATCGCCGCGCCGGCGTCCAAGATCGATATCGTCCAGCCGAGACCGATCCGCTCGAATATGCACAGCCAGCCTTGTTTCGTTTCCTCGAAAACAAAATGTGGCTGGACGAACTTTACAGTCGAACCGTCATCGCATTCGCCGTGATTTCCGCTCGCGCCTCCGATTGGATGGATCGTTGTGTCTGGGACGGTGTCGTGCGCGTCCTTGGGAGACTGGGTCAGCTCTTTGGAATTTTCACTAGCGACGTGGATGAGCGCGGCATCAATGCCGGAGTCGATGAAACTATGACCGGAACGCGCGGCCTGGGCCGGGTGATCTCGGGTTGGCACTCTGGACAAATCCAAACCTATCTCGGCGTAGTCGCCGTCGGCATGCTCGCGCTCCTGCTTCTTTACGCATGGCTGGTTTAATCACAGCGCTATTTCTCTTGCCGCTCTTCGGGACTCTTTTCGTGAGCATTGCGCCGAAAAACTATGCCCGCGGGATCGCTCTCGGATGCAACGTCATTACCGCAATCGTCGCTTTCACGGCGTGGCGAAGCTTCGATCCCGGTGCCGCCGGCCTCCAGATGATCGAACGTCACGCATGGATACCCGCGATCGGCGCCGAATATCTGGTCGGTATCGATGGCCTGAGTCTCCTGCTCGTATTGCTCACTTCGCTCGTAATTCCGTTCGCGTTTCTCGCGCAACGCATGGAGCGCGGGGCCGCGGCGCTCATGCTGGTCATGCAATCGGCGCTCTACGGCACGTTCACGGCGCAAAATTTCGTTCTCTGGTTTTTGTTTTACGAGATGAGCCTTATCCCCGCGTTTCTGCTCATCAAAATCTGGGGCGGCGAAAACCGGGACCGGGCGGCAACGAAATTCTTCCTTTACACATTTCTCGGTAGCGTTGCGATGCTGCTGGGATTCCTCGGAATTTACTTCGCGAAGGGCACGTTCAAAGAACGGATTGCACACGGGCAAACTCGCATGGTTCGACTTTGCCGGAATCTTTCTCGGACTCGCGGTTAAGGTGCCTCTCTTTCCATTTCACACCTGGCTGCCCGACGCCTATGAGAACGCGCCGACCGGGGTGTCGATGGTGCTTACGGGTGTTCTCTCCAAGATGGGCGTTTACGGTTTCGTGCGTCTGTTGCTTCCGCTTTTCCCGAACGAAATCAAAATCCTCGGTCCATGGCTGCTTGGACTGGCGGTTTGCTCGATTGTCTTCGCATCACTTGCCGCGTGGGCCCAATCAGATTTGAAACGGATGGTTGCCTACCTGTCGATCAACCATCTCGGGTACTGCATGCTCGGTCTCTTCGCCGTTACCGCCTCGCCCATCGTCGCCGCCAAGATCGACGCGCACGCGGCGTTGAGCGGTGTTTTCATGCAAATCTTCAACCACGGCGTCACCGCGGCCGCGTTGTTCTATTACGTCGGTCTGCTTGAGCAGCGACGCGGCCTGCGCGGCATTAATGATTTCGGCGGGTTGATGCAGCGAACGCCGCTCCTCTGCGGCTGGATGAGCGTCGCCATGTTTTCATCGCTCGGTTTGCCTGGGCTGAACGGATTCATTGGCGAATTTCTGATTTTCAAAGGCTCGTTCGCGACTGCGGCTTCGTTCACAGCTGTCGCGGTTATCGGCCTGCTGGTCACTGCGATCGCGTTTATGCGCGCGATGCAGTCGCTCTTCAGCGGTCCCCTGGCTGAAAGTTGCAGCGCGTTTCCGGATCTTCTACGAAGCGAAAAGCTCGTCGTCGTTCCGATTACACTACTCATGTTCGCAATCGGCATCGCGCCGCAGTTCGTCTTCAACATCTTCAACGCCACCGTCGCACAAATGGCGCGCTTGTTTGCCTGAGGACCGCGGAATGAAGAAAGAAATCATTCCGATTGAGCGAATCGCGCGGACAATTTTCCTATTCCGCGAACAGAAGGTAATGCTCGATTTCGCCTTGGCTGTTCTCGATGGGATCGAAACGCGCGCGCTTAAGCAGGCTGTCCGGCGCAATCGTAATCGTTTTCCAAGCGATTTCATGTTTGAGCTATCCCCGGCAGAGGTCGAAATCGTGGTATCACAATTTGTGATACCAAACCGTCGAAAGTTAGGCGGGGCCAAGCCGATGGCTTTTACCGAACAGGGTATCGCCATGCTCTCCAGCGTTCTAAGCAGTGAACGTGCGGTAAAAGTAAACATAGCGATCATGCGGGCGTTTGTACGATTGCGCCAGACTCTCGAGACAAATCGCGACCTCGCGCGAAAATTCGAGCAACTCGAAAGACGTGTCGGCAAACATGACGAGGAAATTGCCGGAATCATTGAGACGATTCGGCAGTTAATGGCGCCGCCGGAGAAACCTCGTCGCGAAATCGGGTTTCATGTGCGCGAAAAGTCAGCGTGCTACCGGACACGGAAAATGTCGATTCGGCATGCCTAATCGAGTGACATCCCATTTTGAGATTGGCTGGTGCCTATTCAAATCGCACGCCAGCATCTTCGTCGTCTCGATGCTTCTTCTTTTTCTGTCATGGGTCGTTCTTGAGGTTGCAGTCATCTTCCTGCAGCGACTGGGGTTGACCGTTTGGCTGGTGCTTCATCTTGGTTGGCTGTTTTTGTTCTCGGGCATGCTGGTCGGACTGCATGTGATGGCGCTGAAAAGCGTCGACGGTGAAATTCCGCGCGTCGGCAACTTGTTCGGATCGCTTGAGCGCGGCCCCGCCTACCTGCTCGCGCTCGGCATTTACTGCCTGGCCGTCAGTGGCGGTCTTGTGCTTCTTATCGTTCCCGGAATTTATCTGGCGATCCGCTATTGCCTGTTTGCACAGGTCATTACGGACACATCAGCGTCCGCTTTAGCGGCCCTGCGAAAAGCTGCGGCGCTGGCGCACGGCAATTGGGCACCGCTCGGCGCTTTGTTTCTCATTGCTTTTCTCCTCAACATCGCCGGGATGGCTTTCCTCGGCATCGGGCTCATCATCTCTTTCCCACTGTCACTCCTGGCGATTGCCGGATTCTACCGCTCGCTCCAGCCGGCAACCGTATGATCGCGTGGACCATTTACATCACGTTTACCGGGGTGGTTCTCTTGCTGTTTCTGCCGCGCGCGTTTTCGCGCTGGCTCGCGCTCTTAACTACTGTCGCGGGATTTGCAATCAGTCTCATCGCGTTATTCCAAACGCCAATTGTCGATCTTGCGAAGTTCACCACGATTGTCCGCATCCCGTGGGTGCCAATGCTCGGGATGAATTATCATCTCGCGGTCGATGGCATCAGCCTGACGATGGTCCTTGTCACCGGCATCGTCGCGGTGAGCACCGTCCTTTTTTCGTGGGACATCGAACATCGGCAGAACGAAGCTGGTAATCGTGCCAAAGTATTTTCTCATCGCGATTTTTGGATCGACCAACAAGGAATACGCCGCGATGAAGTTGACGCTCTATTCCTTCTTCGGAGGTGCCCTCGTCTTCATCGGTATTCTTGCCGCTTATGTAACAGCGGGCTCGCTGGATCTGAATCAGCTCGCGCAATTCCAGTTCGCACCGCAACTGCAATTGTGGGCATTTCCCACGTTGTTTCTCGGGTTCGCTGTGCTGGCCGGCGTCTGGCCGTTGCACACCTGGGCGCCGACCGGTCACGTCGCCGCGCCGACTGCGGGTTCAATGTTGCTCGCCGGCATTGTAATGAAACTCGGCGCCTACGGCGGACTGCGCGTCGCGATGAATCTTTTTCCGCAAGGTTTTCATGCGTGGAGTCACTGGATCGCTGTTCTCGCCGTTATCGGAATTCTTTACGCTGCGGGGGTGGCGCTTCGCCAAAGCGATCTCAAATTCGTCATTGGTTATTCGAGTGTCAGCCACATGGGTTTCGTCCTGCTCGGGCTGGCGACTGCCAACACTCTCGGTGTCTCGGGCGCAGTGCTGCAAATGTTTTCGCACGGCGTGATCGCGGCTCTACTTTTCGCCGTGGCTGGACGGATGCTCTATCGCCGTACCCACACGCGCGACTTGGACGCGCTCTCTGGAATGAATCTCAGCCGCGCGCTGCCGTTCGCCGCGTTTACCTTTGTCATCGCGTCCGCCGCTTCAATTGGCATCCCCGGGTTCAGTGGGTTTGCAGCTGAAATCACGATCCTGATCGGCGCGTGGAAAACTTTTCCGATTGCGGTGTGGATCACCGGCGTCGGCATGGTGCTTGTGGCAGCCTTCACGCTGCGCGCTCTCAAGAAATCCTTCTTTGGTGAGATTGCCGTGACAACGCCAGGTGGATCGTCCGCTCCGTCGGGCGATGCTAAATTCTACTCGGCTTCGCCGACATCAATAACATCGAACGCGGAGCGCTCGATCCACCCGCCCGATGTTGCTCCGATTACGGCGCCGGAAAAATGGGGTGCTTGCCTTCTCATGTTCGCAACGCTCGCCGTCGGGCTATATCCGAAACTTTTGCTCGATCGCATCCAGCCGGCCGTTGAAGCGATGAGATTTTTGAAATGAGTTACTTTGAATTGCTCAAGCTCACTGCGCCCGAAGCCATCGTGGTCCTGACGGCGCTCGTCGTTCTTGCCATCGGGCTGACAAGTGGTCGGGGAACTGTAGAGGCAGCCGTGCCGGCTGCGGAGTCAAAGGAAAACGCGGGCGACACGCCCGCCGCTACAGCAACTGCATCGGCAATCGGTTCTCTTGCGGCCACGGTCGGACTCGCTATCGCAATCGGCGCGGTGCTCATGTTGCCGCAGAACGCAACCCTGTTCGGCGGGATGCTCGTGATCACGCCGCTAACGTCGTTATTCAAGATTATCTGTCTCGCGCTCGCCCTTTTCACTGTGTTTCTGGCGCGCAACGACCGCTCCTCGCGCAATCCCGGCGAGTATCTCGCGATGCTCCTGCTTGCCACGATCGGACTGATGTTGCTGGTCGGCAGCGAAGAACTGCTCATGATCTTCATCGGCCTCGAGCTCACCGGTCTCTCACTTTATGTTATGGCGGCGTTCGACAAAACCGACGTCCGCTCCGCCGAAGCGGGTCTGAAATATTTCCTGTTCGGCAGCACGGCGAGCGCGTTCACGCTTTTTGGGATCAGCATCATTTACGGCATGTCGGGGACGACCAGCCTTGCTGCGATCGGGCAGAAACTAAGCTCCGGGCCCATCCAAGCGCTGCTCGCTGTCGGCATCGTGATGACCCTCATCGGGTTCGCATTCAAAATCGCCGCTGCGCCATTCCACCTGTGGGCGCCCGATGCCTACCAGGGGGCACCCGTGCCGAGCGCGGCATTTATCGCTTCGGGCTCGAAGGTCGCCTCGTTCGTGGTGCTCGGAAAAATTGTGCTGGTTGGCTTCGCGCCCGCGCACGGCAGCGCAGACTGGCACGCGATGGTAGCCGGCTGGTCGCCCGTGCTCGCTGCACTCGCCGCATTGTCGATCCTGGTTGGCAATCTCGTCGCGCTCGCGCAGACCAATGTGCGTCGTCTGCTCGCCTACTCCGCTGTCGCGCACACGGGTTACACATTGCTTGGACTCGTCGCTGGTGGGCGCGCTGGATTCTCCGCCACCCTCTTTTACACGACCATCTACGCCGTCACGCTCGTCGGCGCATTCGGCGTCGTCGCACTGGTCCGCCGCGAAACTGGGGGCGACGATTTCCAAAATTTTGCCGGACTGTCGTCGCGTTCACCGTTGCTCGCCGGATGCATGGCGATCTTCATATTATCGCTGGCCGGCATTCCACCGCTGGCCGGATTTTTCGGGAAGTTCTACGTGTTCAGCGTCACTTTGGGCGCCGGCGGAAATCACGGCCTGCTCTGGCTCGTCGCGCTGGCGCTCTTTGGCAGCCTGATTTCGCTCTACTATTACCTCATCGTGCTGAAAGTTATTTTCGTTGATCAAGCAGCGACCCAAACATCAGTTGTCAAAGTCGATTTGCTGTCGCGAATGTCGTTAACAGTGCTTGCCCTGCTCGTTCTCTTGCTCGGAATAACCCCCGAAGCATTGGCCGCCCGGATTATTGCTTCGCTGCCGTAGAACTTGTCGCCGCGCCGAAAAAAATGCGTGCTCAATCGCCACGCGCCGCATTATAAATCTTCTTGAATCTTTTGTGGATCGACAATGAACAAACAAATCGCAAAAGTTGATCGCGTGAAGGCAGGTAGCATCAGCCAGTTCATTGACCGCCATTACCGGCACTTCAACGCGGCCGTCCTCAAAGACGCTGCCGACGCCTACATGGCGCATCTCGATCGCGGCGGAAAAATGATGATCACGCTCGCCGGCGCGATGAGCACAGGCGAACTGGGCGTCTCGCTCGCTGAAATGATTCGTCAGGATAAGGTCCACGCCATTACCTGCACCGGGGCCAATCTGGAGGAAGACCTCTTCAATCTCGTCGCGCGCAGCAAATATGAGCGCATTCCGAATTATCGGGAGTTAAGCCCGCAGCAGGAGAAAGAGCTGCTGGCTCGTCATTTGAATCGGGTGACCGATACCTGCATTCCGGAAGAGGAAGCGATCCGACGAATCGAGAAGGTGGTCATAGACGAGTGGGTCGTCGCCGCCCGGGAAAAGGAGCATTTTTTTCCGCACGAATTTCTTTTCAGGATCTTAAGGGAATGCCGGCTCAAGAAATTCTATGAAATCGATCCTGCCGACAGTTGGATGATGGCCGCTGCGCAGAAAGATCTTCCGTTATTTGTTCCCGGCTGGGAAGACTCGACTCTCGGAAACATTTACACCGCGCGCTGCATCACGGGAGCAATCAGCGACGTGCATACAGCGCGCTCTGGGATTGAATACATGATCGAGCTTGCGGAATGGTACGGCCGCGTATCACGGGACTCTTCCATTGGCTTCTTTCAGATCGGCGGCGGCATTGCCGGTGATTTCCCGATTTGCGTTGTGCCGATGCTTAATCAGGACGTCGTCCGCACACCTGTTCCCGAATGGGGTTATTTTTGCCAGATCAGTGATTCCACCACCAGCTTCGGATCGTACTCCGGCGCCGTGCCCAATGAGAAAATTACCTGGGGCAAACTGAGCGTCGACACGCCGAAATACATGATCGAATCCGACGCCACCATCGTCGCACCGCTCATCTTCGCGAAAGTTCTCGGCTGGTAAACGCGTATCGCCCGCGCGTCGGTTCGCAAACCCGCTTGACTCCGCGTGGCATCCTGAAAGACTGCCCCCATGAAAACTCCTCTCTCTTTAGCGATCCTTTTTTGCTCAACACTGGCCGTCATCCCATCATTCGCGCAGGAACACAGCAGTTCGCCGGGCGCTCCTTCTATCCCAAGCGACAGTCCGGCGACGGCTACCTCGTCGTCGACATCAACCGTGACCAGTCCAGCCGCCTCACCCAGTGGCCAGCCCACCGCTGAGGACATGCAGAAAATGATGACTCAAATGATGGAGCTGTCGAAGCTGAACGAAAATCACAAATTGCTCGCCGATCTCGTCGGGACGTGGGGCTACACCGTCAAGATGTGGATGAACCCCGATCCAAATGCGAAGCCGGAAGAATCAAAGGGCACGGCAGTCAGAAAATCGATGATGGACGGGCGCTTTTTCGTCGTGGACGTGACTGGCAAGATGGAGATGCCGGGAGCGGACGGTAAAAAGAAGGAGATGACCTTCAAAGGAATGGGCATCGACGGCTACGACAATGTGAAAAAGAAATTCGTCGGCACCTGGATGGACAACATGGGCACGGGCGTCATGATGTCGGAAGGCGACTACGATCCGGCCACGAAGACGTTCACCTACGCCAGCGAATACGAGGCAATCCCTGGGATGAAGACAAAAATTCGCGAGGTCGTAAAGATCGTCGATAAGAACCATCACACCTTTGAGTGGTACGAGGACCGCGGCGGCAAAGAAGTAAAAACGATGGAGATTAGCTACACTCGGAAGAAGTAGCCTCGCGTAATTCGACTTCTTGATCTCACTTTTTCGCTTCTGACCTCAGGTCCGCGTTGTTCAGGGGGCTCAGTCGCTATTTCCCGGATCCGTGCTATAGTCTCCGATGTCTAAGAGACTTGGCGTCTCCTTCAGCCGTCGCGCGCCCGACAACATTACCGAAGAACTGGTGGCCGTCCTTTCTTCCAAGGCCTCGTTCGAATTCAAACCGTTATTCGAAATTATTCTGCTCAATCTGCGGGAGCGCAACGCAGCCAGCGGCGGCGAAGAGATGCTGCGCTTGCGGACCTACGAGAAGCTTCAGGGCCTTGTTAACCAGGGTGCGGTCAACCGGACGGTCACCGGAATCACGAAAAAATATAAAGGCGTCGGGTCGCGAATGGTGCTGCTGCGCGCTGAGATGAAAGCGTTGCGCGCCGACTGTAATCAGCGGGCGCTCGCCAGGGCCGCCGCGGCTCAATGACCGCTGAGCTTCATTAGCTCAAATAAGATCGACAAGGAGTAGTCGGGTTTGCCGTCCCAAAAACGGAACCGGTCGTTCCCATGCGCGGAACATTGGCACGCCACCGTTTTAATCCGAATAAATCCCAATCTACTCATTGCCAGCGGCTTAGATTGATAATCGAACTCCTGGCACGGGCATTGCATAAGGAATTGGCATCAATCAACCAAACCTTATGCAAAACTTTGAATCTACTTACGCTCTGTTGGTTCGTTCGGAAGAGAAAAAGCGCAACGTGCTGGAGATACTGGTCTACGCTCTGTTCATTCTCAGCGCAGTGTTTTCGATCTGGCAGTTCGCGCATCAAACCGTCGCATTCCCGATCGACAAGCTGGCGAACGCAACAGTTTGCGCGATCGAGCCGCAGCGAAGCTAATCTCCCGCGGTTTCCGCTTGCGTTTTACTCGCGGCGAGATGGGCGCGCTCCTGCAAGATCTTCGTTACGCCACGCGCATGGTGGCGAAACAGCCAGCGTTCACGGCGATCGCCGTGCTGACGCTCGCGCTCGGCATCGGTGCAAACACCGCGATCTTTAGCGTAATTAATGCGGTTCTGTTGCGACCGCTTCCGTATCCTGACGCCGATCGGATCATGGTATTGAATGAATCCTCCGGGCCGGGCCAGGATTTTTCCGTCGCGCTACCCGACTACCTGGATTGGAAACAGGACAATACCGTTTTCGAACATCTTGCCGTCACGCGTCGAGAGTCGCGTAATCTTACCGGAATTCCGGGTCGTGAAGCGGAGCGCATCTCGTCGGCCCTTGTGAGCGAGAGTTTTTTTAAGGTGATTGGTCTTTCACCGGAATTGGGCCGCACTTTCACTGAGGAGGAGCAGCAACGGGGTGGGCCGCTCGCGGTCATCATTAGCGATCGGCTCTGGCGAAGGCTGTTTGATCGGGATCCGGCTATCCTTGGTCGCGCCATTACGCTGCACAATCAGAGCTTCACCATCATCGGCGTTATGCCGCCGCAAATGGCTTCTCCGCAGGACCCAGACGTGTGGCTTCCATTTGGCCCTCGTGTCGTGTCGGTCTGGCAGGATCGAAACATTCACCCGATGTTGTTTGTCTGGGGCCGATTGAAGCCTGGTGTCACGGTCGATCTTGCGCGGAAGGAAATGAAGAACATCGCCGCGCGTTTGGAAAAATTGTATCCGGCCACCAACGCGCGAACAACCGTGGTCGTTACTCCGCTGCTCGAGAACCTGGTCGGCAAATATCGCACAAATCTAACTCTCCTCCTCGGCGCGGTCTCATTGGTCCTCCTCATTGCCTGTGCCAATCTCGCCAATCTGTTCGCCGCGCGCGGTGCGGCGCGGGCGCGCGAATTCGCCATTCGAGCAGCGGTTGGCGCCAGTCGCGCGCAGATTATTCGCCAGCTGCTGATCGAAAGTTTTGTCATCGCGCTGCTTGGGGGATTACTTGGTTTTTTCATCGCGGTCTGGGTACGCGACGCTCTGGTCGCACTGGCCCCGCAGGGCGTCGCGCGGTTCCAGGAAATCTCATTCGATCTTCCTGTCCTCGGCTTTGCGTTCGTTATCGCGTCGCTTATCACTGTCCTCTTCGGCCTGTGGCCGGCGTGGCAGACCTCGCGCGCCGATGTTCAGCTCGCCTTGAAATCTGGATCGCCTGGGAGCGGCGAAGCTGCTTCTGCGAGGCGCACGCGTGACTGGCTCGTTATCAGCGAAATTGCGCTCACTCTCACATTGCTCGTTGTCGCAGCGCTTGTTCTAAAAAGCTTCTCGCGCATGCAGGCTCTTCAGCTAGGCTACGAGCCACGTGGCCTGCTCACGGCACGTGTGGAGCTGCCTTTCCGCGCTTACTCTACTCGCGAGAAAGTTGTCACATTTACTAATGCGTTGCTCGACCGAGTCCGCGCGCTCCCAGGAGTTCAAAGTGCCGGCATTGGGTCGAACTCACCGCTCATGGGCGGCTGGCAGACCGGCTTCGGCCGCGAAAACGGTCCGACACTTTCACCGAGTCAAATGCCCTCGGCGGACCTCGAGGTCATCACCGGCAATTACTTTGCGACTTTTAAAGCTTCGCTGCTTCGCGGCCGTCTTTTTGACGCCGGAGACACAGTTAATTCACCCCGCGTTGTCATTATCGATCAGGCTTTGGCCGAGCAGTATTTTCCGGGTGAGGACCCAATCGGCAAGCGACTCTATGTCGATGCCGGCAACGATGACGAAGGCTATGTCTTTCACGAGATTGTCGGTGTCGTGGCGCGCATGCGCTTTCATGCCATTGATGAAATGGCGCCGTTGCCGTTGATCTACTGTTCGATGGCGCAAGCGCAGCGCACCGGCTTCGGGCTTTTTGTTCGCGCTGGCTCCGGTGCCCCCGCACTCGAAAAACCAATCCGCGACATCGTCAGCTCGCTCGACCCTGCGCAACCGGTTTTCGACGTGCGCATGATGCAAGATCGGGTCCGGGAAACATGGGGTACCCAACGCCTCCTCGCGTTTCTTGTTTCGATCTTCGCCGCGCTGGCGCTGATTCTCGCCACCATTGGCCTTTACGGTGTTCTCGCTTACAACACCCTCAAGCGTGTCCGTGAAATCGGCATTCGCCTCGCGCTTGGCGCACGCCCGGGACAGATTCGCGGCCTGATTCTGTCTCACGGAATGCAATTGCTTGCGATTGGCTGCGTCATCGGTCTGATCGGTGCAGTCGCGCTTTCCCGTTTGCTCCAAAGCGTTCTCTTCGAAGTCAAAGGCGCCGATCCAAAGATTTATCTCGCCGTCGGTCTCCTTCTTTCTGCTGTGGCCTTTATCGCGTGCTGGATTCCAGCTCGGCGCGCCAGTCGCGTCGACCCGCTCGTCGCGTTGCGCGAGGAGTAGCCCGCCAGAACGACCTTGTTTCCTTCGCTCTCCGGGCGATAACGGATCACCGATTACTCACCCTTCTCTCTTCGTCGATGGCCAGGTAATCATCGCGTGGCGGACTGAAGGTATCAAGCACGCGTGTCGGTAATATCGTTTCCACTCCGTGCGGAACGTTACTGGCCAGATAGAAGGAATCGCCGGTGGAAAGCTCATGCGGAACGCCATCAACAATGAGTCATTTGACCTTCCAGGATGTGAACGATCTGCTCCTGCGCGTGCCGGTGCTCAGGCATCCGGCTACCGGCTGCCAACGTGGCGATCATCTGATACATAGTCTTGCCGTTCGCAACTGTGCGACGTGTGATCCCAGTGCAAATCTCAATTGACGGATTTTCTCGTTTCATATTTCCGAATCTTTACTGTAGCTGCGGCTGTGTCAGCCGCAGAACTAAAAAACTGTCCGCGCGAATATTCGTTTTTGTTATTGTGACGTTCGCGCAGTGGTTGACGCAACGCGCGGACGTTTCAGGTTCGTCTGTAATGAAAAATACATTCGTGGCAATTTCTTCAGCCGGTCCCAATCGCGATTTGTCGAAGGACACACGCGAGCAACCTCTGTGGGATGAACACGCGGCGTTTATCGATCGACTCGTTGATGACGGTTTTATTTGGATGGGTGGCCCCTTGGTTGATGAAGGCGGCTCCCTTTTAATCTTCAATGCTGAAAATGAAACTGAAGTGCGAGAGAAATTGAAGAACGACCCCTGGTCCGAGCACGGCATTCTGAAACTGGAGAGTGTAAAGCGTTGGCAAATCTTTATTGATGAGAGGAATTGATGTCTCCTGGGGAGGGGCGGCGAAAAAAATGACATCGTCCCTTTTCCCCGCCGCCCCGGTGATGTAGCAATGTCGAGCTCGTCACTGTCTCGTTCATGCCTAAGGTGTCGGCACTGCCAAATACGCTGTTCTCACGCCATTTGCATCGATAGCTCTACCCGTAATCTCTCCGTTGTCATTTATGTCTTTGGCGCTTTCGAGCCGAGCAGAAAAGCCGCCCTTGAGTTCGTTTAGGTCTGTGGGTGTGTTGCCCTGATTCCAAACAACTGCACGACAATCAACAAAGTCCGCGTCGCATGAGATACCGACTACCTGACGGGCTTCGTTGATACCATAGGCCTCACTGTCTACATGTTTTGGCGAACGTCGCGGCAACGGTTTGAGATGTCGGATGCCATCTTCCCTAGTCCACATGAAAGCGTGTACGATGTCGCCTTCAACAAACGCCAGGTCGCCAGCAAACCCGACGACATCGCCTCGTTGATTGATCGCCGTGGGCGTGTTCCACCACTGAGCTCCGAGGTTCCCAAGATCAATCACGCCGCCGTTTTCCCAAAGCACAGCGTGCTTCGCGGTGTGTCTTCCAACGGCCTGGTCACAGATACCCGAAATGCCCACGATTTGACCATTGTCATTGATCGCCGTGGCGGCTCCGGAAGTGTCGCCGGGGATCAAAGGGAGGTCGTGGATCTGGTCTGGTGGTCCGAGTTCCCACACGGCTGGACGAAACTGGAGTACTTGGTGGCAGCAACACGTGGGGTCATGAACGTCATTCTCCGCCCATCCGACTACCTGACCGAGGTTGTTGGCTCCGGTTGCAAAGCCGTTATTTCCACCCACAAATGTGGGAAGTCCCCTCATCGCGCCGTTTTCCCAAACGAACCCGAGATTGATAAAGCCGATATTGTTAGGCCCACCGTAGAAAGCGAAGCTACTCCACCACTCACCCAACGGCTCCGGCGTGGCAGTTTGGGAAATACCCACGATGATTCCCTCGGTATTTTTCACATTCCATGTTACACTGCTGTTTGGTCCGCCGAGTGTGCTGAGGTCTTCGGCGGTCGATCCGTTTCGCCACAGAGTAGCGTGCCGGCTCTGGTTGTCCGGCAGTCTGGAATAGCCTGCCACCCAGCTCAGGTCATTAATACTGTTTCCCCCGCTACTCGTTCCGCCGAGCGAATCGAGGTTGGATACGTGGTATTGCGCCTTTGGCTTTGCCTGTGTCTGTGCCGGTGCCTGTGCCAGAGCCGGTCCGCAGCAGCATGCGACGATCGACAAGGTTAAAAGCACGTAGCTAATTGGTTTTTGTGTGGTCATAATTTTTTCTCCGTTAGTGAATGTTTACTGAGTGATTTTGAGGCGCTGGTTTTAGATTGGAAATAGCCACTTCGTGTTTTTGCCCTAGACCACTTGCACCTTCGCGTGCAGCGCTATCGGATCGGAGAAAACTGGAGATTTCTCCCACGACCGCGGGATCAGAATGACGAACAATCTATGAGATGGCTTCCAGACTAGGTCGTCAAAGAGCGCCTGCCCAGAGGTGGCCAGGCACTCGAATATTTAATTCAATTTTAGATTAAGCGACGCCGCGAGCTTACGGAGGGCTTCGCGAATTTGTGCGCGCGACCACGCAGCAAACCCGAAAGTGAGCGCGGGGTCGAGCTCCGCTTTCATGCAGAAAGAGGAGAGTGCCATGGGCCTGAGTCCGATCTCCGCGCAAACGCGCATGATTAGCCGTAAATCGTTTTTCCCGCGCAACCAGGCGACGAAGTGTAATCCTGCGTCCGGAGGTTGCAGAATGAATCGTTCACCGAGCAGTTGGTTAAACTCTTCGATGAAGAACTCTCTTCGATCGGCATATAGCGTTCGCATCCGCTTGATGTGACTCAGGAAAAATCCCTCGGTCAGAAATCGCGCCAGCGTCGCCTGATCGATCGCGCAGGAATGTTGATCCATCACGGCCCGAATCTTGATCATCGGTTCAACCAGTTGCTCCGGGGCCAGGAGATACCCCAAACGTAAAGAAGGATAAAGAATTTTACTCATCGTGCCTGCGTAGATGACCCGGCCGGAGTTATCCAATCCTTGCAAACATGGCAGGGGAGGACCGGTGAACCGAAATTCCGAGCTATGATCGTCTTCGAAAATGAAAGCATCGTGCGCACGCGCATAACTGATCAGCGCCGTCCTGCGCGCGAGACTCATTGTCATGCCCAGGGGAAATTGATGAGAGGGCGTCACAAAAATGATTTTGGGCGACCGTGCTTTCGATGATGGCGCAATTACAATCCCTTCCTCGTCGATTGGTCTTGGAATTAGCGTTGCACCAGCGAAACCAAACACCCTGCGGGCCTGCTGAAATCCTGGATCTTCGATCCATACGGCCTCGCCCGGATTTACCAAGGCGAGCGCGCTGATCATCAACGCCTGTTGTGTTCCGGCTGTGATCACGATCTGATCCGGATGACAGCGCGCGCCCCTGAAATCGCATAAGTATGCTACGATGGCCTTGCGCAGGTCGGCGTCACCCCGACTCGATGCATACTGGAGCAAATGAGCTCCTTTTTTTGCGAGGACTTGCGCTCTGAGCCGCTCCCATATTTCCAGAGGAAATTCGTCGAGCGCTGCGAGAGCAGGAATAAGCGAAACACCAGGCGGGCCGGCGATGCCGAGATCAAAATCTTTTCCAGTCCGTTTATCCGGAATATTTCTAACACGGTTGGACAGGCGGGCTGGACGTTCTATCTGAGGTTCCGCTGTTGCCCTCCGCGCGCTCAAGAAAGTTTCGGGTAACAAATTAGCGACGAAAGTGCCGGATCCGACACGGGAGCGAAGATAACCTTCCCCGTGAAGCTTCTCGAAGGCGAGGTTGACGGTAAGTCTCGAGATTCCCAGGTCTGCCGCCAATGATCGGGAGGACGGAAGTCGCGAGGAGCTGTCGCTAAAGCTGCCCGAGATCAGTTCGTCGCGAATTTGGCGGTAAAGTTGCTGATGGAGCGGCTCCGCCGCCGTCCGATCGAGCCGAATCATTTCGAAGGCCATGATAGAACGGCGACGCCGCTTTTTGGTAAGGGTTTTGTCTGTAACTGGTTTCAAAATTCGGATTGCGCTCGTCCTGCTCCGGTAATCCTAGCGCATGGGTGATTCTTTTCTCAACCCGCTGGCGAAGTGGTATGCCTCACTCGCCCCAAGTGGACTGTTGACACCTTACCACAGGGCCGGAAGCTTTTCTCGAAATGCAGACTCCATGTAGCGATTACCGCGAGACGAAAGGTCTGATCTATTTTGCTCGGATGCTGGACAAGATCCGGCTAAATGCTCAGGGACAGTTGGCGCCTGGCTATTTTCTTGGTGTGGCGGACGATCCAACCTTCTTCGATGCGCGCTGCACACGATTTCTGGGAATCAATTATGATGAGCTGGTCGCCAGAACCCTTCAAGGAGGATCGGATGAGGAGATTCTCGATTGGTGTGTTGAGCGCGGCAGAAAACCGACCGAAGAAGAAATCTCCATTTGGAATGCCTTTCTTTCCAAACGTGGCTGGCGTGATGAAAGCAGCACCGACCTGCAAGAGGCCAAGAAGCAATCAGGTTTGCCCGATCGCGACGATATCCAAACCTGGGTGGATCTGCATGACGCCGAAGAAGGCAGAACGCCGCGAAAATGACTTTGTTCCGGTTAGCATGTCGATCTTTTGCGACGCGCGCTTTGGCGTTTACGGTTGGGATACTCATGACGACTGGACCGATTGGCAGGGCCGGGTCCTCGGTCGATGACGAAAAGGCCGTCGCTGCGCTCGATACCGAATACCAAGCGGCGGTCAAAAAGAACGATGTGGCCACGATGGATCGTATTTTGGCCGATGACTTTGTGCTGGTAACGGGTCTCGGCAAAACCTACACAAAAGCTGATCTTCTGAAGGAAGCGCGAAGCAAGCGCACGGTCTATGAACATCAAGAAGATAGCGGGCAGAAGGTGCGTGTCTGGGGCGATACCGCGGTTGTGACCGCTCTATTGTGGGCAAAGGGAACCGAAGATGGCAAGGCGTTCGACTACAAGCTTTGGTTTAGCGACACATATGTTCGTGCTCCGGCTGGGTGGCGCTATGTGTTCGGCCAGGCCTCAACCCGTTTGCCCAAGACCCCTTGAGAGACCGCGACAGCCAGGGAGCAAGGACGATCGAGATCAACTCGCGAAAGCTTTCGGAGTCAGCTACACGCACAAGAAGTAGCGACGCTAACGGACAAGGCTACCGCCGTGGCAAGTCAGTCCCGGTACTTTTGCGAGCGTCGCATCATTCGTCCAAAGATCCACTCCGAATTCCATGGCCGTCGCGCCGACGACGGCATCCGGCAGCTTTAGGTGTTTCCAAAAAAAAGGAGGCTTATGTGAGAATCAATATTTATGTGTTGACGCTGGCATCGCTTGCGTTTGTCGGCTGCGCCACCGAACCGACGACTGTTACAACTACGACAACTGTAATCCGTCCAAGGCCGGCGGCCATGGCGGCCGAAGAAGGCAAATGGATGCGCAGCAGGAACGACGGCTGGCAATCGATCTCGGGCCATCCGGGATGGTGGCCCTAACGACTGGCAGTAGCCTATATGCACATTTGAACGTGTTGTCATTGGGATGAAGAGTAATGCGATAGTCGGCAACTCTGGTGCCGAATCTAAGGTTCTGACTGCAGTACTCGATGTTCTTTGCGAGCGCGTTCGACCATGAACGATTCGGCACTGGATGCCCCGCCGACGCCTCGGAAAAAGAAACCGGGTCGCCAACGGCGTGGACGCTTTACACTGCCCAAGAATTTATCTTCCGCCAAAAAGTTTCCGGAACGACTTAAAGAAGCGGCCTGGGAAAGTCTCCGCTTTTTTGGGAAGACCCTGCAACTGCTGAGCGCGGATCGAAAGCGATCACGCGATGATTGGGCGCAAAACGATCGATCTGTTGTCGCCAAATATCGGCGCCGGTGCTCCAGCCGGGAATAAAAACCAAGGTCGGCCCTAGACCGGCCTGGCCGGCTTCGATCACCCGCAGCGACACGCCTTCGCCGACATCCACCTTCCGCTCGCGTGTTCCGGAAGCGGAATCCGCGCGACCGGCGGCGGCGCTTGCAATAATCCCGGTGATCAGAAGAACAATGGATCGATTAAACAACTTCACTGCCAAGGGTATCTCGCGTGCAGACCACAGGCAACGCGTGGAGTGCGGCTCAACAAAAAATCTGCATTTCGACCACTAAACCGCACAGACCAGATGATTGACGGTCTCACCCGTGAAGCGTACGCTCACGCCAGTGAAGCGAAAATTCCGCGTAACGCTGTTGGAACACAAAGAAGGCGTCTCAGTGAGCTGTCCCGAGCTGCCGGGATGTCATTCGCAAGGCGCCAACGTCGAAGAGGCGCTCGAAAACATCCAGGATGCGATTCGCGGCTACATCGATCTCTATGGCGAACCTGAGACGCGGTGTGAGATTCGGGAAATGGAAGTCGTCACGGCTTAGTAATGACCGCGAGCGAAATCATCGAAGAAATCAAGCGGCTTGATCCAAACGAGCAATTGGGTGTCATTCGCTTTGCTTACCAGTTGGACGCAGAGCGACGGTTGACGGGAAAGGAGCTGTCGAGCCTGGCAGAGCGCATGGTAAATGCCAGCGATCCAGCGGAAGAAGCGACGATTCGCGAAGCGATCGTTCGCGGTTTTTACGGTCAACGTCACAATGCCTAAAATTCGGCGGCAGAATCTACCGCCGTCATTGCTTGATCATCTGCTCGATCGAATCAAGTCACGCCATATTTCCTCGGATCAACTCGGAGCGTTCGCTGATTGGCTCGACACCGAGCCGGAGGTTCCAGAAGGCAAATGGTTCAAGCGATTCGCCGGAATGACTGTTTGCGGCGAAGGTGAGCTGGTGAAGACATTCCTCGGTCCTGGACAAGTTCCAACGGGAACAGAAGTCATCTAATGGAAAGTCCTGCCCTGCTTGCCACGTCGAAGCATACGGCGAAGGCGGGAGCGCAGTCGAATGGGCTGCCAGCCTGTTAATGCCAGTCCGGCTCGGACTTTCGGCTGCTAGCCGAAACGCATTACAGGCAACGGGCCGAAGCCTCCCCGGCGGTTCGTGCTACCATCCAGCTGTGCCGATCATTCTCTTTGCACTGCTGTTTTTTGTTCTCCTCGCCGTGGCCGGTGTTGTTTTGCTTTCCCTTGCTTTGCGCTACCGCGCCGGCACTGCTCGACGGCAAGGCCGACGCTGGATTGCCAGCCTAAATGTCTGGATGACCAGTCTCTCGGCCGTTTTCTTTCTCTCCTTCAGTTTCCTGATCTCCTTCTGGCTCGGGACAGCCTTTCGATTTGCTCTGCTTGGTATGTGTTTTGGAGCCATTCTCGGCTTGCTCGGTTTGGCGATCACCCGTTGGGAAAGCCAACCGGAAGGACTTTTCTACACTCCGAGCCGCTGGCTCGCGCTTCTCGTCACGCTGGCAATCGCAGCACGTTTTGTCTACGGCTGGTGGCACGCCACGCACTCCGGCAGCAGCGCCCCCAGCGAACAACGTTGGTTAATGACCGCCTCCGGCACGGAGCTTTCCCTGGCGGTCGCTGCCGGCTCAATCGCCTATTATCTCGTCTATTCCATTGGAGTGCGTCTGCGAGTCGCGCTTCACGAGCAACGTCGCGCCGATTAAAAACGCAGGCGGCCCCGACCTGTCGATTCTCGACAAAGGCAAAGCGAAGTGGGCGATACCCCTAAGCCTATGCAGAAACCGGTAACGATCTTGCTACGCGTCGCAAATCGTCGAGCAGGATCTCCATGTCGCGCAACGTGGTCCGATAGTTCAGCACGCAACCGCGTAAGGCGAAGCGACCGCCGAGCGTGGCATTGGAGAGATACGAGCTGCCATCTCGTTGCAGAGCGACCAACAGGCGTTCATTAAAGCCATCGATCGCTTCGGGCGATTGATTCCTGAGCTGCCCCGGCACATGACGAAAGCAAAAGATCGAGAGCTCGACCGGCGCGACCATTTCGAAGTCGTCGCTGGCTTGCACCATCGACTCAAGATGGCGCGCACACGCAAGATTGCTCTCGATCGCCTCGCTCAACCGATCGAGGCCCACGCCTTTTAACAGCATCCATACTTTGAGCGCCCTGAAACGCCGCGACAATTCCGGCCCGTAGTCCCAACATACAAAGGCTTCGTCTGCTTTCTCACCAAACATGCGAGTGTATTCAGCCTCATGAGCAAAAGTCGCCCGGGCAATCTCAGGGTCGCGGTAGATCACGCAACCAACATCCACCGGCAGATAAAGCCATTTGTGGGGATCCAGCGCGATCGAATCCGCCTGCTCCATGCCCGCGAACAATTTTCTTGCCGATTTCGCGAGCACGGCGAAGGCGCCATAACTTCCATCCACGTGCATCCAAAGTTTGAAGCGGTTCGCTACGTCGCGGATCTCCGCTAAAGGATCGACCGCGCCCGTGTTCACGGTTCCGGCATTCGCAACCACGCAGAACGGAACGTACCCCGCCTCCAGGTCAGCGGTGACTTTCACAACGAGATCGTCGGTCCGCACCCTGAAGCGCTCGTCCACGGCGACATGACACACATTTTCCCGCCCGATCCCCAAAAGCGCTGCTGCCTTAACGATAGAAAAATGCGTCTCGCTCGACGCATAGATCCGCAAGCGGCCTGGCGAGTAATCTTTCGTCTGCCGCGCCATAGCGATCCCGATGAGATTGGCCATTGATCCGCCACTAACAAAGAGCCCACCGGCTTCAGCACGGAATCCAAGAATTTGCCGGACCCAATCGATCGTCAGGCGTTCGAGTTCCACCGGCGCCGGTGCCGAACGCCAGATCGTAAGATTGGCGTTCAAGGTCGAAGCAAGCAGATCGGCGAATGCACCAATGGGAGTCCCTGGCGATTGCACGTAGCCAAACATGCGCGGATGCGCGTTCTGCCGGCTAAATGGAACGATGGTTTCGCGAAACACCTTCAGCAGCGAATCAAAATCGGTTCCTTTGATCGGAAGCTTCGAGTCGAGCCCGCTTCGAATCTCGCGTGAAGACGTTTGACGATATACGGGCCGATCGTCGAGATGGCCGAGATACTCGATCATGAATTGAATAACGGAATTACCCCAATCGCGTATTTCGTCGGCGGAAGGATCGAGCATTTCCACCTAGTATGCGTCGCGCTGATAACGTTGTCAGCCTTCGCACCGACAGGTAACGAGTTTTTGTAGGGCGTCTGCCTCGCTCGCGAAACCTTTCGGAGTGTCAGACGCCATCCTTCTTTTCAAAAAATCTTTGCCGTAGTGTCCGCTGCCCTCAGCGGAAATCAGTCCCCATCTTCGTTCCTGCGTTCCTGTGTTCCTGAGCGATATTTCCTCATGAAAATGCAACGACACATCGCGCTTGTGACTGGCGCGAACAAAGGGATCGGGTTTGAAGTCGCGCGGCAGCTGGCGCGCAAAGGTTTTCATGTTTTCCTCGGCGCGCGCAACTCCGATGCCGGTGAGGCGGCTGTTCAGAAGCTCAACGAGGAAGGCGAAAAGGAAGATTACGGTAACGGCCACAGCGGCGTCGCTGTCACGTTTTTGAAGATAGATGTCTCCGAACCGGACAGCATTCGGCGCGCGGCGGAAGAATTTTCGAGAAAAAGCGATCGTCTCGATACGCTGGTGAACAACGCCGGCATTCTGCTCGATGACGACAAGGATGTGCTGACCATCACGCCGGAAATGTTTGAGACCACATTGCGCACGAACGCACTCGGCGCGCTGCTGGTGTCGCAGGCGTTCGTCCCGTTCCTGAAAAAGAGCGACGCGCCGCGCATCGTGAATGTCTCCAGCGGCGGCGGCCAATTGGCCGATGGCGCCGACGGCTGGGCCCCAGCGTATTGCATTTCGAAGACAGCGCTCAACAGCGTCACCTCACAACTCGCGGCGGCCTTACCGAAGTTCGCGATCAACTCTGTTTGTCCGGGCTGGGTGCGGACCGATATGGGTGGCCCGAGCGCCACCCGCTCAGTCGCCGAAGGCGCGTCAGGTATCGTTTGGCTCGCCGCCGACGCTCCTCAAAGCGAGACGGGTAAGTTTTGGAGGGATCGAAAGGTCATTGCTTGGTGACCACGATTCTTTTCTGAACAACGCCGAACCTGTTTGATAAGATCGACATCATGGAAGTCGACGACATCTTTGGATACAGTAACAATAAATATCTGGCCCTGTTCCTTGCATTGCTGCTGTCCGTTTGGGCTGGCTTGGGGCTGAACAATTGTTCAAAAGGTCCTGCGCAATCAGAACAACGCCAGGCCACCGCGAAACTGCTCGACGCCTATATTGATGGTTACAAGGCGGGCGATTGGGGAAAGGTTCGTTTTGCCGCGGGCGTTACATTTGAAGGTCCTCTGAAAGGACCAATCCGCGGCGAGTCCGCGGTGCGGACGTTTCTTTTGACCGTCCGCGCAAAAGACGTGCGGGTGAAGCGAAAGATAATCGATGGTCAATTCGCCTGCGTTCTAGCCGATTTCGAAACTCGAGAAGGAATAGTGGTCCCATTCTGTGAGTTCTTTCGCGTTGTGGACGGCAAAATAGCTGAGATTCGGCCGTACTTTGATCCTCGTCCCTTTATCCGATGAGCGCTTGAACGACGGCCCCGGATATGTTGTAGCTGCCGAGCCGTTGTCCCCGAGCAATGAAAGTCTTGCCTGTCTGCCACAGCGGAAGCTGGACAAACGCGGGAGAGAAGTCGAATGGGCGACGACATTTTTGGATACGGTTAGGGGGGAGCACAGGCCGCTCCCCTCTTTCGTTTGGAGCTTGCATCGTAAGCTGCTTATGATGCATGGTTGAATCGGTGAATAAATTGTAGGGCAGGCGCTCCGTCTGCCGTCATTTGGCGTGGTATGACCGAGTCTCAAAAACACGTGCGTGAATATCTCGCCGAGATTGGCCGACGTGGCGGTCTCGGCAGCCGGCGCGAGCTGACCAAATCGCACGCGCGACAAATGGTCGCGATCCGCGAGATGAAACGCGCGGCGATCAAAGCGGGCAAACCGTGGCCACCGCGCGATCGCAAACTGCTGAAGCTCTCGTGAAAACCAGTGTTCAATTATCGATCGTAAGCCGCTTACGATATATTAGAGGAGCGTGGGAGGGTTCAAGCGGTGCGTGCGTCTCCTCCGCCAGAGGACGAATTCGCCGCGGCGAACCTGTTGCGTTGTGAATTCATCTATCATAAGCGGCTAACGATGCATGAAAACTGCGGCTGTAGGTTTGAGGGTTTGGAAGCGCCGAGGGCTGCGCGTGGCGAAGCCTGTCCTGAGCGGAGTCGAAGGAGTGTCCCGCGAACCACCGATTGCCTGCCATGCCGA